>ENA-UEQP01001545-UEQP01001545.1-human-gut-metagenome-genome-assembly--contig:-NODE-1545-length-20437-cov-3.851326_pt1 | contig 20437 bp, 19 predicted proteins | sample MGYA00242951_ERZ507951 | MGnify/ENA primary metagenome ERZ507951 (study PRJEB26167, sample SAMN06115539) | human gut metagenome | host: Homo sapiens | place: China:Shanxi | collected 2015-11-18...
TATACCTTTGCCATCGAACAGAACAATTCGGAAGGACGCGCCGACTTCGAAATGACCGGCATACCGGGCACGGATTATTACACGGACGACCGCCTGGTGGAATTCAAATATTACAAAGCCAAAGAGGCGGAAAAGATGTTAGCATCGGATGCGCCCCTGCCCGAACATGTGGAACAGGTGCACCGCTATGCCGAAGACACACTGCGGCATTTCCCGAATTATAAGGTGCGGACGTATGTGGTTTACATCTGTGCCAACCGAGGATGGAAATGTTGGGAGGTATAGAAGAAGGCGTATATATCCGGAGTAACTGTGAGGTGGTAGTACTGATATAGTTGTTGTATTGATAAGTATAGATAAACTACCTTTTGAAAAAACGGCAAAGCAAGATAGAACAGAGAAATGATGTTTTTAAGATAAAATATTGTATATCAAGTATATAATGTGGTATTTTGTTAAGAAGAAGCATGCATATTCATCGGAAAAAGAAATTAATATTAACACTCTGTTAATATTAATTCTTTATAGCCATGAATACGTATTCTTGCACTTAAAGAATTAATGTTTTGTAGAACAGGAATTAATACTTGGAAAAGGTGATTAACAATGTTAAAAAAGAGACAATTGCCCCAAAGAAGATTATATCCGTTTGATACGGTCGAAACTTAAGTAAAAAAAGATCCCTGCTTCAACACCGAAGCAGGGATCTTTTTTTGAATAGAAGTTTTTTGAGTTTATTTTTTTATAAACCGCCGGGTAGTCACTTTGTCTTCGGATACAATCTTCAATAGATAGATGCCGGTGGAATAACTGCGACACGAAATGTTAGCTTCCGAGCTTGCTGTTTCTTCCATATAAAGCAATTGACCGTTTAAACTGACAATGTAAATTTTATTTTTATTTCCATTACCTTCGGGCATGTTTTTGATATATAACATATCCGTTACGGGTGAAGGATATATAAGAGTATTGTCTTCCTTTTCCAGTTCGTTTATCGAGGTCAGTCCATCTACAGTGACGGTTATTTCCTTGTACACATTAGAACCATCGATCGCACTTGCCCGTACAGTTATTGAACCGTTTTTATCGCCTTTGGCAGTCAGTATTCCGTTCTGGTTGACAGTTGCAATGTTATTACCCGATACTATTGTCCAGTTGACCGCCCTGAATGTAGCATTTAGCGGATAGATATCGGCAGTCAGATGGATGCTGGTTTGTTCCGGTGAAAGGGTTGGTTCTTCTGTTGAATGGACGATAATATCTTCTGCAAAAATTACATTGGCTGCACCGTCAGTACTGACAATATTTGAGCGTACGGTTGCTTTGCCGGCTCTGCTTTGTCGGCCGGTTTGCATCGGCTTCCAATTGTCTTCGTATTTGGCATCAAAGTCCAATGCATAGTAGAGGATGCCTGCGGGAGCATTGAGATCTGAGTAAGAGGTGTTATTACCCGAGATCTCTGCTATTACGGTCAGGTTATTTGGGGTGGTACCTCTTAAGATACGGTATGTCTCTATGGTCGCTCCTTCGTATTGACTCCAAGTGATGTTCCACCCATTGCCTGCACCTTTGTTTATCATGACATGTACACCTTGGTGAGGCGTGCCGGGAGTGGTTTCTGCACCATAATTGGTTTGCAATGTCAGACGATAGCGCGATGCTTGAACTTGCGGGTTGGATGTCATATCTACAAAGCTCGTTTGCGAAACAGGGACGGTAGCTAATAAATAGAAGTCATTGTACTTGCTTCCTTCTTTGTAGATGTTTACATTGCTGACAAATGCAGGGATTGCAGTCGGGTACTGCCAGGATATGCTGTATTTTCCGGTGGCAGGATCTACTGTAATCAGGTTGATTTCCTGTCGGGACAGTTCGTCTGCGACTGTAATACTCTTGTCACAAGTAGCGATGCCGCAAGGAGTAGAAACAGACAGGCGCAATACGAAATTGCCGGTGCTCATAAAGGTTGCTTTTGCTTGGTTGCTGTTTCCGTTGCGTACGATGCGAACCGGTGGAACTCTGTATTCGCCCAGTACCTTGAAATCACTTCCGTTTTTGCTGACTTCCCATGAATATTCGTAGTCGCCTTCCGGCAAAGTCATCGGTGTTTCGGCAACGAGCAGTGCTTGCGAAGGGATAGAGAATTCCGGGTTGATGGCGGGAGCTACCCAAATTTCGGCAGTAGACGTTACCCCGTCGGAAGTAACGGATATCTGTTTCTTGCCTTCCGTATCCCAAACTACCTCATACTGTATTTCTTTACCATAGTCCGTATAGAATATCTGTTTTCCTCCGTCCCAATCCCAAGTAATGCCGGATGAACTGGCATTGCCGGTGTAGGCGACTATGGCAGATGTTCCTGCGCAAACGGATAACGGCAGTCGCATCTGTGGATTGGATTCTACCGTCAGCAGATAGGGTTCGGAGAAGAGAGAGGTAGCGTTCCATCCATCAATAGCCTGTATCTGTATTTCGTAAGTTCCGGTAGGAAGTACTGATAGGGGGATGGAATATTCTGTAGCGTTAGGATACATATAGTAGGGTATGATAGCCGCTTCTGCTTTCAGGTCATTCATTGGAGAAAGGATGAATGCTCCTGCACCGGTCGAACCCTGTTTTTTTACACTGATGTTATAACGCATCTGGGTATAAGGTGTTTCAGCATCTTTTGCCGCATCCCATTGCAGCGTGACGAATTTTTCGGTTTGATTACTACGGATGTTTGTAGGCCGTCCCCATTCAGGTCTATTTCAAGAGCAGCCTTATATCGTCCAATACCATCATAATTATATCTGTTATCTCCAAAATTCATCATCTTTGTCTCCAAATCATTGTAGAAATAGAGAATAGAGGCATTTTGGGAAGAATATAAAGCAATGTCGAGAAATCCGTTGTTATCGAAATCAAAAATATTTCCGATTTCTACCTTATATAAGTCCATTGGCAGGATGATTTCTTTAACTTCATCGAAAGTTTCATTCTTGTTGTTCAATGCGATGAGAATGCTTTGGGCGTTTTTCTGAATGATGAGATCGGAATAGCCATCATTGTTCATGTCGGCAACGGCTGAGATGGTGAACCTTTCTTTGTCTGCAAAATGCGAAGTATCTGTTATTGGAATTTGTTGCCGCGTTATTGTTCCATCTCCATTGTTTATGTAGACTTCTACATTAGCGTCACTTTTGAAATAGTTACTGACTCCATCATAAAAACCATCTTTGTTTAAGTCTGTAATGAAAGGCATTTCATAACTCATGTAAGAACCGACATAGCCTATCTCAACCGGTGCAAAATCCATATCATTTCCGAGATTTATTTCAGTGCGACTGCCGGTATTATAGTCCATGTGTCCGTCGTGGTTAAAATCTAAATAGTATTTTCCGTCACTAAAAGAGCGATTCTCGAAAGTCTCTACAGAAAGTACTTTGTCTCCTTCGTTAATGCAATGATACAGATAGTCTTTGTGTTGACTGGAGTTATAGGCGGAATATACAATATCCGGCAGGCCGTCTTTGTTTATATCGGTGATATACATGTCTTCGTCGAAAGAGAGATTTGTATTGTATATCTTTTTGATTTTATTGTATGTGTCTTTGCTGTCATACTCATGTACTCCATTACTTGTGAGTAACTCCATTGTGCCATCACCATTCATGTCTATGGCTCCATATACCACTGTATAGTCTTTCGGTGTGAGTGTCAGTGTATCTAAAACTATTTTATTAGAAAAGATATAGATGTTTTCGTCTGTCGTTGCTGATACTTCTCCTTTGGTACTGATTGTTTGCAGCGAAATACGTTTCTTGCCGGGAGTAGTAAACCGTATCTGGTAGACAGAACTATTATTACTTTCGGAAATGACGGTTGCATCTGCCATATCCCACTTATACTCTAAAGAAGGATCTTTAGGCGCGAGCAAGGCCAAGGTTATTGTATCGCATACCGTTCTCTCGTCGGATAAGCGGAATCCGAAACCGGATTGTGACTTTTCAAATATCGTTTCCTCCGACCACATAGAACCGTTATGCATCGGGTCGATGGCTTGTATCGCGATATAATATTTTCCGGCATTCCATCCCGAGGCATCCAAGATACGGTCAAGGTTGTATCCCATGTTGCCATCCAATAGATTTAACCGCATTCCGTCTTCTTTGGCGTGGGCATAGTAGATATCTCCCTTGCCCGGCTCGGTGCCGATGCGTAATGCGTAAGTTAAATCAACGGAAGAGGATTCTGTGTCTTTTCCGAGTTGCCAGTTTACTTTTAGGAATCCCGTAGAAGGTTCGAACAAATAAGAGGGCTTTTCCGGCTTTTGCGGAGCTTGATTAGCGGTAATATCAGGCAAGAGATCTTTTACAGAGTAAACGTAATCATTGGTCATTATGTCGTAATAACCATCATTGTCGATGTCTGCCACTTGTATGCGATATTCATCTTTAGACTCTGGCAAGTGGATAAGAGGAGTAGGCTGAAGTTCGAATTGCATTTTATTATTGCCTTTCAGCAGCAGCACGTCATTGACTACGTTGGGTTTTGCATATTGGGCCACAATATCATAATATCCGTCATGGTCGATATCTGCACAAGCCCTAAACGTCAGTGCTTCGTCAAAAGCCGTTTCGTGCATTTTGAATTTACCTTTTCCGTCGTTTTCCATAACGACAAGATAGGCTGCTCCGTTGGATTCCAGATAACTGAACGGCAACAAGATGTCTATATCTCCGTCTTTATCAAAGTCATAGCACCACACTTGCTGATCCATACTCAGATTGCTGATGAGTTGTTGTGTCTTCTCTGTTCCATCTGATTGGTATACATGTGCAGTAACGGTTTTACTGGCAGGCTCATAAACGATATAATCTAATCGTTGGTCGTTGTTTAAGTCTCTAAAGTAAATGGCACCTCCCATTGGCAATCCCACATATTTATCTTTTGCTACATACAATAGGATTTCTCCGGTACCGGTGTTTACGATATCTGGATAGCCGTCTTTGTTGAAATCGATATTGCTTGTCTGATAACCCATGCTGCCGGTGTATTCTCCTTTTCCACCGATAAACATGTCTTTTCCGCTAAGGAATGCGTCATTTTTATTTTGAACGACCACTCCGCTATAATTTCCGTTTTGTGACCATTCGTCATTTGTTTTGTCACGGTTGAGATATTCATCTTGCGTTAATATCTCTAATTGGTGAATTTCGAACGAGCCATCTATCAGTTGTACGGCAACTTTAGAATGGGGTAACAAAAAATCCGTTAATCCATCATTATTGTAATCGCAGGGGACAAAAATTTCTCCGGACTTTCCGGTTATACGGGATGTTCCCCAAGATTCAAATATTTGAGAATCTTTGTTTTCACCTTGTTCATCGTTTGTGTAGACTTTGTAGTTAAAAGAATGATTCTCATAGTTACCTCGTAATATGCCTCCACAATAGTCAATGGCCTTGTCGTTGTTTATATTGCAAGGCATCAGGCTACTGATACCCTCTGGAAGATCCTCGTATTTCAGCGTCCTGCCATTTATTAATTTGTATTTCCCATAATATATCCAATAATTTCTGTATATCTCTTGTCCGAAACAGAATTCCATTTGTCCGTCTCTATCTTCGTCATACCAGTAATTCAAGTCGAATTGCATGGTTCCTCCGTTAGTTGTCCCGGCAAAGAATTAACTGATTACTACTGTAGGTGTTTTTCCTTTTTTGGTTGCTACTGCTTTAAAACCGGGTATCATTTTGTATGTGCCCGTGGGCAAAGTGCCAAGGTCGACCGTAGCTATTCCATTGGTAGTAGTAATGAGGGTTTCTTTATTTATGTTATTTTGATCTATAAAATATAGCTCTATGTTTTCCATGGAAGAGCTTGCTATTTTAAAGGAAACCGCTCCTTTTGTGCCGTTTTCACTTATTGATAAAGAAACTTCCGGTAACCAGCAAAAGGCAGTTTGGCCGGCTTCGCATTCTTCTCCCGATAGAGTATAGGTGTCATCGCTGACAGTCCAGTTCAAGTCATTACTAAAACCGTTTATAGTTAGTGCACCTATCTGTCCGTTATAACTGCTTTGTATCTTCAAATAATGAATGTCTTTTGATAAGATGATATTGCTTGTGGTGCTGGCTTTGTTGGCATATCCGAGCGGATTGTACGTTTCTCTATCTGTCCCACCGTAAATAGTGAAACTGCCAACTATTCCGCTGATATATAATGAACCGCCTTCTTCCGGTAAGTTAATTCTGGGGGATTGTAAAGCGATTCTACTGCCATTGATGAGCGGAGTTGTAGTCCCCCAATTCCCATTTGTCAGTAGCCAACCGGTAGCTTGTGGCTCTAAAGTATAAGGAAATTGCGAGATCGGGCTTTTATCAGTAGTTCCTGCTTCACCGACAATCAGATCCTTTACTGTAAGCACTTCTACCGACGCGATAGAATGATAACTGGAAAATCTGAATTGGCAACATTCCTTGTCTATTTTGAAAGTTACTATTCTTTTTCCCTCAAGCACCGAACTGCTGAAGAGAACATTCCCTTGCTTATCTAATGTTTCAAAGCGAAAGTTTTCTCCTGTAAATGTAATTTCCGGATGATCGAGCGATGAGAAATCAAAAAGTGGTGAGACTACATAAGATCCTAATCCTGTTCCGCTAAACCCATAGATCGGTTTGCCCATGGAGGAGGTGACAATCCAGTCATACCCTTCTTCCAAAGTCCATTTGCTATAAGATTCGGGAGACAGTTCATAAGGAAATTCATTAATCACATTCTGTCCCTGCACCGATTCGATATTGTAACCGCTTCCCAATAGAAGTAGAAACAACCATGTGGTAATTTGTTCTTTCATAAGCTTAAGAAAAAATTAGTAATATTATTGATTGCAACAAAGGTAGGTCAATTACATATGCGTCATTGTCACCCAAAAGGGTGATTTTGCATTGTTCGCCCGATTAGGCGGTTAAAAGTATGAACTTGATAAGGTGTGTATGTAGAAAAATATGCTACTTTTGTCTCGCTAAAAAACAAAACTAAAGTTTATCTTATATTATGAGGAAGCAATTTCTATTGGCTATATGTTTATTGGTAGGAATTACAGGTGTTTTGGCGGAGGTAAGATCTTCGGATGTGATTATAGAGAATTTATGTAAACAGGGAGAAAGGTGCATGGATGAAGCGAAATATGATTCATCTTTCTATTTCTACAATATGGCCCTAAGTCAGAATGGAGTGAAAAGTACAGATTGGTATGCGAAAATAATCAATGGCAGAGGGCTTTTATATTATACAACAGGCGATATGGACAGTGCCCTTGCGGATAAGTTGGAGGCTGTTCGATTGCTGAACCGGAAAGAGCATCCGGATCTTGAAGGATTGGTTGATGCTTACAGTACGCTCGGCATTATTTATCGTCGCCGTCAGATGCCGGATTCGGCTCTTGTCTATTATGAAAAAGCTTTGGATTCGGCCGAGAAGCTTGGAAATGATGAATGGCTTGCCAATATTTATAATAATCTTGCTGTGTTTTATGCTAATAATAAGCGGCTGGACGAAGCATTGACCTACATTCGTAAAGCTATCTTTTATGTAGAGCAAACGGATAATGCTTCGGATATCGTCTTTGCATATCAGGTGGAGTGTTCTATATATATGTTAAGGAAGGAGTCGGAGCGGGGGATACCTTCTCTCAGAAAAGCCATTGCAGTTGCTTCAGAGCACAACCTTCCACGGGCAGAGTTGCGTTGTTTGCCCAATATAATGGCGATGTATTCCAACCGGCAGGAAAAAGATTCGGTAATGTATTATATGCGCCGAGGCGATGAATTGCTTAAAATAACACCGCCGGAAACAGTGGAAGGGTTGGGCTTTATTGAAATGAAAGCGCGATTATTACTGGAATATGGGCAGTATAAAGAAGCCGTCAAGTGGTTGCGGTATCTTAAAAATATTCCACAGAACGAACAGACGGCCATAGATGCGCTCTATTTAAGAATGGCAAAATGTTATCAGAACCTTGGAGAAAAGGATAAAGCATATGTTTATATGGATAGTGCTCGTATGTGGACCGATTCGCTTGCCCGGCGAAAGGTGGAAACGCAACTGTCGGATTTTTCCGCTAAATATGAAACTCGTGAAAAAGAATTGGAAATAGCTCGTCTGCAACAAGAACAACTTAAACAGGAAGCAAATAGAATGGCAATGGGAATTATCGGTACAATACTTATAGCGGTGTTGGCTATCAGCATTATTATCGCAACGCAAAAAAGAAAACAGATTGAGAAAAACATGAAGCTTTTGGAACAGGAAAGCGATTTGAAAGCTGCCAGAAAATACATTGAAGGATTGGAAAGTGAACGTAAACGTTTTGCCAAAGAACTGCACGACGGAGTAGCTAACGATCTTTTAGGATTACAGATGAAATTGAGTTCGGTGGGAGACAATCCGGATGAAAAGGAGGAAATGGTGAAGTCTGTAAATGAGCTTAGGCAGAATGTCCGCAATATTTCTCATGAATTGATGCCACCCGAATTCAATCATTTAAGTATCGATAAGATTATCGGTTACTATCTGACCGATATGCAGAAAACATATGGATTCGTGTTGGCTTACGAAGCAGCTTCTGACACATGTTGGGAACGGATTCCACAAGAAACTGCTTACGAAGTATACCGTATAACCCAAGAATTGATGACGAATATTGCCAAACATGCCGGAGCACACTCAGTCAGTGTATCACTCAGTGCTGTGACCGATGAAAAATATCGGTTGAGGATAGAGAATGATGGCAATGCTTTCTCTACTGCTATGGCTGCGGATGCGACAAATAAGCAAGGAGGTATCGGTATACGTACAATTCAAGACCGTGCCAAAGCGATATCGGCCGTTTTTGAAACATTGAACGAAAGTGGAAGAACGGTTTTCTTGCTTAGTTTTAATCTAAAAGAGGGGGGGGTATGGAAGTGGAATGCTGTGAAATACTGGTTGTCGATGATCATCCGATTGTTTTAGAGGGTATAAAGAAGATAGCTTCTGCATTGGAAGGTGTGAAATGCGATGGTATTATGGAAGTGGAACAACTGGAACATTATTTTTCTGTGCGTTCTCCTTATAATATGTATATATTAGATCTTGAATTTCCCCAAGCGGATGGTTTCAGTGTACTCCGAATGCTTCGCGATAAGGCACCGGATAGTCGTATTCTGATCTATACGATGCATGAAGAGCCTTGGATGCTGGCTAAACTTATTGATGCCGATATTGATGGCTTGGTTTCGAAGAATGCAGATTTGTCGGAGCTACAAAAAGCGATTTCTACTTTGCGGAGTGGAGAAACTTATTTCAACGAGGTGTTTCTCGATATGATCCGGCATGGAAAAGAGTTTTATATCTGTACGGAGAATAAAGGACCGAACCTTTCCTCACGGGAAAAAGAGATACTGGCATATATCGTTAAGGGATTCAATAACAAGCAAATATCGGAATTAATCTATCTCAGTGAAAATACGATTAAAACTTATCGCAAACGCTTGATGATTAAGATAGGGGCAAAGAATGCTGCCGATCTTGTCTTTAAGGGAAAAGATTTTTTATGATATGATAAATCGGGATGAAAGAGAGGGTCGGAAGAATATATACTTTTGTCATATAGAAGTATATATTCTTACACTACAAAAGCATATACTCTTGCCATGTAAAAGTGTACATCCTTATAAATGCTGGTTATCTGCTGGTTATGGCTGTAAATTGATTGTGCCAATGGCTGCTGAATTGTAGCTCTTGATAGATTTTTCCTAATTTCTTCTGAAGAAGCGACGGACTTGTTTTAGTATTTTCCATCCTAACATGACTCCGTCGAAGACCGCCATTCCTGTATTGAACGATCTCATCAGCGCATCTCCTTTAGAAGCGGCAGGTGCAAGTGGTGCAAATATTCTTCGCGTAGTCCGGCTCATTGCCCTTTTTTGTTCCCGTATTTCTTCCAGTTTCTCCGCTTTGAGCCGGGCGATGTATTCTAATGTGATTGTCTGAGGTTTTTGTTGCTGATTGTTCATGACTTATTCCTTTGAATCGTTAAGAAACAGACCGGCAAGGAAGTTTACCATCGGGGAGATGATGAGTTTCTTGCGGAAAATAATGACAATGGCAATTAGTAAGATGTTGATAGCCGCAATAATGCCGAAACTTACCATGAGACCGCCTACCAATGGCTCTAAAATATATGCCAAGGCGAATAAAAAATAAAACAGAGCCACCATCCCGAGAATGATAAGTACCAAAACCATAATTAGGGTGGAAAGGAGTATAGTCAGCTTTTCCGTTAATTCCAGTTTGGTGTATTCTTTTTGGAGTTCCAGATATTTTTTGAACTCGAAAAATAATTGCTGGAAGTTTTCAATACTTTTGTCGTCTGCAAACATGATGGCTCTGTTTTTTTGGGTTCTTCTTTAATCGGTTACTTCTTTCAGTTCGGCTGCAATTTCGTCAACGAGGTTTTCCATTTCGCTACGATTCAGTTTGATACCTTTCTTACGAAGAATTTCTGCGATTTTATGACGAGTATCTTCTCCTTTTTCCGGAGCAAACAAGATACCAAGGGCTGCACCTACGGCTGCACCACCCAAAAAAGCTGCTAATACATTAAGTCCTTTCATAATCTTTTGTTTTTAAATGATAATACTACAAATATAACATTTTTATTGATAAGGATGTTCTGTAAGGCATGATTTTTTTGAGTCTTTTCCGATTATTTTTTTTGTTCTCTTTTGGGTACCTGTTTCTTTCTACGCCAGAAATCGCCATTGGAACGGCTTCCACGGTAAACTTTATTTTCTTTGGCTTTAGCTTTGATCTCTTCTGTTTTCACCTCTTGCGCTTTCATGCCTTCGTTGGTGATGAACGGATGTTCGCTCACGACCGGGATTGTTTTTCCGATCAGCTTCTGAATATCCTTTAAATAAGGGATTTCTTCCGATTCGCAGAAAGAAATGGCGATACCTTCGTGTCCGGCACGACCGGTACGGCCGATGCGATGTACGTAAGTTTCCGGGACATTGGGGAGTTCGTAGTTGATGACATGTGACAGTTGGTCCACATCGATGCCACGTGCCGCAATGTCTGTTGCTATCAGTACACGAAGCGTGTGGTTCTTAAATTCGGTCAAAGCTCGTTGACGGGCATTCTGCGATTTGTTGCCATGTATGGCTTCGGCGCGTATTCCCGCTTTTGTCAAGGTGCGTGCCAATTTGTCGGCGCCGTATTTGGTACGTGTAAAGATCAAAACCGATTCGACAGACTTGTCTTTCAGCAGATGCAAAAGCAAGTCTTTCTTCTCTTTCTTTTCTACAAAATACACATGTTGTGCAATGGTATCTACAGTAGAGGATGCCGGAGTTACTTCTACTTTTTCCGGATCGGTCAGCATAGAGTTGGCCAAAGTTTCGATTTCCGGAGGCATAGTGGCGGAGAAGAAAAGCGTCTGTCGTTTTGCCGGCAGGAGTTTCAGTATGCGTCTGATGTCATGGATAAAGCCCATGTCGAGCATACGGTCGGCTTCGTCCAAAACAAAAAAGTCGAGAGTTTTGAGCGAAATGAATCCTTGAGTGATCAAGTCTAATAAGCGACCCGGAGTCGCTACTAAGATTTGTACTCCATTGCGCAACGCATCTGTTTGAGGTTTTTGACCTACTCCGCCGAATATCACTGCGTGTTTCAGTCCCGTGTACCGACCGTATGCTTCGAAACATTCGCCTATTTGGATGGCGAGTTCACGTGTAGGAGTAAGTATCAATGCTTTTATTCCTTTACGGTGGTCCGTTTTATATAGTTTTTGCAAGATAGGGATCGAAAAAGCTGCTGTTTTTCCGGTGCCGGTCTGTGCGCATCCTAATAAATCTTTTCCTTGGAGTAAAACGGGGATCGACTGTTCTTGTATGGGGGTGGGAGAGGTGTATCCCTCTTCTTGAAGAGCTTTAAGTATGGGCTCTATCAGATTTAAATTTTCAAATATCATGTGAAAAAATTGAATGAGCCTCGCGGCTCTGTTATATTTATTATAGGACAAAATAATGCAAACGAATACAGAGTCAAATTTGCTTGAACTGTGCTGAAGTGCACTTGTTTTATGCAAAGATACGCCAACTTGTGTGGTAAATACTTTTATATCGATTGGTTTAATCTTATTTAACTAAGAGAAAGGTCGAAAGATAGCGGGTTAAGCCGTACTTTTGTTGCTCAATTCTATATAATAGATAACAATATGAGAGGTAAGATTGTTTTTATAACCGGGGCAAGTAGCGGAATTGGTGAAGGTTGTGCCCGGAAGTTTGCTTCACAGGGTTCGGATGTGATACTTAATGCCCGTAACGTTGCTAAATTGGAAGAGTTGAAAAAGGAACTGGAGAAGGCTTATGGTATTCGGGTGTTTTTGTTACCTTTCGATGTGCGTGACCGTAAGGCGGCAGTTGATGCATTGGCTTCGCTGCCCGAAGATTGGAAAGCCATTGATGTATTGGTAAATAATGCAGGTCTTGTAATCGGGGTGGATAAAGAATTTGAAGGAAATCTGGATGAATGGGATGTTGTTATAGATACGAATATAAAAGCTTTGTTAGCGATAACCCGTCTGGTTGTTCCCGGAATGGTGGAACGTGGACGCGGACACATTATTAATATCGGTTCTATTGCGGGGGATGCCGCTTATCCGGGTGGTAGTGTGTATTGTGCTACTAAAGCGGCAGTCAAAGCTTTGTCGGATGGATTACGTATCGACTTGGTGGATACTCCGTTGAGGGTGACAAATGTGAAGCCGGGCATGGTGGAAACGAATTTTACAGTAGTGCGTTATCGTGGTGATAAACAGGCGGCCGACAATTTTTATAAAGGAATTCGTCCGCTTACCGGAGAGGATATTGCGGAAACGGTATATTTTGCAGCTTCGGCACCCGAGCATATTCAGATAGCGGAAGTGTTGGTGATGCCTACCTATCAGGCTACAGGGACAATCTCCTATAAAAAGAAAATGGAATGATGAGAAAATGGTTATACGTTGTTTTATGTCTGTCTTTGCTGTTTTCTGTGGCAACGGCCTGTTCGGACGATGAAGATAAGCTGACTAATAAATGGCAGTTGAGGCGTTATGAATTTCCGGACGGCACAACGCAAACGGTGGATAGCGTATTTTATAATTTTCAGAAAGGTAGTTTTTCGGCCATTTGTTTGTTGGCAGATGGCAATTATCAAACCTTTTTTGGGAATTATTCTTTGCAGGATGATAAAATTTCTATTATTTTGCTGCCTGAATACGGTGGACCGGAATATGATAAGTATATAGGATGGGAAGAAAATAAGCGTATATTCCATGTGGATGAACTTTCTTCTTCTTCGCTTCGGCTTAATTATGAGGGGATTGTATCGGTCTTTAGAAAATATTAAAGTGAAATTATTAACTCAAAAATGTAGATTATGAAAAAATTAGTAGTATTGGGAATGGGTGTATGCATGGTACTGGCATTTGCTTCCTGTAAATCAAGCGAAAGTGCATATAAGAAAGCATACGAGAAAGCAAAACAACAAGAACTGGCAGAACCTCAGGTAGAAGCTCCGGTAGAAGTGACTCCGGTTGTTGCTGCTCCGGTAGAAGTGAAAAAAGCTACTGATGCGGCTAATGGTGTCCGTCAGGAAAAGGTGACGGTCGTATCGGGCAATGGAGATAACCTGAAAGATTATAGCGTGGTATGCGGCAGCTTTGGATTGAAGGCAAATGCCGAAGGTTTGAAGGAATTTTTGGATGCCGAAGGTTACAACGCGACAATTGCATTCAATGCAGAGTCTGCAATGTATCGTGTGATTGTAAGTACTTTCGCTGATCGTGCTTCTGCTGCACAGGCTCGTGACGCATTTAAAGCTAAATATCCTAACCGTAAAGACTTCCAGGGTGCCTGGTTGCTTTATCGGGTATTTTAATAATTTCTTTTTGGTAATATCGGAAGTGGGAAAGCACCCTTCCGGAACAAGGGCAGTAGCTGGGAAGTTACTGCCTTTTTCACAAATATCTCTTTCCTTATTTTAGTAATATTTGGTAATATTAGCCATACTGCTAAAATAAGTTATAAATGATAGTGTGGAAACTTTGGGAGAAAATAAAGTTTTTACTTTTGTAGCTCTTTATAGAATGAAATAGTATGCCTTGTTGGAAACAGGGTTATAATAAGATAACAAGATGGAACAGAAATATTTATTTGTTGCTGTTGATGCGGCCCTGAGAGCAGGTGAAAAGATACTTTCTATTTATAATGATCCGAAGTCGGATTTTGAGATAGAGAGGAAAGCCGATAACTCCCCTTTAACAATTGCTGACCGTAAGGCACATGAAACGATTGCCATGATCCTGAATGAAACTCCTTTTCCTGTGTTGAGTGAAGAGGGAAAGCATTTGGATTATGAAGTGCGTAAAGGTTGGGATACGCTTTGGATTGTCGATCCGTTGGATGGGACAAAGGAATTTATAAAGCGTAACGGAGAATTTACCGTTAACATAGCATTGGTTTATGAGGGTATTCCCGTGTTAGGGGTTATTTATCTTCCGGTAAAACAGGAACTATATTTCGCCGAAGAGTCTTTGGGCGCTTATAAGCTTTCGGGAATTACCGCTTTGGATGATTCTGCCTCTTTGGATAAGTTGATAGCTTCTTCTGTTCGTTTGCCCGGGAAAGACTCCCGGAAAGATCATTTTGTAATTGTAGCTTCCCGCTCGCATCTTACCCCTGAAACAGAAACATATATTAATGAGATGAAACGGAAACATGCGGATGTTGAACTGATTTCGAGTGGAAGTTCGATAAAAATATGTCTGGTTGCCGAAGGAAAGGCAGATGTATATCCCCGTTTTGCTCCGACGATGGAGTGGGACACTGCTGCCGGGCATGCCATTGCACGGGCTGCTGGTATGGAAGTTTATCAGGCCGGCGAAGAGTGGCCGCTACAATATAATAAGGAGGATTTGCTGAATCCTTGGTTTATTGTAGAGAAGAAAAGAGTAAATCACTAATTGATTTGTACCGATTATGACATTTGAAATTGTATTTGTACTACTATCGCTATTGGGAATGGTGATTGCTCTTATTATGGACAAGATGCGTCCGGGTATGGTACTCTTTTCGGTAGTGGTACTTTTTCTTTGTGCCGGCATTCTTAGTCCGAAAGAGATGCTTGAAGGGTTTAGTAATAAAGGGATGATTACTGTTGCCATGCTTTTCTTGGTAAGTGAAGGTGTTCGCCAATCGGGAGCATTGGGGCAAGTTATCAAAAAACTGCTTCCGGAGGGTAAAACGACTGTTTTTAAGGCACAACTTAGAATGTTGCCTTCTATCGCTTTTATTTCTGCTTTTCTGAACAATACTCCGGTCGTTGTTATTTTTGCTCCTATTATTAAACGGTGGGCACAGGCTGTTCATCTTCCGGCTACTAAATTTTTGATTCCTCTTTCTTATGTTACTATTTTGGGAGGTATCTGTACATTGATCGGTACTTCTACCAATTTGGTTGTGCATGGTATGATTCTTGAAGCCGGATATGAAGGTTTTACGATGTTCGAGTTGGGGAAAGTCGGTATTTTTATTGCTATTGCGGGTATTATTTATCTTTTTGTTTTTTCTAAGAAGCTCTTGCCTGATGCACGTCCGGATACCGCTGTGCCTGATGAAGAGGTGGAAAAAGGAGAGAATTTGCATCGTGTGGAGGCTGTTTTGGGAGCTCGTTTTCCAGGTATTAATAAAACTTTGGCTGAGTTTAATTTTCAGCGTCATTATGGAGCGGAGGTGAAGGAGATAAAAACCCGTAACGGACAACGGATTATTGATAATCTTAATGAGGTGGTGCTCCGTGAAGGCGATACTTTGGTAGTGATGGCTGATGAAACATTTGTTCCTACCTGGGGAGAGTCTTCGGTCTTTGTGCTGCTTGCTAATGGAAAAGACACCGAGCCTGTTCCCGGAAAGAAAAAACGTTGGTTTGCTTTGATTCTGCTTATTCTGATGATTTTGGGTGCCACGGTGGGTGAGTTGCCGGTGACGCAGGAGATGTTTCCGAATATTAAATTAGACATGTTTTTCTTTGTTTCGGTTACTACTATCATAATGGCGTGGACTAAGATATTTCCTGCGCGCAAGTATACCAAATACATTTCATGGGATATTCTGATTACGATTGCCTGTGCCTTTGCTATTAGCAAGGCGATGGTGAATTCGGGTGTAGCCGATGGCGTAGCTGCTTATATAATCAGTTTGAGCAACGATTATGGTCCTCACGTTTTGTTGGCTATCCTGTTTATCATAACCAATCTGTTTACAGAGCTTATTACAAACAATGCGGCAGCGGCTTTGGCATTCCCGCTGGCACTGGCTATTTCCCAACAGTTGGGAGTCGATCCGACACCATTCTTTGTGGTTATCTGTATGGCGGCTTCTGCCAGCTTTTCAACTCCTATCGGCTATCAGACAAATCTGATCGTGCAAGGTATCGGCAACTATAAATTTACGGATTTTGTTCGTATAGGTTTGCCGCTAAATATCATAACTTTCCTTATATCTGTATTTCTGATACCCCTAATTTGGCCCTTTTAGAGTTGAAAGTTGAGAGTTGAAAGTTGAAAGTTGAAAATGAGAACAAAGAAATGGGGAAGAGTATAGTTAGGGAGAAAGCTTTTGTTTTTGCTATTCGTGTAGTGAGACTTTATAAGTTGCTGTGTGAAAGAAATGAATATGTATTATCGAAACAGATGTTACGTAGTGGTACTGCCATTGGTGCTTTGTTGAAAGAAGCAGAACATGCACAATCTGTTGCAGATTTCATAAATAAAGTCAATATAGCTTTAAAAGAAGCCAATGAAACAGAATATTGGCTGATGTTGTTAAAAGAAACAGATTATATATCGGAAACGGAATATGAATCGATGAATGAAAATTGTAGTGAATTGATTAAACTGACAGCCAGTATTGTAAAAACGACTAAAAATAACCTATATGGAGCAAAATAATAATGAAATAGAAAAGAATGATGGGAACGAAGAACTTTCAACTTTCAACTCTCAACTTTCAACTAAAAACAATATTTACCCTATATTCGACCGCATGTTAGCGCGGGAAGACAAAGAAGATTTATTGAAGCAACACAGTGTGATGATATGGTTTACCGGATTAAGCGGCTCCGGAAAGAGTACGATTGCCATTGCATTGGAACGCGAATTGCATAAACGCGGATTGTTATGCCGTATTCTTGACGGTGATAATATCCGTAGTGGAATTAATAATAATTTAGGGTTCTCCGAAGCTGACCGAGTAGAAAATATCCGTCGCATAGCAGAGGTCTCAAAACTGTTTATCGATAGTGGTATCATAACGATTGCCGCATTTATCAGTCCTAATAACGATATTCGTGAAATGGCTGCAAATATTATCGGGCAAGATGATTTTCTGGAAATCTATGTCAGTACTCCGCTTGCAGAATGCGAGAAACGTGATGTGAAAGGCCTGTATGCCAAAGCCCGTAAAGGAGAAATTAAGAATTTTACCGGTATTTCGGCTCCGTTCGAAGCTCCGGAACATCCGGCATTGGAGTTGGATACTTCCAGACTTTCACTTGAAGAATCGGTCAACCGTTTGTTGGAGCTGATTCTGCCGAAAGTAAAAAGATAAAGAGAGATTTTATAAAACAAGAATATAATGAAAGAAGAGTATAAATTAAGCCATCTGAAAGAGCTCGAAGCTGAGTCTATTCATATTATCCGCGAGGTGGCTGCGGAATTCGAGAATCCGGTAATGCTTTATAGTATAGGGAAAGATTCTTCTGTAATGGTTCGCTTGGCGGAAAAAGCTTTTTATCCGGGTAAAGTTCCGTTTCCTTTGATGCATATCGATTCAAAATGGAAGTTTAAGGAAATGATTCAGTTCCGTGATGAATATGCAAAAAAGTACGGATGGAATCTGATTGTAGAAAGTAACATGGAGGCTTTTCATGCGGGGGTAGGTCCGTTTACTCATGGAAGTAAGGTACATACCGATCTGATGAAGACCCAAGCTCTGCTACATGCTCTCGATAAATATAAATTTGATGCGGCTTTTGGCGGTGCCCGCCGCGATGAGGAAAAATCCCGTGCAAAGGAGCGTATTTTTTCTTTTCGGGATAAATTCCATCAATGGGATCCTAAAAACCAGCGTCCTGAATTGTGGGATATCTACAATGCCCGTGTACATAAAGGGGAGAGTATCCGTGTTTTCCCATTGAGTAACTGGACGGAATTGGATATCTGGCAATACATCCGTCTTGAAAATATACCTATCGTACCGCTTTATTATGCCAAAGAACGTCCGTGTGTAGAGATAGACGGTAATTTGATAATGGCCGATGATGATCGTCTGCCGGAAAAATATCGCGATCAGATTCAGATGCGTATGGTACGTTTTCGCACATTGGGCTGCTGGCCGTTGACAGGTGCAGTAGAAAGTGAAGCCGATACGATCGAAAAGATTGTGGAAGAGATGATGACCACTACGAAGAGTGAGCGTACGACACGTGTGATCGACTTCGACCAGGATGCGAGTATGGAACAGAAGAAACGTGAAGGTTACTTCTAAATTAAAAATTGAAAATTAGAAATTAAAGATGGGAACTACTTTAGATATAAAAGCATTTCTGGATAAAGACGAACAGAAAGATTTACTCCGTCTTCTGACGGCAGGTTCGGTAGATGATGGAAAATCCACTTTGATTGGCCGTCTGTTGTTTGATAGCAAGAAGTTGTACGAAGATCAGCTGGATGCTTTGGAACGTGACAGCAAACGCATGGGAAATGCCGGCGAGCATATTGATTATGCTTTATTGCTGGATGGCTTGAAAGCAGAGCGCGAACAAGGTATTACGATTGATGTGGCATACCGATATTTCTCAACCAACAACCGTAAGTTTATCATTGCCGATACTCCGGGACATGAACAATATACGCGTAATATGATTACCGGCGGTTCGACTGCCAATTTAGCTATCATATTGGTCGATGCTCGTACGGGGGTAATTACTCAGACGCGCCGTCACACATTCCTGGTATCGTTGCTGGGTATCAAACATGTTGTGTTGGCCGTGAATAAAATGGATTTAGTGGATTTCTCCGAAGAACGTTTTAATGAGATTGTTTCGGAATATAAGAAATTCGTAGACCCACTTGGGATTCCCGATGTGAATTGTATTCCTCTTTCCGCATTGGATGGCGATAATGTAGTAGAAAAATCAGAGCGTACTCCTTGGTATAAAGGTATTTCTCTGCTCGATTTTCTTGAGACGGTGCATATCGACAATGATCATAACTTAACAGATTTCCGTTTTCCTGTACAGTACGTACTTCGTCCTAATCTTGATTTTCGTGGATTCTGCGGGAAAGTGGCTTCGGGGGTGGTTCGTAAAGGAGATCAGGTGATGGCGCTTCCCTCCGGAAAAACTTCACGTGTCAAGAGTATTGTGACTTATGATGGTGAATTGGATTATGCATTTCCGCCACAATCCGTTACCTTGACATTGGAAGACGAGATCGATGTGTCGAGAGGGGAAATGTTGGTTCATACGGATAATCTTCCTATTGTAGACCGTAACTTTGAAGCCATGTTGGTATGGATGGATGAGGAACCGATGGATGTAAACAAATCGTTCTTTATCAAGCAGACCACCAATATGAGTCGTACACGTATCGACAGCATCAAATACAAGGTGGATGTGAATACGATGGAACATTCCGCCGTACCGTTTCTGTCATTGAATGAAATCGCCCGTGTGGTATTGACTACTGCCAAAGAGCTGTTCTTTGATCCGTATCAGAAAAATAAATCGTGCGGTTCCTTTATTCTTATCGATCCGATAACTAATAATACCAGTGCTGTCGGCATGATTATCGACCGGGTCGAGGTGAAAGACATGAATACGACAGATGATATTCCTGTGCTCGATCTTCCGAAACTCGGTATTGCGCCGGAACATTATGAGTCGATAGAAAAGGCGGTGAAAGAATTGGAACGCCAGGGTATTGCAGTGAAAATTATTAAATAATTATTCAATGTGCCAATATGCCAATGGGGCATTGGCTATTCGGTATAATAGCGGGCAATTGACACACTTGACACATTGGTATTTGGCATAATGGTATAGCGATTGCCGTATGGGAATTCGCTGTAATAGCGCAGCCAATTGGCATATTGGCACATTAGCATATTGAAAAATTATTAATTATATTATTAAGATGGGATTACTTGAATTCAATAAACTTCCGATAAATACTTTGGTAGGGGCTGACTGGAAAACTTTTAAAGCCATTACAGGCGGTAGAGATATCGACGCTGCTTATAAAGGAAAATATCGTTTGACAAAGGCTGTATGCCGTTCGCTCTCTACATTGGCTCCTCTGCAA
>ENA-UEQP01001549-UEQP01001549.1-human-gut-metagenome-genome-assembly--contig:-NODE-1549-length-20402-cov-4.193112_pt1 | contig 20402 bp, 14 predicted proteins | sample MGYA00242951_ERZ507951 | MGnify/ENA primary metagenome ERZ507951 (study PRJEB26167, sample SAMN06115539) | human gut metagenome | host: Homo sapiens | place: China:Shanxi | collected 2015-11-18...
AGAAACGGATTGCCGCGTCGCTTTGCGCCGCGAAGCAAGTGCCCTTGGGGTACTCCTCGCAATGACAGAGTATGTACAGGACGGCAGCGCCGTCCCTCTTTTTTTATTTCCCGCCGCTTTTCGCCCTCTTTCGCGCCGGTCATGGCGTAAAATGGGGACAAAAGGAGGGGGAGTCCCGTGAAAAAGGAACAGAAGAGCGAGTTTTTATCCAGCCGCGTGCGCTATGTGCCCATCAACGACATACGACCCAATCCCCAGCAGCCCCGCCGCCGGTTCGACCCGGAGGGCTTGCAGGAGCTGGCGGCCAGCATCGCCGCCTACGGCATTTTGCAGCCCCTGACCGTCCGGCAGCAGGGAGGCGTGTACCAGCTGGTGGCGGGGGAACGCCGCTGGCGGGCGGCGCGGATCGCCGGGCTGCGGCAGGTGCCGTGTCTGCTGGCGCGGGTGGACGAGGAGGACGCGGCGCTGCTGGCGCTGATCGAGAACCTCCAGCGGCGGGATCTGGACTACATGGAGGAGGCGGAGGCCATCGCCCGGCTGCTGCGGCGCTACGGCCTGAGCCAGCAGCAGGCGGCGGAAAAGCTGGGGCGCAGCCAGTCGGCGGTGGCCAACAAGCTGCGGCTGCTGCGACTGGAGGAGCCGGTGGTGGACGCGCTGCACCGCTATGGCCTGACGGAGCGCCACGCCCGTGCGCTGCTGCGGCTGTGCGACGGGGAGCAGCGGCTCCGCGCCGTGGAGCACATCGGTAAAACGGGCATGAACGTGGCGGCGGCGGAGGCGTACATAGACCGGCTGGCGGCGGAGAACCAGACCACGCCGCCCCACCGGCGCAGCGCGTATATCATCAAGGACGTGCGCCTGTTCCTCAACAGCGTGGAGCGGGGCATCCGGCTGATGCAGGGCGCGGGCGTGGGGGCGCAGGTGGCGCGGCAGGACACCGACAGTGAGATCTGCCTGACCGTGCGCATCCCCAAGACCCGCCGTCCCGCTGCCGGGTAAGCGCTCGTAACGGATTTGTAACCCATTCCTCCGGAAACCGTGGTACAATACAGAAACTACGATGCAAAGGAGGGGGGACAGCATGAGCGAAGAAACCAATGTGTCCTCTGTTACGACGGAAGCGCCCGCCGCGCCGGAAAAGACCGGCAGACGGCTGGCAGAGCCGGAAAAACCGGAAAAAAAGCCCCTGTCCGGCAGGAAAAAGGCCGGGCTGATCGTGGGTATCATCGTGGCGGTGCTGGTGCTGGCCTATGCGGGCTGCTGCGTGGCCGCCGGCGTACTGTACTCCCATGTGGCCTTTCCCGGCACGTCGGTGCTGGGCATGGACGTGTCCCGCATGTCCACCAAGCAGGTGGAGAAGCTGTGGACGGAGCAGGGGGACGCCCTGCTGGACGGCACGACCTTCAGTCTAACCCGTGACGGGCAGGAGATCGGCAGCGTGTCCCTGTCCCAGCTGGGCGTGACCGTCCTGCCCCTTTACGTCTCTCAGGCCGCCGGGTGCGATGTACAGGCGCGCGGCTGGGGCGGCCAGGTGACATCGTTCCTGCGGGGCGGCTGGCGGTTCATCGAAAGCTGGTGCAAGGGCGTGGATGTAACACCCCAGCTGGACATGGATGAGACCACCCTCACCGCCCAATGTGACAGCATAGCCGACACCGTGGGCTGCACCGTGGTGGACGGCGGCTACCGTCTGGCGGAGGGCGAGGGGCTGTACATCACCAAGCCGCAGGACGGCGAGAAGCTGGATGCGGCGGCGCTGCGCACCGAATTGATCAAGCGGCTTGGCCACCGCGATCTGTCCGTGGCGGCGCGGCGGGTGGAGTGCGTTTTCGCGCCCCATACCGCCAAGCCGCTGGACGTGCAGCAGCTCCATGACGACATAGCCGGCACCATGGCCGCCGCCACCTACGACCGCGCCACCGGCAAGCCCACCCAGTCCCGCATCGGCGTGCAGTTCGACGTGGAGACGGTGCAGAAGCAGCTGGACGCCGCCGCGCCCGGCACGGAATTCCTGGCGGACGCGCAGGTGCAGTTCCCGCCCGCCTCCACCGAGGAGCTGGAGACGGCCATGTTCCGGGATGTGATCGGCACCTGCACCACCACCTGCGCCGGACCCTGGGGACGGCGGCAGAACATCAAGCTGGCCTCCGCCGCCATCGACGGACGCATCTACAACCCCGGCGAGGAGTTCTGGTACAACGCCACCGTGGGACAGCGGACGGAAGCCCGGGGCTTCCAGCCCGCCGCGGCCTATTCCGGCGGCAAGACCGTCACCTCCATCGGCGGCGGGATATGTCAGGTGTCCTCCACGCTGTACTACGCCGCGCTGATGGCTGACCTGAAGATCGTCCTGCGGTACGCCCACATGTTCGACCCCGGCTACATGCCTGTTACCGGCTGCGACGCCACGGTCAGCTGGGGCGGCCCCGACTTCGCCTTCCGCAACAGCACGGACTATCCCATCAAGATCACCACCAGCTATAACGACGAGACGAACCAGCTGACCATCACCCTGCTGGGCACCAAGACCAACGACAATTATGTGGAGATGACCAACCAGTTTCTGTCCTACTCCGAGCGGAAAACGGTCTATCAGGAGTCCGAGCGCATCGCCCCCGGCACCACGGAGGTGGAGCAGTACGGGCACAACGGCTACGCCGTGCAGACCTATCGCAACGTCTACGCCGGGGACGGCACGCTGCTGCGCAGCACCAAGGAGGCGTACAGCGACTACGACCGCGCGGACAAGATCATTCTCGTGGCGCCCGGCGAGCTGCCGCAGTAAGTGCATATACGCAAAAAAAGAAGCACCCGCGGGTGCTTCTTTTTTGCGTATATGCGGTTTCTTACTCCCGGCGGAGAGCCTCGATGGGGTTCAGCTTCGAGGCCTTTACCGCGGGCACAAGGCCGAACACCACGCCGATAACCATGGAGAAGGCCACGGCGATGATGCAGGCCGGGACGCTGATGGCCACCGGCGTGCCCATGATGTGGGACATCATCTCCGCAAGGCCGATGCCCGTGGCTACGCCCAGAATACCGCCCATGCTGGTCAGCACCGCCGCCTCCGTCAGGAACTGCCAGCGGATGCGGCTCTGCTGGGCGCCGATGGCGATCTTCAGGCCGATTTCCCGGGTGCGCTCCGTCACGGACACCAGCATGATGTTCATCACGCCGATGCCGCCCACCACCAGAGAGATGGCGGCGATCCAGATCAGCTGCTTGTTGGTGGATTCCGACAGGCTTTGCAGGTCGCTGGCCTGCTGGAGGAGATCCTTGGACTCGTACTTGTACTTGGTGGTGCGGATGACGTTTTCGTTCAGGTATTTGGCCACGTTGTCACCGGCGGCGGTCATGTCGTTGGTGCTGGTGGCGCGGACGGCGGCGTACTGCGGCTCGTCGTACCGATAGGGCACCGACCAGCACACGTCCGGGATGAAGATGGTGCCCGCCGTGCTGCCGGCGTACATCTGGTAGTCCTGGAAGCTGTTGATCACGGGGCCGGAGCTGGAACGGGAGGACACCACGCCCACCACGGTGAACGGCTCGCCCTGTATCTCGATGGTGCCGCCGATGGGGTTCTCGCCCTGGAACAGGGACTGCGCCGACTTGGTGTCGATCAGCGCCACGCAGCGCCGCTGGGTAAAGTCCGCGTCCGTAAAGGCGCGGCCGTAGTTCACGGCGTAATCCACGGCGGTGAGATAGTGGTCGTCCACGCCGTACAGGGAGCCGCTGAAGGCGCTGTTGCCCACGTACACGTTGTCGCACCACTGGCGCACGTGGTACATGCTCACCAGCGACACGCCGCCCAGCTTCTCCATCTCATCCCGCATGTCGCCGGTGACGGGGTCGATGCCCTCCGGCAGGGCGGAGTAGTTCAGGTCGAAGTAGTTCTGGCTGTCCGTGGCGCTGATGGTGACGCGCACCACGTTGTTGCCCGCGCCGATGAGGTTCTGCTTGATCTGCTCGTTGGTGCCCTGAATGGTGGACACGATGGTGATGATGGCTGCGATGCCGATGATGATGCCCAGCATGGTCAGAAACGACCGCAGCTTGTGGCTCCAAACGCCCTGCAGGGCGAGATTGATATTTTCCAACATGATATCCCGCCTCCTTTACAGACCGTCGTTGTACAGCTCATCGGCGGCGGCCTCCACCGTCCGGGCGCCCTCCACCACGTCGCGCCCGTAGGGGAACGCCACGTAATCCTCCGTGGTCAGGCCGCCGCGTATCTGGGTATAGCTGCCCCACAGGTCGCGGCCGGTCTGCACCCAGCGCTGCTCCAGACGGCCGTCCTCGCCCCGCGCCATGACGTAGCTCTTGCCGTTGTCGGTGCGGATGAACCAGCTTTGCAGATACAGGCTGTTGCCCTGCTCCTGCGTGCCGGCCTTCTGGTACTGGATATCCACATAGTCGTTGGCCTGCAGGCTGGCATCCTCCTCCACGAACACCTTGAAGGGGTAGTAGGACACGTTTCTGTTGCCGTCGCCCCAGCTGTTGCCGCTGGTGGTGGGGTAATCGTCGATGGATACGATGGTGCCCTCGCAGGCTGCGCCGGTCATCCAGCTGCTGATGGACACGGTGTCGCCCACCTTTACGCTGCCCAGCTCCATCTCGCTGAGGGTGCCGGTAACGTAGTAACCGCCGCCGCCGGACAGCTCGATGACCGCCTCGCTGTTGTTATAGGCTTCGTCGGCATTCCGGACGGCCTTCACGGTGCCGTCGAACTCCGCATACACGTTGCCGTCGCCCAGCTCCTTGATCTTCTTATCCAGCGACAGCTTTGCCAGCCGCTGGTTGACCTCTTTTTCCTTGACCTCCTGTGCCTTGTCCACGATGGCCTTGGCCAGATCCTTCTGCTCCATGGAGTTTTCCAGATACATGTTGACAATATTGAGCTTCCGCTGGATACGCTTGTAGTTTTCCGTGTCATACGTCCGAGCGGGGTCAACGTATGCCGGCAGGTCATAGGGCTGGAAGCTGATGGTCGTGGAGGCAGGGGTAACTTCGCTGCCGTTTTCGTCCACAACGGGGGGGATGTAAGTTTCCACCAGCAGATAGCCCTGACTTTCGGGCAACCCGCCTATCATATCCTTATCCCGCGTTACCAGCACAACGTAGGTGCTGATAGAGGGCTTTCCCTCTTCTTCAGCGGGCTTGGGTTCAAGGCGCCCCAGACCTGGCTGGGTACCGTCGCCGTGCAGGATAGCCCGCAGCTTTGCTTCGCTGAGCAAGGTGTCAGCTTGCAGGATCTGGTAGTACATGGGGTGCGTTTCATCGTTGCCGGTGCTGTCGGTCACAGCGATGCGGCCCGGCACAACGGGCGACTTTGGATCATAGCCGGTATCCTTATCGATCTTGCCGATCTCAGTTTCCAGCTCCGCCTCCAGGCTGGCCTTTTCCTTTTCCAGCGTCTCCTTGTTCTTGGCCTTCTTCATGTACTCCAGCTCGTTTTTGGCGGTGGTCAGATTCTCGTTCTGCCGGTCGTACTCGATCTTCGCCTGCTCCACGGCGGCCTGGGTCAGCGTGGAGTCGTAGCTGATGAGCTTGTCGCCCTTGCGCACCGTGTCGCCCTCGGCCACCCAGACTTTGTTGACGGTCTGGCTGGAGGAGAGGAACACCTTCTGTATCTTGTCCGTTGTCACCATGCCGCTGGTGTTGGACGTGTCGCCCCAGTAGTCGGTCATGCAGAAATCGTTGACGGAGTACACGTTCACGTCGCTGCGCTGGGCGTTCCGGGCGATGGTCAGTCCGCCCCACACCGCGCCGCACACGCCCACCGCGCAGGCGGCGATGATGATGGCCTTTTTCAGCTTTTTGCTCATGCGGGGCTTTTCGCCGCCGGTGCGCTTTTCACCGATATGCAGCTTTTCCCGCAGGTTCAGCTTCTCACTCATAGTCGTCACCTCCCGACAGCACGCCGTCCCGAATGGTCATCAGCTTGGCGGCGTGCTTGGCGATGGAACGGTCGTGGGTGATCATGATGATGGTGGAGCCGCTTTCGTGCAGCTGCCGGAACAGCTCCATCACCGCCGCGCCGCTGGCGCTGTCCAGCGCACCGGTGGGCTCATCCGCCAGCAGCAGCTTGGGCTTGCCCACGATGGCGCGGGCGATGGCCACGCGCTGGCACTGTCCGCCGGACAGCTGGTCGGGGCGGTGATCCACTCGGTCGGACAGACCCACCGTCTCCAGCGCGGCGCGGGCGCGCTCCAGCCGCTCCGCCTTCTTCACCCCGCCGTACAGCAGGGGCAGCGCCACGTTCTCCAGCGCCGTCAGCTTCGGCAGCAGGTTGAAGCTCTGGAACACGAAGCCCAGCTCCTTGTTCCGCACCTCCGCCAGCTGCTTGTTGTTGCAGGTGGTCACGTCCCGTCCGCCCAGCAGATAGCTGCCGCTGGTGGGTACGTCCAGACACCCGATCAGGTTCATCAGCGTGGTCTTGCCGCTGCCGGAGGGTCCCATGATGGCCAGGTACTCGCCCTCCTCCACGTCAAGGTTCACGTTTTTCAGGATATGTGCAACGCCCTTGCCCATGGGGTAGTCCTTGCATATATCGCGCATTTCCAGGATCATGGTCAGCCCTCCCTCGGCGGTGTGATCACCGGCGCGGTGGCCTCCGCCGTGCCGTCGGGCAGCACGGTCACGGTGCTGTTGGTGACAGAGCCGCCGTCATCAGTCACCACGCCGTCCTCGGCGGGCATATCGCCGCCGTCCATGCCGTCCATGGGCACGTTTTCGTCGATTTTTTCACCGTCGCCCTCGGGGTATACCTCGCCGCCGCTGGTGCCGGGGTCAAAGGTGGCGTCGTCATAGGTGATGCACGCCATGCCCGCCTTCAGGCTGTCGTCCGGGAAGGCAATGTAGTCCTCCGCCGTCAGGCCGTCCAGCACGGGATAGGTATCCGTCTCCCCGTTGTACTCGCCCAGCTTCAGATTGCGCTTTTCCAGCTTATCCTTGCTGCTCTTTGCCCAGACCCACGGGCTGCCGTCGGCATCGTTGATGAAATAGCTGGGCAGGTTGATGGCGTTGGCGTCCGTCTCGTCCTCCTGACCGTAGTCCGGCTCGATGTACACATGCTGCCCCATCAGCAGGCCGTCGCCTTTGCCCTCCAGCTTCACATAGAAGGGGTACTTGCTGGACATGGCGGTGTCGCTGTCGCCGTAGTCGCTGCGGGTCTGCTGGGCGTTGTTCCAGTCGATGGAGTCGATGCTGCCCTTCCACGTCTGGTCGCTGACGCGGGAGCGGATCACCACCGCCGTGCCCTGTGTCAGCACGGAGGCGTTGTTCTCGTTGACGTAGCCCTTGACACGGAAGCCGCCCGTCTCCACCACCGTCATGAACGGCAGGGCGTTGCCGTTGTTGTCGGTGTTGCCGTCGGCGTTGATGGACTGCACCTCGCCGTTCACCGGGGAGGTGACGGCGGCGTTCTTGGTGCTGGTCTTCAGCTTTTCGATGTCCTTCTTCTTGGTGGCGATGTTGCCCTGGGTGGTCAGCACGCTGACCTTGGCTGTCCGCAGGTCGAGAGAGTACTGCCGCTTGGTGGCGTCGTCATACGTCTCGTCCATCAGCTTCTGGATGCGATCCACCTCGGCCTTCTGATCCTCCAGCGTGGCGTTCAGCTGCTCCAGCTCCAGCTGCGCCATCTCCAGATTGCTCCGGGCCTCGCTGAGATCGTAGGTAAACAGCACGTCGCCCTCCTTCACCGTGTCGCCCACCTTCACCCGGATGTCGGACACGGCCATGGAGTCGTCCTTCTTGATCTTCGTCTCGCCCAGGGGACTGACGATGCCGGCGAACCGATCCGCCAGACCCACGGAGCCAAGGCCGCAGATCATGGACACGGACTGGACGGAGGCCTCGCCCTCCACCTTGCCGCAGCCGGCCATGCAGGTCATCAGCATGACCAGCGCCAGCACAAATGCCGCTTTTTTCATGATGTAGTCTCCTTTTCCTCTCCCACGGGCCCGTGGGGAAATTTTCCTACCCTTATAGACGGAAGGGAAGGGGGGATGGTTCCGCTTTCGCTTTCGTCTCATCATACCATGACCGGCGGCGGTCATTCGTGAACAAACTGTGAACGAACGATTAAGAGCTGTATAAGGTTTAGCGACAATCCAGCGCTAAAACCGTGGGGAAATATTGACACGGCACGGCGCTTTGACCTATTATTAGTATAAACGATTCCCCACCGCCGGAGGTTTTTGCCTATGAATAAGAAACGTATCCGCCAGATGGATCTGGCGCTGCGTCGGCGTCTGGCCGACCGCCCTGCCGCCGACTGCTTCGCCGGTCACGACGAGCTGCTCCGCCGCATCGAGACGGAGGGCTATATGCAGCGCTTCGCGCCGCTGTTCACCGGGGCGCGGCTGCGCTGCGCCGATGTGCTGGCGCTGTGCCGGGAGGAGCTGGACGCCCTGTGCGGCGGCGCGCCGCAGGAGGGCTGGCTGGGCTATGCCTACGACTACGCCCGGCGGCTTTTGTACCCGGAAAAGACCGGCGCGGAGCCTTACGCCGCCGGCGCGGTATTCCTGCTGTCGGTGCTGCAGGTGCTGTTCGCCGCCGAGGGGGAGCTGCTGCCCCACGACCCGGCGTGGACGTTCGATTTCCTCACGGAGCAGGAGCTGGCCGACAGCGCCTGCGCCCCGTCCTATACGAAATTCCTGCGCCAGTGGAAGCGGGAGTACGTTTATGAGCTGATGCGGCTGGGGCTGGAGGTCACGCCCTACCGCACGCTGGAGCATATCGCCGGCGTCCACCATATCGCCGTCACCGCCGCCCGCGCCCTGCACCGGGGCGGCACGCCGGTGGACGTGGCGCTGGTGTCCGGCGCCGCCGCGGGGCACGACATCGGCAAGTTCGGCTGCCGCCCCGGCGAGCGGGTGCCGTACCTGCACTATTACTACACAGACCTGTGGTTCCGCCGCCGGAGGATGACCGACATCGGCCACATCGCCGCCAACCACTCCGTGTGGGATCTGGAGCCGGACTATCTGTCCGCCGAGGCGCTGCTGCTGATCTACGCCGACTTCCGGGTGAAGCAGCTGCGGGGCGAGGATGGCCGGGAGATCACCCGCATCTCCACGCTGGCGGAGGCCTTTCAGGTGATCCTTGCCAAGCTGGACGACGTGGACGGCGAGAAGAAAAAGCGCTATACACGGGTGTACGCCCGGCTGGAGGACTTCGAGCAGTACATGATCAGCCGGGGCGTGGACGTGACCATGTCCGGCGGCGACACCGACCCCCTGCCGGAGAAGCACACCTCCCTCATGACCGATGACGAGGCGCTCCGCGCCCTGACGCTGCGCTGCGTGGGGCACAACATCACCCTCATGCACCGGCTCACCGACCAGCGCAGCTTCGCCCGGCTGCTGGAGGAAGCCCGCGGCGAGACGGACTGGCGCCGTCTGCGGGCGTATCTGGCGGTGTTCGAGTCCTATTCCCTCTATCTGCACATCCCCCAGAAGGTGCAGACCCTGACGTTCCTCTATGAGCTGCTGATGCACCGGGAGGGCGACATCCGCCGCCAGGCGGCGGCGTTGCTGGGCGAGTTGATCGCCGGCTTCCACGCCGGCTACGCCAAGGAGCGCCCTCAGGACAGCCGCCCCGACCCCCGCGCCACCACCGATCTGGAGCAGTGGAAGCTCTATCTGGATAAGATCCTCTACCCCGACCACAAGCTCATGCCCCAGCACCGCCGCTGGATCGGCTACACGCTGAAATTCGCCGTCGGCTCCCTGCTGAGCCACTGTCCCGGACGGGAGGAGCGCTTCCTCGCCCCGGTGTTTGCCTATTACCGCCGGCCGGAGGCGCTGGACGACTACACCGCCTTCCAGCTGCTGGACACCGCCGCCGCCCTGCCGGACGAGGCGTATTCCCTCACCTGCGTCCGGGAGATGACGGATTTCGCCGCCGCCCTGTCCCGCCGGGAGGAGCTGACCGTCCGCATGGCCGCCGTGCTGCTGCTGGATCGCCTGTACCGCCTGTATCCCGACGAGGGACGGGCGCTGGCGGCGGTGGAGGCCGTCTCCTGCGGGGACAGCGGCACCCTGCGCTATCTCCGTCAGGACGTGCTGACGGAGGGCGAGCCGCTGCTGCTGCCGGAGGAGGTGGTGTCCGAGATATTCCTGGACAACCTGAAGACCGCCACGCCGTGGATCACCAAGCAGGCCAACCTGCGCCTGCTGACGGACTTTGCCCGCAGCGGGCAGAGCCCCGCCCTGCACATCGCCACCCATCTGTCCAACCTCATCAAGGTCAGCGACCGCGTCACCGTCCGCCACAGCGCCGGCAACGCGCTGCTGGCACTGGCGCCCCGCCTGACGGCGGATCAGCGCAACGAGGTGGCGGTGGAGCTGTGCCGGGGTCTGGAGCTGGGGCAGCAGGAATTCACCAAATATATCCCCGACTATCTGGGGCGCTTCGCCCTGTGGCTGCCGCCGGCGGAGCTGGACGAGGTGCTGGCTGACCTCCACGTGAACCTCAGCTCCTCCGACAGCCGTGTTACCGCCTCTGTGCTGGACACCGTGGGCGTGATCTATGAGGAATACGACGCCTACCGCTCCCGCTTCCCGGAGACGGACGAGGCCTACCGCCGCCGCCGGGAGCGGCTGCTGGGGCTTCTGATGCGGGGACTCAGCGGCATCGACGGCGCCACCCGGCAGGAGGCACTGTATGTGCTGGGACGGCGGGTGTTCGGCTCCGGCGAGCTGGGACGCCACGAAAAGCGCCGCGCCTTCATGCTCACCGAGCGCAAGCTGCTGTCGGCGCAGAACGAGTTCCCCGGCGAGGGGCTGACCTTCTACTACCGTGCCGCCATGCTGGGCAAGCTGTACCGCTTCCTCACCGAGGAGCGGCTGTTCCACCGGGGCTTCGACTTCGGCGAACCCCGCCCGGTGGCGTTTTTCCCCGGCACCTTCGACCCCTTCACCCTGTCCCACAAGGGCATTGTCAAGGCCATCCGCGACCTGGGCTATGAGGTGCTGCTGGCCATCGACGAGTTCTCCTGGTCGAAAAAGACCCAGCCCTACCGCCTGCGGCGGCGCATCGCCGCCATGTCCGTGGCGGACGTGTTCCACGTGAGCATCTTCCCGGAGGATTTCCCGGTGAACATCGCCAACCCCCACGACCTGCGGGCGCTGCGTCAGGCCTTCCCCGGCCGCAGCGTGTCCATCGTGGTGGGCAGCGACGTGGTGCTCCACGCCTCGTCCTATAAAAAGCCCGTCACCCCCGATTCCATCCACACCTTCGACCATGTGGTGTTCCGCCGCACGGAGCCGGACGCGGAGCCGGCGGATTACAGCTGCATCACCGGAAGGGTGGTAGAGCTGACGCTGCCGCCCCAGCTGGAGGAGATCAGCTCCACCCGCATCCGCGAGGCGGTGGACGCCAACCGGGACATCTCCAACCTCATCGACCCGGCGGTGCAGGAGTTCATCTACCGCCGTGGCCTGTACCTGCGGGAGCCGCAGGACAAGCCCGTGCTGCGCACGGAGGATCTCAGCTTCCTGCCCGCCTCGCCGGAGACGGCGGAAAAATTCCTGCGCACCATGCTCTCCGCCCCCACCGCCGCCGCCCTGCGCGCTCAGCTGGAGCAGCACGGCGACGACATCATGGTCTGCCGGGACGCGGACGGTACCATTCTCGGCGCGGCGGCCTATGCCTGTCTGGACTCCGCCCACCTGTTCGCCCGTCTGGGCGACCCGGCGCTGTCGGGGCTGGTGCGGCAGAACGCCGGCGGCCGCACCCTGCTCATCAGCGGCCTGTTCGTCCCCCGGGGCGAGCGGCAGAACGACCTGTGCCAGCTGCTCATCACCGAGGTGCTGACGCTGGCGCTCAGCCGCGAATTCACCTACGCCCTCTACGTCCCGCTGGAGGGCGCGGCCTCCGGCTACGGCCGCCAGCTGCTGCTCCTGCAGGGCTTCCTGCCCGCGGCGGAGGACGGCGACGCGCTGGCCGTGGACATGCGCTGCCCCATCGTCCTCAGCCGCAACGTGGACACGGCTGTGAAGGCGCCCTTCAGCTCCTCGCCCCGTGTGCTGTCCGCCATCGCCAATGCCCACCGGCGCCTGCAGGCGGCGCTGACGAAGCTCCAGCCCGGCTCTCTGGTGCTGAGCCTGTCCGCCGGCGTCATCTACCACCGCCTGCTCCAGCGCATCACCGGGCGCAACGGCGTCCCGGCGGAGCCCACGAACCCCCGCGTGCTGGGTCCCGACATCTGCGTGCCCTACGGCAAGATACTCCGCGGCGTGGCCGTGCCCAACACCGTCACCAAGACCCTGCGCACCGACAAGGTCTACGAGCCGGATCTCAGCTCCTACTCCATCGAGGCCTACCCGGACTACTCCCCGCTGGCCGACCAGGTGCGCACCATCCACGCTTTCGACCGCCCCGTGATCCTGGTGGACGACATGCTCCACGACGGCAAGCGCATCCGCCGCCTTGCCCCGCTCTTTGCCGAAACAGGTACCCCCGTGGATCAGGTGCTGGTGGGCTATCTCACCGGCATGGGGCGCGACCTCATGGAGCAGCTGGGCTACAGTGTGGACGCCATCTACTACCTGCCCAACCTGCGCCTTCGCTTCGTGGAATCCACCCTCTATCCCTTCATCGGCGGCGATACCGTCCGCCGCGACCAGCCCCTGCCCGGCGGCCTGCAGCCCTCCGTCAACCGCATCCTGCCCTACGCCGCCCCGGAGTACGCCGGCATGGACGACAAGACCGCCTGGGAGCTGTCCCTCTGCTGCCTTGAAAACGCCCGCGACATCCTCCTTGCGCTGGAGACGGAGTTCCGCGCCCTCTACGCCCGGAACCTGACCCTCAGCCGTCTCGGTGAGGCGGTCATCCTGCCCCTCTGCCCCGACAAGGGCGGCTGCATGACCTACGACCTGAGCCGCGCCGCCAGCACGTATCTGGAGGGAGATATAGAGATATTAAAGCGCATGCGTCCCACGAAGTAAAAGCGCGTCTCGCACGCCGGGACTTTGTTGCGTTGGCTTGACGTACACACGGTACGCCTGCGCCTCCGCGCCTCGTCCCGACGCACGATCCGTCACTTTTGCCGTATGCCGGTTTGCCATCGGCGGGACGCAAAATCCATCGCTTTTACGGGGATGCTGTGCGCCTCCGTGCCCCGCCGAAAGGAAAACATGCATACCGTGCGGCGGGACACATGGGTCCCGCCCTACGGATGGGTACGGCGACCGCTCGTAGGGGACGGCGTCCCGCAGTGGAGCGCAGCGGAACAAATGCCCTTGGGGTACGACGTCCCGTTTCAACCACGCCCCATATCAGAGAAGGAGATACTATGAACACTACGATCCGACCTGCCGGCGGGCTGTGCCTGCCGGACAAATGCCGCGTTACCCTGCTGGCGCTGGGGGACGTGGGCAGCACCCTGCTGATGGGGCTGCGGCTGCTGGGCGGCGACGTGATCCGCTCCATCGGCATTTGTGACGTGCGCCCCGGCGTATCGGAGCGCTGGGAATTCGAGCTGAACCAGATCCAGTCCCCGGACGCGGCATTCCTGCCGCCGGTGGACATCATCGCCCCGGAGCAGCTCTTTGACGGGGACGTGTTCCTGTTCTGCGCCTCCCGCATGGTGCCGGATACGTCCGTCACCTCCGGGGACGTGCGCATGGCGCAGTACGGTCTGAACCGGGAGCTGGCGGCCATCTACGCGCGCATGGCGCGGGAGAAGAACTATCGCGGGCTGTTCTGCGTGGTCAGCGACCCGGTGGATCCCCTGTGCCGCGCCGCGATGCGGGAGAGCGGCCTTGCCCCGGCGCAGGTGCGGGGCTTCGGACTGGGCGTCATGCACGCCCGCGCCCTGTACTATGCCCGGCGGGACGGGCGCTTCGCGTCCTATCTCACGGAGGGGCGCGCCTTCGGCCCCCACGGGGAGGATCTGGTGCTGGCCAACTCCGTGGCGCACTACGACGACGCCCTGTCCCGCGAGCTGACGGACAAAGTCGCCCACGCCAATCTGGAGATGCGCAAGCTGGGCTACAAGCCCTACGTCGCCCCCGCCCTCAGCTCCGGCGCGCTGAGCCTGCTGGCGCTGCTGCGGGGACAGTGGCACTACTCCTCCGTGTATGACGGGCAGGTGTTCATGGGGTGCCGCAACCGCCTGACGCCCGCCGGTATCGAGACGGAGGCGCTGACGCTGCCTCCGGCGCTGCAAAAGCGCCTGGACGAGACGCGGGCAAGGCTGAACGCTATTGAATAACGGAGGGGATATACCATGCTCACCGTACTGCTTCCCGAAAACGACCGCAGCGCCGCCCTGCGGCGGCTGCTGGAGCCGCTGCTGCCCGCCGGCAGCGAGATACGCGACCCGGACGCCGGACTGGACGGCCTGCACAGCCGCCGCCTGCTGTTCGCCGTGGCGCTGGACGAGGGCGGCTGCAATATGGCCTATTACCGGATGCTCTCCCGCCTGCGCCGCAGCAGCGACCTGCTGGAGGGCTGCACCGCCGGGTGCATCGTCACCGGCGTGGGCGAGTTTTACACCAAGGACGTGGCGCGGGACATGGTGTTCGCCGCGAATCAGGCGGGCTGCGGCTTCATCGGCCGCCCGCTGGTGGAGGCTACCGGCTCCCTGCGCAATTTCCGCACTCAGGCGCAGATCGGCGGCACGGACGAGGTCACGGCCTTCCACGCGGCGCTGGCGGAGCTGATCGCCCGGCTGGATGCGTGGGAAAAGCCCGCGCCCATCCGGAACGTGCTGGCGCTCCACGCCTCCCAGCGCGCCACGTCCAACACGCTGGCGCTGTGGGAGCTGGTCAAGGCCGGGCTTCCGGCGGACATGGAGGTGCAGGAGATCTGCCTGCGCAACGGCACCATGGCCGACTGCAACGGATGCAGCTACACCGCCTGTCTCCACTTCGGCGAGCAGGGCGGCTGTTTCTACGGCGGCCCCATGGTGGACGAGGTCTATCCCGCCGTCCGCCGCTGCGACGGGCTGGTGATGCTCTGCGCCAACTACAACGACGCGCTGGCTGCCAACCTGACCGCCTGCGTCAACCGGCTCACGGCGCTGTTCCGTCAGACCCGCATGTACGACAAGCGTCTGTTCGGGCTGATCGTCTCCGGCTACTCCGGCGGCGACCTGCTGGCGCGCCAGCTGATCTCCGCCCTGAACATGAACAAGTCCTTCTACCTGCCGCCCCGGTTCTCCCTGCTGGAGACGGCCAACGAGCGCGGCAGCCTTGTGAAGCTGCCGGGCATCGAGGCGCAGGCGGCGGCCTTCGCGCGGCATATCGCGGAGAGCTGAATACGCCCGCCGCAAACCGGGGAAAATACTTCCATCAATCAAAAGGAGGTATGTTCCATGGAAGCGATGGTGCTGCAAAAGGCGTGTATCCAGTGCGGCCTGTGCGCCGGGCTGTGCCCGGAGGTGTTTGCGCTGGACGACGGTGAACCGGCGCGGGTGCTGGTGTCCCCCATTCCCGACGAGCAGAAGATCGGCGTGCAGGAGGCGGCGGACAGCTGTCCCGTGGCCGCCATTCAGGTGACGGCGTAAAAATCCCCGGAAATGCCGCAAAAACCACTTTACAACGGTGATTTTCTGTGGTATCATCTCAAAGTACGCGCCAAGCGTGCATGACCCCTGCCTTAGCGTTGCGGAGCGTTCCATCTCTCCCATGGCTCAGGCTGCGGGCGTATTTCAAGAAAGGTGGAAACACAACTATGATGCTGAAAGATCAGAAGACATCTATCATCGAGGCCAACCGCACCCACGAGACCGTCACCGGCTCCCCCGAGGTTCAGGTCGCCATCCTCACCGAGCGGATCAACCAGCTCACCGCCCATCTGAAGGTCCATCCCCACGACTTCCACAGCCGTCGTGGTATGCAGATGATGATCGGTAAGCGCCGCCGTCTGCTGGACTATCTGGCCAAGAAGGACATCGAGCGTTATCGTGCCCTCATCGCCAAGCTGGGTCTGCGTAAGTAAGTTGAAACAGGGTGATGTGCGTCCGCGCATCACCCTTCTTTCGCATTCTGCGCCGTGTGCTGATTGACCCTTAGCAGTTGAAAATGCGCCGAAATTCCGCACCTTCGGCCTGTTTTCAAGTGCTAACGGCGATGGGTCACGACGCGGGATGATATTTCACGAAAAGGAGAAATCACATGTCAACTATCATCACCAAGCGCCAGTTCCCCCATTACCACAAGTACACCATGGATCTGGCCGGCCGTCCCCTGACGCTGGAGGTGGGCAAGCTGGCTGAGCTGGCCAACGCCGCCGTCATGGTGGGCTATGGCGACACCCGCGTGCTGTGCTGCGTCACCGCCGCGCCCCGTCCCCGGGACGGCATCGACTTCTTCCCCCTGTCCGTGGACTTTGAGGAGAAGATGTACTCCGTGGGTCGTATCCCCGGCAGCTTCAACCGCCGCGAGGGCCGCCCCGGCGAGAAGGGCATCCTGACCTCCCGCGTCATCGACCGCCCCATCCGCCCCCTGTTCCCCTACGACTTCCGCAACGACGTGTCCGTCATGTGTACCGTCATGGCCGTGGATCACGACTGCTCTCCGGAGATCGCCGCCCTCATCGGCACCTCCGCGGCGCTGGCCATCTCCGACATTCCCTGGAACGGCCCCGTGGCCGCTCTGAAGGTGGGTCTGGTGGACGGCAAGCTGGTGTTCAACCCCGACGCCGAGCAGCGCAAGGTCAGCGACCTGGACGTGACCGTGGTCTCCACCGGCAAGAAGGTGGTCATGATCGAGGCCGGCGCCAACGAGGTGCCCAACGATGTGATGTTCGAGGCCATTCGCTCCGCCCACGAGGAGAACCAGAAGCAGATCGCCCTCATCAACCAGATGGTGGCCGAGATCGGCAAGCCCAAGTTCGACTATCCCCACGCCGACTTCAACTACGAGCTGTTCAATAAGATCACCGAGGACTTCATGGACGAGGCCAAGGCCGCCATGGACACCGACGACAAGAACGTCCGCGAGCAGCGCTGGAACGCCATGATCGAAAAGTGGCACGAAAAGTATCTGGAAGAGTACCCCAACATGGATCAGTACCTGGAGGAGATCACCTACAAGTTCCAGAAGATGATCGTGAAGAAGTGGCTGCTGGAGGGTCATCGCGTGGATGGCCGCCAGAAGAACGAGATCCGTCCTCTGGACGCCGAGGTGGGCGTTCTGCCCCGCGTCCACGGCTCCGGCCTGTTCACCCGCGGCCAGACGCAGGTGCTGTCCGTCTGCACGCTGGACACTCTGTCCGCCAACCAGAAGCTGGACACCATCTGGGAGGAGACGGAGAAGCGCTACATGCACCACTACAACTTCCCCGGCTACTCCGTGGGCGAGGCCAAGCCCGCCCGCAGCCCCGGCCGCCGCGAGATCGGCCACGGCGCGCTGGCTGAGCGCGCTCTGCTGCCCGTCATTCCTCCCGTGGAGGAGTTCCCCTACGCCATCCGTGTGGTCAGCGAGGTGGTTTCCTCCAACGGTTCCACCTCTCAGGGCTCCATCTGCGGCTCCACGCTGGCGCTGATGGACGCCGGCGTGCCCATCAAGGCGCCTGTGGCCGGCATTTCCTGCGGCCTGATCCAGGACGACGACGGCAGCTTCACCACCTTCATCGACATCCAGGGCGTGGAGGACTTCCACGGCGAGATGGACTTCAAGGTGGCCGGTACCAAGAAGGGCATCACCGCCATTCAGATGGATCTGAAGAACGACGGCCTGACCATGGAGATCATCAAAAACGCGCTGGACATCACCTACGATGCCCGCTGCCAGATCCTCGACCAGGTCATGCTGCCCTGCATTGCCGAGCCTCGCGCCGAGGTCAGCAAGTACGCGCCCAAGATGATCACCATGCACATCGACCCGGACAAGATCCGCGACGTCATCGGCAAGGGCGGCTCCGTCATCCAGAAGATCGTGGCTGAGTCCGGCGCCAAGATCGACATCGACGACGACGGCACCATCCACATCGCCTCCCCCGACGCGGAGAGCTGCGAAAAGGCCAAGAAGTGCATCGACGACATCGTGTTCGTCCCCGAGGTGGGTCAGCTGTACTACGGCCGCGTGGTGCGCCTGATGACCTTCGGCGCCTTCGTGGAGCTGGCGCCCGGCAAGGACGGTCTGGTGCACATCTCCAAGCTGGCTGACAAGCGCATCGAGAAGGTGGAGGACGCCTGCAAGATCGGCGATATGATGTGGGTCAAGGTCACGGAGATCGACGAAAAGGGTCGCGTGAACCTGAGCCACAAGGACGCCATGAAGGAGATCGCCGCCAAGGAAGCCGCCGGCGAGCCCATCAAGTAAATCCGCATAATAAAAAAGAGAGCCGCAAGGCTCTCTTTTTTCGCACGCCGATAGGCGCAGCCCCACCGTTCCGAGGAAGCGCCCCCTCCGCCGTGCGGCGTCCCCTTGACAGGCGCGGCGAAACGCGCTATAATGCCGCCAACTGATATCAGCCGGCTGCCGGTCAACAGGGCAGCCACCCATCCCAACAGAGCCAATGCGCCGGGTATACCCCGGCGCATTTTGTTTGCAAGGAGGAACCGCTATGAGACGAAAAACAACGGCAGCGCTGCTGGCGGCGCTGTGCTTGATTCTGCTTCTGCCCGGCTGCGGCCTGCGGGCAGCCAAGGACCGCCCGGCGGTCACACCGCTTTCCTGCCCAGCCCTGGACGCTGTACAGCAGCGCGCCGGAGGACGTCCGCTTCGTGGATACCTACAGCTGCGTGGCGGCCACGGAGGATCGCGCCCGCATCATGGAGTTCTTCATGACCCACGATGACGAGGCGGAGCTGCTGATCCAGTCCCCCTACATCCGCGCCAAGCTCCAGATCATGTGCGACGCGGTGCGCCGCTATTTCGACACCGCCGGCTGGGGCACGCCCCGCTGGGAGCGGCTCCTGTAACGGCAAAAAGAGCACCCGTGAGGGTGCTCTTTTTTGCTGTGCAGTCCCCCGGCGGAAGCCGGGAGACTGCTGTTGCTTATTCGTTGGTGTAGTTGTCGAAATAGCCCTGAATGTAGATGATGGGCGTGCCCTTGTCACCGCTGCCGCTGGTCAGGTCGCACAGGGAGCCGATCAGGTCGGTCAGGTTCCGGGGCGTGGTGCCCTCGGACACCATATTGCCCACCAGAGACTGCTTGGCGTCCTTGGCGCGGATCTTCTCGGAGATGGCCTTCTGCAGCGCCTCACCGCTGAGATCGGCGAACTCCTTGTCCGCCAGATACTTCAGCTTCAGCTCGTTGGGCGTTCCCACCAGACCGCTGGTGTAGCCGGGAGCCACCACCGGGTCGGCCAGCTCCCAGATCTTGCCGGCGGGATCCTTGAAGGCGCCGTCGCCGTAGACCATGGCCTCGATGCGCTTGCCGGTGGCCTCGCTCATGGCCTTGCCGATGGCCTCGGCCACCGCCTTGGCGTCACGGGGGAACAGCTTCACCCGGTCGTCGTCGGCTTTGTTGCTGCCCAGCAGACCGTACTGGGGGTTGCAGCCGCTGCCGTCCACGGGGGCGGTCAGCAGGTCGTCCAGACCCAGCACCACCCTGGCGCCGGCGGCGGTCAGCAGCCGCTTGCTGCGCTGGCGGGTGTGGATGTCGCAGGTGATCACCGTGTCGGTGTAGGGCACGATGGCGGTGACCCGGTTGGCGAACACGATCTCCGCCTGCGCGCCGGCCTCCTCGATAATGGACTTGTAATAGGCCACATAGTCCACACCGGTAAAGGGATGCACCACCTGACCGAAGGCGGCGCGGAACTGCTCCAGCGACAGCACGTCGTGCCACGGGTCGATGCCCGCCTCGTCCAGCTGGTCAAGGCTTACCAGATGGTTGCCCACCTCGTCGGAGGGATAGCTCAGCAGCAGCACCACCTTCTCCGCGCCCAGCGCGATGCCCCGCAGCAGCAGGGAGAAGCGGTTACGGCTGAGGATGGGGAACGCCACGCCCACGGTCTTGCCGCCGGTCTTGGCGCGCACATCGGCGGCGATCTGCTCACAGGTGGCGTAGTTGCCCTGGCAGCGCGCCACAACGGATTCGGTCACGGCCACCACGTCGCCGTCACGGGCGGTGATGGCGTTGTCCTGCAACGCGTTCAGGACGGTGGACACGGTGATGTCCACCACATTATCACCCTCGCGGAAAATAGGCGCACGCACGCCGCGGACGACGGTTCCCAACGTTCTGCTCATAGCAACAGCACTCCTGTCATTTGTTTATTCCTGCGCGGCCGCAGCCGCACAACATTCAATAGTATACCACACTATCACCATAAGTAAAATACGAATATATAATAATTGCATTTTCTCTTGCTAATGTCTGCGCGGACGGAGAAATTCCTCTTGCATTTTTCCGGAAAACGTGTATAATAGCAGGGTACCAAGTGAATACGAGCTTGTAGCTCAGCTGGGAGAGCGTTCGGTTCGCATCCGAGAGGT
>ENA-UEQP01001571-UEQP01001571.1-human-gut-metagenome-genome-assembly--contig:-NODE-1571-length-20151-cov-25.729053_pt1 | contig 20151 bp, 50 predicted proteins | sample MGYA00242951_ERZ507951 | MGnify/ENA primary metagenome ERZ507951 (study PRJEB26167, sample SAMN06115539) | human gut metagenome | host: Homo sapiens | place: China:Shanxi | collected 2015-11-18...
TGAGATTAGAAATGTCATTATTGAAGCATTTAAAGAATGTTATGAGGGTGTTAAATTGAGTATTACTGATGAATCACTTAATGAAGAAATAAAAGATTTGGAGAATACTCTTTACTTATACCGTCCCGACTTTTTTGATAAGGAAGAATATGAAAATATGTTAAAAAATCTTGAAGATTTGAAAAAAGAGCGAGAAAATTTGTAGGATTTGAATTTATTTTATATCTTTGTATTAATAAAAAATTAAACAATATGATTAAAATTGGTAAGCGTGGTATTTTCAAACGTAATATTATAGATGTATATTTCGATAATGAAGATTACGAAATAACTGTATATCTTAACAAAGATAAACATTCAAACAATGATGAAATTTACATATATTGTGATAACCGTTTTCAATACTATTGGAATGTATTAAAAATTCGTATTAAACTATTCATATTTTAGTATGGAAACATTTACTGAAACTTGTGTTAAATGTGATTATGGAGATTATTATACTCACTTTGGTATTCACAAAGACCATGCGCATATATGGGGAAATAAGGCAGAAGATGTATTGGAAGTAAAGATGTGTATTTCTGAAAATCAATCTCCACCTAATAGAAATGAGCAAGAATATTGGGGTTGGTATGACTTTGAAAAAAAAGAGTTTACAATGATATATCCCAATTACAAAATGCTTTTTGTTTGTTTTCCGTATGGTATTGATATTGAAGAAAAGCATAATAAGGGGAAAGCATATAGATTAGAAATAATTAACTAAAATAATTTGGTGTATTAAGATAAAAGTATTATCTTTGTAGTGTAATAATGAATATACGATACAAAATTGGATTTTAAATTAAACATATCGGGTGTTAACAGTCTGTGAAGATAGTTAACACCATTTTTTATATTAATGTTTTTATACTTTATTAACACAAAACATTTGGTAAAATAAATATTATTTCTTATCTTTGTATCATAAGAAAAAGGAAATATTAATTAATAAATAAACAGTTATGAGTAAATATTCAAGAACAAGAAAAGCTATATGTAGAATAAGTCATTTAAACGATTGGATTATAAATAGAGATACATTCAAGCATTTTAAGCCTAAAACATGGAAAGAGCAATACAAAGAGCATAGAAAAACAAAAATACTGTTTTATGGTTATAATCCGTCCAATCTTATTTCTAAGGATGGTAATAGAGTAAAATTACCTTGTAAATATAAGGATGCGTTAAATATGTTTATTATTTGGAAATTGATATAAAAAATTAAATGATATGGAAGATTACATTTGTCCTATTTGTGGTGAAGTAATGGAAAGACAGTATAACAATGAAAATGATTGTCTTATGTTAAATTGCTGTGGTGAAGAACACAGTGAAGATGAATTTGAAATGTGTCGAAACTGTGGTAATTATATTCACAATTCTGTTAGCGAATATGATGAAAATACAGACGAATTTTATTGTAGTGATTGTGTTTAATATACTTTAACACAAAATATTATGAAAATTGGAATGATTGGTGTATCTTTGTCATACAAAAATAAGAGTAACATGGTAGTATCAGAAGAATTATACAATCAAATGGAAACTGTTCAAGAGAACATTAATCTATCTGATGAAGAAAAGTTAAAAAGATTAAAAGAAGCAAAAGGTGGCACATGGTATGATGATTGGAAACCTTATTGTTGTACTTGTTCTTATAATGGTAGAATGATTTCTACTGATTATGGTTTTAAATGTCCCTCTTGTGGAAATATGATAGGCTTTAATTTAACAAGGCTTAAAGAATCACCATTAAATAAAATTAATTAATATGGAAAAGAAATATAGTAGTTTTGAAGAAATTAAACAAGATGTTGAAAATGGCATTAGAGTATGTTGGATGAATGACCGCTATTTTGTTTCTAAGTTAAATGATTTATATATCATAGCTATTGTTTCCAATCCACATTATAGTGGTGGAAAAATCGAATTGGGTAATGTAGAAGATTTTTATTCTTATATTAGAAATTTTTAAAGTAAAATATTATGGTAAGAAAAAAATTATATAATAATTATGAAGATATTGAAAAGGATGTTGATAATGGAATAAAAGTTATTTTCAACGGTACTAAATCTTTTGTTAAAAAGATAAAAGGTGATTATTATCTTGTTGCTAAAACACCTAAAAATAAAAATATTATATATCATCCAATAAGAATGTATCTTTTATCTAATTTTAAAAGTTATTATGATACACAGACAAAAGAAGATTTAATAATATCTCAACAGGTTAAGTTTTTTGCAAGTGAAATTGCAGGAAAAATATCGGACAAAGAAGAATTAGAAGAATATCTTAAAGTAAGATTAAGAGAATTTTTAAGAATTATTAATGATTAATTAGGTTTATATGAGAACTATATTTATTTTAACAATACTTTGTTTTTGTTCAATTTTTTCATTTGGTGAAAACAGAAATACAAAAAATGTTATTACCCATGTAACAGTTACTTGTTATCAACCTGTTAAAGAACAATGTGATGATAATCCATTAATTACGGCTGACGGCAGTAAAATTGATTTACATAAATTGAAACAAGGTAAAATAAAGTGGTGTGCAATTTCTCGTGATTTGCTTTGGTTATTTCCTAAAGATAAGCCTAAGAAAGTACATATACATGGTTATGGTACTTATGAAGTAAGAGATGTAATGAACAAGCGTTTTAATCATAGAGTTGATATATTATTACACCCGTCTGATAAGAAAATGATATTTGATGAAAAAATCAAAATGACAATATTACACTAAGAACATACTTTTTATTTCCTATGCTGATTGTTTGTGAAAATAGTCAGCATTTTTTATTTAATATTCTATTAACTATTATTAACGCAAAATACTTGTATAGGAAATAAATTCTTCTTATCTTTGCATATATTAAATAAGAAAGGAGATAAGTTATGAAAGAACATGAAATGATACAAATTATTAAGGGGAGAGGTTTTATTGTACTTCACCATTCTTATGATAATGGAATAACAGTTTGTGATGAACTTTTCTTACTTACATTTGATAATGTGGAGAAAGCATATAAATTTTTAATTCTATACATTGAATAATATGGATGATTTTACTATGATAGTTGCTATCATGCAACAAGGTTATAATATATCTATACACAAGTCAGATTTAGGCATTTCAATCGGAAATGACTGTTTACATATTAGTTTTGACAGTGTACAGAAAGCGTATGATTTTATATTTAATTAGCAAAAAATATTTCACTATGAAAGATTTTAAAAAATTCATTGAAAAAAAGATTAAACAATTATTCATTAAAAATGAAATGAATACTTTGTCATTTAAGATTGAAAACGAGTATTTCATGGATGGAAGTAAAAGCAAAACACTTGCTATATATAGCCCATTAAAAACTGTGTATCTTTGCATTGAGAAAGTATATAATACAGCCAACATATTACAAATACATGGTATAAATGTTGATACGCAAAAAGATATTATTGATATAAAAATCTTTACAAAAAGACCAGGGATTTTAATTGGAAGAGGTGGTAGTGATATTGACAAATTAACAAAAGAAATTTCTTTAATGTTTGATAAGAAAGTTGTAATTGATATTATAGAAATTAAACATGATATTAATGCACCTTGTTCAACTTATTCATGGTAAGAGTAATTTATATTTTATTAACACAATATATTTGGTTAATTGGGTATAAAGTATTATCTTTGCCATATCAAAATTAAAGAGATAAACAAATGGATAAGTTAACATTAGCAAAGAAGAAAAGAGTTTACAGATGATTTGAATAGTGATAGTATTGATACTGAAAATAATTGGTTATATGCTATTAATATAGATTAACATAAAATACTTGGCTAATATCATTAAAATGATTATCTTTGTATTATAATAATAAAACAAATTAGTTATGAGAAAGAAAGTAATAGGCTATCAGCTTAAAGAAAACGGAAAACCGTTAAAGTGTTACAAAAATGGAAGATTGGCTCTTGTATTAGAAGATAATAATGTTTTTATGACTTCCAAAGATGTAAACGACTTTATCGAATTTTACAATGTTAATATGCGCAATGTTGAAATTGTAAAAGTGTTTGAAGGGGACATTAAGCGACCATGTTACATTGACAGTTATTCATACAGGGGATGTTAAAAGTCATTATGGAAAAGTTAAAATTATCACATACCATTCTTTATTCTAAGGGGTGGTATGTAAAAAATAAAGAACAGTGGAAAGACCTTGTTAAAACTCTTGCTGCTGATGGGCTGATAATACTTTCAAATGAACATGAAGTTGCAACCTATATGTTAAATTATATTTCAAGTCACCAAGAAGTGATTAAGAAAGAAATTAACTGTTTATCAATTGTTTATATGTTTGAGGAAGTAAGCAAACGTCAATTATGGTATAATTGTAGCCAAGATACTGCAATAATCTATGTTTGTTTAAGTTTACTTTCCCAATTATCAAAAAATATGTTTGAAATAGTGGAAGCTGATAAAGAAGTATTACCATTAACAGAAATTAATTAAATTATGGAAAATTATATAAATTTTAGCGAAAAAGCATCTAAACTGTATAAGGATGCAGAAAAAGAAACAGTTCGTTTAATTTTAGAAAGTGGTTTAACAGAGGTAATATTATCAGACAAATGTGATATTGCTTATGCTCACCATGATAATGGATATGGTTTGAGTGAAGATATGGTTTGAGTGAAGATATGGTGACTATTGTTAAAGTTGGTGAACTTTCAAATGGTGAAAAATATATCATGTTCAAATGTGATTGTTCAGATTCCGAAATTGATGAATGGGAATATTATTATGAAGTACAAAATAGTATTGCTATTGATATTTACGAAGCTGTTTATCAAACTTTAACATTATAATATTATGGAATTAAAAACTGTTAAGTTCACTGAAACCAATTCGCAAGGTGTGAAATTTAATGTTACTTTACATAATTTTCCAATTTATACTAAAAAGGAAATTGAAGAATTGAAACAGAAATGTCCGAAATTATATCAATTGATGTTAGGTTTTTAAAAATAAATTAATTAATATTCTTTAGCACAAAACATTTGGTAGTTACAAATTAAGTCCTTATCTTTGTCATGTTGATAGAGATAAGGATTTTTAGTTTAAACATATAAAAAGAAATATTATGAATAAAGAAAAGTGTCAAGTAATTGCATGGAGTAATATCTCCACAGAAACATTAATTTTGTTATATTGTAACGAATTTAATTGTGATTATCGCCATAAGAAAATATTGGAAAGGTGGGGAGAAGCGCATAATCAATCATGTAGATGTTATATTCAAGAAGCATTTACTAATATCTATTCTACCACTGAACTTATTGCTTTGGGTTATTTCGATAATCATGTTAAAACTCTTAACTATGTTTCGTTTAATTTCAAAGGTGAAAATATTGAAATTCCAATTAATGATGAAGAAATTGAACAATATAATGGGTATAGTGAAAATTGGGCATATTGGACTACAATCACTCTTTCTAATGGAGAATGTTATGATATTGAAGTTTATGCTCCATATATTAACAACAAGATTGTAATAGAGGGAGAAGTAAATGTAAGTATTTTTGAAATGGATGGAGATGAACATATAGATACTATAACAACAAATATTTGTAAATTATAATTCTTTAACACAAATAATTTGTTATATTGCAGAACATTTCATATCTTTGTAGTATAATAATTAAAAAAAAATAATAGTTATGAGTTACCAAAAAATTAAAACAATGATTATCAAAGAAGATAAAGACGGAAATGTACATATCAAAATGACAGTTGCGTCTAATAATATTATTCCGCTTAATTATGTGAAATATGAGGGCACACGAACATGGGAACAATTCTTTTATAATCTTTTAGGTGAAGATTGGCAACCGAATGACAGTGCTAATAAGTACTTTTGGAAAGCTCTAATGACTATATTTTTTGGAATGATAAAGAGAAATGGTGATGATACTACACAAATATGGTTAGGTTATCATTTGGAAGATGAAGCAACCAAAGAACAAAAAGAACTTTTTGAAAAGTATCTGAAAAAGTTTAAAGAACTTTATTATAGATTGAAAAGTTTATCTTCTTTACCATACAAATTTGCTGTATGGGATGATAATAAGGGTTATACTGTAAAAATGACTTCTAATAGGGTGTGGAGAAGTTTTTATGAGTGTAAACAATATTCTCTATGTGAAGCATTTGTAGTTTGGTATAAACTAAAAGAATATTATTCAGCCCATAATGCGGTCATTTCTCCTATTGTTTCATCTTCTAATAATGGAAATGATAGAATTAAAGATTTTTTAACTCAAATTATTTCCTAATTTAAAAAAATATTTTTATCTTTGCATATCGAAAAATTAAAAAACAAAAGATTATGGGACAAATAGATGTAACAGTTTTATCTAAAAAAGGTTCTCCGAAATTAGTACAAGGTTCAACAGGTGTATTTATTAAGTTAATTGAACCAAAAGAGGGACAAAGTTTTGTGGATGCACACAATAACTGTACTACATTAATGTTTGAACAACAAAAAGACGGTTCATTAACTTTCTTCTTGAAAGAGGGTGCTAATGTTATTGTGGCAAACAAATCAATTTCAGACCTTTTAAACGCATTTAAGTAATGAAACGAGCAATTGCATTAAAAGTCTATAAAAGTCTTAGAGAGGGGCTTAAAACGGGTTATAATCACATTCTATACTATCGCACACAATCTGAATATGAAGAAGCGAATAAAGATATTAATGATGTGTTAAACTCAAATTTAGAATTGGTTTGTTGTGTGGATGGTGATGTTGCAACTAAACTTGTTCAAATGGGATTGGTTGAATTTAAGAAAACGAAAGTAGGTGATTGTTGTTGTGTATTGACAGATGATAAACATGTTAAAGAAGTATTAAAATATCAAACAATAATAATAATTGAAGAATGCTTATGTTGGAACTTGAAGAAAAAGTAGCTTTGGCTATTAATTTACAAAAGTTTATTTATGGTGATTTCGCAAAAGTTATGCGTTTCAAAACAAGAAAAGAATTTAATGAAAAGGTAAAAGACTTTGGTCTTGTTTATTCCATAGCTTTTAAAAACGAAATATTTGCTGATATTTTGGAAAATAATTTTGTACTGTTTATAAATGCGTATGTAGTTTTTGATTTAACTGATGACAGAAACGAATTGAAAGATTATCCTTACTGTGATGCAAGTTCTTACATTGTTCAAAACAGGTATCAGTTAAAACTTGTGGCTGAAAAACGTGCAGTAATTATCATTGAAGAAGAAATTGGGTTTACAAAAGAAGATTTTGAAACAACTGAACATGATAACGATTGTGTAATAGATGTTATTGAGGAAACAACTTATCATTTCATAGAACAATGTGATGGTTTTAATTATCTTGAATGTGATTTAGGACAATGGCAGCGTAGAGATTTAAATAATAACTTATATAATTCAGTAATTGAAGTTTTTAATAATATTTAAGAAAGGAGAAATAAAAATGAACGAAATTAAACATTATGATGATTTTACAAGTGTTTTAAACAGAATGAGTAATGATGATTTTGCGTATCTTTTAACAAGTTATGCAGAATCAAAAGGTAAAGAATTAAAATTGTTACCAATTTTTATTGATAAATTTAATGCTCTTTCATGGGTAGGATATTTTACAGAAGATGGTACTCCATCTGATGATTATTGTAAAATTATCATTACTGAAATATTGAAAAATGCTTATTGGTCTGATTATGTTTTGATTGAAGAAATAAAAGGAAAACCGAAATTAACTTTTTTTACTAAAGAAAGTGTAAAGTGTGAAATGTTCAAACATTCCTTTGTGGTGTCTTTTTTTATGGATAAAAACGCATGGAATGAGCCATTATATCCAAATGGTTTAAGTAATGATACTTATGTTGCTTTTAATGAATATCGGATAAAAAAATATGATATTATAGTAGGTATCATGTATATTAGAGGGGATAAAAATGTTGAAGTTGATAAAATTGCATTTGTTGGGACTGATGTTGAGTTCGATTATATCAAAAAAGTAGATGAAAATCTTAATGTTCTTGAAGAATTAGGACAGGCAGATACATATCTCTATAATTCAGAAACAAACTTTCAACGTAAAATTTTTGTTAAAAATGAAAAAGATTTTGATTTGATAAAATCACTACCTTTGTATAAAAATAGTGTTGAACTTGTAAAAGAATTTCCAAATGAATAATTATAGTTTCAAATATGGCATGGTTGTAGAAATGGAAGCAATACCATTTTCTTACATTATTCCCATTATGGGAATTGCACTTACTTCTTCAAATGATAAAGTTGTTTCAACATATTTTAAAGTTGAGAAGTATAGTGAAGATGATAGTGATATTAATTATAAAATTCGTTTTGTTCCTTTTGATAGAGAACATTTTGGCGATGAAATTCTCTATACTTCTGATGCTGAAAGAATGTTAAGAGCAGGAAGAATAAAAATAGTAAGTCCTCTTGTGGGAGAACTTCTTGAATATTTTTCAACAACAAGCCAAGAACAACTTGAAAAAGATTATAAAGAAATTCATTCTTTAATTGAATCATCTGAATCTTCCACTATTAAAAAGTTCTTAAAGGAAATTAAAAAATTTTTAAAAATTAAATAATATGAATGAATTTCTAAGTTGGCTTGCAGCAAATCGTTTAAGCAGTTGGTATTTTCTTACTTTAGAAAATATATTTTATTATAAAGATGGTTTTAAAATTGAGGAATTTTGTGATTATTTAAAAAAAGTAAACCCAATAGAAGAAAATCCGTTTCAACTACAATGTGATAATAACACATGGTTGGCAACTGAAGAAACTATTCTTCGTCCAAGAATCCCTATTGATTGGTGTAGTATTTCTGATGATTGGGATAGGTTTCGTAAAACATTATAAATTAAATTATAACATTAAGGGAGTTTTCCCTTAATGTTTTTTATCTTCCTATTTCAATAGTCATAAATTTATTAACACCTTTTGTTATATTATATAATGTTACCCCCATTGAACAAGAATTGATTAAATTTCCATTATCATCATAGAAATTACTTATAATATCTTCACTACAATTTATTGGGAATGTTATATAATTTATAACAGAATCTTTGGCTACTATATATCTTTCTAGACTTCCTTGTGACATATTTTGTTTAAATGTTGTATTGTCATCTTCTGACATTTCTACTGTTAATTGACAATATTGATAAGCCATAACAGTAATAGTGATTTCCTCAATTTGTTTTCCTTGTTGATAAATTTTAAAAGTGCTTGCCATGTTCGTTTAGTTTACTAATTATTAGTAAACTAAATGAAAAAGTTATTATTTTTTAACACAAAATATTTTGTTAATTCAGTTATTTTTCTTACATTTGCATTGTAATAATTAAACAATAAATAAAAATGAAACTTACAAAAGAAATTAAAGAAAATATTGATTCATATTTTGATAATATTACTCTTGTAGAACTTGAAAAAAAGTTAATTGATTATAATATCATTCCTAAAAAGGGACTTACTTATAATCAAAGAATTGTGACTGAATTTGTTAAATGGCTTAAATCCAAAAGAGCTTATTCTGAATATATCAAAGAATTTAACATACAATTACATTCTAACTTGAATGCTGATGATGTCGAAAATGTTAAAAATGTTCTATTAGAACTTGCATCAAGCGTTTATAATCTAATGGAGATTTTTCCTTTTCATTCAACTAAAAAGGGACAGGATTATTGGACTATTCTTTCTTATAAATGGGATGAATATTTAGATGAATTTGAACAAAAATTAAACAACTATTTACTTAAAATTGTTCATATTCCAACTAATGAATATATGGAAATTGAATGTAAAGATATTAATTTAACTACCCGTTCACACGCTTTTACCATTGAATTTTTTAAAAATCAAAACTATTCAGAATTGCAAACAAAAACGATGTCATTTTTGAAAGAACATGATATACCTGTGACCTATGTTCATCCGTATGGGGTATATTTTGAAAGTACTAATGTGAGAGTATCTATTGAAGATAACCTTTTTTAACACAAATTGTTTTGTTGTTTCGTATTTTTGTTGTATCTTTGTATTACTAAAATAGTAAAAGAGGTGTAAACATGAAGAGAATAATTAAATACCATAGTAGTTATATTACTAATGAAATATATGATGATTTTTATATGTGTCCTTATTGTAAGGAATATGTAATACGAAGTCATTTTGACTTTTGTCCTATCTGTGGTGAAAAAATTGAATTTCAAGCAGAAAAAGATTATGAAAATGAACTACTTAATCGAATTATTAGTCGTATTAAAAATAAGTTATATGAATATTTTATTTTGACTAAAAACGAAGATGGTTCATATTCTCTTATTGCTAAAAATAATGAAGATGCTAAAGATTTATCTAAAAAAGCAAAGTTTGTTATTAAACATATTTTATTATCTTTTACTGAAAAGAAAGTTAAAACAAAACATTATCATCCTATGATGTTTAATGATTTGAATTTTGAATTTGCCAACAGAGCAAAATATAAAGCTGAATTGATTTTTAAAGAATTTATTAAAGAATATAAAGAAAAATTAAATTAATATGGGAGCGAAAAAAGATAAATTGTTGAAAGAATTTAATGAAAAGCCAATACAAGTTAATGATGAAGTGTATGTATCTGTTAAACATTTCAGAACTTATGGTGAAGATAAAAAAGTTCTTTGCAAAGTTATAGAGGTAGTTGGGGATAAAATTAAACTTATGTTAAATGATAGTTCTTATTATGGAAACGAAGTTGTCACTATTGATAAATCTGAAAGTATTAAAAAAAGTGTCTATAATGTAGGTGCAAATCCTTTTCCCGAAAAATCTTGGTGGGGAAAATTAACCACTTCTCAATTTGGGCTTGATTCTATTTTATATAGATGTGGTTGGGATAAAAGAGATAGAAAATATCAGACAAAATTAGGGGAAGTAGATATTGATGAATTAAATTTTAATCCTTATGTGATTGATAAAAATGGTAAAAAAAATTACTATCAAAGAGATTTTGTGTGGGAATTGAAAGATAAACAATTGTTAATTGAATCAATCTACAATGGAATTAATTGTGGTAAAATTGTTTTACGTGATAGAGGGTATAACTATATTATATCTGAATTAAATAAAGGAAACAAAGAGGTTGCATTTCGTGATGTTGTGGATGGTAAACAAAGAATAGGTGCTTTATTGGATTTTGTTAATGATAAATTCCCCGATTTACATGGTAATTATTATTCTGACCTTTCTAATAAAGCACAACATAAATTTTTAAATAGTGATGTAATTTCTTATGCTTCATTGGGAGAAAGTGCAACAGATGAAGATGTGATTGAAACTTTTTTGATGGTAAATTTTACAGGCAAAGTTATGAGCCAAGAACATATTGATTATGTAAAAGAAATTTCAAAACAAATTTAATATGAGAAGAAAAGAATATACAAATGTTAATGATTTTATCACTGCAATTGTTATTAATGGTGGTTGGAATTGGGTTTCTTTAAAATACGAATTTATTGATTACCAAAAAAATGTGAATGATAAAATAACATTTACTAAATGGTTTAAAAGAGATGTATGATTTATCTGATTATGCTATTAAAAAAGTGATGAATGCTTTTGAAGGTGAAATTAAAAAAGCTGAATTAATGAAACTAATTGAATCAAAATAAGTTAAAGAAATTGAATTAATGAAAAGAAAGGAAATCAATGAATATGCTCAAAGTATTGTTGTAAGATTATATGATATTGGCTATTTTGGAAGCGTCCAAGAATCTGTTTCAACAAATTCTTTTTACATTCATATAACCCAAGTACCAGATATTATTCGGTTATCAGACCACGGATTTAACTATGAAATGTATAACTTTTTGCCAAGGCAAAAGATTGTCCGAAGTGTTAAGAATGGTAAATATTTTTATAGTATGTCTTATGATGGAATTGAAGCGTTTATAAGCGATTTTAAGCAACATAACCATGTAGTAGATGAAGATATTGATTTGGTTAAAGAAAAGCAACAGATGGCTCTAAAATACGCTAAACGATACGTTCTATGCCATTTACCTACAAATACATATTACTATGAAAATAGTAATGGTTATGGCAAAGGAATGCGAGAAATGTTGTATCAAAAATATAGCATCATGGGAGAAAGACTTTGCAATTTTTTAGCATGGAACTTTAGGTTTAATGTAAAAAGTGCTGCTATATTTAGAGGTGTACCAATTAAGGCTGAAATTGAAGCCATTGTTAAAGATTATGATTCAATTGATAATTACAAATTAATTGAAGTAGAATATATTAATGGGGTTATTAGTATTGTTTAACATAAAACATTTGGTAGGTATAAACAAAATACCTACATTTGTACTGAACAAATAAAAGAAGAAATAATATGATTCAAACATTTATGTTTAATGGTAACTATTGTAAAGCTACATTTGATGTATCTAATATATTAGATGATGGCACAATAACAGATTTGAAAATCGAATATTCAACTAATGAAATAATTAAAAATGTTGAAGCGGTTTTTAATTATGAAAGGGGTTGTTTGAATTTATTAACAACTGTATTTATACCCTTTTCAGATAAAAAAGGAAATATTAATGAATTTAAAAACCGAAAATTGGTTTATATTCATTTAACAAAAAATAATACTTCTTTATTAAACACTTTCTTAAAAGGAAGAGAAGAATATTACAGTAGATAGTATGAAAAGAGAAAAAACTATTGGTTATATTGTATTTGCAATATTTAATATAATTGGCATATATGTATTTAAATATTTTAAAGGTCTGCTTACTGATATTCTTAATATCATTAAAGATGTATTCTGTGGTATTTTACCATCTCTTATAGATTTTAAAAATAGTTTAATTCAATACCTCAAATTTCATTGGAAAACAATTATAATAACAATTTGTGCGTTAATATCCGTTATATGTTGTTTTATCTATGAATTTTTGTTTTTTACTTTGCTTGGTATTATTGGTGGTATTCTTTTTGATATGCTATTTTTTTTGCCTATATTAAATATTGATGAAGAGATTAAAGATTGGAAATACCCTTATGTATCAATAACCTTAATTGTAATTACATCATTAATTTTGCCTATTTGTGGTGGAATTGTAGGATATAGAAGTTTTTAACCTTTATTAACTCAAATTATTTGGTGAAATAAAATATTCTTTTTATCTTTGCAGTACTAAAATAAAGAAAGTATAAACTTTAAAATTTAAATGATATGTTAGGTATTGAATGTAACAATTTAAAAGAGGTTGAAATAATCCTCAATCATTTTAATGAAGCAAAAGGAAATCTTATTAATCCAAATATGAAAGGATTAATAAATGAAATAGATGTTTCATCTAAAGAGATTGGTTATCCTGTGGTAATTGTGAAAAACAGAAACCATATAGAATATTATTTTGGTTCTTATGATGAAGAACCAATTGAAGTAGTTTCTTTTTCAGAATTTACATTAAGTAATACTTTGGATGAAAAAATAAAAGATGTGGAAAAAATGTTTAAACATTATAACTACCTTTGCAAACCCGAAAATTCATTTTCGTTAAACAGCAAAGTAAGAGAAAAAATGGTTGAAAAAATGAAACAAGTAATTAATGTATATAATCAAATTAAAAAGGAGAATTAAACATGAAAGTAGGAATTAATAACACAATTGGACGTATTGAATTGTATCAGAATTTGTCAACACTGTTTTTAACAGAACCTATTCCAAGAGAACCATTAAAGATTTATCTTTATTGTGATGAAGAGGATGAAAATACACATGATGATTTAATGAATAATGCAATGAATGAAATTATTGAATTTATTGCAGGGCATTTGAAAGATGAATGTGCATTTTCAACTTCCATTCCTATAATGGATGCAATCGAAAACATTATGAATGATAATGATAAGGACAATATCATTATTGTTGATGATAACAATTAAACATTGATATTCATAACTTTAATTTTATTTGTTAATATGGCTGATAGTATGGGAATATAATCAGCCATTTTTTAATTAAAGTTTTTGAATTTATTAACACAAAATATTTGGTAAATTAGAAAAAATAGTCTATCTTTGTATCATAAGAAAATAACTTAAAAGAAAGGAGATTTAATAATGGAAAATTTAGACAGAGAAACAACAAGTAAGGATAAAAAAGAAATATTAATTTCTGCCTATAAAAAACTTGGTGATTTTTTAGACATTAGCAATGAATTACTTGCTTTGTTTGAGGAAATGAAAGATTGTAATGAATATATTGCAAATGATTATGCTGAACAAGCATTACCACAATCTTTTGATGATTGGGTAACAACTGATTTAACTAATTGGGTTGAACAATCAAAAGATAGAATTGCTCGTGAATTGGCTGATAGACAAGTAGAATTTTATAAAACATTAAACTAATATGGGAAGTTTAAGAGATAAATTTAGTGAAATTACATTGGCAGGTGTTCAAGAAGTATTGGGAACTGTTAATTTATTAGATAATGATATTACTGTGGGTGATATTAAACGTTTTATGGAAGAACGTAAACTTTTATTAGAAGAAATTTCTGATAATAACGAAAAGAAGTATCGTGAAATGATTGATAAATACTATATTATTAAGTTTACAAGTACTATGGTAAATTCAAAAGAATGTATTTACGTGGTGCATTTTACTGATATAGATATGTTACAGAGGAAATTCACTTGTAGAAGTTTAACAAAGTATGGGATGAATTATGAATTTAAAGAAAATGATACTATTGATTTTTGCGATTTAATAAATGATTCTCTTAGAAATGTAACCGAAATTTCAAGAATTAAATTCCATGAAATTCTTGATGCTTATAGGGATTTACAAATGTTATTTTAATTAACATTTATTAGTGCAAAATATTTGGTAGGTAACTAAAAAATATCTACCTTTGTAACATAAGAAATAACAATAAAATTAAAAAAGGAGATTTAACAATGGAAAAGATTACACCCGAAGTAAGAAAAGAAGCAAAAAAACTTTTGAAAAATGGAAAAATTCAAGAATTTTTTGAATTGTTTTTTGCTCATGTAGATATTTGTAATTTTGCAAATGGAGATGGTATTGAAATGGAAACATGGACTGATGGCGGTGTGAATATGATTGTTTGTCTTGAAAATGACAAAGGGCTACTTGAAAATTTTAAAGATTATGTTGAAAATTTTGATGTAGAAGAAGAGATAGACCTTCATAGAGAAGGAGAAAGTTATAAGAGAGCATTTACATTAAGACAATCATTAAATGACTTTGAAGATTATCTTAAATGGTTAAATAAAATTGTTAGTATTATTGAAAAAGCAGGATTTTAATATATGGCAGTAATAGGAAATTTGAATATAATTTTAAAAAATGGCGAAAAAGTGAGTTGTGTGTATGGAAATGACGCACAACTTACCAATAAAGAATTTGTTATATTTTTAAAAAGTTTATATTTTGCTTTAGATAGTGAAATTCAAAGTAAAATATTATCAAAATTAACAATTGGTAGAAGTGAAAAAGCATCTTTTACTTATAATTTTGACACAAATATTAACAAGGTTCTTAAATTGGATTGTAAGTTTAATCCTATAACAAGAAAATTTGCGAGAGGTAAACTATTAGAAACTTTTTATATTAATTAACTAATGGAAAAATACATAGTAAAATGTGATATTAAAGAACTTTATCTTAAAAAAGGTGAAATTTTGATTATTAAAAATAATACTCCATGCTTGGCAAAGAACGAAGAACGAAAATTCCCATATATTGATTTACACAATACAAAATTTTTTGAGCCTTTTACTGAAAAATTCAAGCGTGGGGATTATGTGAAATATGAAAATATTGTTTATGAAGTTGTAGGTTTTGATAATGGGCAAAAAAGGTATGACCTTTGTTTTATTGATAGTAATAGATTTGCTTTCAAAGGTGTTGCTGAAAAATGGTTAGAAAAAGTAGAAATATATTATTTCTTATCTTCAAAAGGAGTTGTGCAAAGTGCTGTTACAGGCAAAGATGAAGAAGCGGACAAATGGAGAAAGATTACTAATAATTTTTTCACAACTAAAAAATGTGCGCAAGAAGAAAAAATTAAAATATTAAATAAGGTTATAAATGGTAAACAAAAAACAAATTGATGCTTTACAAAGCATTTTGAAAACTGCTAATGAAAAGTTTAACAATGGATTAGACTTAATTCACAAAGATTTTGAAAGATACGGGCATTTCATGTATGAAACAACATTTAAAAATATGTTTAAAGCTAATGTGATTAAACATATTATTGAATTAAGTGTTGAAGATGAAAAATTTAGTCTTGAAAAATGGAGTGATGATATGCTAAAAGGATTTAAAACATATCCTTTCTTGGTAAGCCATTCTACAAATGAAATATCTAATATGGAAAGCATTTGGAAAAATGAAGTAAGATTAGATATTTGTCATATTTTAGACCGAATATCTAAATTATAACAAATATTAACTCAAATAATTTGTAAGGTAGAGAAATTTTCTCTACCTTTGTATCATAATAATAAAGAAAGGAGAATGTAAATGAATAAGAATTGGTTTAATGTTAATCAGTATAATGTACTGAAAACTTTCATAAAAGGCGAAACAATAGAGTTTAAAGTAGAAAATAAACCTCGTTCAGCTACATTTGTTAAAGTTTCCTATATAGGAAACTCACTAACTATTGCAGATGAAAATGGAAATGAAGAAATAGAATTAAATAAAATAACTTCTATAACATTATAATTTTATGGTAATAAAATATCGCTATTGGCAAGAAAATTTGGAATCTTCAACAGGGATTGAACATGATTCATTTGATGAACTTTCAGAAAAAGAATTGTATAAACAAATTTATTATTTAACAAATCATCTTAAACTGTTCATAATGATAACTCCACCTTATTTTGAGGAATTGGTAAATCAATATGTTTGCATTTTTTATATCAGTAAAAACCGATTTAAACAAAGTTAATTATGGCAAAAAGTAGAAATATAATAACTGAAAAAGATTGCATAAAAGCACATTCTTTTGATAAAAATGGGAAAATAATGGCAACTATATATGATAGTGGATTTACTTGTATATCTTCTGTTATATCACAACTTAATCAAAAAGGTGGTGGTTGGCTTCATCCAATTTATGAAGTATCAATTTATAATATTGATAGAGATTGGAGTGCAAGGTATAATAAAAACGGAAAACTAAGATGAAAACTTTTCACAAATATATTTTAATGGTAAATATATTGTTTGGGTGTATTTTATGTATATATTTTTATCCAAAAAAGAGAGCAAAAAATCTGCCACTGAATTTATTAACACATTAAAAAAACCTGTTATTGTTAGAGATATTTCTAAACAATTTAAAGGACAAAATAGTTTTACAACCAAAGTTCATTATATGTTAATTGAGGATGGGGATAAAAAGTTATATTATTTAACAAATGATGAATATGAATTAAGACCATTTATTCAATATGTAATTAATGAAAATATTATCAAATAATATTATATATGAAATACATTTTAAAATTAATCGCAAGATTTAACAATTATGAGAATAAAAATAATTGTATATGTTATTTTATAATCATAATTGGCTTTATTGGAGCAAATATATTTTGTGCAACAAAAATTAAAGATGCTAATGTAGAAGATTATCTAATGGTTAATATATTAACTATTTTTATAATGGGTATGCTTTGGCTAATGTCATTAATATTTGATGATTAAATATTACCTTTATAATATGAAAGATAATATTCTTTTCTTTCATCTTTTATTTATCTAATTTAAAGTTTATTAACATAAAACATTTGGAGATTTGAAATTAATATCATATCTTTGTAGTGTAATAATAAAACAAGGAGAATTAATAATGAAAAAAAATGAATTGATTGAAAAGATTGAAGTTCTAATGCGTGATAATAGCGGAATTACATTTGATACTCCCGAAGAAATTGCAGGTGAAGAACTATTATCAATTAGTTATTGTGGTGAATTATCTTTTGCTGATGATGAAGTGGAAGTTGAATTAGAGGACTTACAAGAAATAGAGTTAGATAATTTACTCTATGCTATTGAAAGGCAATTAGAAGCAGACGAGAAAGTATTTGAAAGATGTAGAGGTAGTTACTATTAATTTATAACAAAATGGAAAAACCGTTTTATTCAGCCAAAGATTATACTATTGATTCAGTTAATGGTGTATGTTTATGTAGATGTAATAATTGTGGGTTAATTTTAATTGATGAAAACCCACAAGTAGATGCTCCAAAATATCAATTGAAAGGTACAGAGGAAAATATGGAATTAGCTCCAATTGAGGGAACACAATATTCATATAGTTATGCTTGTCCTCACTGTCATTGTGATGATTATTTAGTCGATTTACAAAATACCTTATAAATTATGATAAAGAAAGTTAATTTTAAGAAAAATAAAAATGATGTATTTGTTACATTTTGGTGGGTAGTTGATATGCACCGCAATTATGTACCAATTGCAATTAGATGTAAAGATTATGAAAATGCTCGTGAAGTGGCTTCTGATGTTTACTCTTTATTGGGTGTACAATATCTTTACATTAATGAAAATGGAAAATTAAGATGTGATTCAATGGTTGTTACTTCTGATGAATATCTTTCAAATAAGTGTAATTTTGATAAGATATATAATGAATATTGGGAAAAAATGTTCAAATGTAAATAACTATGGGAGAATTTAAAAATATTGGTATCATGTCTGCAATGGCTGCTTGTGATACAGTTTATAGTTCTTTTCTTATCAGAAAATTAGAAGATAACACAAGTCTTGTTGTTACAATGAAAGATGATGTACCTAATGAGGATGAAATGATAAAATCATTACAATTATTAGCAGAAGAAAAGTTAAATGGAAGCAAAGTTGAAGTTATTAAAATAAATAAAGAAGATGTTTATACACCACCACCATTATCGTTAAAAGATGCCACAATACGTTTTTTAGAAGTAGAAATGAAAGATAAATCTTCTATTACATCTACAATTTTATCAAAAAATGATAATAAACCATTTTATACTAATATAAAAAATTCTAAGCACCAAAAATCAAGAAAGAAAAGGAGATAATAGTATGTTTAATGTAGAAGAACTTTATTTAGCTTTTGTTAACACTATTAACAAAAGCAATTCATGTAAGATAAATAGATGGTATTTGGGAACATGGAGAAAATTTACTATATTTGATGGTGTGGCTTATTGTTTAGTGGATAATGATATTCACATTATAACTTATCCCAAACTTGATGATTTATCCACTAAACAGTGGAATGAAATTCATAAAGCGGTTTATACTGTGTATTCAAGTTTTTTACATAAATTAACAATTAAAGACGTATTTGAAACAAAAGGTAAATTAACACATAAATTATCACTTCTTCCAAAGAAAATTAGAAAACATGAATTTGTTTAAAGTTCTTTAACACAAAAAATTTGGTTAGTATTCATAAATGTATTATCTTTGTATCATAATAATAAAAGAACAAATATGAAAAGAGATAGATGGATAGCTTATTACAGCTATACAGAAAACGGAAAAAAGATAATTGGAGTTACTAATGTAAACGGTTTTAGTGAGGGAGAAGCTAAAGTAAATTTTGCAATAAAATATCCTAATAAAGAATTGTTTCATATACATAAAAATAATATATAAATTAAAAAGCTATGGATAAAATTAGAGTTGAAACATTAAAGAAAAAAATCGCTTATGACTTAGCGAATAATTTTGATTGGACTACTGTAATTACTTTATGTTTACAAGACCATATTAACAGAACAGAACTTGAAACCATGCTTAAATATGGTGGCGAGTATATGGGACACACAATACAAAGACATTCAACATCTGTTATTATGAAATATCAGAAAATGATTACTGATGCAGTTTATAATACTGATGTAAGATGTATTAACAAATTGATTGATGCAATGAAACATAAATCATTGTTGCCAAAATGGATAAGACAAGGAAA
>ENA-UEQP01001583-UEQP01001583.1-human-gut-metagenome-genome-assembly--contig:-NODE-1583-length-19989-cov-3.800573_pt1 | contig 19989 bp, 15 predicted proteins | sample MGYA00242951_ERZ507951 | MGnify/ENA primary metagenome ERZ507951 (study PRJEB26167, sample SAMN06115539) | human gut metagenome | host: Homo sapiens | place: China:Shanxi | collected 2015-11-18...
TTTCTCCTTAAATCCATTTTCCTTATAGAGCGCAGGTGTTCCAAAATATCGGGAACCTTCCACAGCTCTCCACTCCGCTTCGATAACTGCGTTTTCGTGATCAGGAACATCAAAGGAGCCGATGACACGATAAAACGGAGTCTTTACAAATTCACGGATTTCACGTTCCCTGCGGACAACCATGCCGAGGACACACGTCATCACACGTCCGACGGACAATACCGCTCGCTTTTCTCTTAAGTAGGATGCCACGGACGGACCGTATTTTAAGGTAAGGACTCTTGAAAAATTAATTCCCATCAGGTAATCCTCTTTTGCCCTGAGATATGCTGAGGCAGCGAGATTATCGTACTCTGTAAGATCTTTAGCCTCCCGCACACCTCGAAGGATCTCCTCCTCGGTCTGTGAATCGATCCAGACACGGCGGCGGTCCTTTCCTTTTACCCCTGCCATCTGTTCCACCAGACGGTAGATGTACTCTCCCTCACGCCCCGAGTCGGTGCAGACATAAATCGTATCCACATCTGCCCTGTTTAAGAGCCCGCTCACGATCTTGAACTGCTTCTTTACATCATCGATCACCTGATATTTGAAGGTCTTCGGAAGAAACGGCAGAGTTTCCATGCTCCAGCGTTTCAGTGACGGATCGTAGGCGTCTGGGTAACTCATGGTCACCAGATGGCCGACACACCAGGTCACGATTGCCTGCTCAGACTCGATATATCCGTCTCCTTTTCTGCCGGAAACCTTCAACGCCTTCGCAAATTCCTGCGCAACGCTGGGTTTCTCAGCAATAAATAATACTTTTCCCATGAAACCTCTTTCCTGCTTATATAAATTGCGTAACTGACTGATATGGGTACAGTTACAGGTCTGTTATTGCTTCTTCTGCGGAAGCTCCGATAAGAGCACCGCGGCAAACATCAGCGCACAACCCGCTATCATCTTCCCTGTCAGGACATCTTTTAAAAAGATCACGGAAAACAATGTTCCGAATACAGATTCCATCGAGAGAAGGATCGCTGATGTGGAGGCGCTCAAATATTTCTGTCCGCTGTTCTGTAAAAGATAGGCCACAGTCGTTGAGAACACAGAAAGATACAGCAAACCTGACAACAGAGACTTATCCAGAAGCACCGCAAAATCAAACGTTCCGTCGAGGAACGGCGCACAGCCCCAGTTGAAAATGGCCGCCGCCAAGATCTGGATTACAGTCAGAGCGATCGGGTCCTGGGTTTCCGTAAATTTGTCGATAAATACCATGTGAACCGCAAACATCAGGCCGCAGACCAATGTCAGGAGATCTCCATAGTTGATCGAAAGATCTCCCTGCAGTGACAGCAGTGCAAGCCCGATCACTGCAAGGAAGGCAGCGGCGATATTCCGTCCGCCCGGTCTCTTTTTGCTGATGATCCAGTAGAGAAACGGTACGATGATGACATACAAGGTCGTAATAAAAGCGTTCTTGCTGGCTGTTGTATACTTCAGACCATATGTCTGAAACTGATAGGACAGACAGAGAAAAACGCCGAGGATCACGCCGCAAATGATCGTCCTGTGGTCAGCTCTCAACAAATTTTTATGGAAAAGGACGGCAAGCAGCAGTGCAGACATAGAGAAGCGGACTGCCAGAAGGTATGCCGGCGGGATAATATCCACGGAATTTTTCATCACCACAAAGGCAAATCCCCAGATCATAGTCGTCAGGATCAGGCCCAGAGATGCAAGAATCTTGATGCCGCGTTCACTCAAATTGTTCATATCAATAAAATTCCTTCGTTTGTTTCTTTTCTGCGGACTGCGCATTAAGCTTCATGGATATAAAAACGGTAACCGGTCACAGACTTCCACTCTCTTCCCGCCTCTATGATCGGTGATGGGAAGTGCGGTTTGTTGACGGCATCCGGGAAATTCTGCGTTTCAAAGCAGAATGCGGTCCTCGCATGGTAGAACGCGCCTTTCTTTCCGTTCTCCTGCTCCAGCCAGTTCGCAGTATAGAACTGCACGCCCGGCTGATCTGTGTAGACGTCCATAGCTCTGCCGCTCTCATCAGAGAAGATCTGTGCTGCAAGTCCGAAGTCGCCGCGGACATGGGAGAGACACCAGTTATGGTCGTATCCACGTCCCATGACAAGCTGGTCGAAATTCTCATCGATCCGATCCCCGATCACATGGAAATCTGTGAAATCCATCGGAGTTCCCTTAACCGGGCGAACCTCTCCGGTTGGTATCGATGTCTCATCGGACGGGGTGTAAAAATCAGCAAGAATCCGCGCTTTGTGGTCAAGGACGGAACCTCCGTTATTGCCGAGAAGGTTGAAATATCCATGGTTTGTCATGTTCACCGGCGTGTCCGCATCGGAAAGGACACGGTATGTCAGCGTCAGCATATCCTCGTCTGTCAGCGTATATGTGACGGATACGATGGCGTTTCCCGGATATCCCTGATCTCCGTCCGGGCTTAAAAGTGTGAATGTGACAGCGTTTCCCTCCTCTTCCTTTGTATTCCAGAGACGCGCGTCATAGTAATCCAGACCACTGTGCAGGTTGTTCGGGCCATTGTTCACCGCCAGGGTATACTCTTTCCCGTTCAGGGAGAACTTTCCCTTCGCGGTGCGGTTTGCGATCCGTCCCACAACGGATCCGAAATGCGGACCATTGTTTAAATAACCAACTGCGTCGTCAAATCCCAGCATCACATCGTCCATAACCCCATTTTTATCCGGAACGACCATGCGGACCCAGACGGCGCCGAGATCTGTGACGGATGCCTCGAGCCCGTTCTTGTTTGTTATGGTGTAGAGACTGACCTCTCTTCCATCCGGCATTTCCCCAAAATGCTCTTTCTTCACTGACATAAAATTACCTCCTCGGTTTCGATCCTTATAAAACGGAATGTGCCTTGACACATTCTCGCGCCTCGCGCGTTTACTTGCGACAGGCTGCATCTTCGCGCAAGTGCGCATCTTTGGTACGTTACGAAACAGCATCAGGTCATATACAGGCATATGTACTGATTCGCTGTCCGCGTAAAAAGGACCCGCAAAAATAGCGGGCCCATGAATTACGTTCTGATCGACAGATGATAACGGATATCCGTCGATATTATTTTGCAGAAATATATCCCTGCTTTGTGAGAAGCTCTGCGCAGAGAACGGCTCCGCCTGCAGCACCGCGGACAGTGTTGTGGGACAGACCAATGAACTTCCAGTCATAGACGGTATCCTCTCTTAAACGGCCGATCGATACGCCCATTCCGTTTTCGAAATCGACATCCATCTTGACCTGCGGACGATTGTCCTCCTCCATGTACTGGATAAACTGCTTCGGTGCGCTCGGAAGCTCTAACTCCTGCGGAAGTCCCTTGAAGTTTACAAGCTTTTCAATGAGCTGTTCCTTGGAAGCTTTCTTTCTGAATTTTACGAATACAGCAGCTGTGTGGCCGTTTAATACCGGTACCCGGACGCACTGGCATGTGATCACCGGCTCTTTTGCCTTTACGATCACGCCGCCCTCTAAGTGACCCCAGATCCTAAGCGGCTCCTGCTCACTCTTTTCTTCCTCGCCGCCAATATACGGGATCACGTTTTCTACCATTTCAGGCCAGTCCTTAAAGGTCTTTCCTGCTCCGGAAATAGCCTGATATGTAGTAGCGACTACCTCGTACGGCTCGAACTCTCTCCACGCACTGAGTGCCGGAGTATAGCTCTGAATCGAGCAGTTCGGCTTTACTGCGATAAATCCATGGGTCGTGCCGAGTCTCTGCTTCTGGAACTTGATCACCTCAAAGTGATCCGGGTTGATCTCCGGAATTACCATCGGAACATCCGGTGTCCAACGGTGCGCGCTGTTGTTGGAAACGACCGGAGTTTCAGTCTTCGCGTAAGCTTCCTCGATAGCGCGGATCTCTTCCTTTGTCATATCAACGGCGCTGAACACGAAATCAACGGTTCTTGATACCGCATCCACGTCGTTCACATTCATAACAACTAAATTTTTAACTTTTTCCGGCATCGGAGTCGTCATTTTCCAGCGTCCTCCAACGGCCTCCTCATATGTTTTTCCTGCGGAACGCGGGCTGGCTGCCACGGTCGTCACTTCAAACCATGGATGATTCTCAAGGAGAGAGATAAATCTCTGTCCTACCATACCTGTTGCTCCAAGGATACCAACTCTAAGTTTCTTTTCCATCACACATATCTCCTCATCTCAGCCCGTCAGCCGGTATCAGCTGCCAGCCTGCCATTTTCCACCCGTCGCGGACATATGTCTCCATGTACGCAACACCCGTGTTGTTGTCTATCCTAACTCAAAACGACAAAAAATGCAAGTAGTAAATGGCATGAGTTTACCATACTAACGTATTAAACGTTACTGCTTACGCCTTGCGCAAACAATAACTGATATCAGTAACGATTAAACGATTTCAAGCGCTACATGGATCATGTCAGCGAAGGATGTCTCGCGCTCCTCGGCTGTCGTCTTCTCGCCTGTCACCATAGAATCAGATACAGTCAGAATCGAAAGGGCGCGCGCCTTTGCGAGAGCCGCGTTTGCGTAGAGGGCCGCTGTCTCCATCTCCACTGCCAGTACACCCATATCCGCGAACTGGAGTCCGTCGTGTTTCTTTTTTTCCGGCTCATAGAACAGATCGGAAGTCAGGACGTTTCCAACGTGATATGGAAGGTTTTCCTGCTCTGCGTGGAAGACGGCTTTAATCAGGAGTCCGAAGTCCGCGATCGGCGCGAAATCTCCCGGGAGTCCGAATTCTCTCACATAATTTGTCTGTGCGCAGGCACCCATGGCGAAAACAAGGTCACGGATATGGACATCCTCGGAGATCGCCCCTGTGGTTCCCACACGGATCAGTGTCTTTACGCCGTATCCCTCGATGAGCTCGTGGGTGTAGATTCCAATGGACGGGCATCCCATTCCTGTTCCCATGACAGAGACAGGTTTATCACGGTAAAAACCGGTGTAACCAAACATATTTCTTGTAGCGTTGAACTGCTTTGCGCCCGCAAGGAAATTCTCAGCGATAAATTTCGCGCGGAGCGGATCACCCGGAAGTAAAATAGACGGCGCGATCTCACCCTGTTTTGCTGCAATATGAGGTGTTGGTGTATTCATATAGGTTCCTCCTTTTCCCGGACAGGATCTGTCCGGATCATGATTTTCATTCAAGTTCAGATTAAAAGGATCGTACGATCCAATTCTATTATAACCGGACTTTCGTTCCTTTTCCAGCCCTCTTTGCTGCTTTCAGCCGGTTGAGGGCAACTTCTTTTCCTTTATAATCCGCGGTTCCGTCCATATCCGGCAGATATACATGTTCCAGCGTATCTTCCTTTTCCAGCCGGATTCCGCAAGCACCGCGGCTGTTCTTTTTGAGCTCCGGGATTTCCTCCATCTGGAACTTTAAGAACATTCCGCCAACGGTCTGCAGGACTACGTCGCGGGTTCCGTCGATCTCTGTGCCGATCTCGCGGATCTCCGTAAGTTTATCCCCTTCTGCCAGCTTTGTTGCCACAACAGTCCTGTTCACTGTTACAAACTCCTCACCCGGGACGATCTTCACCGCCGCCTGAGCCGTCGCAAACAGGAATTTTCTGCCGTTCAGTCCGGACGCCGGGATCATTAAGAGGATCGTCTCCGTTCTTCCGTCAAACTTGCTGACATTCTCGATCGGGATTCCCTTGTCCTTCATCTTCAACGTTGGGAACTCAGCAACTTTCACCTGATACATGGTTCCTGCATCGGAGAACATACAGAGCCTGTCATCTGTCATGACCGGAAGTACCCGGATATTTTCGCTGTCCACGGTCTCCTGATTTCTCTCATAGATCGAGCGGTCCATCGTCTTACAGTAGCCAAACCGGTCCATGACAAAGATCACTTCCTTCGCCTCTTCCTTCGCCTCCACATAGACCATCTCCTCACCATCCTCGATGAGAGTTTTTCTCGGCTCGGCAAACTCTGCCTTGATAGCGTCGAGGTCTTCTTTGATCACCGCATCCATATTTTTCTGGTTGGCTAAAATATGTTTATACTCACGGATCTTCCGCAATGTCTCTTTATATGCTTTCTGGAGCGCAAGAATCTCAAGACCGATGAGCTTGTAGAGACGCATCTCCAGGATCGCCGCAGCCTGGCGCTCGGTAAAGTGAAGATTCTTCGCGTCCGCCTCAAAGCCAGGTACACGGAACCGGATCTTCTCCGTATTTCCGGTCATCAGGCACTCCTTCGCGTCCTTCATGTTCTTTGAACCTCGGAGAACAGCGATAATAAGATCGATCACGTCGCAGGCCTCGATGAGACCTTCCTGTACCTCCTTCTTTTCCAGTTCTTTCTGAAGCAGAACGTTGTACTTCTTTGTCATATTCCGGTACTGGAACTCCAGAAATGTATTCAGGATCTGTCTGAGGTTCATCGTCTCCGGGCGTCCCTCATCGATGGCGAGCATGTTGACGCCATAGGTATCCTCAAGCTTTGTTTTCTTGTAGAGGATCGCTTTGATCTTATTGACATCCGCGTCCTTCTTTAATTCCAGGACAATGCGGATTCCCTCTTTGTTTGACTGGTTCGAAATATCCACCACGTCGGTAAGCTTTCTCGTCTCCACGAGATCAGCAATATCCATGAGGAATTTGTTGATCCCGGCACCGATCATTGTGTAGGGGATCTCTGTGATCACAAGCTTATCACGGTCTGCCTTCCTTCTCCCAAGCTCCACCTCGATCTTTCCACGAAGTTTGATCTTTCCGGATCCTGTCTCGTAAATCTGTAAGAGATCGCTCTTATTGGCAATGATACCGCCTGTGGGAAAATCCGGACCCGGCATATATTCCATCAGCTCTTCCACCGTGAGAAGACGGTTATCGATATAGGCTTTCACAGCATCGATGACTTCTCCTAAATTATGGGTCGGAATGCTGGTGCTCATGCCGACAGCGATTCCCTCCGCACCGTTAACGAGAAGATTTGGCACACGGACCGGAAGAACTTCCGGCTCCTTTTCCGTTTCATCGTAGTTTGAAACGAAATCTACGGTCTTATCGAGGTCTTTTAAATAGACTTCCTCCGCAAACTTCTTTAAGCGCGCCTCTGTATATCGCATGGCAGCGGCACCATCCCCCTCGATGGATCCAAAGTTTCCGTGGCCATCGACCAGCGCCATGCCCTTTTTAAAGTCCTGAGACAGGACAACTAAGGTCTCATAGATGGAGCTGTCACCGTGCGGGTGATATTTACCCATAGTGTCGCCCACGATACGCGCTGACTTTCTGTGGGGCTTATCGTAGTCCAGATGAAGCTCACTCATATCATAGAGAACCCGGCGCTGTACCGGTTTTAAACCGTCTCTTGCATCCGGAATTGCACGGGAGGTAATGACACTCATGGAGTAGTCCAGATAGCTCTTCTGCATCTCCTCCGAATATTCAGTTCGCAATATTTTTTCAGACATGGTAAACTCTCCTTCTATGCGTCGATCTCTGCCTCATCGGCATGGTCATAGATAAATTTTTTTCTCGGCGGAACATCATTTCCCATTAAAAGCTCCGTTACTTCGCTGGCCATGCGGGCATCCTCGATCTCCACACGCTTTAAGACACGGTTTTCCGGGTTCAGTGTCGTCTCCCAGAGCTGATCCGCGTCCATCTCACCAAGACCCTTATAACGCTGCAGCGTAAAGTCCCCGGCGTGGCTTTTTCGATACTCCTCTAACGCCTTATCGTCGTACAGATAGCGTTCTTCCCCGCGCTTCGGAACCACCTTGTAGAGCGGCGGCATTGCAATATATACATGTCCGTCGTAGATCAGCTCCGGCATAAAGCGGTAAAGGAACGTCAGGAGCAGCGTGTCGATGTGGCTTCCGTCAACATCGGCATCCGTCATCAGGACGATCTTGTCATATTTCAATTTCGTGATATCGAAGTCATTTCCGTAACCCTCAGAGAATCCACATCCAAAGGCATTGATCATGGTCTTGATCTCAGCATTCGCGAGAACCTTGTCCATAGACGCTTTTTCAACGTTTAAGATCTTTCCGCGGATCGGCAGGATCGCCTGAAACTGGCGGTTTCTTCCCATCTTCGCGGAGCCGCCGGCGGAGTCTCCCTCGACGATGAAGATCTCACACTTCGACGGGTCGCGGCTTTCGCAGTTCGCGAGTTTTCCGTTACTGTCGAAGGAGAACTTTGACTTGGAGAGCATATTAGTCTTCGCCTTCTCCTCGGCTTTCCGGATCTTTGCGGATTTTTCCGCGCAGGCGATGATCGCCTTTAAGGTATCGAGATTTCGATCAAAGAAGCGCTCCAGCTCGTCCCCGGTCAGGGTAAACACGGCTTTTGTCGCGTCAGCGCTGGCAAGCTTCGTCTTCGTCTGACCCTCAAAGATTGGATCCGGATGTTTGACCGCCACAACGGCCGTCATACCGTTTCGTGTGTCTGCACCGGTGAAGTTGCTGTCCTTCTCCTTTAAAATGCCGAGTTCCCTCGCATAGGAGTTGATCAGCTGGGTAAATTTCGTCTTAAAGCCCACCAGATGAGTTCCGCCCTCCTGAGTGAAGATATTGTTGCAGAAACCAAGGATGTTCTCCTCAAAGGCATCCACAAACTGGAAAGCAACCTCCACCTCGATCGGTTCAATGCTTCCCTTAAAATATACCGGTTCATGGACCGGATCCTTTCCGTTGTTCAATTCGCGGACATAGGCGACGATTCCATCCGGTTCATGGTATGTAACGGTCTCCTCCTCACCGCCCCGCTTATTTACATAATGGAGCATCAGCTTCGGGTTCAGATAAGCGGACTCATGGAGACGGCTCTTTAGCCACTCCGCCTTAAATTTTGTTTTCTCAAAGATCGTCGGATCCGGAAGAAAATTGATCTCCGTTCCGGTTTCCTTTGATCTTCCGATCACCGGAAGAAGTCCATCCTTTAATTCGATCACAGGATGGCCCTTTTCATATTCATCATAATATACATTTCCATCTCTGGATATTTTTACCTTCATGCGATCAGACAGGGCGTTTACGACAGAAGAGCCGACACCATGAAGTCCTCCGCTGGTTTTATAGGAATTGTTGTCAAACTTTCCACCCGCGTGAAGTGTGGAGAGGACCACACGTTCCGCGGAGACACCTTTTTTGTGCATCCCCACCGGGATTCCACGACCGTTATCCTTTACCGTACAGGACCCGTCTGCCTCCAGCGTTACGGTGATCTCTGTACAGAATCCCGCAAGATGCTCGTCCACCGCATTATCGACGATTTCATATATCAAATGGTTTAAGCCCTTTGTTCCAACGCCTCCGATGTACATTCCGGGACGCTTGCGGACTGCCTCCAGTCCTTCCAGTACGGTAATACTGTCAGCATTATACTGTGCTTTCGCCATGTAAAGACCTCCAATACAAGTCATAAACTGCGGCGGGAAATTGTTTCCGCCGCAGTTTTATTTTCATTTTTAAATTTTAAACTCCTCCGAACCGGAGTACGACTCCGATCACCGCAGATGCCGCGATAAACGCAACCGGATGGAGTCCCTTTGTCTTTTTGCAGACAGCTGTGAAATAATAAAGCACCGCAAGAAGAATGATGCTGCGGAGGCTGATCAGGTCTGTGATCTTTCCGCTTGCTGCAAAAGCATCTTTATGGAGAAGAACCAGTGAAAGGACGGAAAGTCCTGCCGCCGCGATCAGTCCTGTAGATGCCGGACGGAGTCCGTAAAAGGCGTTCTGGACATATTTGTTTGTCTTAAATGCCTTTAAGAATCCGGCGACGATTAAGATCACAATGATGGACGGTGTGATCAGACCGAGAGTCGCAACGACCGCGCCCATCGGACCGGCACTTGTGAATCCGACGTAAGTTGCCATGTTTACGCCCATCGGTCCCGGTGTGGACTCGGAGATCGCCACCATGTCAGCCAGCTGACCATAGGTAAACCAGCCCGTCTTATCGGAAATATTGTAAAGGAACGGAAGTGTTGCCATTCCGCCGCCGATCGCAAAGAGACCGGCTTTAAAAAATTCAAAGAAAAGTCGGATCAGGATCATCATTTGGAGGCTGCCTCCTTATTTTTCAGGATAATTCCAGCCGCAGCCGCGAAAATCACGAATACGATCGGAGAAAGGTCCGTAAGTGTAGATCCGAGGATCACAAGCAGGCAGATCACAAGGGTCGGCATATCGATAACCGCCTTTTTCCAGAGTTTCACCACTGCGTTGAAGATCAGAACGCAGACACAGACACGGATCCCTGCAAAGGCGTTCTGAACGATTGCGAGATGTGCGAAGTTTTGGATAAACGCAGCGATCACTGTAATAATGATCAGAGATGGAAATACAACTCCCAGAGTCGCAACGATCCCTCCGATCGGACCGGCAAGTCCCTGGCCGACGAAAGTCGCCGTGTTTACCGCGATAACGCCCGGGGTACACTGGCCGATCGCGTAATAGTCCATCAGTTCCTCTTCTGTTGCCCAGTGTCTCTTCTCAACGACCTCTCTCTGGAGGATCGGAAGCATCGCGTATCCGCCGCCAAAGGTAAGACCGCCGATGCGGGCAAACGTAAGGAAGAGATCCAGTAATTGATTCATGTTTTTTCTCTCCTTTATTCCAAACTTGTGTATTATCATAGCTCAAAAACGAAAAAAAGGCAAGAAAAAGGAATCATGAATTCCCTTTTCCTGCCTTCCGTATAGATTCTTTATTCAAGATCCTTTTCCGGAACCATGCCGTTTAAAAGGTCTAAAACGGCTGTATTATCAACGACCATGATCATATCTGATCCATCAAGCTGCACATAGCGGTATGTCCGGTTCGGATCCGCATAGGTGCCCACATAGATCGTGAGAGATTTCTTCTCACCGTTTACAGTAAGCTCTGCCTGAAACGTAATGCGGGTATCGGTCGTAAGGTCTGTATTGGCAAGATCCTGCTCTGCAAGATGGTAGCTGGCATAATCAAAGGCCTTCAGGTTGTTGATTCCATTTGCGATCGTTGTCAGCGCTTCGTTGTCAGCACTTGTGATCTCTGTCGTCTTTCCGTCCATGGTGATAGAAACCTTCTGAAGATCAGACGGAGCGATCTGAAGTGTCAGGCCGTCCCGGACTACCAGAGTATCATATTCAAAGACAAGGGAATCTACTGTAGACGCTTTGACCAGATATAATTTCTTTCCATCGGAGAGATAATAATTCCCGTCTGAATCCTTATTTCCAATATCAAAAGTAACCTCTCCTTTTTCGCTGTCCGTGATCGTTACCTCATACGCCGGTTCATCAAAACCGTAGTCAGAAAGATTTTCCGCATCTCCCTCCTCGGAGATCGCATGGAGATTCAGAAAATTCTGGGCCATTGCCTCGAATTTTTCCTGATTGAGCGGGATTTCCGGCTCCATGGCATCCAGCCATACCCCGTCTTTTTTCTTAAAGATCATATCGGCATCCGCGCTGGAATAATCAAAATCGATCGGAGCCTTTAAAGCGCAAACCTCAATATCCGCTCCGGAAAAGTCCGGTTCCACTACATCATCGCGGATCTCGGAGATCTCTACCTTCGGAGATCCGGATTCCTTTGTGCCGGAAGAAGAACATCCGGTAAGTCCTGCAGAAAGTGCCGCAGTCAGGAGCAGAGCTCCGAATAATACATGTTTTTTCATATCTGGTAATCCTCTCATGATTGATTTGATTGGTGAAGCCGTCAAAGGCATGTCCGCATGCATCTGACAGCTTTCGTCCACTATAGCATACCCCTGTGTACATTTTGTGAAATGGATCCATAATTCTTTGAAAATCTCTTCCGTGTGCTGTCAGAGCTCAGCTGCAGCCGGTGCTTCCCCCAAAAAGTGGATCCTGTCTGATACCTGTGTTCCGAATGCCGTTGTATAGATATCAAGATATTCTTCGTAAGGGCAGGGAAGCCTGTTGGAAAGCATCTCCATCTCAGTTCCCCAAAGATCGACGTAGTACGGCAGCACTGTAAAGCCGTTCCGGAGATAAAAGCTTTTTCTTCGGGTGCGGATCACAAGTTCTTCCTCATCGACGCATTTTGTGCTCTCGATCTCAATAATGATCCGCATCCCCTGATATCGCTCCTTTAGCTCCTGCAGCACCGCGGAACCGGTTCCCTGACCTCTTCTTTCAGACGCGATGGCAAAGTAGTCGAGAAGAACCCGGTCTCCCGATTTTGCCATGATCGCAAGTCCGAGAAATGTATCATTCTCTTCTGCCGACAGAATCTCCACAAGGCCTGTCTCCTGTCCGGATATGATCATGGAGAAAGGCTTCTTCTCACCGGCAGGGAAGGCGGTCTCGTAGAGTGCATGGATCTCCATAAGACGTTCTCCTGAAAATACCTGCTTTAATTCGATTGACATCGCTTGTCTCCTTTCCACTCATCAGACACCTGCAGATCATACCTGCAGCCCTCTGTGCTCACTGGTTGTCCAGTCTGATTCCCGCAAGCGCCTTTGCGAACGCATTATTTACTGGTTCTTCCGCCTCTCTTTTCTGGCGGTTTAGATATCTTGCAACGTCCTTCTTCGAGATACCTGCGCCCTCTTTTTCTCTCCGGCTCTTAAATGCCGAGAGCTTTTCCTTGTGACCGCAGGTGCAGACGAAGATCTGTCCGTCCCCTTTTCCGCGCAGCTCCATCCGTTTATGGCAGACCGGGCAGCGTGCATTGGATGTCCTTGCGACAGTCTCCCTGTATCCGCATTCTCTGTCCTGGCAGACGAGCATCTCGCTGTTCTTTCCTTTTACGGACAGAAGAAATTTTCCACACTGTGGGCAGCGCTTTCCGGTCATATTATCGTGGCGGAAGCTTCCCTGTCCCTGTTTGATTTCGGAGATCAGATCCTCAGAGTAGCTTCGGATTTCCTTCATAAAGACAGTCCGGCTCTCCCTTCCTTTCGCGATGGCTGAAAGGCGCATTTCCCACTGGGCTGTCATATCAGGCTTTTTCAGATCTTCCGGTACCAATTCCAGAAGCTGCTTTGCCTTGGATGTGAGCCAGATCTCCTTCCCCTTTTTTTCAAGAAGAAATGAGGAGAACAGTTTTTCAATGATATCTGCCCTTGTGGCTACGGTTCCAAGACCGCCCGTCTCGCCAAGGGTCTTTGCGAGCATCTTATCATCAGATTCCATAAATGATATCGGATTTTCCATGGCAGATAAGAGAAGACTCTCCGTAAATCTCGCTGGCGGCTTCGTTTTTCCTTCCGTCAGAATAAAACGGGGATTTGTGAAAGAATCACCCTCAGAAAGCTCCGGAAGATTCTGGCTGCGTTCGGACTCAGACTCCGGATCCGTTGTTTCCAGTGATTCATCCTGCTCCTCATACACCGCTTTCCAGCCTGCGGACTTCACAATGTTTCCATGGGCAGTAAACCTCTCACCGCCGCTCTCCGCGATGATCGATGTCTGTTCATATTCATACGCCGGATACAGCACCGCAAGAAATCTCCGCACCACAAGATCATAGATCCGTCTCTCGTCGATCGTCATATGGGTGAGATCCACGAACTGTTCCGTCGGGATGATCGCATGGTGGTCAGAGACCTTCGCATCATTTACAAATCCCGGTCTTGCCTTGATTTCCTTGTTAAACAGGGTTCCTGAAAGTTTCCGATAAGGCCCCACCGCGCAGGCTTTCAGTCTTTCCCGGATCGTCGGCACGATATCCGCAGTCAGATAACGGGAATCTGTTCTCGGGTATGTTAACACTTTATGATTCTCGTAAAGTCTCTGCATGATATCAAGGGTCTTCTTTGCCGGATAGTCAAACCGACGGTTCGCCTCCCGTTGGAGCTCTGTCAGATCATATAAAAGCGGCGGCTCCGTGCGCTTCGGTGTCTTCTTCACGGAGACGATCTTAAGGGGCGTTCCGGATATTTTCTCCAGGATCGTCTGCATCCGCTCCTTATCAAAAGAGAACGTGCTGTTCAATTTTTTGTCTCTCCAGATAAGCTTTAAAGCTCCTGCCTCCGCCCGGATTCCGTAATATGGCTTCGGCACAAAGTTTCTGATCTGTTCCTCCCTCTTTGCGATCATGGCCAGTGTCGGTGTCTGGACGCGCCCGCAGGATAACTGGGCGTTATATTTACAGGTCAACGCTCTCGTGGCGTTAATCCCCACAAGCCAGTCCGCCTCCGCCCGGCACATGGCGGCAGCGTAGAGCGGTTCATACTCCTTTCCGCTTTTCAGCGAAGCGAAGCCTTCCCGGATCGCCTTGTCCGTCACGGAAGAGATCCAGAGACGTTTCAGGGGCTTATCCGTCCCCGCCTTTTTTAAGATCAGTCTCGCTACAAGCTCGCCTTCCCGCCCGGCATCCGTGGCGATCACGATGTCACCCACATCTTTCCTGTGGATCTGGCTCTTTACCGCCTGATACTGTTTCCCGGTCTGCTTTATGACCTCCAGACGGAAGGTTTCCGGCATCATCGGGAGGTCTTCCATCTTCCATTCTTTATATTTCTTATCGTAGTCCTCCGGATCCGCCAGAGTCACCAGATGCCCTAATGCCCAGGTGACGATATATTTGTCACCTTCCAGACATCCGTTTCCGGAACGGCTGCATTTTAAGACACGAGCGATGTCGCGTCCCACCGAAGGTTTCTCGGCAATGACAAGTGTTTTCACCTGTTTACTCCTCTCCGCTCTCAAACATCAGCCCGAACAGGCGTTTTCCGCCTTCGGTCCGGAAGTTTCTGGCAAACACGCTCTTCTGGGTATCCGACGTCGCTCCATCCTCGAACAAATTGACGAGGAAATCCGCCTCCACAAGGATCTGGTAATCCAGCCCGTCAATATTGTCATAGGTATGGTGATGACCTACCAGATAGCAGACACGGTCAATGACCTCCTCGGGCCAGGAAAGTGCGGTAAGCATGGTCCGCGCCTCGCCCGGTCCCTCCAGCTCCTGATATTTTCCGGTATTCCGTCCATACTTCTCTTCCGCCTTGTGAATTCCGATATCATGAACGATGGCTGCCGCCTCGAGGATTTCCTGAGTATAAGGATCGAGCTTTTCCTCCAGACCGATCAGCCTTGCAAATTCGTGGACCTTTAAAAAATGCTGGATCCGCTTTACATCCCTGTCATCGTAGCGTATCATTTCATATAAGAGTTCATCAAGTCTCGTCATGTGTGTCCATCTCCTCTTTATTAAAAATTTATAGCATCGTTTTGGTTTCTACGCTGTCTGTCCCGTACTGTTTTCTTTCTCGTTACAGATTCAGTTTCTCATACTTCTCTTCCATAAAGCGGTCGAGACGTTTTTTCAATTCCTGATTCTCTTCCTCCTCCAGATCCTCATCCCGCTCCAGAAGCCGGTTCACATCCTCGGAAACTTTCTTAAGAGTCACCGCGTCTGTGTAGATATCCGCCAGCCGGAACTCCAGATCGCCGCTCTGGCGTATCCCGAAGATATCACCGGGGCCACGGAGCTTCAGGTCTTCGGAGGCAATATAGAAACCATCGTTAGACTTATTTAAGACATCAAGACGCCGGTTCTTCTCTTTATTGCCGGAGGCATTCACCATAATGCAGTAGGACTGCCTGTCTCCTCGTCCGACACGACCGCGGAGCTGATGGAGCTGCGCCAGACCGAACCTTTCGGCGTTCTCTATCATCATCACCGTGGCATTCGGCACATTCACCCCGACTTCTATGACCGTGGTGGAGACAAGAACCTGAATCTCCCCCGCAGCAAATTTTTCCATGATCTGATTCTTCTCTTTTCCCTTCATCTTCCCATGAAGATACTCCACCCGTATCCCCGGCAGGTGCTCTCTGAGAATCTTTGTATAATCCAGAACATTCTCAGCCTCGATCATCTCGCTCTCCTCCACCATCGGGCAGATCACATAGGCCTGTCGGCCATTTTTCACCTCATTTTCAATAAATCGATATGCCCGGGGGCGATAGCTCTTATCCACCACACAGTTCTTTATGGGAAGGCGGTTCGCCGGAAGCTCATCAATAACGGAAATATCGAGATCCCCATACAGGATGATCGCCAGTGTCCTTGGAATCGGGGTAGCACTCATGACCAGCACGTGGGGCATCTGTCCCTTATTTCCGAACATCTCCCTCTGGGCAACACCGAACCGGTGTTGCTCGTCCGTGATGACGAGCGCAAGGTTGTCATAAACGACCTTCTCCTGGATCAGGGCGTGGGTGCCTATGATCATGTCTGCCTCGTGGGAGGCAATTTTCCCATAGGCGATGCGTTTTTCCTTTGCCGTCATGGATCCGGTGATAAGAACCACATTTTTATCAACACCATGCTTTTCAAAAAGTTCTGTCACAGATTCGAAATGCTGCCTCGCAAGGACTTCCGTCGGAACCATAAGGGCTCCCTGATATCCATTCTCACAGACGGCCAGAAGCGCCAGTACCGCTATGATCGTCTTACCGGATCCAACATCCCCCTGGATCAGCCGGTTCATGACAGAACCGCTTCTGAGGTCCTTCAGCACCTCCTCCAGCGTCCTCATCTGGGCATCTGTGAGCTTATACGGCAGCTCATTCAGAAGTCTTCTGCATTCGTCCTGCTTTTTTACAGAGAACAGGCTCTGCACATCCTGACGTTTATCCTTTAAACGGCGTACCGCCAGAAGGAAAAAGAAAAACTCATCATATACGAGGCGTTTTCTGGCAAATGTCAGATCTTCCCTATCCGCCGGGAAATGGATATGTTCGATCGCAAAATTATATTCCGCAAGCTCATTTGCGATCCTGAGACTTGCCGGCAGATAATCCCGTTCCAAAGTGCGGATCGCAAGGGCCTGTTCCACCGCGGAGGTGATCGTCTTATTCCCAAGTCCCTTCGTCTGGGCATATACGGGCCGCAGGCTGGATAAAAGTCCTTCGTATGCCTCCGGCTGAAACATCTGGGGCTGCTCCATTGTAAGTCCGTTTTTTTTACGGATCACGCGTCCACGGAAGATAAAATGGCTGTCCGCCCGCAGGGTGTTCTTTAAATAAGGCATGTGATACCAGACAAGGCGTAATTTCCCCGTCATATCGCTTATGGTCGCCTGAACGATAGAGAGACCGTTTATATGGACTCCGGTGGCTCCTGTCTTTAAGAAGCCTTCCACAGTCCCTGTCTCGCCCTCGGAGAGTTCCCCAATAGCTTGCGGTTCCCCATAGGTATCATATCCTTTTGGATAGTAATGGAGCAGGTCATCGATGGTGCGGATCCCGACTTTTTCAAAGAGTTTTGCGGTTTTTTCCCCGATGCCTTTTAAAGTCTCTATGGACTGGTCGTTTGCCACCTGTTTCACGCTCCTTTTTATCTTATCCTACGGTGCAGTCCGCAGCACTCTAAGAGAATGCCGGAAATTTCCCGCTTTTTATCTCACTGAAAAAGCTGCCTCATCAGGTCTTTTGACCAAAGGGAGCAGCTTTTCTGTCGTTATTCATTTGCCGGGTATCGAACACCGCTGGCATTTCCCGCTTACTCTACAGAAAGCAGGTAGTAATAGATCGGCTGACCGCCGTCATTTAATTCAACTTCACAGTTCGGGAATGCTGTCTGCACTTTTTCTACAAGAGCCTCGGCATCCTCCTCCGTCACATCTTCACCAAAGTAGACACTGATCAGTTCGGATTCATCCTCCACCATGCGCTTTAAGGTCTCAAGAACGGTCTCATTGACGTTCTGTCCTACGGCGAGCATGCCGGAATCGCCGATTCCCATAATATCGCCCTCGTGGATCTCCATTCCGTCAATGTTCGTGTTGCGGACTGCATAAGTGATCTGTCCGGTGTGGATCCGGCCCATCTCGGATGTCATATTCTCAAGGTTCTCCTCCGGGGAAAGATCCGGAAGGAAGTTGATGAGAGCTGCGATCCCCTGCGGTACGGTTTTGGACGGAACAACGAAGACCTTCTTATCTTCCACGAGGCTCTTTGCCTGTTCTGCGGCAAGAATGATGTTCTTGTTATTCGGAAGGATGTAGATCACATCCGCATTGACCTTTTCGATCGCATTCAACATATCCTCGGTACTTGGGTTCATCGTCTGTCCACCCTCGATCAGGTAATCAGCACCGATCCCCTTAAAGATCTCGCCAAGGCCGTCACCAATAGATACTGCGATGAAGCCATAGGGCTTTCTCGGCTCGTCAGCAGCAGGCGCATCTTCTTTTTTGGTTTCCGCCGGGGTATCCGTTGTCTGGGCAGCACCGGAGGCATTCTGAATCAGGCGCTCGTGGTGTTCCTCGCGCATATTGTCGACCTTCATTCTGGAGAGGGAGCCGTAAGTCAGACCTTTTTCGAAAGCAAGACCCGGATGGTTCGTATGGACATGGACTTTAATGATATCGTCATCAGAAACTACAACGACGCAGTCACCGATGGACTCCAAATATCCTTTAAATTTCTGCTCCTCGTCCATATCATAAGCTTTCTCCACATTTACGATAAACTCGGTGCAGTAGCCGTACTTAATATCGGAAGTGGAAAGATCGTCACTTCCCGCAGCCACCTTCGGCTTTGTGGACTCTGTGTTTCCGGCTGCCGGAGCAACGGCATCAAACGGAATCCCTTTTCCTAAAAGACCGTCAAGACCGCCCTTCATGACCTGCATAAGTCCCTGTCCGCCGGAGTCAACAACACCAGCCTGTTTTAATACCGGGAGCATCTCCGGAGTCTGGCTTAATACATAGTCGCCTTCCTCGATGACCTGGGTCAGAAAATCGATCACGTCATCTGTCTGTGTCGCAAGATCAACAGCTTTCTCAGCCATTCCCTTAGCGACTGTGAGGATCGTACCTTCCTTCGGCTTCATAACAGCCTTGTAGGCAGTCTCAGTTGCGCGGGTAAAGGCATTCGCCAGGCTTGTCACTGTAATTTCGTTGGATTCCTTGATCTCTTTTGTGAAACCGCGGAATAACTGGGATAAGATAACGCCGGAGTTACCGCGGGCGCCTCTTAAGGAACCGGATGAGAGAGCCTTCGCGATGGACTCCATTGTCGGATTCTCGATCGCAGCCACCTCTCTTGCTGCGGCCATGATCGTCATGGTCATATTCGTACCCGTATCACCGTCCGGAACCGGGAATACGTTTAATTCGTTAATCCATTCTTTTTTTGCCTCAAGGCCTTTCGCTGCGGCCAGAACCGCTTTCTGTAAGAGAGCGGCATCTACGGACTTTAATTCCATGGATTTTACTTCCTCCTTAATCTATCACTCGAACGCCTTCAACAAAGATATTGATCTTTTCAACCGGCATTCCCGTGAACTCTTCTACTTTGTATTTCACACTCTCGATCAGGTTATCCGCTACGGTCGAGATGCTGACGCCATAGGATACGATTACGTGGAAGTCGATCTCAATTGCATTATCATTGATCGTTACATTGATTCCGTGAGTCAGGCTTTCTCTCTTTAAAAGCTTTACCAGACCGTCTTTCATACTTACTGCAGCCATTCCCACGATTCCAAAGCATTCTACCGCTGTCGTGCCGGCATAAAGAGCGATAACATCGGTGTCGATCTGGATCTGTCCCATTTTATTGTTAATACATCCCTTCATACTCTAAGCCTCCATTCCTACTGATAATAAGCGCCGTATCCTGATATCAAGGCGCAAAAGTTCCTTTATTATTGAACTTTGATAACCTTAATATACCATATCCCGTTTTCTCTGTCCATGGGATTCCACTTATTTTTCAAAAAAATGTGAAATTTCTAAAAATTTTGCTTGCAAAATATTTAATCTTCTGCTATGATATCCATGTTATGGATTTTTGCATCCAACCGTATGAATGATTAAGGAGGTGGAATCATGGCTAAATGTGCTATTTGCGAAAAGGCGGCTCACTTTGGTAATGGAGTAAGCCATTCCCATAGAAGATCCAATAAAATCTGGAACGCGAATGTAAAATCTGTAAAGGTTAAGGTTAACGGCGGCTCCCGCAAGATGTATGTATGCACTTCCTGCTTAAGATCCGGTCTCGTTGAGAGAGCTT
>ENA-UEQP01001584-UEQP01001584.1-human-gut-metagenome-genome-assembly--contig:-NODE-1584-length-19983-cov-3.787501_pt1 | contig 19983 bp, 22 predicted proteins | sample MGYA00242951_ERZ507951 | MGnify/ENA primary metagenome ERZ507951 (study PRJEB26167, sample SAMN06115539) | human gut metagenome | host: Homo sapiens | place: China:Shanxi | collected 2015-11-18...
GAACATACAATGTCTATTGATTGGAGTATCGACGTTGCGTATTGGCCACGTTTTTGGAGCGGCACGCTGCTCACGTTGAAATACGCAGCGATCGCGATCGTAATCGCAATGGTCTGGGGCATTCTGATAGGCGCGCTCAGCTTCCGCAAGCCGAAAATCCTCGGGCCGATCGTCAGAGCTTATATCTGCTTTTTCCGCGAAACTCCGTTGCTGGTGCAGCTATATTTTCTGTTTTACGGCGTTTCGCGCTATGTAAGTGTATCTGCTGGAATGATGGGCGTTATCGCCTTAGTGCTGAACGATGGCGCTTTCGTGGCGGAGATCGTCCGCGGCGGCCTGCAAAGCATCGACGCGGGACAAAGCGAGGCCGCCTATGCACTGGGCTTCAGCAAGTTCCAGACAATGATCTATTTTCTGATCCCGCAGGCGCTGAAAAAGGTACTGGACTCCCTCATCAACATGATCTCCATTATCATCAAGGATACGTCCATGCTGATGTGGATCACCATCTGCGAGCTGACCTATCAGTGCAATCAGGTCAACATTTATAGCTTTAACCCCGTTACATCGTATCTGGTCGGTGCGGGAATCTACCTGATCCTGTTCCTGATCGTGCAGGGTATTCGCCGTATCGTCAAAGCCAAGAACAACGCCCGCAGCACATCGGATCGCACGGAGATCAGTGACGAAGGGAAGGAGGCGTGCGCCGTATGACAATGCAGGATCGCTATATTATCGTTGTCAAAACGATGCTTGGGCAGGGTATGCCCATGACGCTGAAGCTCATCGGTGCATGTCTGCTGTTCTCCCTGCTGATCGGTATCGTGTTCGGTACGATCCGCAGCCTGAAGATCCCGGTGGTAGATCAGATTCTGGGCCTTTACGCCGTAGTGTGCCGCGGTATCCCTACTATCATTGTACTGCTCTTCTTCTACGCTACGCTGGTACGTGGCACGCAGTTCTGGATCTCCGTGCTGTCCATCTCTTTGGTGGAGGGTGCGTATATGATGGAGATCGTCAAGGGCGGATTCCTGTCGGTGGATAAAGGCCAGTGGGAAGCGGCCAAAGCGCTGAACCTGCCGCTGATACACACCATCGTATACATCGTACTGCCTCAAGTCATGCTGGTGACGATCCCCGCTCTGATAGGCCAGATCGTCATGCTGGTCAAGGGTACGTCTGTGGCGGCCACCATCGGTTGTATGGATGTTTTGCGCCGTGCGCAGCTGCTGCTTCCCAAGTACTCCTAGCCGCTGGAGATGTATGCGTACATTCTGGTGATCTTCTTCATCATGTGCCACTTCCTGACATGGCTGGGCAAGCGGCTGGAGCGTACCGTTGTAAAAAGGATTATGGGTGATAAATATGTCTGAGAATAACAACATCGTTGTATCCCTCCAGGATGTTACGAAAAAATTCGGCAGTCTCACCGTTTTGGACGGCATGAGCCTGGATATCTATGAGCATGAGGTCGTGGTGCTCTGCGGTCCGTCCGGCGGCGGCAAGAGTACGCTGCTGCGTACCATCAATGGTCTGGAAAAGATCGACAGTGGTAAGATCATCTACCGCGGTCAGGAGGTCACACACCGGAACATCCGCGAGATCCGCAAGCACATCGGCATGGTGTTCCAGCAGTTCAACCTGTTCAGCAACCTGACGGTGAAAGACAATCTGCTGATCGCGCCGATAAAGACACAGAAAAAGAACAAGGACGAGATGCTGCAGAAAGCAAAGGAGTATCTGGAAGTTTTTGGCATCGCGGATAAGCTGGACGCATACCCCCATCAGCTGTCCGGCGGACAAAAACAGCGTGTGGCCATCGTCCGCGCACTGATGCTGGAACCCGATCTGATGCTGTTCGATGAGCCTACCTCCGCCCTTGACCCTGAGATGATCAAGGAAGTGCTGGACGCCATCCGCCGCCTGTCCCAGATCGGCATGACCATGGTCATCGTGACCCACGAAATGGGCTTCGCCCGCGAGGTCGCCTCCCGCGTGTGCTTCCTGGAGGGCGCAAAGATCCGGGTGGACACCGACAGCAAGACATTCTTCGAGGACACCGAGGACGAGCGGTTGAAGCAGTTCCTGTCCGTGATCCTGCACCACTGAGAAATGGGAGGAACGACTTGTGTTTGATTATGAGAGCATTCTGAGAACGGCCTGGGTCGAGATCGACGGCACACGGCTGCGGGACAACATCCGCGCGGTGCAGCAGCGGGTGGGCAGCAGCCGGATCATCGGCGTGGCAAAGGCCAATGCCTACGGTCACGGCGCGAAGGAAGTAGCTCAGGCGTATATGGATTGCGGCGTGGATATGCTGGCGGTAGCTACGCTGGCGGAGGCCAAGGAGCTGCGGGATGCCGGTGTGGATTGCACCATCGTGATGATGGGGCTGATTCCGGAGGAACTGGCCCGTGCCGCCGTTCGGCTGAACGTCGTCCCGCTGATCTCCGAGCTGCGGGAGGCAGAGGTATACTCCCACATCGGCAGCGAGGAAAAGCGGAATATTTCTCTGATGATCACGGTGGATACCGGCATGGGGCGTATCGGTTTCTTGCCGGATGAGACGTCTGTCCGGGAAGTCAAGAAGATCCCGGAGCTGCCCAATGTTTCCGTTTTCGGCCTGATGACCCACTTTTCATCGGCAGATCTGGAAGATCTGACGTATACCTATCTGCAAAAAGAGCGCTTCGACTGGTTCTATGAGCAGCTGACGAAGGCCGGCGTCCCTATCCCGCTGCGCACGGCGGCCAACAGCCCGTCCATCTTCCGTCTGCCGGAGGTATTCTACGAGGCCGTCCGTCCGGGCACGATCGTCTGGGGCTGCTATCCGGCCTGCGTACACGACCACGAGACGGTGAAGGTCAAGCCAGTCATGTCGGTGAAGTGTAAGGTCATCCACCTGAAGACCGTCCCCGCCGGAACGGCCATCAGCTACGGGCGGAAGTTTGTCACTAAGCGAGAAAGCGTGATCGCTACCCTGCCCATCGGTTATGCGGACGGCTACACCCGAACGCTGCTGAACCGCTGCCGTGTGCTGATCCACGGCGAATACGCACCGGTATTGGGCACGATATGCATGGATCAGATCATGGTTGATGTGACAGATATTCCCGGTGTTGCCGTGGGCGACGAAGCGGTGCTGCTGGGCCGCCAAGGTCAGCGGGAGATCCCGGTGGAAGAATTGGAGCAGGCGTCCGGCCTGTGTTCCGGTGAATTGTTTTACGGCTTTTCCTGCCGACTGCCCATCGTGGTGGTCTGACAGAAACAGAACATAACTTGAAGGAGCACTTACGACTATGAAAAAGATTTCAAGAGCAGGAGCCTGCTTGGAACGTTCCATGATCCGTCTGTTTCTGGAGGAACAGGAGCGGATCGCCAAGACCTGTGACGATATGATCTCCTTTACCGTGGGAGAGCCCGACTTTATCGCCCCCCCCAATGTGGCGCTGGCCTGCATCCGCGCTATCGCGGAGGGAAAGACCAAGTACGCGCCCAACGCGGGACTGTCAGAGCTGAAAGAGGCTGTCTCTCAAAAGATGGAACAGATCTACGGAAAGCACTACGATGCGTCCACAGAAATCGTCATCACCAACAGCGGCATGGATGGTCTGCGCCTGACATTCGCGGCCATTCTGGACGAAGGCGATGAGGTGATCGTGGGCGACCCGGCCTGGTCCAACCATCCGAATCATCCGGTGTTGGCCGGCGGTAAGTCAGTTCGCGTTCCGCTGCGGGAAGAGAACAATTTCACCTACCGTATCGAGGATCTGGAGGCGGCGGTGACGGACAAGACTCGGGCTGTGCTGCTGAACTCCCCCAACAACCCCACCGGCGCAGTGATCCAGTATGAGGATCTGCTGGCGCTGTGTGATTTTGTCACCCGTCATGACCTGTACCTTGTCAGTGACGAGGTGTACTATAATATCATCTTTGACGGCATGAAGTTCTGGAGTCCCGCGATGATCGACGGGATGAAGGATCGCACCATCATCATCCAGTCCTTCTCCAAGACCTATGCCATGACCGGCTGGCGGCTGGGCTATGTGGCCGGTCCGGCGGATCTGATCGAGGCCATCGGCAAGATCAACGAGAACTCCTGCTCCTGCGTCAACACCGCGGTGCAGTGGGCCGGCATAGAGGCCCTGAGCGGTGAGCAGACCCAACCGTATCTGGACATGATGGTGGCGTCCTTCCAGGAGCGCCGCGACGTGGTCTACCGTATGATCAACGAGATCCCGGGCCTGTCCTGCGTAAAACCGCAGGGTGCGTTCTACGCTTTCGTCAACATCGCTGGTACAGGCATGAAGGCAGCGGACTTTGCCACTAAGCTGCTGAGAAACTACCATGTGGGCCTTGTGCCGGGTACAGGCTTCGGCCCGGACTGCGAGAACTATGTACGCATCTCTTATGCGACCAGCATGGAAAACATCTGCGAGGGCATCCGCAGGATCGGCAGATTTGTGGCCGACGAGACGGCAAAAAGCTGACTGAAAGAGGAGCATGAATATGAAAAGAATGTATGGTGTTGTGATCCCCATGGTGACGCCGCTGACCGAGGACGACCATGTAGATGTTTTGTCCCTCCAGCGTCTTACGGATTTTCTTATCGACAAGGGTGTGGACTGCCTGTATCCTTGCGGAACGACTGGCGAAATGGCCTACCTGACGGATGACGAGCGCATTCTGGTGGTGGAGACAGTGGTACGGCAGGCCGCAGGCCGCGTGCCGGTCTTTGCGCAGGTCGGCGCAGCGAACACCTCCAGTACCATTCGCTTGGCCCAGCACGCTGCTGCCTGCGGCGCGGACGGCGTGGGCGTGGTGACGCCGTGGTATTTCCAACTGTCGGATGACGCGCTGCTGTCCTACTACAAAGAAGTCTCGGACAGCGTTCCCGCAGATTTCCCCATCTATATGTACGGTATCCCCCAGAATGCGGTAAACGACATCACGCCTGCTCTGGCGGAGCGTGTGGCGCAGGCTTGCCCCAATGTGGTCGGTGTCAAGTACAGCTACCCCGATATGACACGGCTGCAGCAGCTGATGACTGTCCGCAACGGTGCGTTTGACGTATTGGTCGGGCCGGATCATCTGTATGAGGCGGTAGTGGCCGTAGGCGGCAAGGGTGTCATCTCCGGCAACGCCATGATCGTGTCCGAGCATTATGTGGCTGTGCGCGAGGCCATGGCCCGCAATGACTGGGCTTCTGCCACGCGTTTGCAGCGTAAGACAAACGTGCTCAATGCCATTCTGTGCGCCAAGAACAACATTGGCTGCTATAAGGCGATCCTGAAGCAGTGGGGCATTATCGAAACAGCCCGGATGCGCAAGCCCATGGAGGAAGTCTCGGCAGAGGACACTGCGGCGCTGATGAAAGCACTGGAAGAGGCGGAATATAAAACAGTCCCCGCAGTATAACACGGAGGTACAGTTATGAAGCACAACCCCAACATTTTGGTGGTCGGCAGTTTCGTCCTCGACCAGATCGCGACGACCAGCGTGTTCCCCGCAGAGGGGGAGACGGTGCTGGGCGATGATTTTCATAAAGCTCCTGGCGGAAAGGGCGCAAATCAGGCGGTGCAGGCCAGCCTGCTGGGCGCGGATGTAACTATGGTCGGCAAGATGGGCTGCGACAGCAACGCGGAGGAAATGCTGAACGCCTGCCATAAGGCCGGGCTGAATACCCAACACGTTATGTGCGACGCCCGGGAAAATACAGGCTGCTCCGTCATTATCCTCGAAAAAGCGGCAGATGGATCTACGAAAAACCGGATCATCGTTATTTCCGGCGCCAACATGGCCATCCACCCGGAGGATGTCGCATTCCTAAAGGATGAGATTGCCCAGTACGATATGGTGGTACTGCAGTTGGAGATCCCCATGGAGATCAACGAGCTGGTCTGCCGCTACGCCCATGAGAGGGGCGTTCCGGTCATGCTCAATCCTGCCCCCAGTGCACCGTTGTCGAAGGATCTGCTGGCGCGGCTGACCTATATCTCCCCCAATGAGCACGAGGCAGAGAGCATGACGGGCATCCACATCAGAAACGAAGATGGCCGCCCGGATATGGAGGACGCCCGGCGTGCGGCACAAAAACTGCTGGAGCAGGGCGTGGAGAATGTGATCATCACTCTGGGTTCTGGCGGTGCGGTGCTGCTAAACCGGCAGGAATTCCTCTATTGCCCCTGCGTCAAGGATATCACGGCAGTAGACCCGACGGCGGCAGGCGACTCGTTTGTCGCATCGTTCTGCTTTGCCGTCTGTGCCGGCGCGGATCAGAAAACAGCGCTCTCCTTTGCGGCCAATACGGCGGCACTGACTGTCTCACGGCTGGGCGCAATGCCCTCGCTGCCTACTTTCGCGGAGGTCAAAGAGAGGGCGGAGCGATCCGGGCTGGATATGTCCGTTCTGGAATGATATCGTGCTGCGGTCAACTTGAAGGAGAGAAGATAGTGACTATGGAACACAAGTGTAAAAAAGATTATGAATACTTCTGTCAAAGTGTGCAGGTTCAGATGCAGGAGGTCGTGGAAACACTGGACTATCCGGCACTGGAGCGGGCTGCGGAGCTGATCCGTACCGCGAAGCGGGACGGGAACCGGCTGCACATCTCCGGTATCGGGAAACCGGCACATTTGGCGGGCTATCTGGCATCCCTGTTTTCTTCCACAGGCACGCCGGCTTATTTCCTGCACGGGACAGAGGCCGTCCACGGTTCCTGCGGTCAGCTCGTACCCGGCGATGTGGTGATCTTTATCTCCAACAGCGGCGAGACGGCTGAAATGAAAGCGACGGTAGCGGCGGTAAAGGCCAATGGCTGCCGTATTATCGGCGTGACCGGCCACGAGACGTCCTGGCTGGCCCAACAGAGCGATGTACATCTGTTGGCGGCAGTAGAAAACGAGGGCGGGCCGCTGAACCGCGCACCTCGGATGTCTATTCTTGCAGAAACAGTGGTTCTGCAAGCGTTGAGCGTGCTCCTGCAATCTGACGCAGATGTGACGCCGCAGCAATACGTCCGCTGGCATCCCGGCGGAACGTTGGGGCAGCTGCGGGCTAACGAGAAAGCGGAGGTCTGATATGCTGAAAACCACCTGTATCCACCCTGAGATCATGGACGTGCTTTCACGGTGCGGCCATGGCAGCAAAATACTCATTGCGGACGGAAATTACCCGCTGGCAGAAAAAACCGGCAATGCGGCGAAGGTCTATCTGGGCTTGCGCCGGGGCTGCCCCACCGTGACAGAGGTACTGGAGGCACTGTGCGACGTAGTTCCCTTTGAGCGGGCCGAAGTGATGACACGGGAAGACGGCGAAGAGCCGGAGATCTTTTCGGACTTCCGCCGCCGTCTGAACGATCTGCCCTTGGAAGGCCATGGCCGGCAGGCGTTCTATGACGCCTGTGACGGGATCGCTTTGGCCATCAGCACCGGTGAGCAGCGCACATACGCCAACATATTGCTCACTATCGGGTGTGTATAAACCTCTTCATAAGAGCAGGCTCCGGAGTTGCTTTTGCGCTTCTGAGCCTGCTCAGTCGTTTGTGGTCTCACAGCATATCGCCGGTCTTGTTTGCCAACAGCTTCTCTGATAGCTCATGACTGGAAAAAGGCGCAGGAATTCGCTGCGTGTATCAAAACGAAAGCATCTTCCGCAAGTGCTTCGAGGCAAAAGCCGTAGTTATTCGTACCGAATGGCCTCTCTCTGTAGAAAAGTGGATTTCATTCCCACGAGTGAACGAAAAGCGTGAATTTTGGGCGAATTTTCGCACCGCACGATTGAATAACTGAGCAGGTCCCCTCTTTCTACATGGAAAGAATGGTAGAAAGAGGGGACTATTCCCATAGCTCAAAATATGTCAAAATACAATTGGGTCAGATAGCCCCCTCCTGACTCACTAGACCGAAAGAGGTTCAAAACGTACGAGCGAGAACGTATTGTTGAAGGGGGGAATACACTTGGAAGATTTTTGAAGGCCATCCGCGCATTCCTTAGGTGTATTCAATTTACAGTCCCCCCAAAAACACCTTTCATGGATTTCTCGTTCGTTCGTTTGTTGATTCAGTTGCTTTTGATTGGGAGCTTTTCAATAATAGGTAATAAAGAAGCTACAAGGTGGCTCACGCGTTTCTCTATATTGTGATGCCTGCTATGTATCTTACCTCAACTTCATGCCCCAGTGCTGTTCGGTCAGCCCGTTTGAAACTCGCAGTTCGTATGGTACTCATCTTCTTGACCATCTGGCCGCCCACGGAGCCGGCCTCGCGGCTGGTCAGGTGACCGTTGTAGCCGTTCTTCAGGTTCACGCCGACCTCAGAGGCGGCCTCCATCTTGAACTGATCCATAGCGGCCTTGGCTTCGGGGACATTCAGCTTGTTGCTGTTCTTGGTAGACATAGTTGTTCTCCTTTCAAATCATGGGCAAATGCCCTTGCGTACCTTCGCGTAAGCAAAGATCGCTTGTCGGGTATCGCAACGGTAGTTTTGCCCGGCAGCGGTACGATATGCGTTAAAATCGGCGGTAAATGTTGGCTTTGCGTGGCCGCGCGGCTGGACATTTTGCGAATATTCTGCTATACTACCATCGATCAGTCAACACAGGGGACGTCTCAACAGGAGACGCAGACAGGGAGGAAGGGAAAGCGCGGCGCAGGCCGCGCTTTTCGCAGATAAAAAACGCATCCGCGCCGCGGATGCGTTTTGTTTCGCTTTATTTCCCGTACAGACAATAGATCAGCCAGTTCAGAAACCGGGCGGGCAGTACCTTCGCCAGAAACGTGAAGAATTTGTAGTCAAAGCGGATGGCGTACAGCGGGTGGCGGTTCCCGTCCCGCAGGGCGACGGCGGCGATGTACGCGCCGGCCTTGGCGGGATCCATGCCCGTCTCCTCGTCGTGCTCCATGCGCTGCACGGAGCGGGAGATGCGGCCGTGATAGATCGCATCGCCCTCTGCCACCTTCTTCCGGGCGGCGGTGAAGCCGGTGTGAATGTCGCCGGGCATGACGGCGCACACGGTGACGCCGAAGGGCCGCAGCTCGTTGGCCAGCGCCATGGTATAGGCGTTGACGGCAGCTTTCGTGGCGGAGTAGTACGCCTGAAACGGAATGGGCACCGGCGCAGCCACGGAGCTGAGGTTCACGATGCGGCCATGCCCCGCCGCCCGCATCAGGGGCACCACGGCGCGGTTCATGTTGACCATGCCGAAGAAGTTCACGTCAAAGAGCTTTTTGGCGTCCTCTGGGGCGGTGAATTCGATGGCGCCGGAGATGCCGAACCCGGCGTTGTTCACCAGCAGATCGATATGGCCGGCCTCGGCCATGATCTGCGCCACGGCGGCGTTGACGGCGGCCTCGTCCGTCACGTCGGCGGAGATGTGCCGCAGACCCTCCACGCCCTCCGCCCGGCGGGACAGCTCGTATACGGTGCAGCCGGCCTTTTGCAGCGCCAGAGCGGTGGCCTTTCCGATGCCGGAGGTGCCGCCGGTGACGACGGCTACTTTGCCGTTATTCATGTGCCATCACCTCGCCGATAATGTCCATGGCCTCGTCCAGCAGCGCCTCGGTGTGGGTGGCCATGTAGCTGGTGCGCAGCAGCGCCTCGCCCTCCGGTGTGGCCGGGGGCAGGGTGGGATTCACATACACGCCCCGGTCGTATATCTCCGCCGCCACCCGCAGGGTGCGGTACGTCTCGTAGGTGTAGATGGGGATGATGGGCGTGGGAGCCTCCAGCGCCGAGGGACGGATGGTCAGACCCCGCGCCGTCAGGCCGTCGCGGGCGTACCGGCTCAGCTGGCGCAGGCGCTCCGGCAGCTCCGGGTGCTGCTCCAGCTTCCGCAGGGCGGCCAGCGCCGTGGCGCAGTTGGCGGGCGGAATGGATGCGGAGAAGATAAACGGGCGGGACGCGTGGCGCACGTATTCTGCCACCTCCGCGCTGGCGGCCATGTAGCCGCCCAGCGACGCCAGCGACTTGGAGAAGGTGCCCATGTACACGTCCACCTGCTCCTCCAGCCCGAAATAGCTGGCGGTGCCGCGGCCGCCCTCGCCCAGCACGCCCAGACCGTGGGCGTCGTCCACCATGACGCGGGCGCCGTATTGCTTCGCCAGTGCGCAGATCTCCGGCAGCCGGGCGATGTCGCCGCCCATGGAGAACACGCCGTCGGTGACGATGAGGGCGCCCGCCGTCTCCGGCACCTTTTGCAGGCATTTTTCCAGCTCCGCCATGTCGCTGTGGCGGTAGCGGAGCATCTTGCCGTAGGACAGCTGGCAGCCGGCATAGATGCTGGCGTGGTTCTCCCGGTCGCAGATCACATAGTCGTGCCGCCCCACCAGCGCGGAGATGATGCCCACGTTGGACTGGAAGCCGGTGCCGAAGGTGACGATGCCGGGCTTGCGCAGGAATCTGCCCAGCTCCTCCTCCAGCTCCAGGTGCATCTGCAGCGTGCCGTTGAGGAACCGGGAGCCGGAGCAGCCGGTGCCGTATTGCTCCAGCGCCCTGATACCGGCCTCCACCACCTCCGGGTCGGTGGTCAGCCCCAGATAGTTGTTGGAGCCCAGCATGATGCGGCGCTTGCCCTCCATCATGACCTCCACATCCTGGCGGGACTGGAGGGCGTGGAAGTAGGGGTATACGCCCTTTTCCTTTAATTCGCCGGCCAGCGAAGGCTCATAGCATTTTGCGAAAATGTCCATACAAGACCTCTCTACATAATATATCGTATTAAATACCATTGTATTTTTCGGTTAAAAATATTATATAGACAGGCGGGCCGGTTGTCAACGGGCAGTTATCCGCGCTTTTCGCCGTCGATGGCGTCCAGCAGGCGCAGGACGCCGCGGGACAGCGCCGCGGCGCCGCAGAGGGTGCAGAGCATGGTGATAGCGGTCATATTTGGCTCCTCCTTGTGGTGTTTTCTCTATTCTCCCACAGGGAGTGTCCCGAAAAACGGACAGAAAAATGTTCCCGACGCAGACCGCCGCGGGCAAAAAAGAAGGCGGACGCGATGCGTCCGCCCCAAGTGAGGAGAAAAAACAGAACCCATAAGGGCAGAAACAGCGGGAAACCGCTGCGGGTAAGCCATTTACAAAAGCGCCGCCAGCAGCCACACAAGGCCGCAGGCCGCCGCGCCCCATACCGCCCACAGCCAGGCAGGAGGCCGCCAGCGCGTCCGTGCACCGCCCTGTCCGCGGGCATAGCTGCGGGCGATGCGCACCGCCTGATCCACCAGCTGGCGGGAGCTGACGCCGCCGCCGTCCGTGGGCAGAATGAAGATCGCCTGTTCAAAGATCCGCGGGTCGGGAGATTCCACGACGATCACGCGGCGGGAAACGCCTTTTACCAAAACCGATGCCTCCTTACCAGCCGCCGGGCTTGTTGTTACAGGCATAGTATCGCCGCGGACGCGGCAGGTTATACGGCGCGGCAGGCAAAATTTTCTGCCGTTTTCTGCGCTCACACGGGCCGGGCGTCCTCCCGCCCGTCCATGGCCAGCACCGACACGGCGCAGTCGTCTGCGCCGCCGGTGCGCTGCCACGACTGGCGCAACAGCTCCTGCGCCAGCGCACGGGGCGACGTGCCGTCCCAGCCGGCCAGCAGATCCTGTAACCACTGGTCGTCGTCCCCGGCCACGCCGTCGGACACCTGCACCAGCCATGTGCCCGGCGCCACCGGGTACGTCTGGGGCGACGGCTGGCCGTCGGCGCTTTCCAGTCCCGCCGGCAGGGAGCTGCCCTGACAGCGCACCACCGTGCCCCGGCGCTTCAGATAGGACGGCGCTGCGCCGTACTTATACAGCGTCAGCGTGGCCGCGCCCTTCTCCAGCCGCACCAGATCAATGGTGGTGAAGCCCGCCCCGCTCTGGCAGCGGAGCATGGCGGCGGCGTTCAGCGTTTGCAGCGCCGGCTCCGGCCGGATGCCCGCCTGCAAAAACTGCCGCAGCAGCCGCACAGTCATGGCGGCCTCCCGGTGGGCGGCCTCGCCGCTGCCCATGCCGTCCGACAGCGCCATATACACGCTGTCGCCCACGTCAAAGGCGTCGCACTGGTCGCCGCAGAGCTTTTCACCGTCCTTGGGGCGCAGGGCGCTGGCCGTGCGGCAGGTGATGGCGCTGCGGCGGGGCGGCGCGGTCTTGGACGCAGGGGTCAGCGCCTGTGCCACCTGCCGGTACTGCTCCCGCGCCAGACGATAGGCTGCGTCCAAGCGGGCGTGGTGCAGCCGCCGCTGCAAGTAATCCCGCAGCTGGCTGTCCAGCGCCTCCAGCAGCCGGGGAAAGCGGATGCACCGGCAGGCGAAATACAGCGGGAAATCCTCCGCCAGCGCCCGTCCCCGCTGCAAAAGCACCGGACAGGCGTCGTTGAAGGCGTTGTAGGTGTCGCTGTAATGGCTCTGCCAGCAGTCGGCGCGCAGCGGGCAGTCCCGGCACACCTGCTCCGCCGCCCGGTCGAACAGCACCGCCGGGTTCTCCGGGCGCAGCAGGGGTATTTCCGCCGCCAGACTGTCATACACCGCCTGAAACGCCGCCGCAGGCGCGGCAGCGCCCGCTCCCGCCGTCTCCGGCAGACGCGCCCCGGCGTGGGAGACCAGCGTCAGCCGCACGGTGCCGTACAGCAGCGCCAGCGACGCGCCGCACAGCAGCCACTCCCGCCCGCTGCGGGCGATGAGATAGGGCAGCTGCGTCAGCGCGGCGGCGCAGACGGCGGCCGTAGGGCGGAACCGGGGGTGGCGGTAGAGCCGGGAGGGGCAGAAGGCGGTGTTGGCGCAGAAGATCAGCACCGCGGCGGCGGCATGGCGCAGCCCCGGCTGGAAATCCAGAAACGCCAGCGCGCCCACACCGGCGCATGCCGTCGCCGCCAGTCCCCGCCAGCCCACACCGGCCACAGCCACCGCCGCCAGCGCCCATGGCGCGTACTGTCCTCCGGTGGATACGGCGGTGAGAAGAAAAGCCGCCGCGCAGCAGACGGCGGCCTCCGCCGGGATACGCAGGGCGCACTGTCGCGCCGCCGCAAGCAGGTGTTTCATGGCTTGTCCCTCCTTTGTCCCCGTTATTGTAAACGGAGAAAGCCGCGGCTCCTGTCGGGAAATGGCAAAGGAGTTTGATTTCCGCACTCTTGTATTTTCCGCCGCCATTTGGTAAAATACTGTCGAAGGACAGGAGGGCACGCCTATGAAACGAATTTTTGCGGCGGCGGCAGCGCTGGCGCTTGTATGCATCCTGACCGCCTGCGGTACGGGCTCCCCCGCCCCGGAGGGCGGCACCACCACGCCGATGGACGAGAATAAGGCGGCCGGTACGGTGACGATCCCCGTGCCGGAGGAAACGGGCGATACGCCCGATGACACACTGGGTGCGCTGACCGGCGGAACGTATACCAACAAAACCGCACGCATCACCTGCACGCTGGACGACAGCTGGCTTTTCTACAACGAACGGCAGCTGGAGGAGCTGAACGGCGTGCTGACCGAGGCCGGCGGCGGGGACGTGGCGTCTCTGGCGGAGAGCGGCAAGGCCGTGTACGACATGTACGCCGTGTCCACCGACGGGCTGATGACCATGAACGTCACCTATCAGAATCTGGGGCTGCTGTCCGGCGCCAGCATGACGGCGCAGGAGTATGTGGAATGGGCGGCGCAGACGCTGCCCGGCGATCTGGCGGCCTGCGGCCTTACAGACGTGGAGGTGCAGATCACCGCCCAGGATCTGGCGGCGGAGCGGGACTGCCCCACGCTGCTGGTGACGGCGCAGCTGCAGGACATGCCCATGTACGAGCGGATGGTGTGCATCCAGTCCGGCGACTACATCTACTGCGTGACGCTGTGCAGCTTCACGGAGGACGTGACGGCGGATATGGCTGCCCTGTTCCACCGGGCGTGGTAAAAATGGCGCAAAAAAAGGAAGCCCCTGCGGGCTTCCTTTTTTGCGTCCGGGTATTTACTTGATGTCCACGACCTCGTAGCCGGCGTCGGTGACGGCCTTGCGCAGCGCCTCGTCGTCGGCCTTGCCGGTGACGACGGCGGTGCCGGACGCCAGATCCACGTCCGCCTGCACGCCCAGCGCCGTCAGCGCCTTCTCCACGTGGGAGACGCAGTGGGCGCACATCATGCCCTTGATGGTGATGGTTCTCTTATCCATATCGTCAGCCTCCTTGCTGTTTGCTTCGGTTCTATCATACACCTGCGGCGCCGCCTTTGCAACAGGGGCGGCTGCCTTTTTCCGGCGGCTCCTCCAGCCCCGCAGCCGCAGGGCGTTGCTGACCACGCACACGGAGCTGAGGCTCATGGCCGCCGCCGCGATCATGGGGTTCAGCGTGATACCGAATGCCGGGTACAGCGCGCCCGCCGCCACCGGGATGCCGATGGCGTTGTAGAAGAACGCCCAGAACAGGTTCTGCCGGATGTTCCGCACCGTGGCGCGGGACAGCGCCGCCGCGTCCACGATATCCATCAGGCTGCTGCGCATGAGCACGATGTCCGCCGACTCGATGGCCACATCCGTGCCCGCGCCGATAGCCAGTCCCACGTCCGCCGTCACCAGCGCCGGGGCGTCGTTGATGCCGTCGCCCACCATGGCCACCTTTTTGCCCTCGGCCTGCAGCTCCTGCACGCAGCGCGCCTTGTCCTGGGGCAGCACCTGGGCGATGACGCGATCCACGCCCACCTGCCGGGCGATGGCCTCCGCCGTGCGGCGGTTGTCGCCGGTGAGCAGTACCACCTCGCAGCCCATATCCCGCAGGGCGGCGATGGCCTGTGCGCTGTCCTTCTTCACCACGTCCGCCACGGCGATCACGCCCAGCAGCGCGCCGTTACCGGCGATGAACAGCGGCGTTTTGCCGTCCTCCGCCAGCTTCGCGGCGGCGGAGCGCATGGCCTCGCTGACAGCCACGCCGCTGTCGTCCATAAACCGCTCGTTGCCCGCCAGAAGTACCACGTTTTCCGCCTTGGCGGTGACGCCGCCGCCGGCCACGGCGGAGAACGCCGTCACCGGCTGAAGCGGCAGCTCCCGCCGCTGGGCTTCCTCCACAATGGCGGCAGCCAGCGGGTGCTCCGACGGCTTTTCCAGCGATGCGGCGGCGGCCAGCAGCGTGCTCTCGTCCATATTCTCCGCGCACAGCACGTCCGTCACACGGGGCTTGCCCTCGGTGACGGTGCCGGTCTTGTCCAGCACCACCGTGTCGATGCGACCCATCAGCTCCAGACTGGCGGCGGACTTCACCAGCACGCCCTGCTCCGCCGCCTTGCCGGTGGCCACGGTGATGGCTACCGGCGTGGCCAGTCCCAGCGCGCAGGGGCAGGAGATCACCAGCACGGCGATACCGACGCTCAGGCAGAACCGCACGCCCATGCCGCCCACCGTTGCCCACAGCACCGCCGCGATCACGGCGATGGAGATGACCACCGGCACGAACACGGCGCTGATCTTGTCAGCCAGACGGCTGATGGGCGCTTTGCCGCTGGCGGCCTGCTCCATCAGCTGCACGATCTGGGAGAGGGTGGTGTCGCTGCCCACGCGATCCGCTGTCAGCTCCAGATAGCCGCCGGTGAGGATGGTGGCGGACACCGCCTTGTCGCCCACGTTCTTCTCCACGGGCATGCTCTCGCCGGTGAGGGCGGACTCGTCCGCCACGCCACTGCCGGCGGTGACGGTGCCGTCCACGGGGATGCGTCCGCCCTGCCGGACGATGACCGTCTCGCCCTTGCGGATGTCCTCCGTGGGCACCGTGACCTCCTGTCCGTCCCGCCGCACCACGGCGGATTCGGGCGCCAGCGCCAGCAGCGCGGTGATAGCGCCGGTGGTCTTGCCCTTGGAGCGCTCCTCCAGATACTTGCCCACCGTCACCAGCGCCAGTATCATGCCCGCCGACTCGAAGTACAGGTCGGGCATGCCTGTGACCTTCCCCGCCGCCAGCAGTCCCATTTCAATAAGGCTGTACACCAGTCCCGCCGCCGCGCCCAGCGCCACCAGCGAGTCCATGTTGGGCGCGCCCTTGAAAAGCCGGGAGAAGCCCACGGTGAAGTAGCTGCGGTTGAGGATCAGGATGGGCACCGTCAGCGCCAGCAGCACAAAGGCCGCCAGCAGCGGCTGCGTGTGCATGAACATGGGCACCGGCAGACCCATCATGTGCCCCATGCTCAGGTAGAACAGCGGCACAAGGCAGATCACCGACCACAGAAGCCGCCTGCCCATGGACTTCACGGCGGCGTCCTGCTCTGCGTGGAGATCCCGCCGGGCGGCGCTCTCCGGAGCCGCGCCGTAGCCCGCGGCCTGCACCGCGGCGATGATGGCCTCCGGAGCGGTGCCATCGTCGCAGTCGCACACCAGCGAGCCCAGCATCAGATTCACCGACGCGCTGTGCACGCCGGGCACCGAGGCGGCGGCTCTCTCCACATGGGCGGCACAGGCGGCGCAGGTCATGCCGGTGATGACGAATTTATCTGTCATACTGTCATCTCCTATTTCATCAGCTTTTGCAGCGTGGTCACCAGCTCATCGATGACCTCGTCGTCCCCCTGCCGAATGCCGTCCGCCACACAGGTGCGGATATGCGAGGCCAGCAGTTCCTTGCTGAAGCTGTTCAGCGCCGCGCCCACGGCGGATACCTGTATCAGAATGTCGGGGCAGTAGGCGTCGCTTTTCAGCATTTCCTGTAAGCCGCGTACCTGTCCCTCAATGCGGCACAGGCGATTCAGGAGCTTTTTCTGCTCCTCGGGTGTGCGGTGCTTTGTCTTTCCCTGACAGCAGCAGTCGGTTTTCATGGAGATATACCTCCTGGGGGTATTTATTGGATGAACGCATTGTATACCCCCTCCGGGTATTTGTCAACGTTTTTCTTTCGGCCGCACCAGCACCGCCGCCAGCAGCGAGAACACAACGGCGGCGGCGATGCCGCCGGAGGTAGCCGTCAGCCCGCCGGTGAGGACTCCCAGCCAGCCCCGCTCCGCCACCGCCTCGGCCACGCCCTTTGCCAGCGCATAGCCGAAGCCGGTCAGGGGCACCGTGGCGCCCGCGCCGCCCCAGTCCACCACGTACTGGTACACGCCCACCGCCTGTAACAGCACGCCCGCCACCACATAGCCCGTCAGGATCCGCGCCGGGGTCAGCGCCGTCTTGTCCAGAATGATCTGCCCCACGGCGCACAGCAGCCCGCCGCAGAGAAAGGCATTTACATACTCCATCATGCGTCCTCCTTCGTCCGGGAAAATACCACCGCGTGGCATATACCGGGGATGCTCTCCCCCTGGAAGGAGCTGGTGGGGCTGAGCAGCGCCCCGGTGGGCGCAAACAACAGCCGCCGCCATCGCCCCTGCCGCATTCCCTCCAGCAGATAGCCGTTCAGCACCGCCGCCGAGCAGCCGCAGCCGCTGCCGCCGGCGTGCATGTCCTGCTTTTTCCGGTCATAGAGCAGCAGACCGCAGTCGGTGTAGTTGTCCAGCGTCATCCCCTCCCGGCGGAACAGCTCCGTAAGGATATCGCTGCCCACCGCGCCCAGATCGCCGGTGACGATCAGGTCATAGTCCTTGGACGTGGTGCCGGTGTCCTGAAACACCGCCCGCAGGGTATCGAAGGCGGCAGGCGCCATGGCCGCGCCCATGTTGGTCATGTCCGTTACGCCCATGTCCACGATCTGCCCCCGGGTGGCGTGGGTGATATAGGGTCCCTCCGACTGGGCACCCAGAATGCAGCATCCGGCGGCGGTGGCTGTCCACTGGGCGGTGGGGCTGCGCTGGCTGCCGTAGGGCAGGGGCGAGCGGTACTGCCGCTCGGCGGTGCAGAAGTGGGAGGAGGTCTGCGCCGCGGCGATGGCAGCGCTGCCGCCGGCGATGGCTGTGGCTGCCAGCGCCAGCGTCTCGCCCATGGTGGAGCACGCGCCGTACACCCCATAGAAGGGGATGTGGAAATCCCGCAGGGCGAATGTGGCGCCGATATTCTGGTTCAGCAGGTCGCCGGCGAACACGCAGTCCACGTCCTCCGCCGTCAGTCCCCCCTTCTGCAGCGCCAGCCGCAGGACGTCGGCCTGCATCTGCGCCTCGCCCTGCTCCCACGTTTTGCGTCCGCAGAAGGAGTCCTCCGCCACCGCGTCAAAGTGGCCGCCCAGCGGCCCCGCGCCCTCCAGCCGTCCTACCACCGCCGCGCAGCTGATGACGCCCGGCGGCTGCAAAAACCGGCAGGTCTGGCGGCTCAAGCGTTTCATGTTCATATACCATGCACCTCGCATACAGCGTTTGCCGCGTAGTATGCGCGTTTTGCGGGAAAATATAAAAGAGCCGCGCCAGCGGCTCTTTCATGATATTCAGAACACCAGCTGCACCAGCGCCATGTAGCAGGCGGTGCCCGCCAGGATGGACAGCAGCGTGTTCCGCCGCCACAGGTGCAGCCCGGCTGTCACCGCCACGGCGATGGCCTCCGGAATGCCGCGGCTGCCCGCAAAGGGGGTGACGCTTTTCAGGCAGTAGACGATCAGCATACCAAAGATGGCGGCGGGCAGCACCCGGCCCAGATACCGCACCACCTCCGGCGGCTGCTGATCCTTGGAAGAAAACACCACAAAGGGCAGAAAGCGGGTGAGCATGGTGGCGGCGGTGCACACTGCAATGGTCAGGCCCATCTGGACTGCGGTCATGCGCCCACCTCCTCGCCGCTTTTTTCTGCTTCGGTGCCTTCGGCCTTTTCGATCGGTTTACGCAGAGCCAGCAGCAGCACCAGGATGCATCCCATGGAGGGCAGCAAAAAGCTGCCGGAGCCAAAAAACACCAGACACGCCAATGGGGCGGCAAGGCCGATCAGGGCGCTGTAGTGCTGCCGGTCCTTTTCCCACTGGTTGAGAAAGATCACCGTGAACATGGCGGTCATCACAAAGTCCACACCCTCGGTGCTGAAAGGCAGCACCGAGCCCACCACCGCGCCAAGACCGGCACTGGCCACCCAGTAGAACTGATCCAGCAGGGTGATGAAGAACATGAACCAGCCCCTGTCCACCCCTTCCGGCGGCTCGGCCGAACAGGTGATGGAAAAGGTCTCGTCGCTCATGGCAAAGATCATATAAAAGCTGCGCAGGCCGTAGCCCTTGTAGCGCTCCAGCATGGCAAGGCCGTAGAACAAATGCCGCGCCTGGATCATGAGCGCCATCAAAAAGGCCGAAAGGGGTGAGAACGCGCTCAGCAGCAGGCTTGCCAGCACAAATTCCAGCGAACCGCCGTACACCACCGTGCCCATGAGCATGGGCATCCACACCGGCAGGCCCAGCGACTGCACATAAATGCCATAGCCCATCCCCAGCACAAAATAGCCCGCCAGCACCGGGATGGTCTGCGGTGCGGCGGCGCGCAATGCCCGCCATACGGTGCTCTGCCGCCTTGTCAATTGTTGTTCGGTTACATGTTCCATTGGTCTTTCCCTCAAAATACGATGCCGGTTTCCTCTTTGGCCTCATTGCCGCCGATAAACCTATTCTCTCGATATGAATATGTCTGTATTATAACAGGTCTCACGGCTTTTGCAAAGGTGTATCCCCACTGCTTTTGGCAGAACGACAGATTTTTTCTTTAAATTTTATGCAATTTTTAACGGATACAAAGTGACTCGCGGTCAGTGCTTTATTATTTTAATGCAGTAAAGGTTCTTTGCAGGATCCTGTTCCTGAAATATCCCTAAATGCCGTTTGTGCTTTAGTCATACTCATTTGACAGATGCCGCCTTTTCCGGTATCCTGTCCGTATCACAAGGACGGCTGGCCGAAAACACCCGCCTTTTTTCGTTCATTCTGTATTTGGTGGGAGGACATTTTATGGCAACCATGAAGGACATCATCCAGAGCCCGCTGCTGCTGGCGCTGGTGGCGCTGTGCGGCGTTCTGGCGATACGCTCCGCGCGGAGAGCGCGGAAAAGCGGAAAGTGCAGCGGCTGCGGCGGCAACTGCGCCGCCTTCCGGCATAAAGATAAAGAAGAAAAAGAAGAATAAGCAAACGGCCGCCGGGTATCCGGAGGCCGCTCAGC
>ENA-UEQP01001587-UEQP01001587.1-human-gut-metagenome-genome-assembly--contig:-NODE-1587-length-19942-cov-4.909942_pt1 | contig 19942 bp, 25 predicted proteins | sample MGYA00242951_ERZ507951 | MGnify/ENA primary metagenome ERZ507951 (study PRJEB26167, sample SAMN06115539) | human gut metagenome | host: Homo sapiens | place: China:Shanxi | collected 2015-11-18...
AGGTTCCATACACATTATTATTTTATGTTATTTACAAATTGATTCTTTACTCTCTGAACAGTTGATATTCCAATTCCTTGTAGTTTTGCAATATTCCTAACGCTATAGCCTTTTCTCAGAAGTTGTATAGTTTCCTTATACTCCTCTTTAAGTTTCTCCTCTGATTTTATGCTTCCTTTCTTTCTTCCGAGCTTACCACCTTTGGCTATATAGTTTTCCCTTCCACTGTTCAAGCGAAATTTTATATTATCTCTTTCAAGTTGGGCACATGTTGATAAAGTTGCTATCATTATTGGAGCAAAAAGACTTGGTTTACCTTCTTCATCAAGCAGAGAAAATTGTTCCTTCTGAAAGTAAATGTTGATTCCATTGTCTATCATTTCTTTTACAGTAGACAAGACCTCAAAAGCATTTCTTCCAAGTCTTGATAATTCTGATATGAGTATATGCTTGATATTATTGTTTTTTGCATATTCGATAGCTTCTAATAATACAGGTCTTTCCAGATTTTTCTTCGCTCCAGAAATCTTCTCCTCAAATATTCTCTTAATTCTGAAACCCGAATATTCTGCATATCTCCTTAAATCTGAAACTTGCCTTTCTGTAGATTGTCTTTCTCCTACAGAACTGACTCTTGCATAAATTATAGCATTCGTTTCCATTTTATTCTTTGATTATTATAGTTACATACATTATTGTGCCCAAAGTAGTGTTATAGATTTATTTGAACACATCCATATTTTGAACATAAAAGTTGGTTTTGATTATTACAAACAGAAAATCCTGAGAAATTTCGGTTTTTCTGATATTCCTACTTTTCCCAGGATTCTTTTTCCCTTAGATTCCCTAAAACTCCATAATATGATATGTTTCAGAAATCCGTTTTTTATAATCTTCCGTTTTTTCAATATTCTCATCTACCACAGAAATGAGTTTATCAAGAAAAACGTCTTCTATAGTTTTCACCTTTTCTCCATTTTCAGAAATTAGGTGTACTTCAAACAGATCCTTCCCTTCATCAAGAACAATCTGCACTTTTCCGGTATGCTTGAATCCGTTACATTCAAATTCAAGCCCTCCATCTATTACCTTCATACTTTTAGGTTCAACGCCCCAGGACATGAATATTGTAATCTGAGTTTTTAGGATTGACCAGATATACTTAGCCAATTCCAGGTTATAATCATTATTCTCCATACACATTATTATATATAGGGTAAACACTCATTTTCCACTACGACTTTCAGTTTCTTTGCTACCTCATGTGAAGCCTTATTTCTTGCATCGTAGTATCTGTTCTCATCTGCCTGTACATTTATAATTTCCCTTATAAGTCTGAACAGGTTTTGTTGTAAAGTCGGATGATAATACTTAACCGACTCTGCAAACATTTTATAATCAAAGCACGTATTATTCAGTGCATCTTCTAAAACCATGGCCGCTTTGTATTCACGGCTTTGTTCGAGTTCATATCTTTCCATAAATCTTCTTCGTCCATTAGTTCATTAAAATCGTTATATATTCTCTCAAAATCCTCCTTCTTAAGAAACGGATAATTGGTATGATACATTTCATAAAGGTCTTCCACTGATAAATTCGGGTCACAACTCAGTATATCCCAAATCTCAGTTTCAGCATCCATTCCGTAATATCCATTATAATATCCCGAATCAAGAGTTTCATGAGGATAGACAGACTGGCAATTCTCTATGATATGTTCTACCAGTCTAAGGCAATTTAGAAGGTCTTTCTTTACTGTAAATTCTTCATCTGAGTGGGGTTCATAATATCCACAACTCAGATTTATACAACTTACTCCCAGAGCCCTTTCTTTAAGTTCAAGCACATCAGTCATCATGCCTGGTTCTTCTTTATATCCGAACCTTTCAAAACCGATGTCCCTTAAAAATTCATTGCTACATAATGAGGTAAATGAAATATCCGTTATAAGGTCTTCATATCCTCTTCTGTCAGGTTCTATGACAAATCTCGTATCTTCAAAGAAATTCATGTCTGCATTCCTGCTTCCTATGCATCCTATTTCTTCTGATACAAAAAACACTACTTTTATACACTCATACTTCTCCAGACATTTCAGGGCTACCCATATCCCATTCTTGTCATCAGCTCCCAGTCCTTCTTTTCGTCTGTTTCTAGGACTGTATCCGAATATAATGTCTTCTGTTTCTATAGCCTTAAAGTCTTTTGAATGTTCTCTCTGCACCTGATCCAAGTGGGCTACAATACAAGGGTAAGTTTCTGAATTTCCCCTTGTTATATATAAGTTTCCCACATGGTCACTCCTGAATGTTACTCCTGGGATATGCCTCTTCACATAGCCCTTTATAAACTTCTTCATAGCCCTTTCGCTTCCGCTTGGGCTATGGATTTCATATAGTTTCTTCAATAAATTCATACTGCCATTTTAGTTAGTTGATAACCATAAGGTATATTAGTGTCAAAGTCAATAGTGTCAAACAGTTCATCACCAAAACGGTAAAGTTTCTCCTTATCCAAAAGTTCATCTACGGTCTTTTCTGATATTGTTTTCTTTTCATACTCACCAATAATACTGTTCCATTGGTTGAAGCAAGTTATTTCATCTTCGGTTTCAAAATAATCTTCATCATAGTCTGAATAATACCAGTTCTCCCGCTTATATTTGGATACTGCATCATCCAGACAATCATCATTACAATATAGTTTTTCAGTAATATCTGAATATTCTCCTTTTGAAGCTACAAAGTACTCTCCACATTCAGGACACTTCTCTACATCGTCTTTATGATGAAATTCATCTTCACACTCTACCCATACAAAATCACTAAGGTCATTGGTATTACAGTAATATTCTCTACCACCGACATAAACAAGTGATGTATCTTCACAATAATATCCGTGGTAATCATCATATTCTTTTTCTGAATTATCAAGGCAATCCTCAGTAGTTCCAAGATCCAGTTCACCATTACCATAGTTGTCTGCAATTCTTTTATCTATGTCATACCATTTGAAACTGTCCTGATAGCTTAGAGTCTCATCCCATCCAAGATCACAGTCTATTGTAAATCTTTTGCTTGACAATGAATTTCCGTCAACATCAACAAATGCGTTAGGTTCGTTACATGAGGCACCAATCCTCTTATAACCATCAATATATTTTCCTTTTATTAGAGTATCAATTAGTGCCCTTCTCAGAATCTCATTACCTTCGCTTGAATACTGTCTTTCCGCAAGTCTCCATATTTTTCCGTCCTTATCTTTTACTTCATTAAAGATTATACACCTTGCAATGACCTTTCCTTCCTCATTTTCAAGATAGGCTGCACTTGCATTTACAGCATTCTCATAGAAACTGTGCTGTTCCTTATCAACCATACATGATTCAAAATCACCCTCACAACAATCAGAAGAGTATATTCTTTCAAAGTCCTTATTCACAAAAAGCTTGTTCTTCGGTAATTTACCCATAGAATAGGTTTGCCATTCTGAAGCGAACTCCTCACACAGGAAATTCAGTATTGTTTCCGGAAGAGTTTTTCCATAAGCTGTTTCAAGTATGATAGCCCTGTAAAATTTCCCGGCCTTCATTTTAAAGATTTTCTCGCCTTTCTCATAATTTATATATCTTACGGCTTTCATGTCGCCATCTTCACATAATCCTTTGTTCCCATCAGTAGAGTAAATAGAACTGTAGTAAGTTTTTCCAATCAGGTTCACACAATATGGCAATGTTTCATCCTCACCACCGCTTCTTCTGATTCTTTCCGTTACCTCATTCTTCATTGTTGTAATATCCGATATATGAAGTAATGTATAATTTCTTGAAACAACCGCATTATGCAGCAGTTCCTTGTTCTTTATGAAAGCAAGCAGGATTTTATTCTTTCTGCTTTTGTTCCCATTTCCATGTTTTACGATTCCGAAAAGCTCCTTGAACTCTTCGTAGTTTTTGAATTTATAGTATAGCATATTATCCTTATTTTTAAGTTGTTGTTAATAAAAAAGGAGGACACATGACTTATACATCACATATCCTCCGTTATTGTAGATTCACTTATTTATACAGCTACGCCATGCTTCTACAAATTCATGGTAGCTTAAAGTACGCCTGTTATTATCTTAAAAGAAAGCTAATAACATATATTCGTTCTCCTGGTCAGATACAATCAAGAGCTTTTCCATTATTTCTATGATTTTCTCAACAGGTTCATCTATCTCACTCAACGCTTCCTCAATTTCAGCTTTTTCTCCTGTATCAAGTTTGTCATAGGATTTCAGTTTTTCTAACCCATACCTGAAGTCCTCCCTATTAACTTCTACGTCATCATCCCAGCTTTCTCCATTATAAGAAATTCCGAGTGCTGTCAAGAGGTTATGAAATTCAACTACTTTATTGTTAAATCCGAAAGAAGATGAATATTCAATTTCATACTTCTTCGCTACATGTAATCTGTGTCCCATATTTATCTATCCATTTTCCAAAGCTGTTTTTATAAGTTCTTTTTTCTCATTAGGGCAGGAATAGATAATTATAGCATCATCATCTTCCATACCGCTCCAGTTAATCTTTAGAATATTTCCACCATTTTCAGTTATAATATCAGTGAAATGGTTTATGTCCCCGGAATGCTCACAATCAGGGACAATAAAATAATTCTTAACGTCCATAATATTCCTCCATATAGCACCTTTCACACAAGCTTCCAAAATCATTCACATCGGATCTTGTCATCGGTTTACCACAATACTCACATTCTCTGACTATCTCATGATGGGTTTCAAAGACTGTCTGATACATGGGGTTCTTGGCATTTTCCTTACCAAAAAGAAATTCCATGCTTTGCTGTTTGTTATTTTTCTGTTTTCTCATTTTCTTCTGTTTTAATTATTACTTCTGATTCAATAAAGTCTTCATCACAGTACAGGCATTGAAATCTGTAACTTTCGATTTCTGACTTTATAAGCATTCTACCACATATCGGGCAGTAATATTCTTTTTCCATATAAAGCTATTTTCTTATGAAGTACTCTATGGCTGAATGAACCAGTATATAGTACCTCTTGTTTGACTTGCATTTGTCCTGATATGGATTGTAATATTCAAGACACAATCCTTCGTATAGTTCAGGCAAATGTTTCTTTATTCTCCTAACCAGCCAATTATAATTTATCGGTCGGCTTCCTTTCATCTTCTCTTCCCATTCCTGTATAGAAACTTGGGAACAGTTACATTCCAGATACATATTCTCATTCCAGAATTATATTTACATCTTTCTTAATATAGCGTCCTTCAGGATCATCGTCAAAGCGTATTCCGAAATAACATATATGGTAATGCAGTTCTTTGTCCTTATAGAAATTGTAAACCTCTTCTTTGCTAGTTCCGTAATAGAACAGGTTCTCGAGGTCTCCAAAGTATCTTCCTTTGTCATCCTGAAAAACAGGACGATTCCAGTCATCTATTGCTACAAATTTCAGTCTTATTTCTTTCATTGTTCTTTTTCTCCTTATTCTTTAGTTTGTTATACATAAAAAAAGACCGGAGAGACATCATATTATTTTATTGTTCTATGATTATCTCCCCGGTCTATGTTCCGAGTTATTAAATGGCTATTACTAATGACCCAGCCACTTTTGAGCTTCTCATGTAGGCATCAAAATCAATATCTGGATGATCTTTCTTGAATGCCTGTAGGTCGAAAGAAGTTCTGATTCCCGGCAATTTTCTGGTAAGTCTCATCGTATCTGTAAACCACGACTTGACATCCATCATTTCCATTTCTAAAAGAATCTTTGATTTGAGGGTACTAAGTCTTTCCTCAACTTCATTCTTTGTCTGAATCAATTCTCTTATTTCCGATTCCTGGTTTCTGATTTCTTCCGGTATGCTGTAAGGGTTTTCAAATTGTTCTCCTCGTAAATCAGAGTCCAGAAGTTCCTTACAAATTTCAGATGGTATTCGACTGACATGAATTAAATCTGCTATATGGTCAAATGTTCCATCCTTTCTTGGCTTGTTTCTAAGGTGCATTATAAAGAGTCTTCCTACTTTCGCTTTCTTGTTCTGAAGTTCGAAGAGGTAGGCATAAATACTGAGTTGCCATCTTGCTTTTTCAAGTTTTTCAGATGTCATTGTTCCATAGGTTTTGATATCACCTATGTCAAATGTAGTATCATCAACTCTGTAAACCTTGTCAATATTACTTGCCCAGTTTTTACCGTCTGTTATAGTATATTCCGAGCATTCATGAACCAACCCATGATTTTTGCAGATTTCAATATAATCTGCTACTTCCTGGGTTCCGTCATTTATCCAGTTCTTATCAAAATCTTCTATTGATATATGAACCTGAGTACCATATTCTGCTGCTTTAACTATCATATCCTCCGGCACTCCATCAAATTCATTAGGAAATAACTGTCTTTGTAACATTCCTGTGATACCTGACAGTTCTTTACCATCAATCCAATACTGGTGCAGTTCTTCATTGAAAACCACACCGCTGTCCTTAAGTTCTATTCTTTTTGTTGCCATAATTAAACTGCCTGATTAAGTTGTAATTTTCGTTCTGTAAATAATGCTTTGATTTCTGTATTACCTGTGACTTCATTCTGATGTTGCTTATAAAGTTCCATCAATGAATCTTGGGTTTTACATTGTTGTAGAGCTATCCTTATTCCGGCATATTTTTCCTGTACCGGCTGTTGAATAGTCCTGCTTTTTCTTGTTCTCTTGGGTTGTTCCGGTGCTGATTCCTGTTGAGTGGTATTGTCGTCAACCACAACCTTTTCTGGTATATCTTCTCCGGCATATATGTAAAGTCCCAGTCCGAACATTGCCAGATTTTTCACTAAGCATCTCATAATGGTCTTATTGATATCGAACATGGAAGCTGCTTCAACCGTTCTTTCAACATATTCCTTCTTGAACTTATCATAAACTTTGTAATTGTATGATTCAAGTTTCATAGCCTTGTTGGAATTATTCATTACAGGTAACCACATTTCATGGGTTATATCATCTACCGTGACTTCTGTATATACCATTATTCCGGTTCTCTCATCTGCAAAGTATGGGAGATTGGTGATTGGATCCTTCACGATTCTGTAGGTTGCACTTGGATAGGCTCTTTTGAACTCTGCCCAGGCATTTGCCCAACTCAGGTAGCTCAGATTTTCTCTCTTTTCTACCTTATCATTCATATCAAGTGAATAAAGAGCATCAAAATAAATTTCTCTTCTTTCATTTTCTGTACTTCCTTGTGGAACTTGAGGTCTTATAAATTTACACATGGTATTTGGATTTTAATTGTTAGTACTAAGTTTTGATTTATACTTGGTGTTGACGTATTCAAGACAAAAGCTTCTTAAAACTTCTGCCTTATCTTTCTCATTATACACATAATAGTAAGTTTGTGGATTCCCATAACGGTCATCCCTTTTTACCGTTCCTCTGAAATCTCCTTTCTTAAAGAAATACTGAAATGGTACTATTAAACTGGTATCTGTATTATCGAATTGGACATATACCATAACACTTAGTTTTCCTTTGTAGAGCCATAGTCCTTCAACCACAGAGTTCCAGTTATTTCCTTTTCTTCTGTCGGGATTAATGTAAAATTCATAATCCCTTGTACCTTTTCTTCTTCGTCCTGTTTCCTTGACGATTCTGAGTATGGTTTCTTCCGATAATCTGCTTAATTCGTCCTGTGTCAGATTTTCTATAATTTCAATCTTTTTCACAGGTGCAGTTCTCTTGAAAAGTTCAATATTTACGTTTATCATTTCTGTTTTTATTTATTGAGTGAAACAAAAAAGAGGAGGCATAGATTATCTCGGTTTATAATTCTGTTTTCTTAATAAACTTTGATATCTATACCTCCTCCGGTACTTGTAAAGGACAAAAAATGCCCTTATATTTCAATGTAGGAACCAGCTATAACCTTCGGTATCATTACCTTCTATGGCATTCTGTATTCCTAATGCAAAATCAGTACAATTCTGGTTTCTATCCAGCCAGGTATCAATATATGACCCCTTCACTGCTTCGTTAGCCAGTTGTAGTAGATTCCAGCAAGTTAAAATCTCTCCCTCTTTCTTTCCGAAATTTGGGTTTGATACATAACCTTTCACCATCGCATTGACAGCTTGATCGCCTATTTCCAACGATGGTAATGCTCTTTGTTCGTTCACAGGCAGGAACTGATATAATCTGAGTCTGCCTATAATCTTACAAAATAGTTCCTCTGAGATTTCTGTATTTCTCAGATTCTCCAAAAGTCTCAATGTTTCTTCCTTGTGTGGATTAAAACCGCTGAATAGTTCCAAAGCTTTTTGCATAATATCAGCTTCGGTCATACATTCAATCGTTCCTGAAAATCCGTCACATGTTAAACATAGATTTGAACATACTCTCACTTTCCAGCCGACAAAGATTTTAAACTTCATTGCGGTCTGTGTTCTGTAGAGTTTATCTTCGCTATAACTTCTCACTCCACCTATACAAAGATGGACTGTTTGGTTATTTATGGTACGAGTGATATTCTTTACATGTGCTACCCATGCTAAACGCTGATAGAACACTGTTTTTTCATCTTCTCTTAGTTCACTCGCTTTCTTGTGTGCTGCTGAGGGTATTCTTCCTATGATGGGATGTGATACCCTGCATTCTACTGGAGTTAATCCTCCAAAAACCTGTTCAGCAACCTTACTTACAGCACCTATAAAATTCTGGTGCGAAATAGTCAGTGTGTTGTCGCTGAATGTCGGTATTATATTCTTCGTAGTTAGTTCCTCAAGCGAAATTGCCGAGGTGTTAGATTCGATAAAGTTTGGGTGATTGTCTCCATCCCCAAACTCATCTTCAATAATTTCAGCATCGGTTATTTCTTCAATACTCCTGACGCTAAGTTCTTTTCTTGTTGCAGCTTCCCCTAATATAACAGGTTCAGCTATTTCTGATGTCTTCTTTTTCATTGTTGGTACATCATTTTTGTTAGTAACCGGGAAAGCCTGTATTACCAGCTTTCCATATACTATTCTCGAAAAAATAATTGAAAGCTACTTTTTCTTTCCGCTCCCAATAATTTGTAATATGGCCGTTAATATCTCAAGGCCGATTCTGATTAGTTCTCTGTTCATTCTTCTTTTTTCATTGTTTCATATTATTTAAATTGTTAATTATTAATTTCTTATCTTATATATAAGGGTTTCAGGGATTGTTATACGGACAAAAAAAATAGCAGAATACCGATTTCTCAGTACTCCGCTATTGTCATTATAAGGATAATATGAAACAACTTCTAAGACTAATCATCATTCGGTTAGTTTTAGAAATGGTTTCTAATACAATTCTGTTTGTATGTAGATATTATCCTCATATATAAATGAAGAACCTTGTCTGAAAACTCTTCGCTTTAACTTGGCTCTTCGATAGGCATTCAGATTTCATTATAAAGACTGTAGCTCTATAGTTACTCTCTGACGCACATCCTTCCAATCCTATTCATGGCATCCTCTGAACATGATAGGACCAGGTATCGTATTTTTGTTTTTGATTTATTGTTTGATTTTTCTATTGTTATTGTTTATTTCATATATAAGGGTTTGAGGGGAGTGGGAGAGGGAAGAAAATTATTGCAGAGTGCGGCTGATTTAATGGCGCAAGTGTTTTTTCTTTACTTCGTCAAGAAATAAGATCCCATTGTGCGCTAAGCTTATCTCTCCGGGCTGGGGAAAACTCCCTCCTCCTACCATGGCGGTTTGTGAGATGGTGTGGTGTGGATCTCGAAAAGGGCGCTGGGTTATTAGTGATGAATTGCGGTTTAGCTTTCCAGCTACGGAGTGTATTTTGGTTGTTTCGAGACTTTCTCCTAAAGAAAGTGGAGGAAGGATGGAGGGTAATCTTTTTGCCATCATTGACTTTCCACTTCCGGGCGCACCTACCATAATCAAGTTGTGGCCACCGGCTGCTGCCACTTCGAGGGCTCTTTTCACATTCTCTTGTCCTTTTACATCGGCAAAGTCAAATTCAAAGTTACTTTGTTGGGCATAGAACTCTTCCCGAGTATTGACTATGGTTGGCGCTAATTCTCGCTCATTATTGAAAAATTGGATGACTTCTTTAATATTGCTGACACCATAAACTTTCAATTGATTGACTACGGCAGCTTCTCGGGCATTTTGTTGGGGAATGATTAATCCTTTGAAGCCATCTTCACGAGCTTTAATCGCAATAGGAAGAGCTCCCTTGATAGGTTGTATGCTTCCGTCGAGACTTAGCTCTCCCATTAATAGATAGTGGGGAAATTTTTCAGAAGATATAGTGCCGTTGGCTCCTAGAAGACCGATGGCAAGCGGTAAATCATAGGCTGAGCCTTCTTTACGAATATCTGCGGGTGCCATGTTGACTACCAGATTACTGGTCGGTATCTTATAACCGTTAACTTGGAGAGCGGAAATTATGCGTTGATGGCTTTCTTTGACCGCAGAATCCGGAAGGCCGACGAGATAGAACATACAGCCACGCGAGCTGTTTACTTCGATTGTGATGAGTGTTGCATCAATACCTTGAACAGCCGCTCCGAATACTTTGATTAACACGTTTGGTTGCTGATTATTTTTTCTTTTTGTTGTCTTTCTTATCTTTTTCTTCTGCTGCGGAGACGACTTCTTCAATTTTCTTCTTTAACTCTTCTCCACTAAGATTTTTAGCCAGGATTTTTCCGTCTGCCGACAGAAGAATGTTTGCGGGAATTTGCTTGATGGTATATTGTTTGGCAATCTCTGAATTAAGTCCGCTGAAATCACAAACTTGCTCCCAATCTAACGTATCGCGTTTTATTGCGTCTTTCCATTCTTTTTTGTCCACGTCGAAGGATACACCGAGCATACCTATATATTTACTCTTTTTGTATTTCTTATAAAGTTCCTTTAGTTCATTGTTGTTACGACGGTTGGATATACTATCTCCCCAAGAAGCCCAGAAGTTGATTAAAAGGTTTTTCTTTTTGAAGTCTTCTGATGTGCGGGTAATTTTTTCTCCTTTGGCATTAGGCAAACTAAAGAAGGGGGCATATTTCCCTATTTCGTTTTTTTCGGCTTGGGATATGGTTTCGTTCAACTTCTCAATATATAATTTATCTTGCAATATTCCTGTCATGACTTCAATTAGTTTTTTTATCTTATTGAAGTCCGGAGATTCTTTTTGGACAAAATATCTATCTAGTAAATAGAGGCTTACGAAAGATGAATGATGTTGCTGTATGAATTCTTCAGCTTTTTGTTCCACATCTTTTTCGGACGGGTTATTTAAACCGCTCAGTTCTTTTTGGAAAGCTGTAAATTCTTCATTGTATGTATTGCCATCGATGGTTAGGGCTTCCAAATTACCGGTATCTCCCTTTATTTTGATTTTATTCCCTTTATCAAGGAAAATAGGATATTCTATCTGATTCTTAATGAGTAGAAAAGCGGAGGTAATAGTGTCTATTGGGATTGAATAAGAGAACTTGTCGTCTTTGGTGAAAATAGTATCTATTTGGTCGCGCAATTCGTCCATACCGTATAGATAAAGTGTATCTGTTCCCAATCCTTCTATTTCTCCGGTTATGCTTACTTCCTTAGACGATTTGCTGCAACCGAATAGACAGATGGCTATGAGGATTAAAATGCTACTCTTTTTCATTGCTTTTATTTCTTTTCTGCGAAAGTACGGTTTTTTGCAGATAAAAAAAAGAATTGCCCGTCATTTGTAATGACAGGCAATTCTTAATATTTAAAATAGAGTGGTAATTCTATTATTTAACGATGTTCATGAAATCTGCATTTGTGAAGTATTTTGCAAATTCCAAGTCTGTAGCTGCTTTCTTAGCCAATGAAGAATCTTTAGCAACTGCGCTCTTCAAGCTGCTTGTTACCATAGAAGAATTGTTAGTTCTAGCGCCTAAAACAGCCATCAAGTAGTCTGTGTAAGCATCCGGTCTTTCTACGTTAGCCAAAGTGTTTTTAGCTTTGTTGTAGTCTTTTGCCAAGATCTGAGCCAATGCGGCACTATTAGTCTTAGAGTCACCGAATGAGTTTACAGCTCTTTCATATTGACCTTGAGCGATGTACAGGTTACCCATAGATTCGCCAAGTTCTTTAGTACCGGCAGCTTTACCGAAGTAAGCTTCTGCAGCTGCTTTGTCACCCTTCATCAAAGAAACCAAACCTAAGTTCATGCTCACTTCAGGAGAAGCGTTTACGTTAGCTGCTTTCTTGAAATAAGATTCAGCTTTATCGATGTTGCCAGCTTGATAAGCTAATTTACCCAAGTTATTGTAAGCACGGTAATCGTTCGGGAATTGTTTTGTAGCTTGAGTATAGATAGCTTCTTGTTTAGCAGGATCGTTAGTCAGTGTAGCTGCGTACAGCAATTCTTCGATATTCAATTCAGAAGGATTGGAAGAAGCCAACTTAGCGATTTCTTCGTCAGACTTACCGATGATTTCGTAGTTCAAAGTCAAACGAGAACGACGCAACTGCGGAAGAATAGTGTTAGCCAATTCTTTGTATACAGCAGAGATGTTTTTGATTTCGCTTTCTCTTTGAGCAGGATCTTGGTACATTGCAATAACGCGAAGGATCAACTCTTTGTCTTGAATGTTAGACTTAGAAACCAGTTCTTGGAAACCTTCCCAGTCCTGTGCTGTATATTTTGCATCAATCGGAGCATCGATTTTTGCTTTCTTCAGGTCTTTGTTCAACATCTTAGTAGTGTTGTTCTCACGGTTTTCAGCCAGTGTAGTATTCAAGCTTACACCACCATCTGGAGAAGCGTATGCAGATACTTCGATGTTGCTGATCTTCTTGTTAGCTGCTTCGTTTACGTTAGCAACTTCTTTGTTGAATTCTTTAGCAGTCTTCAACTCGCTTGAACGGATGTTAGCTTGTTGGATCAAGAACATGATGTTGGCATCGTGCTTTTCTTTGATGATACGTTGGAAAGCGTCTTCGCCCAATGCAGGATTAGCATTACCTAAAGTATTGTTAACTAATTCTGAAGTAGAAATTACACCATCAGCTATTTTCACAGCAGGAATAGTAACTTCTTTTTTACCGATAGTAGCTTTGAATTCGAGGTATAACTCGGACTTAGCCATTTCCGGAACATAGTCAAAAGAGGTTTTCATTGTGTAGCTACCACCCATCTTATAAGAGATAGATTGGTCGTTACCTTCCACCTTTTCACCTTGGAAAGTAGCCGGTTGACCTTTAGCTTCACCGCCATTCCATTTCAATACCGGAGTAACTTCTACAACCGCTTTCTTGTTGAAATACTTTTCAGGGAATTTACCATTGATGGTAGCAGGAACTTTACCACCTACTGCTTCCAGCACTTGCGGAGTAACAGTGAAGTAATCAGCTGACAGCGGACCCATTTTTTTGCTGCAAGAAGAGAATAATGCAACAACCATTGCCATGAGTAAAGGCAAGTACAACTTCTTAGTCATTTTAGGTATAAATTAAATGTTTGTAATTGAAATATCGTCTATTCACAAATCTTCTTCTACTTTACGCAGAAAAAGTAACGCAAAGATATTAATTCTTAATATAAATATATGGATAAGGGGGCGATTTTATCATAATTTAATGAAATAATGACTCTTTTTCTTTCCGATACTTAATATTTCGGGGATGATGTTCAATTATCTCACTGCGAAGCACATTGCGGTCGATGTGGGTGTAGATTTCAGTTGTTGCGATTGATTCATGTCCGAGCATACATTGGATTGCCCGTAAATTGGCTCCGCCTTCCAGTAAATGAGTCGCAAAAGAATGGCGGAAGGTGTGCGGGCTGATGTTTTTGGTAATACCTGCTTGCTGTGCTAGTTCTTTTATCATGTGGAAAATCATAATTCGCGAAAGTCTTTTACCTCTTCGTAGGCTGATAAAAACAAAATCTTCATGTCCGCTCTTGACTTCTATCTGATTCCGGTCTGTAAAATAGAGCTTTATCTCATTAATGGCTTTGGGGGAAATCGGAATAAGACGTTGTTTGTTTCCTTTTCCTTCTACCTTGATGAACCCTTCATCAAAATAAAGGTCGGATAGTTTAAGATTGACAAGTTCCGAAACGCGGAGCCCGCAGCTATATAGGGTTTCCAAAATAGCTCTGTTCCGCTGTCCTTCGGCTTTGCTGCGGTCTACAGTGGCAATGATCCGATCAATTTCCTCTACTGTCAGTACTTCCGGGAGTTTAAAGCCTATATTGGGGCTTTCCAACAACTCGCTGGGATCTGCTTCCAGATAGTCTGCCATGATCAGAAAGCGGAAAAATGATTTGATACCCGACAGAATGCGTGCTTGTGAGCGTGGATGAATGCCGATGTCGTGCAGGCCTGCCGCAAAACGTTGGAGGTCAGCCAAGCATACATCCAAGATATCAATCCCTTCTAAGGTCAGGAAACTTAATAGCTTGTCCAAATCTGTAAGATAAGCTTCCAGTGTGTTAGGAGATAAGGACTTTTCCAGTTTAAGATACTGCTGATACTTTCTGATTATCAGCGCTTGTTGTTCCTTCTTCTGTTTTTTTTCGTTGATTTCCATTTCTTTTCTCTATCTTTGCACCTTGAAATATTGTTCTTTGGATACAAAGGTATAAAAAAACAGGATTGTGCGATGAAGATACAAATTATTAATGGCCCGAATATTAATCTGTTGGGTAAGCGTGAACCTTCTATTTATGGAAGCGTTACATTTGAAGATTATCTTGCTGAGCTTCGCAAAAGATATGCTGACTTGGAGATCGACTATTTTCAATCGAACATTGAGGGAGAAATGATAGACTGCATCCAGCAGGTCGGATTTGACGTGGATGGCATTATATTGAATGCCGGTGCATATACGCATACTTCTATTGCTTTGCAGGATGCAATTCGTTCTGTGACATCTCCCGTGATTGAAGTGCATATATCTAATGTGCATAGCCGTGAGGGTTTCCGGCATATATCCATGATTGCTTGTGCTTGTAAAGGGGTTATTTGCGGGTTCGGATTGCACTCGTATCGTTTGGCTCTGGAGGCATTGTTAGAGAATAAATAAAGATTATAATATATAAATAGGTAGAAAGACTATGTTATTGAAACAGACTAAAATTGTAGCTTCCATTTCGGATAGACGTTGTGATGTGGATTTTATCAAACAATTATTTGATGCCGGAATGAATGTGGTGCGTATGAATACTGCGCATGCCAGCCGTGAAGGTTTTGAAGCTTTGATTGCAAATGTGCGTGCGGTGTCCAACCGTATTGCGATTCTGATGGATACTAAAGGACCGGAGGTTCGCACGACTGCTAATGCGGAACCAATTCCATATAAGATAGGGGAGAAAGTGAAAATAGTTGGTAATCCGGAACTTGAAACGACCCGCGAATGTATCGCTGTCTCTTATCCCAACTTTGTGCATGACTTGAATATCGGTGGTACCATTTTGATTGATGATGGTGATCTGGAATTGGAGGTTATTGATAAGACTGCCGATTATCTGCTTTGTGAGGTGAAAAATGAAGCTACTTTAGGAAGTCGCAAGAGTGTGAATGTGCCGGGTGTCCGTATCAATCTTCCTTCTTTGACGGAGAAAGACCGCAATAATATTCTTTATGCTATTGAAAAAGATATCGATTTTATAGCCCACTCTTTTGTGCGTAATCGTCAGGATGTGCTTGATATTCGTGAAATTCTGGATGCTCACAATAGCGATATCAGAATTATCGCTAAGATAGAGAATCAGGAGGGAGTGGATAATATCGACGAAATTCTGGAAGTGGCTGACGGTGTTATGGTCGCTCGTGGTGACTTAGGTATAGAAGTGCCTCAGGAACGTATTCCGGGTATTCAGCGTGTGTTGATTCGTAAATGTATTTTGGCTAAGAAACCGGTAATTGTTGCGACTCAGATGCTTCATACGATGATCAATAATCCTCGTCCGACTCGTGCGGAGGTTACGGATATTGCCAATGCTATCTATTATCGTACAGATGCTTTGATGTTGAGTGGGGAGACTGCTTATGGCAAGTATCCGGTAGAAGCTGTGAAAACGATGACTAAGATTGCAGCTCAGGCTGAGAAGGATAAGTTGGAGGAAAACGATATTCGCATTCCTTTGGATGAAAATAGTAATGATGTTACGGCATTTCTTGCTAAACAAGCTGTTAAGGCTACATCTAAACTGAAAATACGTGCTATCATTACGGACAGTTACAGTGGACGTACTGCTCGTAATCTGGCTGCCTTCCGTGGTAAATATCCGGTATTGGCTATATGTTATAAGGAAAAGACCATGCGTCATCTGGCTCTTTCTTATGGGGTAGAGGCAATCTATATGCCGGAATTGGCAAATGGGCAGGAATACTATTTCGCTGCTTTACGCCGTCTGTTGAAGGAAGGTCGCTTGCAACCTTCCGACATGGTAGGATATTTGAGTAGTGGTAAAGAAGGTACGCAGACTTCATTCCTCGAAATCAATGTGGTGGAAGATGCTTTGAAGCATGCGGAAGAGACTGTTTTGCCGAATAATAACCGCTATTTGTAAAAAGCTATATGCAAGAGACTGAATCTATAGACGAATATATTTTGCAGCATATTGATCCCGAGAGTGACTATCTGAAAGCACTCTATCGGGATACGCACGTAAAGTTACTCCGTCCCCGTATGGCTTCCGGACATTTGCAAGGGCGGATGTTGAAAATGTTTGTGGAGATGATTCGGCCTCGCCAGATATTGGAAATTGGAACGTATAGCGGGTATTCCGCTCTTTGTTTGGCTGAAGGGCTTCAGAAGGGCGGAATGTTACATACGTTTGAGATAAATGATGAACAAGAAGATTTTACCCGTCCGTGGCTTGAGGAATCACCGTTTGCGGATAAAATCCGTTTTTATATAGGTGATGCGTTGAGCTTGGTTCCCGATTTGGGGATTATTTTTGATATGGCTTTTATAGATGGAGATAAACGCAAGTATATTGAATATTACGAAATGACGCTGGCGCATCTCTCACAAGGAGGATATATCATTGCCGATAATACGTTGTGGGATGGTCATGTGTTGGAACAGCCTCGTAGTGCTGATACTCAGACGATCGGGATTAAGGCATTCAATGATTTCGTAGCAAAAGATGAGCGGGTGGAGAAAGTGATATTGCCCTTACGTGATGGGTTAACGATTATAAGAAAGAAATAAAGGAGTAGATTTATGGAAACAACTAGACAGAATAAGATATCTCGACTGTTGCAAAAAGAGCTTAGTGAGATATTTCTGCTTCAGACAAAAGCAATGCCGGGTGTTCTGGTATCTGTAAGTGCTGTTCGTATCAGCCCGGATATGAGTATAGCCCGTGTTTATCTTAGTGTCTTTCCGTCCGAGAAGGCAGAAGAAATAGTGAAGAATGTCAATGATAATATGAAGACCATTCGCTATGAGCTTGGAACCCGTGTACGCCATCAGTTACGTATTATTCCGGAACTGAAGTTTTTTGTGGATGATTCATTGGATTATATTGAGAAGATTGATTCTTTGCTGAAATGAAATAACTTGTTGCAGAGTTGAATTTTCCTTTTTATATAGCCCGGCGTTATCTTTTTTCGAAGAAGAAACATAATGCCATTAATATCATATCCGGCATTTCTGTGTGCGGAGTAGCTCTTGCTACGCTTGCATTGGTCTGTACGCTTTCTGTTTTTAATGGATTTCAGGATATGGTAGCCAGTTTTTTTACTGCATTCGACCCGCAACTAAAAATTACTGTTCGTGAGGGGAAAGTCTTTGATGGTCAGGATAAACGGATTGGTGCAGTTTGCCTGCTTCCTGAAGTAGATGTATTTACAGAAACTCTCGAAGAGAATGCGATGGTACAATATAAAGACCGTCAAGCTATGGTTGTTTTAAAGGGGGTAGAGGATAATTTTGAAGAATTGACAGCCATTGATAGTATTCTCTATGGAGCCGGTGATTTTCTTCTTCATGATTCTATTGTGAATTACGGTGTGATGGGGGTAGAGTTGGTGGCAACCTTGGGTACGGGACTTCAATTTGTTGATCCTCTTCAAGTGTATTTACCCAAACGGAATGCTAAAGTAAATATGGCAAATCCGGGTGCTTCCTTTAATCGTGATTATCTTTATTCTCCCGGAGTTGTCTTCGTTGTTAATCAGCAGGAATATGACGGAAAGTATATTCTTACCTCTCTTGATTTTCTTCGTCAACTGCTGGATTATACAACAGAGGTTTCCGCTATAGAATTGAAATTGAAGCCTGGTGCAAATGTTTCATCTGTACAAGCCAAAATTGAGAAAATACTAGGTAATGATTTTATCGTTCAGAACCGCTATCAGCAGCAAGCGGATGTTTTCCGTATCATGGAGATCGAGAAATTGATCTCTTATTTATTCCTTACTTTTATCTTGATGATTGCTTGCTTCAATGTAATCGGTTCTCTTTCTATGTTGATTTTGGACAAGAAGGATGATGTTGTAACATTACGTAGCTTAGGAGCGGATGATAAACTGATCTCTCGTATCTTTTTATTCGAAGGTCGTCTTATTTCTCTTTTCGGTGCCGTTTCCGGGATTGCTTTAGGGTTGCTTTTGTGTTTCATCCAGCAGGAATTCGGGATTATCTCATTAGGTGGTGGAGGTGGTACTTTTGTTGTGGATGCCTATCCTGTGAGTGTTCACGCTTGGGATGTGTTACTTATCTTTGTGACAGTTCTAACGGTCGGCTTTCTTTCTGTATGGTATCCGGTGCGATATTTGAGTAAAAGACTTTTGTAATATTTATTGTATATACTTTTCTATAATTGATAACTTTTAATTCGGTTTTTGTTTTTATATTTCCTAATATACTACTATATTTGGCACAATTTTGTTAATTAGAAGTAATCTGTAAAACACTTCCGTGAAACTTGAAAGTAATGACATAGACAGAATTGTAAACAGTGATGAAGCGGCTTTTTGCCGCTTTATGGAACATTATTCCTCACGTTTATACCACTATGTTTATGCTTTGATTGGTCAAAAGGAGCCATCTGAAGAGGTTGTAAGTGATGTTTTCTTTGAAGTTTGGAAAAATAGAAGAACTTTGGCTGGCATAGAAAATATGAATGCTTGGATACAAACAATAACCTATCGGAAGGCTCTTTCTTATCTGAGAAAAGAAAAGGGAAAGGCAGACTTATTGCTTGATGATATAGGAGATTTTATATTTGCCCCAATCCAATCTCCGGATGAGGCTATGATTAGCAGAGAAGAAATGGAGAAAATAAACAATGCTATTCAACAGTTACCACCGAAATGTAAACATGTTTTTTTCTTGGCGAAAATAGAAGGCCTACCTTATAAAGATATTGCGGCATTATTAGATATATCCGTGAAGACTATAAATAATCATATAGCTTTTGCATTGGAAGAAATTGCTAAGAAACTAAATATTCGCTTTTGAGAATAATATTTTTATTCTTGCCTTATTTGTTTGATTATCAATAGCCTATTCGTGAAACAAATCTGTCTTATATATTTTTTTTACATGAAATGAGAAAAAAGTTCATTTTTAACTAGGAGATTCTTTTTTTAATTGCGTCTTTAATTATAGAACAACATTAAAAAAGGATTATGAGCTTGAAAGAATACCATCGTCTCGCAGATTTATTTAGTAAATTGAATTCTCAAGAAAATATTGAGGATGATTTTACTTCTATGCCTGATGCTGAGAAGTTGAAATTCTTTTGGGAAAATTGTGTGCAGGAAAAGATTGATTCATCTTCTATCATAGAGAAGACTCAACGAAAGATGCGAAAAGATGCTATGATGCGCAGAAAGAAATATTTTTTAGTTGCTTCAGCTTCTATTGCTGCTTCCTTTTTGATTTGCATTTCAACTATTTATTTTTTGAATCAGAATGGAAG
>ENA-UEQP01001590-UEQP01001590.1-human-gut-metagenome-genome-assembly--contig:-NODE-1590-length-19916-cov-6.009174_pt1 | contig 19916 bp, 17 predicted proteins | sample MGYA00242951_ERZ507951 | MGnify/ENA primary metagenome ERZ507951 (study PRJEB26167, sample SAMN06115539) | human gut metagenome | host: Homo sapiens | place: China:Shanxi | collected 2015-11-18...
GTAGACCTGTCCCTCTTCATTGGTGATGCCGGAGACACTTCCTCTGGCATCGTAGAGGTAGTAGCCGGTGCTGCCATCGAAGCGGTCAAGGGAGATCCGGTCGAATCCGCCGTTTATCTCCGCTCCGTAGATATAAGAGGTATCCGTCTTACCATTGATGTTCTGCTCGACCAGTACCGCGGCATGCTCACGGTTGACGTCGTTTAAGTACTCGATCAGCTCATAGTTTGTTAGCTACAAGAATTTACAACCTTTTACACCAGCTGCATTATAGCTTTTCATTCCTGTTAAGTAGTTCTTACTACACACATAGATACTCTTCCATAATTTTTCTTTTCTTTCCAGACATCATATGCTTCAATAACTTTACGCTCCGGATCTGCTAATAGCGTAAATGCCAGTCCGTATTTTTCTTCAAATCTCTTATGAGACGCTACAGAGTCCTTGCTTACTCCGAGAATAACAGCGCCCTTCTCAGTAAACTGTGGATAACGCTTAGAAAAGCCACATGCCTGCTTCGTACATCCTGGTGTATTATCCTTTGGATAAAAATATAAGATTACTTTTTTCCTGCATAATCGCTTAATTTATGCATTTCTCCGTTCTGATCCGGCAATTCAAAATCCGGTGCTTTTATTCCTAACTCTAACATTTACTATTCCTCCGCTTTTGTATTTTCCACCTGTTTTCTTGTTCTTTTATTACCTGAAATCATTTTATGACCAGAATAGACTGCCATAGTCATGCATATCAGAGAGCCAAATGCAAAGTATTTGTGTGCTGCTTTTAACCCTTTATATCCTGTATAAAAAGTTCCAACCATTGTAACTATTGCTCCGATTGACCAATATTTATGTGCTTTCATGATACACCTCCATATTTTATTATCAACATCATAATACAACAATTTATTATTTTTCAACACCAGCATTTTTCATAGTTTTCTTTTATTTAACAAATCACATAAGATTACTCTTGTATTGCTTTCAACTTCTTTAATCTTACAAACAACCTTATACCTTTCGGACACATCTCTTCAAGTTTCATCGATTAGTTCCTTCTCCTTAAACTCATCATAAGCTACAAGAAGGTTTCTCATACGGAGGATAGCACCAAATAATGCGATGAAATCTTTCTGATTCTGTTCTCCAATAATCTGTGGTTCTGATAATGGAAACTTCGTTGTCAAGTCTTCCACCATATCCACATATCCCGGCATCGGTTTGCCATCTACCGATTCATATCCATAATAATAATCCTTAAAGCTCTGCAGAAGAACAATGCCTCCTGCATTCTTGTCCCCAAACAGAGAAATGGCACTGTCCACCCGCTTTTGCAGATTGCGAAAACATGTACGATTTCTGTTTATATATTGGATCAGCGTATTGAACAAGCAGTCGCCACAGATAGATTGGTGCTATGCTAAGGAGAATGGGATATGTTCCCAGTTTGTGATATACTGTCTCGAAAAACCGGAAGACCGGATTATCGGCATAGCTGTGCAATAATTCGCGCATCTGTTGTATAAGCCGATCCAGTTGCGATTGCGAGAACTGCTCAGTTGTGTCCATGAGGCTAGCCAACGCTGCATTCTTCGCCTTTACACTGCCAAGTCGTTCGCTGATAAGAGATTTATCGCTACGGAGAGCTTGGTAGAACTTTCCAAGTTCGGAACACGGAGCCACTGGACAATCCTTCACCTTGTAAAATATGGATGGGCAAGGTTCAGGCTCTGATTCTGACTGGTCGGATTTCAGCATTTCCAAATCAGGGCTTAGTGTGGATAACTTTGCTAAGTCCTTCACCGCAGCGGATAATTGCTGCACACTTGTGATTGACATGTGTTTTCTTTCCAGCTCGCGCAAAGCTATCAAACCATTCATATAGGTCATCAATGCTTGTGCTTCTTTGGATAAAGTGCCTTCTGCGCTAATCTCACATGTTTGTCCATGTTCCGCCGCGTAATAAGACAAAAACAGATGATACAATGACGAAACGAAAGTACCTTTCATCTCTTTTTCAAATGTAATTCGACATAATGGAATCGTACCGTTCCGAATACTGAGATACGTATTATGTTCATTAAACTGCAAAAGTTCCCGATATATTCGATAGATATCTCTCCGTTCTGCCCGCTCTGCAAACTCACAGACTCGTTCTTTCAGGCCAAATCGGTCCAGCTCCTCGCCAATCCAAAGCAGAGACGGCTGTTCCCACAGAATATCGTATTTCCATAGCTTGCATATAGCATTAGCAGACCCTCGATCTCCAACCGGTACGATTTTAGGGCATCTGGCTTTCCATCAATCGTGAACTTCTCGGGATGGTGCAATAAATAGTTTAATTTCGCAAAGAAGGAGAACGGATTATCATATGGCAAATCCATTAGCTCACATGCGACAAAAAAGCTATGCAACTGATCCAATACGTACCGCACGCCGCGGTGCTGTTCAAATTCAAAAATATCATCCTTGACGGCTGTAATCGTTTCCGATTGCGGCCGTTCTTCTTTTCGGTCCAGTGTCAGCAAAATTTTAACCTCCCCCGTGAGTGTGTAGCCAAAATGCCGAAAAACCGCACAGACGATCATCGGTGTATCGTGCTATTATATTCACACAAAACCAAACAAATCGCGCACGATTTTTAACATATATCGATCATAACACAACTTTTCCGTCTTATAAAGGAGGAGAATATGAAGAGAAAGAAACCACTCGTGACCGGTATGCTGCAGCAGAAAGCCGGCCGGTATTATCTGGTGTTCCGCATCCCCGACAGCAGCGGCAAGCTGAAGCAAAAGTGGATCGGCACCGGTCTGCCCGTCAAGGGCAATCAGCGCCGCGCCAAGCAGATGCTCGATGAAATGCTGCTGGAGTTGCAGGCGGATTACGACCGCCGCTCCCGCCAAGCCGGCTGGGCTGTGGCCGAAGTCGGTGAGGTACCGTTCGACGAGGTCGTCCGCCGCTGGATGACGCGCAAGCGCTCCGAGGTGGCACCCTCCACCTTCGAGGGCTACGAGCATATTACCGCACGCCTGCTGCCGTATTTCCGCAAGCTCGACCTGACTATGAACGAGGTATCGCCCACCGTCCCGGAAAGCTACTGCGCGTTCCTGCTTGATGCAGGCCTGTCCGCCAATACTGTGAACCATCATCTAACCCTAATCAAGTCGGTGTTCAATGATGAGATCCGCAACGGCGCACCCATTTTAAACCCCGTAAAGTGCGTAAAAGCGCCTCGTGTCGAAACGTTCCAAGGCGAAACACTCTCCGTGGAGCAGATCGGACAGCTGTTCCGGCTGTTCGAGGGCGACCCGATTGAGGATATCGTCCGAATTGGAGTCATCTACGGTCTGCGCCGCAGCGAGATCCTCGGACTCCGCTGGCTGGACATCGACTTCGAGACCGGCACCCTCCAAATCCGGCACAAGGTCGCCGAAGTCCGGATTAACGGTAAACGCCAGCTTATCCGCAGCAACGACCTCAAGACCGAGGCGAGCCGCCGCGCATTCCCACTGTCGGACGATATCCGTCAGCGGTTGGAACGCCGCAAGGCTCAAATCGAGGAAAATCGAGCGAAAAAGCGCCGATACCGAACCGCAGACGCTGAGTACGTATTCGTCGATGCGAACGGTCAGTTGCTCTCGCCCGAGTATGTGTCTGACCATTTTCGCTGGCGAATTGCGCACAGCGACCTGCCGAAGATCCGTTTTCACGACCTGCGGCACACCTGCGCGACGCTGCTCCTGCATGAGGGCTGCAGCCTGCGTGAAATCCAGAGCTATCTCGGCCACGCCTCTTACCTCACGACAACGCGCTATGCGCACATCGACGCCCACAGCAAGGAGCACGCGCTCGAGATTATGAGCGCGGTTCTGAATGCGGATAAGGACAATTAAAAAGGGGAGTTTTTCTCCCTTTTTTCTCAGGAAGGAAGATCAAAATGAAGAAAAAAGTTATAGAAGGCGCACGTAAACTCATCAAGAAACTGTTCGAGGCAATCCTCGACCGTGAGGCTTTCATTTTTGATGCACCAAAGGCATTCACCCGCAACTTTTCGCGTGACATGCTGACCGACGACCAGCTAGAGGTTATCGACGACTGGAAGGCCGCTGTACGCGGTCAGATCAACGCCGCCGAAAAGCTTCACGCCGACAAGCGCGGCCTGGCCGACCACGGCGATACTTATTTCGAGATGCTGCCGCTTCCGGCGCCCAACATCATCGTCATGTGCGACAAGTGCCTGATTCGTTACGAAATTAAGGTTTTTGCGTACAAAAAAGGGGTCCTTCTGTCGGCTGTTCAGGCAGCGGTCAGCGAGAACGGCGTTGGTATCGCCGGTGTTAATCTCTCCGGCAAGGAGCGCGCCCTCGTTTAGACTGCGCGTCAGCTGACAGCTCTCGATTTCCTGAAAAATCCAATTTATGTAGACCGTATGTCCCAGTGGCGAACCCAACTCAGCGGCAACACCCGATTCCTCGTTCCTCCCTCTGTGGATCAGGTCGCAGCCGCCCTCCGCGAAACGCCCACCGCGATCGTGTGGGCGATGCACACCGCGGTTCTGGCGTCACTGATGCCACTGCTGGAGGACGATGCCAAGCCGTTCTTCTACCCAGCTCTGCGGCTCAGCGAGAACGAGACAGCGGCTCAAATGCAGCGTGATCTGCTCCGTAATGTTCTCAGTGGTTTTACTTTCGGCCGCAGTGACGGTCAGAGTGCAGTCCGCCTTCTGGAAATCACACTTCAGGAGAAAAAGGACATCCAGACGCTGGAGAAGGTCAACGGCCTGCCGGTGTTGGTCAATCTGGACAGTGAGCCGGTTCAGCGCGAGCTGACGCGCGCAGTTCAAAACAGCCACTGCGAACTTCTCGACAGTGGCATCACCAAACACCCACTCAATACCCTGCCGATTATAGTCGGCGATGCCCTGCCCGCTGAGAACACGATTTTTGCGCTGGACTGGCCGGCTTTTGAGAACGTCAATCCCGCGCACGTCGCTGTCCTGCGCAATGCATTTGGGGCGCTGATGAAGAACGCCGAGCGACTAGCAGCATTCATCAGTGGACACATCGAGCGGCTTTCCCTCGACGGTGTTCAGTACGAGCAGGCGTATCTGTGGGTCGTTGCTCGGGAGCTGGATGACGCGCTGTTCGGTGTCACTGAACATACTGGCCCCCTGACCGACTGGGCGCAGCGCCTTGTCGCAACTCGCGAGGATCAGCAGGCCGAGCGTCAGCGCCGATTCGCAATGGCACTCGACATCGTTCGCGACACCGCCCAGTACGATTCTCTTGTTGCGCCGGACGCCTCGGAGATGACCCCGGAGCAGCTAGGCTTCCATTACACCGACAGCCAAGGAGATACCTTCATTGCGTTCGAGCTGAAGGAAGATTTTCCAAAATTTATGACGCGGCGGCTTGGTCTGCGGGCACGTGACTCCGTCGAGTTCCGCCGCTACCTGGTCCAGAATGGCATCATGAAAACCGTCTCGAAGAACGTCTGCGGTCGTTCGCGGGATTCCATCTCCCACGCCTTGATTTGTCTGTCAACTGGCTGTGAAGCAGGCGAATAATCGCTTCACATCGTAAAATCGAAACATTTTACCCCTATTAAAAATTAGGAAAACCGATTCAAAAAGCAGCTTTGCGGCTTTCAGCCGCGCGTGCAGATCGTGAGGCTGTGAAGCCGTTTTAATCGGTTCGTCAGTCCTGTACTATCATTAAGATAAAGGAGAAAATGAAATATGCAATTGGAAACCGCCCTTCACATACTCGGCATCGAGGGCCTGCGTCCTTTCCAGGAGGAGGCCCTGAACACCCTGCTTGCTGACCGCAGCCTGCTGACGCTGATGCCGACATCAGCCGGCAAATCGTTAATCTTTACCACCTTCGCCATGGTGCAGGAGCGCCTGACGATCGTCATCGAACCACACCTTGCGCTCGAGCTCGACCAGGTTCGGCAGCTGCAGGGCAAGGGCGTTGCCGCCGCCTGCCTGAACAGCCTGCAGTCCTCGGCCGAGCGCAAATCAGTCCTCGCACAGATAGAGCAGGGCGAGCTGCTGCTCTTGTTCATCACACCCGAGATGCTGCAGAACCGCAAGGTGCAGACGGCACTCCGCCAATCCGACCTTGCAGGCGTCATGATCGACGAGGTGCATTGCATCTGCAAGCAGGGCCCCGGCTTTCGCGAGGACTACCTGCGCATTCGCGACTTTGTACAGAACCTCCCGACGCCTCCGGTCGTTGGCGCATTCACGGCAACGGCCACGCCGACCACCGAGCAGTACATTCTCGAAAAGCTGGGCATCGAGGGCGCACATGTCATTCGCGGCGGTGTGACCCGCGACAACATCGAGCTGCGTGTGATCGAGGTCGGGCACGGTCTGGGCGGCCGCAAGGCCTCTGACCTCATTGAGCTGCGCAAGCGCGAGATCATCTGCAACAGACTCCGCAAGCACAAGGGCGATCGCGTCATTATATACACTAACACCATCAACCGCCGACTGATCAAGGAGAACCAGATGGACCTCAAAGGCGCCGAGCTCAAAGAGCGTCTGCATGCGCTCGAGGCTCTGCATGACTACGCCTGCGAAAATCACAAATGCCGCTGGGGCATGATTCGCGAATTTTTTGGCGAAAAATCCGGCAAACGCTGCAAAAAGCGCTGCGACAACTGCAAAAACGGATAAATAAAACCGCTCGACTGCGCTATGGTCGAGCGGTTTATTTTTGTTCTTGATTTCGATCATGGCAGGCTGACAGTTCTTTATTTCCGCAGTCGTTCAATGACGCATTCGTGTTTCTTACTATCCTTATTGTAGTTAATGCCTACGAGCAGCAAATCGCCCTGGTATTCTTTCAGTGCGTTGCCGTACTGCTTCTCCTTGATCTGCGCCAGTGCGCCAGACGCGCTCTTATCCCATTTCAGTTCGATTACCGCCGCTGGTTTATCCAGATGCAGCTTTCTCGGGATAAAGCAAACATCTGCAAAGCCCTTGCCGGCAGGCAGTTCACGCACGATAGTGTAATACTCGCGCGCATAATAGAACGCCAGATTGATGGTGCAGCTGAGCGAATTCTCATCGTTATATTGCAGAATCGAAATTTCCTCATGCGCCCGGTCGATACCTTCGGCTACTGCGTCCGCGTCCCCTGACCACAGTGCTTCCAGCAGTCTGCGCGAGGCCTGCACCGATTCCATTACGCCGTGCCAGTTCATCGTACTGATCGCGTTGACATACTCCTGCGAAACTTCCTTGTTCGGGATAGATACGGTTTCGTTTTCGCTGTCGTAGGTCAGATAGCCGAGATGGACAAGCAGAGTCAGCACATCGTCTTTGGTAGCGAAGGTAGTCATATCGTTGGCAAACGTGCCGGTATTGATGCGTACCGAATCCCCTGCCAGCATTTTCACCACGGCGTCTTTCAGACCGTCCATGTCCATCTGGATATAGATTTTGAGCGCTTCATAGGTTTCGGTCTGGTTCCAGTAGGTGCCGAACTTGTGCCGCAGCATTGCCTCGACTACGGATTTCGGACTGTACATGGCATAATGCATATCGCCCGTCCGTCGATGAGTAATCAGCTCATAGCCGTCATACCATGCCCGTGCTTCCTCGAAGTTCATCTCATATTTTTCGCAGAGTGCCTTGACCTCCTGCTCGGTAAAACCGAAATACGGTGCCAGTTCACCGGGGTCAGTCATTGAATACTCAAAAAACATATTTAGCGCGGAATGCGAGCCGTATTTCTTGATCGGCAGGATACCCGTCATGTAAGCGAGTGCTACATAATCCTTGTCCTTGAGCCACGATCGCAGGAAGTCCAGATACGGCTTCTGGGCGACAGAATCCTGCTGATATTCGCGAAACAGGCAGTCCCATTCGTCGATCAAGATGACGAACGAACGCCCTGTTTTCGCGTAAATGTCTTTCATCACCTGAATGAGGTTGTTTTCATCACGGAAGCGCACCTGCTCAAACGCTTCGAGCAGGTCGAACGCAATGTACTTCTGAAGCATTGCCAGCATTTCCTCTACGCTGTGCGTCATGCTCAGAAAGTCCTGCATATTGACCTTGACGACGTTGTATTGGTTCAGGTGCTCCCGATACGAAGGCGCATGGCTGATTGCAAGGCTCTCAAAAAGTGTCGATGAGTCCTCGCCGCAGCTGTAATACGCCGACAGCATATCCGCCGCCATCGACTTGCCGAACCGCCGCGGACGGCTAACGCAGATAAATTTCTGCTCCGTATCGAGCACCATATTCATCTTTTCAATCAGGCCAGTCTTATCGACATAGATCTCCGAATTCAAACTCCGGCGAAATCCAATATTTCTTGGGTTTAAGTATATGCCCATATTCAGCCCTCCGCGTTGCTTTCTCCGCTGGTGTAGTATTTACATCTATTATACCACACCTGCCAACTTATATTTGTCTAAAAACAGCCGGAAATTCGTTCTGTTAGAAACGATGCTTCCTTGTTTGAAAATTGTAACAAAAAAGCACCGTATCTTGCCGATACCGTGCTTTCTCATGGTGCCGCCAGCCGGAATCGAACCGGCACGGGTTTAACTCCGGGGGATTTTAAGTCCCCTGCGTCTACCAGTTCCGCCATGGCGGCGTGTACTTATTATAACAGAACGGGCACGGTCTGTCAAACCGTGCCCGCTGCAAAAAACGATTTCACGCGGCGCCGCACGAGCTCCGCAAAGTGCCGGAGCTTTTCCTGTGCGGTGCTGTCTTAATTTTTATTAAATACGGATTTATCGAGCGCGCCGTCCTGATGTGCAACGATCGTGGTGCAGACCGCGTCGCCGGTAATGTTGACCGCAGTTCGCGCCATATCAAGAATACGGTCGATACCCATGATCAGGCCGATGCCGGCAACCGGCAGACCGACCGAATCGAATACCATCGCGAGCGTGATCAGGCCGACAGACGGAACGCCTGCGGTGCCGATGGAGGCGAGAGTCGCCGTCGCGATAACGGTCAGATAATCCGCCGGGGTCAGCGTAATGCCGAACGCCTGCGCGACGAATACGACTGCAACGCCCTGCATGATGGACGTACCGTCCATATTGATGGTCGCGCCGAGCGGAATGGTAAAGGACGAAATACGGCGGTTAACGCCGATCTTTTCCTCCAACGTGTCAATATTCATCGGGATCGTCGCATTGGAGGTAGCCGTCGAGAAGGCGAAGCCCATAACCGGAGCAAACTTCTTGAGGAAGCGCAGCGGATTGAGGCGCGTAAACAGCGCAAGCAGAATCTGGTATACGCCGCAGCACTGGATGAACAGCGCGAGCAGAACCGCGCCCATATACTTGAACATCGGAACCATCGCGGAGAAGCCGAGACCAGCGAATGTCTTTGCGATCAGGCAGAATACACCGATCGGCGCCAGACGCATGACCATCATGGTCATCTCCATCATGATATCGTTGCCCTGCTGGAAGAAGTTCGTAACGAGCTGGGTCTTATCCTGCAGTTTCGCAAGGATGATGCCGACGATCAGCGCAAAAACGATGACCTGGAGCATTTCGCCGTTCGCGAGCGCACCGATCGGGTTCTTCGGGATTATATTGAGGATGGTCTCCGCGAAGCTGACCGACTGGCCGCCCTCGATGCCGGTCTCGACCTGCTGCACCTGCGACATATCCAGACCGATGCCCGGCCTGATGAGCAGGCCAATGCCGAGAGCGACCGCGACTGCCATCATGGTCGTCAGGATATAGAAGCCGATGATCTTGATGCCGACCTTGCCGAGGGTCTTGCTGTCGCCGATGGCGGTCGCGCCGCAGATCAGCGAGCAGAATACCAGCGGTACGACGAGCATCTGCATCAGGCGGATAAAGCCCTGACCGACGACATAGAAAATACCGTTTATCAGTACATTCTGCACAAATTCCACGTCAGACGCGGCGACATGCAGCACAATACCCAGAATAGCGCCCGCAATCAGCGCAATAAAGATCTGCGTTGTCAGACCGATTTTCTTTTTCTCTTTCGCTCCGCTCACTTGTGCGCACCTCCCTTTTTCGTGCTGAAATAGTCCGCAAGCGCGGTCTTCCAGTCCGGCATCTGATACAGACCGGTGATGCGCAGCATCATGTTGTCGAGCAGCGTAAAGCGCGGACGCAGCTCGGTGTTCTCCGCCGCGGAGATGACCGGGATATGATCCATGCCGTTCAGGCGCAGGATTTCGCGCGCCCACTCCGCGCGCGAGCACGAGCCGTCGCAGGAGGCATGATACAGGCCGAACTCACGGGTGTGCATCAGACACTCGATAAAGCCTGCCAGCGCGTCCGCAGAGGTCGGAGAGGAGATCTCGTCCTCCGGCAGCACGACCTTGCCGTCCTTTTTCGCGTTGTCGAGCACGCGGTCGACGAAATCATACGAACCGACGCCGTACAGCCACGAGGAGCGCACGATAACGTGCTTGTCGGTCAGCTCGCGAACAAGCTTCTCGCCGGCATACTTGCTCTTGCCGTACATGGTGGTCGGATGCGCGTCGTCGAACTCGCACAGCGCCGCATCATCGTCGCCGCCGAATACGTCATCGGTCGAAATCTGGATGAGCTTCGCATCGATGCGGCGCGCCGCGACCGCAAGGTTTCTCGCACCGATGGCGTTGATCTTGTACGCTTCCTCAGGCTTTTCCTCGCAGGCGCGCACATCGGTCAGACCGGCGCAGTTGATGATAACGTCCGGGTGGTTGAGGTCGGCAAAGCGGCCGGCCTCGCGTGCGTCCTCGATCGGGACGTCGCGGTCGCTCGTGACGAGCTTATAGTCGGTGTTTCCGCTGAACCGGTGATAAAGCGCAGAACCGAGCCGTCCGCCCGCACCCGCGATCCATACTCGCGTGATACTCATAGTGCATCTCTCACTCTCATAGTTTTGTAATATCGCTGCTTTCCGCACGCCGTATGTTCGCATATATCAGCAATATTTTATTTGATTATAGCACAATAAGAATGAAATTCCAACATCCACAATAAAAAATACATTGCTCTGCCGATAAAGTTTTGTCTCACGAGGCAAACGCAGCCGCGCGGCAGCGCGCATGGAATAGCGTTTGCTGCGCAAACGCAAAAAAACCGAGGACATGCGCCTCGGTTTTCTTACTTTAAGAGGGAGAAAGTTTCCGCATGGGAACTTTCGGACGACTCGTGTTCTGCGAAGTCAGAACACAGCTTGTCGGCGAAACGTCAGTTTCGCGGCAGCTTCTTACATCATGTCGAGCAGCTTGTAGCAGCGCGCCTTGGTATAGCTCTGCTTGAAGCTGTACGACGCGAGCTGCTTCTGCGTGCTGTCCTCGGTCGCGCTCGCGGCATTTTCTGCGCCGCTGTCGCGCTCCGCGACCCACTTCTTGTAGTTTTCCTCTTCGGACGCATACCGGTCTGCGTTGAGCACGCCCGCCAGATAATCATACATTTCGCTCAGCAGCTCATCCCACTGCTCGAACGAGCTTGCCGTCATGGCCAGCTCATCCTCTGCGTTCGCCGCCGAGGAGATCTTGAGATCGTCGCTCTCCAGCTCGTCCATCTCGCTCGAGAACGCCTGCTTGCGCTCGGATTTCTTCTGCTCGTTCTCCTGCTGCTGCTGTGCGCTGTCTTTTGCGGACTGGAGCTTGTTCTTCATGTCCTCGACCTGCTTCCTCTGCTCGTCGGTCAGCGAGGAGTCCTGCTCGAGCGAATCGAGCTTGCCGGAGGCCGCATCCAGCTTGTCATCCTCCAGATAGCCCTGCGCCTCCTCCAGATCGGAAGCAAAAGCGCTGTCCGACTGTGCGCTCTGCGCCTTGCTGAGCAGATCCTCAATGGACTTGTACATGGTGGAGTCCTTATCGGTCACGCGGTCGCGCAGCTGCTTGAGCGCCGCGATGGCCTCGGTGTACTGCTCGCTGTCTACATAATCCTCCGCATTCTGATAGTCGCGGATGAGCTGCATCGCCGCATTGATCGCGGTCGGGTCCTTGGCCTCCTCCGCCGCCTTCTCGTAGTAGTCAAGCGCCTTGTCGAAGTCGCCGCGGTCCATATACTTCTCCGCCAGCGTCAGATTTTCGTCGTTTTTGTGATTGTTCATGAAGAACCACACGCCGCCGCCGATGAGCGCCGCGACGAGCAGCACGACGAGCGTCACGACCGCTGCGCGCCTGCCCCTGGACGGCTTGCGGTATACGCGGTCATCCGGGTCGGGACGGCCGCCGTAATAGGTCGTGCGCGGTGCGTCCTGCGTCGGACGGGGGCGGGCTTCCGGGCGCTGCTGCGGCACGCGGGACGCCGCCGCCGGCTGTTCGGATGTATCTGCGAGCGGATCGATGGCCATGGTCTCCTCGGCATCCTCGAGCGCCTGCCGGCTCTGTCTGCGCGCCGCATCGAACGCCGAAAGGTCGATGCCGCCGTCCGCCGGGGCGCCGCCTGCGTTCCGCAGCTCCTCGGGCAGCGTGGTGAACACCTCGGTCTCGTCGCTCACGCCGGTCTGCTCAACGGGCGCGCCGCAGAACGGGCAGAACTTGCCCCCTGCATAGGGCAGCTCCCTGCCGCATTTCTTGCAAAGCATGGATATTTCCTCCTGTGAAGTAAAAATTCGTGTGTATATTCTAATCCAATGATATAGTATAGCACAGCACGCGCCGGTTGTAAACCGGCAGAAGACTGCCGGAAACGCCATTTATGCGAACATCAGTTTGCTTCGTCCCGGGAAATGTGGTAGAATAGGTTCATACTATGTATGAAGGAGCCTTTACATGCCGACCGCACAGGAAATTCTCAAACAGTACTTCGGCTACGACAGCTTCCGTCCGGGACAGGACGAGCTCGTGCAGGCCATTCTTTCCGGGCGCGACACGCTCGGCATCATGCCGACCGGCGCCGGCAAGTCCATCTGCTATCAGGTCCCGGCGCTCGCGCTGCCCGGATTGACGCTCGTCATCTCGCCGCTCATCTCGCTGATGAAGGATCAGGTCGGCGCGCTGAATGAGGCCGGCGTCCCGGCCGCCTGTATCAACAGCGCCCTGTCGTTCGAGGAGATGCGCGACGCGCTGTATTTCGCCGGACGCGGCCAGTACAAGCTGCTCTATGTCGCGCCCGAACGGCTGACCGCGCCGTTCTTCCTCGATTTCGCACGCCGCGTGCCGATTTCCATGGTGACGGTGGACGAGGCGCACTGCATCTCGCAGTGGGGACAGGATTTCCGCCCGAGCTATCTGAAGATCCGCGACTTTCTTGCCGCCCTGCCCCAGCGCCCGCTCGTTTCCGCCTTCACCGCGACCGCGACCGCCGAGGTCCGCGACGACATCATCCGTGCGCTCGGTCTCGAGGACCCGTTCGTCATCACGACCGGCTTCGACCGCCCCAATCTATACTTCGCGGTCGAAAAACCGTCCTCCAAGCCCTCCGCCCTGCTTGCGCACCTGCTCCGGCGGCGCGACAAGAGCGGCATCGTCTACTGCTCGACGCGCAAGACGGTCGAGGAGGTGTGCGATATGCTGCTGAGCCGCGGTCTGCCCGCGACGCGCTACCACGCCGGTCTCGACCCCGAGGAGCGCCTCGCCAATCAGGACGACTTCCTGTACGACCGCAAGACCATCATGGTCGCGACCAACGCCTTCGGCATGGGCATCGACAAGTCCAATGTCTCGTTCGTCATTCACTATAATATGCCGAAGAACATGGAAAGCTATTATCAGGAGGCCGGGCGCGCCGGACGCGACGGCGAAGCCGCGGACTGCATCCTGCTGTACAACGGGCAGGATGTGCGTACTGCGGAATTTCTCATCGAGCACAGCCACGAGAGCGACGACGACTCCATCGACGAGAAAACGCGCCGTGCGCTCATCGAGCGCGATATGGAACGCTTAAAGCAGATGACGTTCTACGCAACGACGACCGACTGTCTGCGCCGGTATATCCTCAACTACTTCGGTGAAAAAGCGCCCGTCTGCTGCGGTCACTGCGGAAACTGCGACACGAATTTTGAAGAAGTAGACGCGACGATGGACGCGCGCAAGATCCTGTCCTGCGTCTACCGTCTCGACGAGCGGCGGCTGCATTTCGGCAAAATCGTCGTCTCCGCCGTGCTCACAGGCAGCAAGAGCGAGCAGATCGGCCGTTTCAGTCTCCACACGCTCTCGACCTACGGCATCATGAGCGAGCAGACCGCCGTTCGCGTGCGGCAGCTCATCGACGTCCTGCTCGAGCGCGGCCTGCTGACCGCCGACCCCGAGCGCTACAACGCGCTTTTCCTCACGAAAACCGGCAACGCTCTCATGCGCGGCCGGGGTGAGCTGCATATCCGCCTGCCGCGCGAGAAAAAGCCCGAGACCGTCCGCCGCACCGAGGAGCTGTCCGCCGATGTGGATGAAAAGCTGTTCGAAAAGCTGCGCGCACTGCGCACAAAGGTCGCACAGCGCGCCGGTGTGCCGCCGTATGTCGTGTTCTCGAACGCGACGCTCGCGGACATGGCCGCGCGGCAGCCGAAGAGCGAATACGAGCTGCTCGGCGTGCGCGGCGTAGGCGAGGCCAAGGCGCGCCGTTACGGCGCGGAATTCGTCGACTGCATCCGCGCGTATCTGGAAGCGAAATAACGCGGCAGAGTATCGAAAAAATGTCAGCTTCGCGACATTCTGTCAGAAAAGCTCTTTTCCTGATATTACAGCTTTCGCGCGGCAGCGCGTATGAAATACAATTTGCGAAGCAAATTGATAAAAATCGGGGGCGTGTACCTCGGTTTTGATACTTTAAGAGGGAGAAAGTTTCCGTATGGGAACTTTCGGACGTCCGTGTTTTGCGAAGCCAAAACACAGATTGTCGGCGGAACGTCAGTTCCGCGACAGGCTTATCATGCCGTAAAGCTCCTCGAGCGCGTCCGACAGCGTACCGACCCGGTCGATCAGGCCGATCTCCTGCGCCTCGCGGCCGGAAATGACCGTACCGACGTCGGCGGTCAGCTGTCCGGTCTCGCGCATCAGACCGGCCAGCCGTTCCGGCTGGATATGCGAATGCCCCGTGATGAAATCGCTGATGCGCTCCTGTATCTTCGCGAGATATTCAAACGCCTGCGGCACCGCGATGATCGTCCCGTTGATGCGCACGGGATGAATGGTCATGGCGGCGGAAGCCGCGATAAAGCTGCGCCTTGCCGCTACCGCGAGCGGCACGCCGATCGAATGCCCGCCGCCGAGCACGAGCGAAACGGTGGGCTTTGTCATGCCCGCGATCAGCTCCGCGATGGCGAGTCCGGCCTCGACGTCGCCGCCTACCGTGTTCAGCAGCACAAGCAGACCGTCGATGTCCTCCGCCTGCTCGACCGCCGCGATCTGCGGGATGAGATGCTCGTACTTGGTGGTCTTGTTCTGCGCCGGCAGCTCCATATGCCCCTCGATCTGGCCGACGATGGTGATGCAGTGCACGGTCCCCCGCGCGGTATGCGCGGTGATGGAGCCGGTCTCGGCGATGCTGCTGCGCTCGGGCGCCGGGACGGCGGTGATCTCTTCTGCCATGGATACGCTCCTCTCCGTCTGTGGATAATCTCTCGTCTGTGTGAGTTTTCCACAGACGCGCCGGTTTTATGTGCACCGCCCGCTCGACAAAATATTACAGACGGTAAATGCAAAATCGGCCACTGGTCAACAGATTGACCGCCCTATACAAAAAGTTATCCACTTTATCCACAACGTTATCCCCAGCACACCTGTGGAAACCCCTGTGGATAAAGTGGATTACTCGCGGCAGACGCCGCCCCTCTCCCCTGTTTTTCCGCGCAGGCCGCTTATTCCCCAAACACCACTTGCCGTATATCGGGAAATTTGCTACAATACTAATACAGAATGCGACTACACGCAAAATTTTTATGGAGTTGATAAATAATGAGCAATCCTATCGTTACCATCGAAATGGAAAACGGCGGCATCATCCGCGCCGAGCTGTACCCCGAGGTTGCGCCGAACACCGTGCGCAACTTTGTCTCCCTGGCGAGCAAGGGCTTCTATGACGGCACCATCTTCCACCGCGTCATCCCGGGCTTCATGATCCAGGGCGGCGACCCGGACGGCACCGGCATGGGCGGCCCGGGCTACGAGATCCGCGGCGAGTTCACTCACAACGGCTTCCAGAACGACCTGCTGCACACCCGCGGCGTGCTGTCCATGGCTCGCACCGCAGACCCGAACTCCGCAGGCAGCCAGTTCTTCATCATGACCGACGACGCGCCGCATCTGGACAACGAGTACGCTTCCTTCGGTATGGTCATCGAGGGCCTGGATGTTGTTGACGCCATCGTGAACACCAAGCGCGACTGGCACGACCGTCCGCGCGAGACCCAGCGCATGAAGACCGTTACCGTCGACACGCAGGGCGTCGAGTACGACGAGCCGGAGAAGGTCTGATCCTTCGGACGATGACTGCGGACAGACTGTTTGAGAAAGAAGGAACCGGTATTGCCATATACCACCGCTGATACCTTTATCCTGTCCGCCGCAGGCTGCATGGGTACGGACCGCGACGGACTGGACTCCATCCTCGCCGGAAATGAGGAGGGCGCAAAGGGCTGCTGTCTCTCGGTCGACATGACCTCGGACGGCATCGCCGTGCTCTCGTCGGACGGATATGTTCTCGCGCCGAACGGCGGCGCGGTGGCCGTCTGCGACCACACCTATACCGAGCTGCGCCAGGTCGCGCCCCGTCTGCTCCCTGTGGGACAGGCGCTCGACCTCGCGCGCGCCTGCCGGTCGAAGATCGCCATCACGCTGCGCGACCCGAGCCTGCTGCCGCAGATGCGCATGACCCTGCGTCAGACCGATTATCTGGACGACGCGGTCTTTGTCGGTCTGGGGCTGGTGGAGGCGGCGCGCCTCGCGGCGGCCAACCCCGACCTGCACATCATGGGCGAAATGCCGGCTGTGCCGGACAACATCGCAGCGCTCGTGAACGCCTCGCAGACGACCGGCCTGTTCGGCCTGCGCGCCGCGCCGGCTCATCTTACGCCGCCTCTGCTCCGCGCCTGCCGCGCCGCAGGGCTGTTTACCATGAGTCTGCCGACGAACGACCCGCGCACACTCGACACGCTCATCCGCGGCGGCGTCAACTTCATCGAGACCTCCCGTCCCGACCTCGCCGCAGCGCTCCTGCCCGAGGGCAAAAAGGCCCGGCCGCAGCGCTTCCCGATGCGCGGCATTGACTGAATCAAGGAAAAGGCACCTTATGCACCAGCGTGCACGAGGTGCCTTTTTTCTGGTCTTATGCGTTTTTTCGTTATTTATATTGAATTTCCCGCGGCTATTGTTTTACATTTTCTCTTTTTCTCCGCCGTTTTCTGTGTTATACTATGATAAGGTAATACTGCGCAGTGCAAGCTGCGGCGGTATCGCCATGAAGGTCAAATGATCCCTTCCCTCGCCGTAATACCATATCTTCGAAGGGTTGTTCACTATGGAAAAAATCAAGCGGCTTCTCCTCTACGCCGGAGCAAATCCGGAAGAATTCGCCCAGATCCAGCAGGAGATGCATCTCTACAATTACAACCGACTTGTCGCATTTCTCGCTATCAGCATCATCTTTCTTCTGATTTCCTCCGTCTATGCGGTTTTCAGTGTCGTGCTCGCGCCCAACCTCCCGGCCTATCTCATCGTGCTCGGCATTTCCTGCCTTCTGCTTCCGATCACGCTTTATGTCGGTCGACGCAGCAGAGTCGGTCTGCAGATCTGTCTTGCTCTGTTTCTGGGCTCGCTGTATTCGCTCGGCATCTATCTCAGCACCGTGACCAGTCCGGGCGGACCGGCGACCGCATTCATCGCCTTTCTGCTCACACTTCCCACGCTGTTCATCATGCCGCCGCTCGAAAACGTGTGCAGCATCGCCATCTGGGATATGCTGTTTTGTCTCTTTGTATCCGTCACCAAGGACGCGAGGATCATCCAGATCGATATGCTCAACGGCATCATATACGGCTGCATCTCGATCATCGCCTCGACCTATGTCATGCACATGATGATGCAGAATTTCATCACCCGCGCCAGGCTCCGCTACGTCGCGGAAAACGACCAGACCACCGGTCTGCGCAATCGAAACGCCTTCGAACGCGAGCAGAACGATATTCCCGACCGCTGTCGGCGCACGCTCAGCTGCGTTTACATGGACATCAACGGCCTGCACGAGCTGAACAACGCCAAGGGACATCAGGCCGGCGATATCATGCTGCGCGAGGTGGCGGACGAGCTGAAAAAGCAGTTCGGTAACGAGCTGACCTACCGCATGGGCGGCGACGAATATGTCGCGTTCGCGCCCGACCTGTCCGAGGACAGGCTGCACGACAAGGTGCGCGCCTTCTCCCTTGCCATCGAGCAGAAGGATTATCACGCCGCTCTCGGCTGGGCAACCTGCGAGACTGCGTCGCTGCGCATGGAAAATCTGCTCCGCATCGCGGAGACCCGTATGTATCAGGCAAAGAGCGCCTACTATCAGGATAAAAATACCCTGCCCCGCGGCCGCTGATCTGCCGCTTTTCCCCTGTTTTCCGCCTTCGTTTTTGTTATAATAAGATCATAAGGCTGAACGAAAGCAAAAAAAAGGAGTTTTCATGAAAATATTCAAAAACCGGCGCGGCTTTACGCTCGTCGAGCTGATCGTCGTGCTCGTCATTCTCGCGGTACTCGCCTCCCTCCTCATCCCCGCCCTCACCGGCTATATCGACAGGGCCAAACGCGACCAGGTCGTCGCGGAGACCCGTATGCTGCACGAGGCGGTTCAGACCGCCGCAGGCGAAGCGTATGCGTCGAATGAGTGGGGCACGATCGATGGTTCCGGCAATCCACTGACCTCTCTTTTCACCGTAGCGAATAAGGACGGCACCTATCATACGGGTAAATATAAAGGCCAACAGTCCTCTACTCTGAAAAGCCGCTATGATGAGATCGTCAAGCTCGCTGAGGTTCCGAGCCTGACCGACGGCAAGGGCAGCTTTTTCGCTGTTACAGATACCAAAGGCGCTGTTCACTGCATTCTTTACAACACCGGCCGCGGCCTGCTCGGCGCGTATTTCCGGGAGACCGGAGAATACAAGGTCTATGATGAACAGAAGAATATCGACAACTATACCACTTGGTACGGAAAATATATCAACTCTGTTATCTCCACCGTGACCGGCGACTCTGCGAAGAGTCCCTGGTCTCAGCAGATGATTGATTACACTTTGACCCGATAACTTCAAAAAAACCGCCTGTTTCCCCATGAAACGAGCGGTTTTTTACTTATTCTTTACACAGTATTCGCACATATATCATATCCTTGCGGTATACTAACGTCAGTCAAAATTATTATGCCGCTCTGCGGCCTTCTGAAAGGGGGATTCGATCATGACAGACGCGATCTGGAATCAGGGATATACACAGAACCGAGAGCTGTCCTGGCTTGAATTTAATGCGCGCGTACTGGCCGAGGCGGAGGATGAGACCGTTCCTCTGCTCGAACGATTCAAATTTCTTGCGATTTTCACCAGCAATCTGGATGAATTTTTCATGATCCGCGTCGGCAGCCTGACCGACATGGCGGCGCTCGAGCCGAACCGCCGCGACACCAAGTCCGGTCTCACCGCCGGAGAACAGCTCAGCCGCATCTATGCGGCGGTAGAGCCGCTGTACGCGCGGCGCGACGCAGCGTTCCGCGATGTTGACGCCCGCCTCGCGCAGGAGGACCTGTGCCGCACCTCCATGGACGAGCTCGACAGCAGCGAGCGGAAATATATCAAACGGTATTTCAACACCATGATCGCGCCGGTGCTGTCGCCGCAGGTCGTGGACTCGCACCACCCCTTCCCTCACCTCGAGGGCAAGGTGCTGCACATCGCCGTGCTGCTCAGCCACAAGAAGAACGAGCGGCTCGGCCTGATCCCCGTGCCGGCCTCCCTGCCGCCGATCACCTTCC
>ENA-UEQP01001595-UEQP01001595.1-human-gut-metagenome-genome-assembly--contig:-NODE-1595-length-19863-cov-7.047205_pt1 | contig 19863 bp, 21 predicted proteins | sample MGYA00242951_ERZ507951 | MGnify/ENA primary metagenome ERZ507951 (study PRJEB26167, sample SAMN06115539) | human gut metagenome | host: Homo sapiens | place: China:Shanxi | collected 2015-11-18...
ATTCTCGACTTGAAAACGGTCTTGATTTTCCGGCTGGTGTCGGCAACATACCACTCGTTTATCACATCTCGGAAAATGGACATTATATCAAAGCCGTTGGCGGTATCAAGGTTGTCATTTGCCGCAATAAAGCGTACATGGTACTCGTCAAAGGTGCGCTTCAAAAGCCCCACTTCGACAACATCACGGCCAATCCTGCTTTGGTCTTTGATAATGACCGTAGCCACATTTCCCGCCCGGATTTCTTCCAGCATAGCGTCCAGCCCCGGACGCTTGAAAGTCGTTCCCCGCACTCCGTCATCGGTGAAGTGCCGGATATTCGTAAAGCCGTTCTTTTGGGCGTAGTCCTCCAAAATGCGCTTTTGGTTTTCTATCGACACGCTTTCCCCGGCTCGCTCATCGTCATGGGAAAGACGCTCGTACAGGGCTGTGATTTTTCCCTTGTCCGGCTGTTTCTTCATGGGGTGTAACCTCCTTTCTTGAGGGTGCGCGCTCCCTTTATCCTTATTGTAAATTACCATTCGGGTCAGTGACCACATAGGAACTGTGACATTGTAAAAGGTTGGGTTTGAGCCAAAATCGGGTCTTACCGCTGCCGGAACCACCGACCACCAGTACATTTTTGTTTCTCGCATTAGCCGGATTCTTCGGGCGATTGCCCATCATCAGCCGCTCCGTCCGGGTCAGAATCACATTGTTTGCAAACACCGGATCTTCAAACGGTTCGATGTCTTTCTGCGTACCCCACCGGGCAGAGCCGTACTCCATGCCATGGCGATATTTCTTGGCATTTTTGCCTTTCAGGCACACGGCAAGCCGCAGACCTGCTCCACAGCACACACCAATTAGCAAATCCATCGGATGCAGACTTGGCATCGGATTGGAAAAGGCTGCACCCAGGGCAGAAAGAAAGCCGAGGAGCTTCTCAGACATATCTGCGCCCTCGGCAATTCTCCACGCTTCTCCCAGATTGGTACATACAAGACCGGCAATGAAATACGGCAGGTTCAGGATCAGCAGCTTTTTGGTCTTATTACTCATAGATCACGCTCCTGACTTTTGTGGCGAACCTTATCCGGCAGAATTGCAGCAACCAGCTCTTTGAGCTTGTTAAGCTGCTCCAGAACACTCGGTTTTTCCTTTGCTTTCAGCTTGCGGTTGGTGAATTCCTCAAAAGCAGAAGTCAGTGCATCCGCATCTTTCGCCTTAAAGAACACCGTGTACTTGGGTGGCATTACATTTTGGTCTTTCGTAATGGCATAATCCACACCATATTTCCGTGCCACCTGTTCAAAGCCTTTCAAATCCGTTTTCTCAATGGGGATACTGCTGACTCCCTGATTCTGACCGATCAGTTCTTTGATGCTCTGCTTTCCAACCGGCAGCTGCGCTGTTTTCTGAGCCACCTTTGCCTGATGGTGCCGTTTCCACGCATTATAGCCATTCACGATGGTGCGAAAGGTCAATTTCGTGGTGCTGATTGCCAGATTGACGGTACGATTTTCAACTTCTTCCTGCATGAATCTCCGCCTCCTTCCTTACAAACTGTCCCGGTCCGGTGCAGGTTTGCTCTTTTCTTGGGGCTTTGCAGCCTTTTCCTCCATCTTCTTCACCATGTCATCCGGAACCGGAATCGCCATGATGCTGCGACCCATACGAACGAACATCTGGGGCTGATGGAACTGTTCCTCAAATTTCTGCATCTGCTCCGAAGTCAGAGAACCAAAGTCATCCTCTGTCAGCCCTACCACCAGAAAATCACCGGCATAAATGTCCTGCATATCCCCGTCTTCGGTGTAAATCGCACGGTTCAGCGGCAGACCATTGATTTTGCCGGATTCATTCAGAATAATGGCCACTTCATCCTCAAATGGATAGGTGACTTCAATATCGCCGCCGACCATGGCCTGCAAATCTTCCAGCTCCGTGCCAACACTGATTTTCTTCGGATAGGCATTGGGCTGTACCAGCAGCACATCCATTGTCCTGGTCTCTGCCAATTCATGTTCTCCCACGGTCTTGAAATCCACACCGGTGAAATCGCCGGAATCCAGAACATAGTCCTGATTGTTCCACGCCTGCGTCACCATGCGTTCCGCATCTTCCTGTGAGGCAGCTTCCACGGAAACCTTTCTCTGGAGAGTCTCTGTAATCTCCACATCAAATTTCTTCATAGGCGCCTCCTTAGATCAGGCGCAGTGCCGGAACCAACTCGCCGCCAATGGAAACCACCGTCAGGTTCTCGTTCACATAGTCGATGGTACGTTCCAGCGTAAACAGATTGATGCTGCATTCGTTGCCGTTCTGGTCGATTTCCGAAACCTCCGCAGCTCCCAACAGATAGCGGGTTCTGTCAGTCTCGATCACATCGCTCTTATCATAATGGAGAAGCAGTTCCCCATCTGCCACCAGATCAGCCTCCATCTCATCGTAAACATCCTCAAAGATGTCTCGACTGCCAGCCTCGGTCAGAAGTTCACCGCCAGCCCCCGGCAGGATCACCATCACAATGCGTTCCTTCGGGTGATCTTCACGGATTGCCTCCAGCATCACCCAGTTATGAAGCATCGCAATGGACTTCTCAAACATGGAATCATCCATCTGATTCGGCTGCGATGCACCATTCGGGCAGTTCTTGCAATCCATGCTGCACACTGCGTTGTTCTGATTCTTCTTAAAGTTCATCATCATAAAAATCTCCTTCTCATCGTTCCATATCTCGTTGTTTACTTCGCTGCCACTTTTCCAGCAGCCGGATAATCGTGTCCTGCATCTGCTTCGGCGTATAGGATTTCGGGAAATACTTCCGAAGAACCTCGTTTTTAATCGTCACATGGTCAAGCTCATCCTTTTTGATTTCATTCATCACTTCACACATGGCATCCAAGGTACAGCCGCCCTCCTGCGAGAGCTTTTTCAGCCGCTGTGCCTGCGACAGGGATGGAGATGCCTGTGCATAGTCCATTGCCTCCAGAAATTCTTTCTGTTCAAACGTTTTCAGATAAGAAAGCTCTACCGCCGGATTGAAGGCGATTTTCTTCTCATCCACCATATCCAGAATTTCGGGGATTAGGTTGGTAAGGCGGATAAACCGCTGTACATTGCGAGAACTATCTCCAGCCTGCTCTGCCACAATGTCTCTTGAAACTGTTCCAACCGACTTCTGGCCAACTTGGCCAGAAGTTAAATCCCCACGTTCCCCCTGATGCTTCATCGCCTCCAGCTTCATCTTGTAGGAAAACGCTCTCTCACTGGGAAGGATATTTTCCCGCTGCAAATTGCTGTCCACCATAAAGATGATTGCCGCATCATCGTCCATTTCCTTGACGATGACCGGCACGGTCTCCAAACCTGCCAGCTGTGCCGCATGAAGCCTGCGGTGTCCCGAAAGAATTTTAAATCCGCCCTCTGGATCAGGCCGTACAATCAGCGGTGATACCACGCCGATCTGCCTGATACTCTCCACGGTCTGTTTCATCAGCTCATCGTCCAGCACCTTAAAGGGATGCCCTTCAAAGGGATGCAGGACAGAAAGCGGCATCTCCGTCCGCTGCTCCTTAGCCGCAGCGTCGGCAACTGAGCCACTGCGGTTTTCTGTTGTAATACTGGTTTTTGCTTTTGCCATTCAGCTTCTTAACCTCCTTCCAGCGGTGATAGATGTCATTCTTACCTGCGAAAAACGCCTTTTTTGCCTTGCACTTCATAGATCAAGTACCTCCTTAACGACCTGCTGTTTTTCTTTTCCAATGCTTTTTCTGCGGTCCTCTCCGCTGATTCGCACCGGCGTACACATTTCCAGAATCCTGCTGTAAATACGGGCGTATGCCATATCCTGCGGATTGCGGATTTCTGCAATCTTTAGATTGGTTGTGATAATGACCGGAAGCCCGGACTTGTACCGCTCATCAATAACGGCGTAGACCTGCTCCAATGCATATTCGGTGCTGCGCTCAATTCCCAGATCATCCAGAATCAACAAAGAATAGTTGGAAAACGAAGCAATATACCTGTATCGTTCTTCCGAATACATGGCTCCCATCTGGTTCAGGATTTTGGAGAAGTTCGTCATCAAAACCGGAATGCCCTGTTCCAACAGCGCATTGGCAATACATGCCGCCACAAAGGACTTTCCAGTTCCGACATCTCCCCATAACAAAAGGCCAAGGTTTTCAGCCTTGACCTTTTTCCACTGCTCCACATAGCGTTTTGCCATCTGGATATCCTTATTATCTTCTGCAACGGCAAAATTCCATTCCAGAAGATGTTTTTCCTGAATCCCCGTTGCTTTCAGCTGCCTGATTTTACGCTGCCGCTCCACCAGTTCATCCTGGCGTTTCTTTTCCGCCATCGCTTCCTGCTGGCATCTGCAAAGGCAGGGAACAATCTTGTCTCTGCCCCAGAGCTTTACCCTGCACTGCACCGGCGTGTGGCAGTTCCGGCAATACAGCAGTCCGTCCTCGCCCTGGTATTCCTGCTCTCCGGGTTCTTTCGGCGTAAAGAGCGAATCCAACGCCGCATTCAAAACTTCAGGCACCATGTCGCTCATAGGCTGTCTCCTTCCTCAAATGTGTAGTCTGCCGGGTTGTACTTCGGCTTTTCTCTCTTTGCCCAGCTCCGGATTGTTGCAAGGTGGTTTTTGTAGCTCCTGCCGGTGGAGGCCATATACTCAGAGAGCCGTTCCACTCGCATCTGATAATCTCCTGGGAACTCCTGCCGGAGCTTGCCGTATTCCGTGTCAGAAAGAAGGACATTTTCGTATGAGCCATACCGGTGTTGGATTTCCTTCTTCTCTCTTTTATTGATTGTTTTAGTACTTGTTCTATTAGTACTTAATTGCGCGGGATTTTCCGTAACCGGTGTGTCCGTATCCGGATTTACCGCATACGGCTTTTCCGTACACGGTGATTCCGAACACGGCTTTTTCCTTGGCATCTCATAAATCACATACTCCGCTCTGCCCATCCGACCGTTACTCTCACGCTGCTGGTTCCTTTCCAGATACCCAAGACGCTCCAGCTCCTTCAGAGCCGTAAGCACTCCATCTACGCCATCCGGCGTAATCGAAGATAACCCCCGTACCGAATAGTTCCATGTGTCTGGCAAACTGAGCAGCATGGAGAGAAGTCCTTTCCCTTTCAGGCTGAGACCCTGATCCCGCAGGTGGTAATTGCACATCGTTGTGTAATTGCTGTTTTTCTCAACCCTGAATACCGGCATGGTGCTCACCATCCTTTTTCGCAGGCTCCGCTTTTTTCTTCGGACATTTGCGCGGACGATCTTCGCTGTCCTCTCGGCGATGGTATTTGCCGGTATCCTGCATCATGCGTTCAAACGCCTGAAGGCGTCCCTCTGTAAAAAGCGTCATTCGATCACACCCCATTTCTTAAACAACTTGAAGAGATGATTCTTTCCCTTGCAGGTCACTCTCGTCTGCTGCACCAGTTTTCCGCTTCTGCCGTAGCAATCCCGGACAATAAAATAGCCCCTTGCAGATTTGTCTGCAAAAGGCATCAGCCAGCCGCTTGGACTGCGGTACAGATAGCGATGATCCAGTAAGAGAGCCACTGCCGTCTTCTCCGGGATTCCGATTTCCTTACAGAAATTCCGGATGCAGGTACAATCCTCGGAGTTCACAAAGGTGTCGAAGTAGTCTGCCTTGGGCTGTGCCGCATCCAGCTGTTTGCGGATACCCTCAAGCTGCTCCCTCTCGGCTACAAGCTCCTGCGCCAGGGTGTAGATGACCTCCGGATGCTGAATCACCTGATCCAAAATGGAATCGCTCATATACACACCATGCTTTCGGATGGACGGGAGAACTTCATCAAACACCCAGTGTTCAAACCGTTCTGCCGATGGCAGCTTGCTGTGAACGATCAGCCGGTAAACATCACCTTCCGTGATAAAGGAGATTTCAACGACCTGCTCTCCAGCATCTCCATACTGATTCACCTTCTGAACGACCCCCTCGCGTTTCGTTAGGGGGCCTCTGCAATGGCGTTTCACTGCGGCGTAGGGATTCACATACCCCAACGCTTTCGCCACGTCGCTTGCACAGAAGAAGGTCTTGCCTGCCTCCTGTAACAACCGGATCGAACCAAACTCCTGGTTCTCAAACACCTCCATCATCTGCCTCGACTGTCCGCCATGACTGCCCACATCGGTGTCATGGGTCTTCTGATTGAAATCCGTCATACCTGTTACCTCCTGCTCAAATTTGTCTCGCCGGATTTCGGGCGAAAAAAATAGAGCCTCGACCCATTCTCGTTTTCAAAGAATGAGCCAAGGCTCTATGTAAATCAGTCAAGTATGTGTTCGTCCGTCGATGGCAAAATTGGACTTCATTTGCTCCTATTGTCCACCAGTAATTTAACCCATAAGAGGTCAAAATGGGCTTGTCCACCAGTAATTTGACCACTATAAACCCATAAATTTCCGTTCAAATTCCATCAAAACCGAACAGTCCAGTCAGAATTTTGGGTATAGAAAAAGCCCGGAAAATAGCGTATTTCCGGGCTTTTTTAGCATTATTAAGCTGTAGATTATCGCTTGCTGAACTGCGGAGCGCGACGAGCTGCTTTGAGACCGTATTTCTTACGCTCTTTCATTCTCGGGTCACGAGTTAAGAAGCCTGCTTTCTTCAGTACCGGACGGTAATCAGCGTCTGCCTGAAGAAGTGCACGGGAGATGCCGTGTCTTACAGCGCCAGCCTGACCTGTGAAGCCGCCGCCACGTACATTTACAAGTACATCGAACTTATCAACTGTCTCGGTTGCTACGAGCGGCTGACGAACAACCACTTTCAGGGTCTCAAGACCAAAGTACTCGTCGATGTCTCTTTTATTGATAGTAATCTTGCCGGTTCCCGGTACAAGGTATACTCTAGCGATAGATTTTTTTCTTCTGCCTGTTCCGTAATATTTTGTGCTAGCCATTATGAATTTCCTCCTTTCAGACCTCTAATTAAAATTTGATTTCTAAAACTTCCGGCTTCTGTGCTGCCTGCTCGTGATCCGGGCCAGCGTAAACGTGAAGTTTTGTGATCATGCTTCTTCCTAAAGGTCCCTTCGGGAGCATTCCCTTAACTGCTAACTCGATAACCTTCTCCGGCTTCTTCTCGAGCATTTCTCTTAAAGTTGTCTCTTTCATTCCGCCTACATAGTCGGAGTGGCTGTAGTAGATCTTCTGGTCTAACTTCTTACCTGTAACTTTGATCTTGGAAGCGTTTGTTACGATCACGTAATCGCCGCAGTCGATGTGCGGAGTGTAGATCGGTTTGTTCTTTCCTCTTAAGATCTTTGCTACTTCTGATGTCAGACGACCTAATGTATATCCTGTAGCGTCAACTACGTACCATTTTCTCTCAATTGTTGCTGGACTAGCCATAAAGCTCTTCATGGGTTGACCTCCTGTTTGTACTAAATCAATCAATGTTCCTTTATCGTAAAATACTGTTTCCGGGGCTTTGGCTACAGCATTTTCAACCGATGTCACAGTTATACATTATATTATACATGGCCGGGTGTGTCAACCGTTTTTCTTCAAAATTTCGATTAAATTTTTCCGAAAAACCTATATTTTATCGTGGTTTTGGCATGGTTCTCTTTATCGTTCCCCGATATACGATCTCAGCCACAACTGCTGCCGAAAACTCCGTGATCCAGAAGGCATTCCAGACTGCTCCGCCGCCAAACAAATGACATAAAATAAAAGCGGATGGAAGGATGACCACGATGTAGCGGAGCAACGAAATCACCAGGGACTGGACGCCCATGCCGATTCCCTCGAGGGCTCCGGATGCCGTTACGGAGACCGTTGAGACGATAAATCCGGCGCTGATGATCCGGAGGGCCGCGCCGCCTGCTGCGATGGTCTCCGCGTTGTCGGTAAAGGCACCGATCAGCGTGTTGGAGATCGTAAGGCAGAGCGCCGTTCCTGCTGCCATGATTACGCCGGCCATAGCTAACGTTATCTTATAGATCTTCCCGACTCTCTCACGCTCTCCGGCGCCGAAATTGTAACCGATCACCGGCCGCATCCCCTGGATGATGCCGCTGGCCGGGAAATAGAGGAAGGTCTGCAGTTTATAATAGATTCCGAGAATGACCACATAGCTTCTGGAATACTGCGCCAGCAGACCATTTAACACAAAGATCATGACGGAGGGCAACGCCAGATTGAGGATCGCCGGGATCCCGATCCCGTAGAGCTTCTTCATCGTATTTCCACCGGGAATCTTATACCTTGCTTCCAGTTTTACCGGAACCGGACCTCGGAAATAGAAGGCAAGGTAGACTGCGAGCGAGATAAGCTGCCCCACACCTGTGGCAATTGCCGCGCCGGAGATTCCCATTTTCGGAAAGAATGCCAGTCCAAAGATTAAAATCGGATCCAGAATAATGTTTGTGATGCAGCCGCCAATCAGGGCAATCATGGACATCTTCATCCGCCCCACTGCCTGAAAGATCTTTTCGAAGGCCAGTCCTGCCATGATGATCGGTGAAAACAGGAATGCGACGGATGCGTAGCGCACACCGTACCGGATGACCTCCTGATCGCCTGTGAACATTCCAAGGAATTTTGGCATGATAACGATGCAGATCACAGAAAGGATGATCCCGTGGATCACGGACAGGACAACGCCCTGGGTCGCCGCCCGGCGCGCTTCATTCTCTTTTCCGGCACCTCTCGCTGTGGCGATCAGAGCGTTGATTCCCACCCCGAAACCGATGGCCATGGCATTGATGAAATTCTGGATTGGAAATACCAGAGACAGCGCTTCCATGGCATTCTCGCTGATCCGGGCAACAAAATAACTGTCTACTATATTATAGAGGGAATTCACCAGCATGGACAAGACCATGGGCATTCCCATTCCGAAGAGAAGAGGAAAGATCGGCTTCTCCTTCATGAAAGTTTCATTCATGATTATAACCTCCCACATGTTTTTTAACATTATCCTTCCCATATAAAACCCATGTGTATCTCGAACATTCTCGTATCAGGCGCGGTCACTTGCGGCGATGTACCGTTTCATACAGGTGTGGCATTTCCCACACGTTAGTACATTTTGTGCGTCAGGGAATTTCTCTTGCTTTTCCTACTGCACAAAAAAGCCACACAACCACCCATAAAGCTTTTAGGTGATTGTGTGGCGAAAAAAGTTCTTCTCTAAAAATCCACACGAGTTTTAACGTCTGGTAGAATAACATAGATTTCGGATTCTGTCAACTATCCGGAGCCCGAAGACTCGGTGACCCGAACCTCTCACTCTCAAGGGCCCGAACATCTCACTTCCGCATCTGTCCGGCAAAATCTGCCATGTCCGATGCTGGCAGCTGATCACGCATCTGCGATGCCGCGATTCCTTCTGTTTCACAGCGATTTCGTACCTTGTTTCTTTTTCTCCAGATAATCATTTAACTCCGCGTTCTTCACATTCGTGATAAACATATGACCCGGAGCGTGGGTGATGACGATCGGCGGCTTCGCCCGCTCGACGGCTGCCTGTGGGGTCACGCCGCAGGCCCAGAATACCGGGATCTCGCCCTCGCGGATCTCCACTGGATCTCCATAGTCCGGATGGTCGATATCCTTGATGCCGATCTTTTCCGGATCGCCCATGTGGACAGGACCACCGTGAACATTCGGGAACTTCTCCGTGATCTCCGCCGCTTTCTTTGCGTTCTCCGGCGTCATCGGGCGCATGCTGCATACAAGCGGACCTTCAAACACACCGGCTTTCTCACATTCGATGTTCGTCTTGTACATCGGCACGTTTCTTCCCATGGAGATATGACGCACATCAATTCCTGCCTGTAAGAGCGCCTCCTCGAAGGAAAAGCTGCAGCCGATAAGAAAACCAACGAAATCATCCTGCCAATATTCAGAAGCATCTGTCACCTCATCGACCTTCACGCCGTTTTTATAGATAAAGTACCGCGGAATATCGGTAACGATATTCGCTCCCTCGCCCATATCATGAACCAGCGGGGAGCCGTCCATGATCTCGAGGATCGGACACGGTTTCGGGTTGCGCTCCGCGAACTTTTTAAAATCCTCCGCATATTTTTTCGGCAGGATCACAAGGTTTGCCTGTGCGTATCCCCCGCACATTCCGGCTGTCGGTTCTGTGATCTCACCGTCACGGATCTTTTTCCAGATCTCTTCCGGTCTTGTCGTTCTGTAATCTCCCATTTTTCACTACCCCTTTCTCCTATGCCGTTCTTTTCGTTTTCGGCATCTTAAGGTCCCTGTTCCCCATGACTCATTCTGCTGAAATGCTTCGCCGATCAATTCATTTTCCGGCCTGCATCTCCATATTTCTTCTTACTGGAATCTCACAACCTCTTTTTCAAGCTCCACAAGAAACTCTTTTCCATTTACGGAGATCTTATAGGTTCCCGCCTTTACCCATGCGGTCTTGTTCGCCTCGGATGCCGCCGCGATCGCCACCGCCTGCTCATCATCCGCCGGTTCCACCGGGGTATTCAGTTTCTTCGCAAGCGCGTCAAACTCTTCTTTTTCCTTACAATAGAGAGCCTGCGCCTCATCCACCGTGACTTTCTCAAAATGGATCTTCATTCCCGGCATGCACTGGGCAAGCACCGGAAGGTCCACAGAGATCACATTGGCGATCTTTGTGTAGCCGCCTGTAGTCTGATGGTCCGCCATCATGACGATAGGATTTCCGTGGGACGGAACCTGGACAGCGCCGAAGCTGATGCCGTCAGTGATGATGTCGCCGCCGTTTTTATGCTCGATCACATCGCCTTCCATGCGGCAGCCCATACGGTCGTACTCGTTGGAGATCGTGTAGGTGCTGTTTAAGAAGGTGTTGATTCCCTTATCTGTAAAACAGTCGTCCTGCGGGCCCATAACGACTCTGAGTGTCCATTCCTTTGCACCGTAAGACGGAAGTCCGTATACACGCTCGGCCATATGCGGGAGCCAGGATGCAGGAGCGCGGAAAGCGATCTCATCGCCGGTTCCTAATTTTCTTCCCTCGTATCCGCCAACCTTTGATTTCAGGTTCGTGGATCTGCTTCCCATAACGACCGGGATATCAAGTCCGCCCGCAAAAGCGATATACGCACGGCTTCCGCCGTACATGCCCATGAAGCTCAACGTCTGGCCCGCTTTTACCAGGACCGCACGGTATCTCTCCACCGGTTTTCCGTCGATCTTTGCCCCGAGGTCGCCGCCTGTCACCGCGATGATCTCATCTTCTGTAAACTTCATCGTCGGGCCCATCATCGTGATCTCGATGACCGCCTCGTTCATATCATTTCCGACAAGGATATTGGCGAGTGACGCTGCCCTGGTATCCATGACACCAGATACAGACATTCCAGTCTCCTGATATCCGTAACGTCCCATATCCTGAATCGTTGTCAGGAATCCGCCGTTTATGATCTGAATGCCCATCACTCCGCCTCCTTATCATATACTACATACTGATATGTATTGTTCTCCACCTGTTTTTCGATGGCTTTGTACTCTTCTTCCGTCACCGGGCGGAATTTAATGTACTGTCCGGACTCAAGGAGCACCGGTTTTTCCCGCTCGGAATCATAGAGCTTTAACGGAGTTCTTCCGATGAGCTGCCAGCCGCCCGGGGATGCCACCGGATAAATTCCAGTCTGCTCTCCGGCGATTCCCACGGAGCCGCCCTCGATCTTTACGCGCGGACTCTTTAAACGCGGAGTCGCGATGCGCTTGTCCATACCGCCGAGATACGGGAAGCCAGCGATGAAGCCTAACATATAGATCAGATATTCTTCAGAGGAATGGATCTTTACGACTTGTCACTCCGTAAGACCGTTATGCTCTGCCACATTCGCAAGATCCGGTCCCATCTCCCCGCCATAAAGCACCGGAATCTCGATCACGGTTGGCGGCGGGATCTGGATGCTGCCCATGGAGGACAGGATCTTCTCAAATTTTTCTGTCAGTGCTGAGAACCGGATCACTTCCGGCTTGTATACAACAAGAAGGGAACGGTAGGTCGGCACAGTCTCTACGATTCCTTCGATCTGTTCTTTCTCTAACGCGATCTTGAACGCGCGGATCTTCCGGTTGATCTCCGGACTGATCTCATTTCCAAATTCCACGGTGACTGCACAGTCGCCGGAAACCAGATATCTTACATTTCCCACAGCGAGTCTCCTCTCTATACATTTGCGGCTGTTTGACATTTATAAGATGTCAAACAGCTGCACTCTTTTTCCTATAAACTTAAATTTTTGATCTCGACGCCTTCCGCGATCAGTGTCTCACGGATATTCTTTACGAACTCCAATGCCTTTGGGTTATCTCCGTGAACGCAGATAGAGTCTGCCTTGATCGCGATATCGTTTCCGTTGATGGACTCGACTTTTCCTTCTTTTACCATACGGATCACACGTTTGATCGCGAGGTCTTTGTCCTTGATCACTGCACCCGGAAGCTTTCTTGATACGAGAGTTCCGTCATCGTTGTAAGCGCGGTCAGCGAAGACCTCACTTGCAGCGCGGAGACCGACTTTTTCTGCTGCCGTGATCATCTTGGAACCTGCAAGGCCCATGAAGATGATGTCCTTATCTACCTCATAAACTGCCTCACACATCGCGATGGCTAACTTCTCGTCAACAGCTGCCATATTATAAAGAGCGCCGTGCGGTTTTACATGCTGGATCTTTACTCCGTGAGCGGTACAGAACGCCATGAGAGCGCCGAGCTGGTAGCGGACATACGCTTTCGCCTCGTCCGGTGTCACTGCCATATTGCGACGTCCGAAGCCCACAAGATCCGGGAATCCCGGGTGTGCGCCGACGGCTGTTCCGAACTCTTTCGCCAGAGCAACTGTCTTTTCCATCACCATCGCGTCACCTGCGTGCCAGCCACAGGCCACGTTTGCGGAGGAGACGTACTTTAAGATCTCCTCATCCATTCCGATCGTATAATTTCCAAAGCTTTCTCCAAGGTCACTGTTTAAATCTACACGGTACATAATATTTCCTCCTTGCTTTCCCTGCCGGTATTTTCTAAATTTCCTATCTACTATTTTAAACGACTTGCATCACAATCTCAATACATAATTAACCGAACATCTTTAAGATTCCCGGAAGAGCTTTGATTCCGGAGAATCCTGTGAGCAGTACCACGCATACACCTAAAACGATGAGGATCGTCGGATGCTTGTAATCCTCGCCGACGATCTTCTTGTTTCTGCTCGCGAGAAGGATCGTTAAGAGGGTCAGCGGAAGGATCAGTCCGTTTAAAGCGCCCGCAAGTACGAGAAGTGCTGCCGGCTTTCCGAGGATCGCCATGATCAGTGTGGATGCTGTGATAAATCCGATCACGAACCACTTTTCATTCTTCATGATAAACGGATGAAGAGTCTTTAAAAATGAAACCGATGTATAAGCCGCGCCGATGACGGATGTTGTAGCGGCGAAGAAAAGGACAAGACCAAAGATCTTATATCCGATCACGCCCGCTCCGAGACGGAACGCGTCTGCTGCCGGGTTTGAAGCGTCAAGTGTCACATCCGGATTTGCTGTCACGACACCGAGAACCGCAAGGAACAGCAGGATCCTCATGATTCCAGAAACGCTGACACCCATTAAAACGGACTGGCGTACATGCGGAAGATCTTTCTTTCCGGAATATCCGGCGTCAAGAAGACGGTGCGCACCGGAGAATGTGATATATCCGCCGCAGCTTCCTCCAAGAAGCGTGATGAGCGGAAGGACAAGAGCACCCACATCGCCCGGATGGAAAATACTGCTCACAGCGTCCCCTACCGGAGGTTTGGATTTGATTGCCACATAGAGAACAACGATGATCATGATGCTTCCAAGATATTTTGTCAGCTTATCCATGCTGGTCTTCGCGTCCTTGGAGAGGAAGATCAGGATTCCGATGATTCCCGCGATAAAGGTTCCAACCGTCGTCGGAATTCCGAACAATACGTTAAGTCCCAGGGCGCCGCCTCCGACATTTCCGATGTTGAATGCCAGACCGCCAAGCGCAACCATGAATGCGATAAAATACCCGAGTCCCGGAAGGACTTTATTTGCAATATCCTGTCCGCGCATGCCGGACACACCGATCACCGACCAGATATTTAACTGTGTCGTCACATCCAACAGGATCGTACAGACGATCACAAGCGCGAAAACGCTTTTATACTGAGCCGTAAATGTGGAAGTCTGTGTCAGGAAGCCCGGTCCGATCGCGGATGTCGCCATCAGGAACGCAGCTCCCATCAAGGTCGTCATGTTGCTGTGTTTTTTCTTTTCCCCCATAAATGAGTACCCCTTTCGTATCTTTTCTACAACTGATGCCTTGATTTTATCTGACTTTTTAGCGATATTCAACTATATTTTTCAGTTTTGAAAAATCTTTTTGAAATTTTCAAAAAAATCGTGCGAATCCGCTCAGTTTTAGCGAGCGATTTCGCACGATGTGAATTTTTGCACGTTTTCAATTGTTCAGCAGATCTGCGCCCTTCCGCGAGGGCCGTAAGATTTCAGTCTTCCTTATCAAGTCTTCTCTTCATGGAGAATCTTGTGATTCCCAAAAGGGCAGCCGCTTTTGTCACGTTGTTTCCGCAGAGCTTCAGCGCCTGGTCCATGTAGATCTGTTCCAGCATGGAAACCTCCTGATCGAGACTGATCGGTCCTTTCCGAAGATCCTTTAGCGCAAACGGCTCTCCTGTCCGGGTATCATCTTTCCAGTCTACCCGCTTTAATTCCACATGTTTTTCAAGCACGTCCCCCTGACAGAATAAGAAGCAGCGCTCAAAAATATTTTTCAGTTCCCGAACATTCCCTTTCCAGTCATACAAAAGCAGCTCCCGCATAAAATCAGGATCCACATGGGTGATATTCTTTCCAAACATGCCGTTATAATATTTCAGGTAATAATCGCAGAGTGCCGGAATATCCTCTCTCCGGTCCCGTAACGGCGGGATCACAAGTTCCATGACATTGATCCGGTAAAAGAGGTCTTCCCGGAATTCCCCCTGCTTTACGGCGTGTTCCAGATTCCGGTTTGTCGCCGCGATCACCCGGGCATCCACTTCGATGTCCTCCAGGCCACCCACACGCTTGAACTTCTTATGATCCAGAAATGTGAGGATCTTTGTCTGCATGGAGAGGGGAAGTTCCCCGATCTCATCCAAGAACACGGTTCCGCCTGCTGCCAGCTCGATCAGACCTTTCTTCGTCTTCATCGCACCCGCAAAGGCCCCCCGCTCATAGCCAAAGAGCTCGCTCTCCATCAGATGTTCCGGAATTGCGCTGCAGTTGATGCGGACCATCAGGTGGTCCCTCCGGTCGCTGCAGGCATGGATCAGGGATGCCGCAACCTCTTTTCCCGTTCCGGTCTCGCCCCGGATCAGAACATTCACCGTGGAATTCTTTCCGAGAAGTCCGATATGGCGCCGGATCCGCATCGCGGCATCGCTGACTCCGATAAATTCCTGCGTTTTTCCCTTTAGGAACTCCAGGGATTCCCGATCCTGCATCTGGCCAATGCAGCGGCTGGCGATCCGGTCGATCTCGTCAATGTCAAAGGGCTTTAAAATATAGTCGTAAGCGCCGCGCTTTGTCGCCTCCACTGCCTGGGCGACAGAGCCGTACGCCGTCATCAGGATCACCTGGACCTCCTCATCGGCGGAACGGAACGTGGAGATCTCGTCGATCCCGAGGCTGTCCTGCAGGCGGTTATCCAGGAGGATCACCTGCGGATGGAACGTTTTCATCTTCTCGAGAGCGTCCTTCACCGTTTCCGCCGACTGGGTCTCGTATCCCCGGTCCTTCAGGCCTTCCTCCAGCGTAAACCGGATCAGAAATTCGTCATCAACGATCAGTATCTTTTTCATGTTCATCCCTGCTTTCAAAAATCAGGCGCACCGTTGTTCCGCAGCCCGGAGCGCTTTCCATTTCCATTTTGCCGTGGTTCTGCTCGATCAGCCGGTTTACGATCGCCAGACCAAGCCCGACGCCGTTAATGCTCTTCGTGTAGAACGGTTCTCTTGCACGTTTCAGTTCCTCTTCATTCATTCCTTTTCCGTTGTCGGAGACGCAGAATGTAGTCATACCTCCGTCGGAAGACACTGAGAGACAGATCTTCCCCGTTCCGTCCCGGCTGACCGCCCGCATGCTGTTTGTCAGAAGATTGTACAGCATCTGGCGCATTTCATTCTCATCGGCAAACACCTCACATGCCGCGCAGTCTGTCTCGAACGTGACATTCTGCTGTTCGCACTCCTTCGCGTAGATGGATGCCACCTCCCGCAGCACCGCATCCGCCGGAAAGACATGTCTGTGGTTTTCCTTCTTTACCGACAGCGTAAACAGGTCATTGATCAGCCCGGTCACCCGGTCGATCTCATGAAGCATGCTGTCGCAGAGAAGCTTTTCATTCTCCTTCACCGCCCGTCCGCCCAGGACCTGGATCCCGGAACGGATCCCGGCCAGCGGATTTTTGATCTCGTGGGCCAGCGCCGATGACATCCGGCTTGTATACTCCATTTTCGTGTAGTTATCAAGGTTTTTCAGAAGATTCTCAAAGGTTCTCGCCAGCTGGCCGATCTCGTCCTTTCTCGCTGTCTCCGGGAAACTGTACTCCCGGAACCCGTCCTTGTTCTCATCGAGCTTTTTACACGCCGCGCTCATGCTTCGGATCGGTTTTGTGAGACTCCAGGCGAGGAACACGCTGACCTGTACGATGATCAGGAGACTCGCCACAGCGCCCACAATGACGTAATTCTGTTCTTCCAGGATCGCGCTCTCAAATGACTTTTTATCCATCCAGTATTCCAGACGCCAACCCAGGGAATTTCCACTGTCCGCGTACAGGAGTTCCATATTTCCGTCCGGGATCTCCTCGTCCCCCGTGATGATCGTGCCGTCGGCAGCCAGGATCCGCACCGCCGGATCATGATAGAACTTATACTTCTGCCGGATCTCCTCTTCACTCAGTTTTCCATGCAGATAGTAGATATCCGCCTCCATGCTGCGGATCGCAGTCCTCGCGTACTCTTTTCTGTCCTTAAGCTTTTCTGTATATCCATTACACACCGAAATAGCGCAGAATGCACAGATGACCAGGATCCCTACCATGATGAACGGCAGCATGACCTCATGCTCGATCCTGCAGAACCATGATCGAAACAGCTGTTTTTTCTTTCCGCTCATTCTTCTGCCCCTCTTTTCTTCTCAAACATCGGGATCACAACATAGACTGCCGCCGCGCACAGTGTTGCCGGAAATGCCCAGTATATCCGGAGATCCATTTTCCAGAACAGGACAGAGCAGATAAGTCCCGTAAAGAACGCTCCCACCGCCCCGGCTTTCGTTCTCCGTTTCCAGTACAGTCCACCGTAGATCAGAGGGGCAAGCGCCGCCGAGAATAATCCCCAGATGTCCGCTCCGAAGGACAGCATGTCCTCCGGCGGATTTACGGATAAGATCAGTGCAGCCGTGCCACCTATGAAGATAAATACCCGCGCCAGGATGAGGATCTGCTCCTCCGACATCTTCTTTTTTGTGATCTGGGCAGCCACATCGTAGGACAGCATGCAGCCGATCAGGTGAAGCTGGGAGTTCGCCGTTGAGACGCAGGCGCCGATCACGCTGATCAGAAAGAAACCGCTGAACGGTGTGTTCATGAGATTGACCACCGCATAAATAAATACGTCATCCGCGGAGCAGTAATTTTTCAGCTGCGGAAAGATGATCCGCAGTCCGAGACCGATCTGGGTCAGTGCAAAGTACAGCACGCACAGGAATATCAGTGCATGCAGGATCATATGTTTTGCAGTCTTTTTATCCTTCGCCGCCAGGATCCTGACCATATATTGGGGATTCGACGCCAGTCCCATTCCCCAGCCGAAGAACATGGAAATATATACGAAGATTCCGATCTCCGCTGTCTGCTTTTCGAAGACGCCCTTGCTCTTTATGAGTTCATGCACCGTCTGATCTGTCAAAAACCAATGTCCCGGAACGTTTTTTACAATAATCAGATACAGAACTCCGATGCTCACAGAAAGCATGATCAGATTCAGGCAGTCCGACTTCGTGACGGAGTTAAAGCCGCCAAAGCTCGAATAGAGGATAAAGAGATAAACAAGAAAGACAGCCACCTTGTAATTGATATTCAGCAGGCTGGATACCGCGATGCCAAATCCCTTGATCTGGATCATCAGATAGAAAATATAGCCACAGATCATAAAAATAGCCGATACTGTCTGCAGAAATTTTGAATGATGCTTTTTTCCGATCAGCTGTGGGATCGACAGGACATCATTCTCGTAAAGCCGGTCCGTCATCAGATACAGGAGACCCGCGCCGATAAACCACGGGATGACTGACGACGCGATGACGGAGAGTCCGCTGTGATACACGTTTCCCGTAAATCCCAGAATCGTCGCCGCAGAGACCCAGGTTCCGACAAATGTGAAAAACAGGCGTTTTTCGTCATTCTTTCTCTCACCGACGAAAAACTTGGAGAGAGAATCACTTTCCGAAAAAGAGAGCTTTCCGATGATCAGGAACACAACGGAATAGATCACAAAATAGATCAGCTGGATCAGTACCTGGTTCATAGCGCTCTCCCCGTATATTCCGTTCCGTAGCTGCCGTCATCCAGCCTGCGGAGTCGGTAATATCCATAGCTTTCCGTCTCCGACACCTCATATCCATCCGGAATCGTCACAAACACTTCCTTCGCCCCATTCCGGTATGCCTGATGCACCATTCGGCGGATCAGGCGGGGGAGTTCTTCCGGTTCGGAGAACCTGATCCGAACGCAGGAGATTCCGTCGGATTCCAGTTTACTCTGGTCCAGAACAGCGTCCCAATGTTCATTTCTCCCAATGATCTCCTTTGGGATCTCCCTCTCATACTCGATTCCCACAAGTGTCAGGCCCTTCGCCGGAGCAGTCTGTCCCGCCTCTTTGCGGTTTCTTGCCTCCAGTACCTCTTTCACATGTTCCGGCTCCCACTCGCCGGTTCCGACTTTTAACAGGGTTCCCGCGATGATCCGCACCATGTTGTAGAGGAATCCGCTTCCGCAAAGGCGGATCGTTACGATGTCTTCCTCATTTTTCGTCACCTGCGCCTCATAGATCGTCCGGACCGTCTCCTCCGCCTGGTGGTTTGCAGCACAGAAGCTGATGAAATCATGTTCCCCGATGAGATATTTTGCTGCCTCATTCATCTTTTCCACGTTTAACGGGTAATAGCAGAAATGGGCGTAGAGGCGTCGCGTCGGGATCTCGATCTTACAGTTTAAGATCTGATACTCGTAGGTCTTTACGCAGTTCTGCTTTCTCGGATGCCAGTCCAGGGGAACTTCCTCGGATTCCACCACACGGATATCCTCCGGAAGTCCGCGGTTTACCGCGTAACAGAATTTATCTCCCGGGATCCGGCTCTCCGTGTCGAAGACCGCCACGTTTCCTCTTGCATGGACACCGGAGTCCGTCCTGCTTGCCCCAATGACGCAGACAGGCTCTTTCAGAAGATCCGAAAGAGCCTTATTTAACATCTCCTCTATGGTAACGCCGTTGGGCTGGAGCTGCCAGCCCTTGTATGCGGTGCCGTCGTAGGCCACCGTCAGTTTGATTCGTCTCATAGCTTTATTGTTTTCCCTCTGCTGCCCGGGGATTCCCGGGCAAATTTACTTTTATACAAATCCAGCAGCTAATTTGCAGCCGAATCCAATTCTGCCCGGTTTTCCGGATAGAATCAGATATCAAATTACTTTTTCCCGGCTGAAATCGTTCATTTCTTGTAACTATTCAGTACCTTCATAGTTACGTGCAAAAATCCATTCCAGATCAGCTTCGCTGATGGGATTTTTGCCTTC
>ENA-UEQP01001613-UEQP01001613.1-human-gut-metagenome-genome-assembly--contig:-NODE-1613-length-19713-cov-3.376197_pt1 | contig 19713 bp, 17 predicted proteins | sample MGYA00242951_ERZ507951 | MGnify/ENA primary metagenome ERZ507951 (study PRJEB26167, sample SAMN06115539) | human gut metagenome | host: Homo sapiens | place: China:Shanxi | collected 2015-11-18...
AAAAAGTCCGAACGGACTTTTTTGACAAGCTGAAAAAGTACGCGGAACACATGTTCCGCGTACTTTTTTGCTTTTATTTTACCTTCGTGATGCGACCGCCGTCCACGGTGACGCCCCACGCCTCCTGCGCCGCCTCTCCCGGCAGCGCCTGCACCGCCTCGGCCAGCACCGTTATCTGCTGGTACACAGCCGCGCCGGTGGGCGAAACAAAGGTTTCCATCCGCATAGGTTCACAGAGCACCGTGGTGCTCTGTTCCGGCTCCACGGGCAGCGCATAGTAATACAGCCCGTCTCCGCCGTCCAGCCAGTTCTGCTGCAGCGTGATCTTCGGGAGGGCGGAGGGCGTTCCGGTGGTATTTCCCTTCGCGTCCACCCAGCAGGCGCTGAGCCGCAGACGCAGGAACACCGTGGTGCTCCCGGTGTTTTCCGCGGTAATATCGGACTTGACGCTGCCGACCACAGGGGAAGCTGCTGCCGTGTGCTCCACGCCGTTGACCTTTTCGTGAACGGCACAGGTGACGACGGCGGGGGTAAAATCGCTCTGCGCTTTCGCCCGGCGAAGCATGAAGGCCACCGCCACAGAAGCCAGCGCAACGGCGGCGGCCACGGCGATCACCGCCGCCGAGCGGCGCTTATTTTGCGGTCGTTGCAGTCTTTTCGCCACGTTACGCCTCCATTCTGTTCACCACAGCATCGCTGCTGCCGGTGAGCCACTTCTCCTTAACGGCAGCTCCGGCAAACGTCACGGTTTTCGGCTTACCGTCCTCCACCGTCACCGTCTGCGCGCCGTCGGCGTACCGCCATGACCAGCTGTTCACCTGCTCCACCGTATAGTCGCCGCAGGGCAGGTCGTACACGGTGGTGCTGCCGCCCTTGGGCACCGTCACCTCCACGATGTAGGTCGGGTCAGCCTGAGAGGTCAAGCGATACACATACGTCCCATCGCCGTTGCTTTCATCCTCCGTCGCCTCTCTTGTGATGGTCACATTGCCGTACACCGCCTTGAACCGTGCATAGAACACGTTGGTCTGGGGCGCGGGAAGCAGCTCGCTGTGCTTCGGCGTCAATTTGTCGGTCGCGTCATCCACCGTTCCCTTCTCCCTCACCGGGATGGTGCATTCGGCATCCTGATACCATCCGTCAAAGGTATAGCCGCTCTTGGCGGCAGGCGTGGCGCCCTTGAAGGGGTTCTTCTCCACCACCACCTCCAGCGTGTTGTTCAATGTGCCGCCGCCATACGACCACACGCGGTACTCCACCGTGTATTGCAGCGGCTCATAGTAGAAGATGATCTCGTTCTGTCTGTCATCGGGACGGAGGACGATGCTCTGGCTGACGGTGGACACGCAATGATAGCCGTCAATGGACTTCGCAGCGGCCGTGACCACCGCACCGTATTTTCCCGTGCCGTTCACAGGTGCGTGCAGCACATCGCCCGGCTGCGGGTTGTGGTGGGGGTCGCTGCCGTAGCGGAGATAGCGGACAACATAGCTCTGTGTGTTGCGGGTATAGAACACGTACAGCTCCGTGCCCTCCTTCTGCACAGTGAGGGAGAAGGCTCCCGCGTCGTTGACCTGCACCGTATCGCTGCTGTTGTCCCAGCGAACGGAGGCCGTGGGGCGCATCGTGAAGCCGCTGAATTCCTGCGGCGTGATGCTGAGGGGGGCGCCGATCTGGCCGATGCCCTCGGTGTAAACGGTGGACTCGGTGTAGTTGGAATAGGTGCCCGGTTCCACGCACTGCGGCTCGTCCGTGGCGGCATCCACATTTTGCAGCATGTAGTGGATGGCATAGTAGGCATTCCCGGTGTTTTTGGTATAGTAGAAGGTGACGACATTATCCGGTGAACCCACGTAGCCGCCTTTGCCGTCCTCAACCACCGCCAGAACAAGCCGCTTGTAGAAGGCGTCCGGCACATAGTCCTTCACCACCGCGAAGCGCTCTGTGACCACCGCCTTGGAGGTGGACTTGGCCACAGAGCCGGTACCGGTGGACTCGGACTCGATCAGCTCGCCTGTGCCATGATACCGGTATTCCACCTTATAGGACACCTCGGCGGCATGCACATAGTAGAATGTAAACACGTTGACGGTGGGCGCGGCCACGTTTGGCTCCTCCCCCATGGTGATGGAGTGGCTGGCCAGCGTGGGATAATACCCTGTGTTGAAGCCGCTGTACATCTGGTTGTAGGGGTCGCCCGCCTTGGGATAGAAGGTGCGGGTGCTGCCCTGATTGGCATAGCCCCGTGTGTCCCCGGCGATCTGGCGGTGGTAGCCGCCGCCCTCACCGGCGTAATAGATGTAGGTGCGGCTCTCTCCGCTGCCATTGGTAACGGTGTAGGCTTTTCCGTCCTGCGGGCTGTACAGGGACGCCTCGTCCAGCAGCGCCTTCCATTCTTCGTCAGCCGTTTCCTTCAGCACGTAGTGGATCAGGTAGGGCTGCGCCTTGTGGCTGCCCCAGTCGGCGTACACCAGCAGATCCTCCTTCACCGCCGTATCCGTGGGGGTAAAGGCCGTCTTTTTCCCGTTTTTCAGGTAAAACCAGCCGTTGAAGCTGTAGCCGTGCCCCGACCAATCGTCGGTGGGATCATCGATCTCATCCATCGCTAAGCCGTGATTCACGGTTCTTTCATACAGAATGAGCGCCTCATCGCCGGTGCGCTGGTACGTCTCCATGGCCTTCTGGTTCTTGAACAGGCGGACGGTATATGTCTTCGGCTCCCATTTTGCATACAGGCTGACATCGTGCTCCGGCATGGTGCTGCCGGGGACGTATTCACTGCCCGGGAAGCAGCCGGGGGAGGTGTACCAGCCGCCCAGCGTATACGCATGTTCCTCCAGCGGCTTCGGATAGGGCATCAGCAGCAGATCATACATCTTGCGATCCAGATCGGCCTGATACAGCACGTCATTGTACTGGATGATCTCGTCGTAGTTCTGCGCCGTGAGTGTGTAGCTGTTCCGGTTGTAGTAGAAATTGGCGGTGTAGGATTCGCGCCCGTCGGCCAGCGTTCCATTTTCCTCCCGTAAGCTGCCGCCGTCCTTATCCCGCATACAGGTAAAGCCCGGCAGGGGCGGGTCTGTCTGATGCTCGATGGTCGTGTTGTCATCGTTGGCAAAGACGGTGTCGTAGAGCATATAATACCGCGTCTCCCCGTCCACTGTGCGCTCTGCCACGCCCTCATCCGTCTCATGACCCGGCAGCACCTCCACATAGAGCTTATAGATCCACTGGCGGGGAATGCTCCATTTCACATTGGCGCCGTTGTCGAAAAAGCCCAGAAAGTTCACCGTGCTCGCATCGCCCCACTGGCCGATCAGCTTTTCGGCATAGAGCAGGTCATCGTTCAGCACAGGATACAGGCATTTGATGGTGGAGTTGGTGTTCTCCTGCGTGTACTTCACGTTGTACTCGCCGTTCCAGCCGGCGAAGTAGGCGTAGTTGCCCCACTGCTCCGCACCCAGATGCTCATTCGCTTTGTTGGCGTCGTAGCGGCTTCGCGCCGTCTGGATCTGGCCGAACACCTCCTCGGTGGGCCACAGGTGCAGCAGATCGGTGCCGTAGGGGACAGTGAATTCCAGATAGTGGAACCGGTCCCCCTTGGCGTTATAGCCGCCGCCGTCGGGATAGGTGCCGATGGTGTAGGTATACGCTGTACCCGTGGGCTGCTGGATGGTGGGAAGCTCGGCCACCACGCCCCAGTCGCCGCTTTGGATGTTATACAGCAGGCTCTCCACGTCATTGACCGTTTTGCCGTCTTTCTTCGGGCGCGCATTGTTCCCCGTCTCCTGATAAAAGCCGAAGGGTCGCATGCTGCCGCCCACCACGGAATAGACAGGCGTGTTGCTGGGGTTTGCGGGAGGGGCGACCGTGTCCTCGGCCGAGACATACTCCTTGGCGTAGTAGAACCGCAGGGTGTAGCTCTTGCGGGTGTAGTAGACGTTCACCGTGGTGGAGCCGTCGCCCTTAATGGTGACGTTCCCATCGGCTTTTTCATAGACGGAATGGCGGAAAAGCTCCGGCTTGCAGCCTTCGTTGTGGGTGTGTCCGTCCTCCTCGGTAAGCCCGCAGATGTAGGAATCCGCCTTGAGCCACGATGCATCGCCGGAGACGACCTCACCGGCGACGGCGCTGCGCTTCTGGCTGCCCATGTAGTCATATTCGGTGCCCTCTGCGTTTTTCAGCCAGTACACCACGGTGTACGTGGTGTCGGCGCTCTCCCAGAGCGCTTTGTAGCTGGCGTTCTCCGCCGGAACGGTGGTGGGCAGCTCGTCGACCTTGCCGTCGCCCTCGCCTTTTTCGTTCAGCTTGTCCCAGCCGACGAAGCTGTAGCCGTGGCGGGTGGGGGTAGTGGCCACAAAGGGCGTGCCATAGCGGGCGTAGACGTGCTCAGAGCCGTAGCCGCCGTTGGCATCCAGCTTGACCTGATAGTAATTGCGGTCGTAGTAGCACTCGAACACAGTGGAGCCGTCCGCCGCCACCGCCTCGGGATAGTGATACAGCTTGGTGAAGCCGCGCGCCTGCTCCTCGCCCAGCCCCAGAGCTTCATTGGCGATGATGGTGCCCGTCAGGGCGCTGCTCCGCCTGTAATAGTCCACGTTCTCCGAGTACATGTCGTCGTGAATGTTCTGGAAGTAGTAGCGGACAGCGTAGGACACCGCGATGGCCTTGTAGTACACGTTGACGGTGTAGGTCGCCTCGGTATAGCCCGCCCCCACCGACAGATCCAGACTCTGTGCGCTCTCTGTGGCCGCGCCGGGGTCGGTGGTGTCCGGATCATCGGGATACCAGTAGGGTGCATAGCCCAGATAGGTGGGGGACAGCACCTTCTGGCTGTACGGCTTGCCGCTTTTGATCGTTGCGGAGAAGCCGGTGTAGATGGGCAGCCCGGTCACAGCGTCCAGATAGTTGACGGTGACGTTGATATACTCCGGAGCGCCGCTGCGGGACACCCGGCGCGGCGTGCGTCTGGGCGCGGAAGCAGCCGCCGCGGACGTCTCCTGCGTCAGCTCGTCCCTCTGGCGGTTCAGAGCGGCGGCGTCCGCCTCCACATCGTAGGAGACGGTGACCTTGACGGGGTCGGAGACGCTCTCGCCGCCCACCGCGCAGCGCACCATGGCGCTGCCCTTTTCCAGCGCGGGAGACACCATGGCATACGTCAGCGTCAGGGTCGCGGCGGTGGCGTCGTAGATGCTCACCCAGTCGCCGTCCAGCAGGATCTGCCACTGATAGTCCGTTTCGCCCGTCTCGCTGGCGGCCTCCATCGTGACGCGGCCGGACTGGGGCAGCGTCACCTGCGCCGTTTTTGTCCCGTCCACGGTGACGGTGACGGCGTCGGACGCGTCGCCCACCACGGTCAGGCCGCCGGGCAGCAGCTCCATAAACAGCACAAGCCCCAGCAGCAGCGAGAGCAGCCGCCGGAAGCTCATGGTTCGGTTATTGGTACATTTCTTCATTCGGCGTCACCTCCCGCTCAGCCGTTGACCCGCGCCCACGCGGTTTCCGCTGTGTCCCCGCCCTCGCGCTGCACCGCAGCCGCCTGCACGCGGATGTGCAGTGTTCCCGCCGCAGCCTGCAGCTGTGTGCGGGTCATATTCTCCGATACGTTCACCGCGCCGCCAGCGATAAGCCCGGCGGTCAGCGCCGTGTTGGGCGCCAGCTCCCGATAGTAGACATTGTCCCGCAAATGCGTCCAGCCGTCGGCCACCCGCCAGGACAGACTGCCGCCTCCGTAGGTGTAGGTGCGGTTATCCGCGCCCCGCGTCCAGTCGGAGCCCTTCAGCTCCACAAAGACGTATGTGGCGGCCTCGCTGCCGTCAAAGCGGACGGTCAGGTCTTTCTTGGCGGCCACACCGGGCTGCACCTGCACGCTGCCGCTGTCGGTAACGGTCAGGTCGCCGAAGGCGGCCACCCGCGCCTCGTCCTGCGAATGGGCGGAGGCCACATAGCGGGAAAAGGTCACGCCGGTGAGGGCGAAGGTGGCCACCGCCAGATACAGCAGCCATGCCCGCAGGGGCAGGCGGCGCTTATTCGGTTTTGCCAGCCTCTTGCCTGCCATAGTCTTCTCCTGTGTCGCGTTTCTTCTGTAATACGTCCGGTACCAGCACCAGAACGGGGATCATCAGCACCAGACACAGCGCGCCCAGCGGGGTGCGCAGGAACCGCACCGCCGCGCCCGCACCGTGAAGCGTCAGCACCACGCGCCCCAGCACGTCCTCCGGCGGAACCATGTCCGCGTCGGCGGTGTTGTTGGCATCGCCCTTTGTCCGATAGCCCTCCGCCGTCACCTCCGTGACGCGGTGGGTGGTGGTGTTCGCGCCGCTGCGGAACATGATGATATCCCCGGCGCTGTACGTCTCCTGCCGGTGTACGATCACCAGATCGTCGGCTCGGATGGCCGGCTCCATGCTGCCGGTGAGCACCACCGCCGTGCGATAGCCCAGAATGGCGGGACTGTCGTTGTGAAAAAGTCTCTGCGCTGCCAGTGTGTACAGATTCGCCAGCAGCACCAGCGCCAGTGCCGCCACGATCACCCCTTGCACCGCCCTGATGACGGCACATCCGATTTTTTTAGCCACGTTCGTGTCTCCTTTTTACAAGCATCATCACCAGCAGCGCCGCCGCGCCCAGCGCCAGCGCATACCACACCGGGGAGAACTCGTCGCCGGTCTTGTAGTCGGGCTTTTCCGGCTCGATGACCGTGCCGCCGGAGCTGCCCTGATCGACGACGGTCAGATAGAAGCCCAGCTCCTCCACATCCGTAGCGGCGTTGCCCAGCGCCGTGTCCGCCGCGTCCTGCGCGGCGCTCACCTCAAACAGCCACGACCACAGGATGGAAAAATCCTGCCGCTGATTGCCGCCCACGGTGCCGCTGACGGCGCGCACCACCTGCCCCTTGTCCACCCCGTTGGGAAGGACGTAGGACGTTGTGTCGGCAAAAGCCTCGCCGGTAAGGGCGGAGGTCACCGGCAGGGCGGCGTTCGTCTTTTTCTCATAGAGCACGGCGGTGTAGCGGACGGTGCGGCCGGTGTTGTTTTTCAGCCGCACCAGCGTCTCCCCTGCCGTGCCGGGGGCGATCACCCGCTGCCCGTCGGCGGCGTTCACGTTGTCGTAGCTGCGGCGGAACAGCTCCAGCCGCGCCGCGCCCTGCGCGTCCGTCTCCGTGGCGCTGTCCCACGTGAGCCGTCCGGTGGTGTAGGTCAGAATATGCTCCGGGCGGGTGCCGCTGCTGGCGTAGGTCACGCCCAGCGCCGCCGGAAGCAGGATAAGCTGGATGAGGAGCAGCGTCAGCACCACCTCCAGCCGATTGGTTTTTTCGCAGAGGCGCATGCCGTCCCTCCCTTCCCCATCCGTTTTCCGGTACGCAGGCCGTCCGTCCGCCGCGCGGACAAACCGCCTATATACCGGAGCTCCCGCCTGCCCGCAAGGGGCAGGCGGGTTCTCGATGCCGCAGGGAATAGGGGTGTTTCCCCGCGACCCGTACAGCAAATTGGTTAAGATAGATTAGTCGACCTGGGTGACGGTAGTGACAACCGTCAGCAGAATATCAGCAGCCTCGCCCTTAGCAGCCCGATCGCCCAGATAGGTGTCCTTTATATCACTGGCATCGTCATGATGGAACGGCCATTCCCAACTGACAGAAGGTGCTTTATGATCTTCGGCAGTGAGACTATCCAAAGGAGTTCCCGCCTTATACGTGGCGCTGAAAGCATTAATTTTGTTCACAACTGCCCTAGCCAATGCATCGGCGTTATCGAATGTAGTGCCATCAACAACCTCATTTATCCAAGCCTGATCTTCAGCGCTGTATGTGGGAATCTTAATCTGCAAGGGGCAGTAGAATTTACCATCTGCATCCTTCCATTTGTCGTTGAGGGTCAGCGTTGCTGTGTACTGCACCCGCACCGCTACCTCAGGGGTTCCAGTCAGAGTCATGCTGACCATGTTGCCCTTGGTTCCGGGAGCAACCAGCTTGCTATCATCCGAAGATACCACAGACTGAGCAATAGTTGCCTTAACGTTGGTATCATCCGTGTCGTATTCCTTGGCGAACATAGTGCCGTTGGCGGTAATCTCCACACCAAACTTAGCAACACGGGCACTGTCGTGTCCGGTACCGCTGGTCACATACTTAGCGAACGTGCCGCCCACGAAGCAGCTGGTCACCAGCACCAGAGCCAGCAGCAGGCCGGCCACGCGCATGGTCTTTCCTGTTTTCTTTGTTTTCATACATTTCCTCCATTCTGCTCCGGCACTCCCCCGGAGCTGCGTTTTTTATTTTCTGCGCCTCCCCAGACGCGGGTTTACAGGTCATTCGGCGGGCTATGCTCTCCCGCCCCGCAGTCCCTGTAGGGCGGGACCCATGTGTCCCGCCGCAGGTATGCGCTCGCTCACGGCGGGGCACACAGGCCCCGCCCTACAACTCCTCGCAATGACACGTTTCCGTAGGGGACGGCGTCCTGCAGTGGAGCGCAGCGGAACAAATGCCCTTGGGGTACGACGTCCCGCCCCTGTCACTCCGAGCCAGTGACCGATGTCACTGGCGTGGGAATCCGTTTCCCGTCATTCGGCGGGCTTTTCCGCCTTCAGCCGCTCCAGCTCCCGGCGCAGCTGCTCCTTCTCCTCGTCACCGGCGCGGGTCTCCCGGCGGCGGCGCAGGATATCCCACACCACGAAGGCGCACACCGGCACGCCGATGAAGATCACCATGCCCAGCGGCTTTTGCAGGAACAGCGCGAAGTCGCCCACCTTGGGAATACGGCCGCTGTACTGGCCGATGATCTGGTCGGCGCTGATAGGCTCGTCCTCGGTGTTGTTGGCGTCGCCCTTGGTGACGAATTCCGTCCGGTCGGCGCTGATGGAGACGATGCGGTGGGTGACGACGATGCTGCCGTCCATAAAGGCCACCACGTCGCCCACCTTCAGCTCGTCAATGTCGGCCTGCTTGGTAAAGATCAGGTCGCCCACCTCGATGTGATCCTCCGCCGTCCCGCTCATGGAGCCGGACAGCACCACCATGGGCGCTACGCCCAGCACGGTGGGCGGCGTCTCCGGGTGGAGGGTTCCCTTGACGATGATGACGATGTTGCACACCAGAAAGAACCCGAACACCACGCACAGCACCGCGCCGATGATATGCATCGCCGCGCCGCTTTTCTTTTTTTCTGTCATGTGTTTACCCCTTCCGAAATTATTTTTATATGGACGATCCATATATACACATGCCCAAATTGTCATTCGAGCCGGTGATGGCCACCGGCGCGGGAATCCGTTTTCCCCGAAAAAAACAAAAAACCGGCTGCAAAAGAACGTACCCTGCGGGTACGCTGTTTTTGCAGCCGGTCAATCATGCAGTCAGTCCTGTTTAGACACCTTGGCTTTGCGTCTCAGCCTTTCGACTGATTTGCCAAATATTCGATTCTCTGTAATTATATTCTTTTTATCGTGTTTCGTCAAACGTCATCTTGTATAAATTTTGTGGCATCCTTGCGTTGATTTTTGGCGAATACGCCTATTTCAGCTCCTCAAGCGCGACCAGCACCCGCCGGTAGGCCGTCTCCGTCTCCGCCAGACGCGCCTGTGCGCCGGACAGATCGCCGCTGCGCAGGCACTCCGTCATGTCCGATGCCAGCGCCCGCAGCCGCTCCAGCCCCAGATTGGCGGCCACGCCCTTCAGGGTATGCGCCGCGCGGAAGGCGGTCTGCGCATCGCCGCGCCCCAGCGCTTCGGACAGCTGGGGAAACGAGTCGTCCAGCGGAAACAGGCGCAGGAACCGCCGGGTCGCATCCGCGCCGCCCAGGCGCGGCGCAGTCTCGGCGGCGGTGCCGCCGACAGCACGGTAGAATTGGTCAAGCGTCATGGCGCTTCCTCCTTATGCATTCCACGATGGTGCGCAGCATCTGCGCCGCGTCCAGCGGCTTGGGAATATGCCCGTCCATGCCCGCCTCCAGACAGGCCGCCACATCCTCGTCAAACAGGTTGGCGGTCATGGCGATGATGGGCAGCGCCGCGTCGGGGCGCTCCATGGCGCGGATGGCGCGGGTGGCGTCCAGCCCGTCCATGACCGGCATCATCACGTCCATGAGCACCGCGTCCAGCTCTCCGGGTCTCGTTGCGACGAATTTCTCCACGGCCTCGCGGCCGTCCCGCGCCTGTACCACCTGCGCACCGGCGTCCTCCAGCAGATAGACGGCGATCTGGCGGTTCAGGTCGTTGTCCTCCGCCACCAGAACACGGCAGCCCGTCAGGGACGGCAGCGCCGCAGGTATGGCCGCCGGCTCCGGGATGGCGCAGGGTGTCACCGGCATGCTGATCTCAAACCGGGTGCCCTCGCCGGGGGCGCTGTCCACCCGGATGGTGCCGCCGTGCTCGTCCACAATGCGCTTCACCACCGTCAGCCCCAGCCCCACGCCCTCGATGGTGTTGGCGCGGCCTGCGTTCTCCTGTGCGAAGGCCTCGAACATGTGCTTCTGGAACTCCTCGCTCATGCCCACGCCGTCGTCCTCGCAGATAAACGTCAGCCGGCAGATGCCGTCCGCGTCATAGGCGGTGCGGAAGCGGCAGCGCACCTCGCCGCCGGGAAAGCTGTATTTGATGGCGTTGCCGATGATATTCTGGCCGATCTGCCGCAGATACAGCGGGTTGCCCTGGAGCTCGTCATATTCCAGCGCCATCTCCTCTGTTTTCACCGTCACGCCGCGCTCCTCCGCCTGCGCCCGCGCCAGCAGCATGACCTCATCCAGCTCCGTTGACAGGCGATAGGGCATGGTCACGGAGGCAGTTTCCTTCCGGCTCAGGCGATTCAGCGTCAGGACGTCGTTGACCAGCGCCAGAAGATAGCGCGCGGCGGTCTGCGCCTTCTCGCGGCAGTCCTGTACCCGCTCCCGGTCGTCCGGGCTGCGTCCGATGATCTCCAGCATGCCCATGATGATGTTGATGGGCGTGCGGATATCGTGGCTCATGCTGCGCAGGAAGTCCGTCTTAGCCTGATCCGCCGCGGTCGCCCGCTGCACCTCGGCCTCCAGCTGCCGCTGGTAGATCTTCTCCCGGCGCTTGCGCTCCTGATCGGCGCCCATCAGAAGCAGCAGCATCACCACCACCGCCGCCGCGTACACGCCGAAGACGGCGATGACCGCGTTGCGGCTTCGGGCGAACACATAGCTCTCCGCCATGAATACATACAGGCGGTAGTCCCGATACAGGCCGCGCACGCCGAGAAACGCCTCGTTGGTGTTGATCCGTGTCATGGTGCTGCCGCCGCCGGCCTCGTCCAGCGCACGGATCAGGGCGACCTGCGAAACCGGCTTTCCATGCTGCGTCTCGTTGCTGGAGCCGATGACCGTCTCGCCGTCGGTGATGTAGGCATAGACCCTGTTGCTCAGCACCGTCTCATACCCGGCCAGCAGACTCTCCACCGACGACTGATAGGCCGCCAGCTCGCCGGTCCTGCGCTGGCGGGCGCAAAAGATGACGCCCGGCGCGTCCTGCCGCGCCACCGCCGCGATGTCATAGAATTTACCGTTGCGGGTCAGGCGCTGGGAGAATATTTTCTCCGGATACTGCCGTATGGCGGCGATGGCGCTGCCGGTGTACAGGTCGCGCCACTCGCCCTCGCCGCAGGCAAACTCCGGCTTCAGCTCGCCATCCAGCACCAGCACGTCGGTCATGCGCTGGCGCTGTGCGTAATCCTCCAGATATTCGTCTGTCCAGATACCGGGCAGCAGCACACCGGATGTGGCCAGCTCCGCCGCCTGCTCCGTCAGGCGCACAAGGCTCTTCACCTCGTCCGCCACGATGATCTCCCGGTAGGTGACGCACTGGCGCTCAAGATAGTGCACCGTGCGATCCATGGTGCGCTGGGCGTCCCGGCGGCCGAGATATATACCCACCAGCGCCGTGGCCGCAACAGTCACAAACCCCACCGCCAGCATGAGCAGAAGGGCGGCCTTGTTGGAAATTCTCTTCATCATGGCGTCACCCCGCCAGGGCCGCTTCCGCGTCCACACCGTGTCTTGTCAGAATATCCGCGATGGTGCCGTCCTCCTTCATCTCCGCCAGCACCGCGTCCAGCTGCTCGGCCAGACCGCGGTCGTCCTCCAGGCCGAAGGCCGCACCCAGCCCCACACGCAGCAGCTCCTGCTCCAATATCCGGTAGCTGCCCGTATGGTAACTCATAAAGTGCCGGTAGGCCGTCTCGTGGCCGGCTCCGGCATCCACATAGCTCTTGTTCAGCGCGGCGAACACCTCGTCCATGCTGACGAAGCTGTACACGTTCTGTACCTGCTCCACGCCGTCCACCTGGTGGTTCAGCAGCAGCTCCTCCGGTCTGGAGCCGTTCTGCACGGCGATCCGCTTTCCGTTCAGATCGCTGAGCCGGTAAATGCCGCTGTCGCTGCGTACCACCATCACCTGACGGCTGTACATATACGGCCCTGCCCACTGGTAGCGATCCTCGCGTCCTGTCATGGAAAAGCAGCCCCAGAGACAGTCCACCGTGCCCTGCTCCAGCAGGATGTCCTTGAACTGCCATGCGATCTTCTGAAATTCCGGCTCGTATCCCATGCGGCGGCAGGCTTCCGTGGCGATCTCCACATCAATGCCGGCAAAGGAGCCGTCCTCGTCCAGATAGAAGTACGGCTCGTAGTTATCGCTGCCGATGACCAGCTTCGGCAGCGGCTCGTCCTGCTCCTGCCGTCCGCAGCCGCACAGCACCAGCGCGCACAGCACCAGCAGCGCCGCCAGCCGTTTCCCTATATGCGTCATTGGCTCTCCTCCCCGGTGTAAACCTCGCGGCGCAGTGTACCCTGCAATTCTCGCAGACACTCCACCAGCAGCGGGTCAAAGGCGCCGCACTCCCCCGCCGCGATCATCTCCATAGCCTTCTCCATGGGGTACGGCTCCTTGTATACCCGGCGGCTCACCAGCGCGTCGAACGCATCCGCCAGCCCCGCCGCCTGTGCCGCGATGGGTATTTCCTCGCCCCGCAGCCCGTCCGGATAACCCTTACCGTCAATACGCTCGTGGTGCCAGCGGCAGATCTCCGCCGCCGTTTCCAGCAGCGGCTCGCCCTGATAGTCCTTCATGCTGCGCAGGATCGTCTCGCCTATGACCGGATGTCCCTTGATGATCTCAAATTCCTCCGCCGTCAGCTTGCCGGGCTTGTTGAGTATCTCGTCGGGAATGTCCAGCTTGCCGATATCGTGAAACATGGCCGCCGCCGCAATGCGCCGGCAATCCGGCCGGGTGAGCCGGTACCGGTCGGTCTTTTCCGTCAGGCGCTCCAGCAGCAGCTCCGTCAGGCGGCGGATATGGCGGGCATGGTCGCCGCCCTCGCCGTTGCGGTAAGCCACGATCCGCGCCAGCACGTCGGCCATCATGCCGCTGCTGCGCTCCTGCGCACGCGCCTGCTGTATCAGCACCGATGTGAGCCGCCGCTGGCGGGCGTACAGCTTCACCGTGTTCATCACCCGGCGGCGCACCACCTGCACATCGAAGGGGCGCTCGATGTAATCCGCCACGCCCAGCTCATAGGCGTGGCTCATGCTATCCGCCGAGGTGTCCGCCGTGATCATAATGACCGGTATGTCGTCCAGCAGCTCCCGGTTCTGCATCTCCTCCAGCACCTGAATACCGTCCATGCCCGGCATGATCATATCCAGCAGCACCAGCGCGATGTCGGTTCCATATTTTTCCATCTGTGCCATGCACTCCGCGCCGTCCGCGGCCTCTGCCAGCTGAAACTCCCCGCCCAGCATCTCCCGCAGAATGGCGCGGTTCAGGGGCGCATCGTCCACGATGAGGATGCGCTGCGCCGTCTCGCCGCCGACCGTCTCCTCGTCCCCTTCCCTGACCACCGCGTCCTTTCTCCGCTTGGCGCGGTACATGAGCCGGTCGGCGCGGTGGGCGGCCGCCGCTATCGTTTCACCCTGCGCCATCACGCAGCCGATGCTGACCGTCAGCCGCAGCTCATCGCCGCAGCCGGGTATGTCGGCGCTCTGCACCCGCTGCCGCACCGTCTCCAGCATGGCGGCGAACTCCTTTTCCTCCGCTTGGGGCGCCAGTATCAAAAATTCGTCACCGCCGTACCGCACCAGCGAGCCGCGGCTGCCCAGCTCCCGGCGGATCACCTCCGCCAGCGCCCAGAGCGCCTTGTCCCCCACGCTGTGCCCGTACACGTCGTTGTACAGCTTCAGGTCGTCCATATCCACCAGCGCCACGCCGCCGCGGAACGCCTCCGCGCTCATGTCGCGCTCGTAGTGGTTGCGGCTGAGCGCGCCGGTCAGAACGTCCTGCTCCTGCTCCTGCGTGTCCCGGCCGGAGATCACCAGCGTGTTGTCGTTCACCCGGTCGATGCGGATGTCGTACTGGCGGTACGCCTGCCCACCCTGCCGGAGACGCAGGCGAAAGCTGTCGTTATCCGCGTTCTCATCGAAAAAGCCGCGCAGGTTTTCGCCGCTGAGATAGCGCGTCCAGACATCCTTTTCTGCTGACACAGCGCAGCCGTCCCGGAAGATGTTCCGCAGCTCGTCCACGCTGTACCACTTGTCGCTGATCCCCTGCGCCAGTCCGGTCTTGCACACCCGCAGCTTGCCGCGGCTCCTGTCGTATTCGCACACCGTGTCGCAGAAGGGCAGCAGCGCCGCGATAAACCGATCCTTTTCCATCATAACGATTACCCCATACCGTCACGCCGTCGCCGGCATTTTTACTGTATATTATACCGAAATCCGCCGGGCATTGCAACAGCCGCAGCAGGAAAAAGCGCGACCTTTCGGCCGCGCTTTGGGTCACATATCCACCTTTTCATAGGCTCTCGCCGCTGCCCGGAACGTCAGCAGCGTGCAGCCCGTATAGACCAGAATACTGCCGATGAGCACCGGCAGCAGCCGCAGCTGGGTGGCCGCGTCCATGTCGTCCAGCCACGTCAGGCCGGGGATATGGGGCAGGGCTTCCATCACCAGCATCAGCAGCGCCATGGGGATGGTGGCCTTTACAAAGGCTACGCCCACCTTGTAGCCGTTCTTGTAGAAGGAGGGCAGGAACACGGCGTTGAACAGCGCATACAGAAGAAACCCTGCCGCCAACAGCGCCAGATTGGGGTCAAGCCCCACCAGATTGTCCTTGCCCGGCTGCAAACGCGCCGCCAGCAGGCAGCAGGGCGCCAGCAGCGCCAGCGACGTCAGCTCGATCAGCGCCGTGAACAGGCACCCGGCCTTCACCGCGTCCCGCTTGGGCACCGGCAGCAGCGCCGTGTAGTACAGGTCCTTCTGCTCCCGCATGTTCAGGAAGCTGAAGAACAGCCCCAGCGTGACGTAGAAAAAGATCACGGTGTAGGGGTAATTGGGGATGATGACCATGATACCGAACAGGCAGAAAACCGGCGTCAAGGGATGACACACCAGCCGCAGCTGCTTATATAATAGCGCCTTCATCCAGCGGCCTCCTTTCCACATGTACGATGATATCCTCCAGCGTAACGCCCACGTCCTTATAGTGGTCGCGGAAATCGTCCAGCGCGCCGGTATACTGCATCTCGCCGTCCTTGATAAAGGCGATGTGGGTGGCGCACTTTTCCAGATCGGAGGTGATATGGGTGGAGAACAGCACGCTGCGCGTACCGTCCGCCACCAGACGGCGCAGCAGCTCCGTCAGCTCGTCCCGGCTCACCGGGTCAAGGCCGCTGGTAGGCTCGTCCAGGATCAGCAGCCGGACGTTGTGGCTCAGCGCCAGGGCGATCATGTACTTGACCTTCATGCCGCTGGACAGCTGATCCACCCGCTTTTCCTCGTCAATGGCGAACAGATTCAGATAGTGGCGGTATTTACCCTCGTCCCAGTTGTCGTAGAACCGGCGGGTGACGTCGGTGATAACACGAATCTTCTTTTTCGGGTAGAAGTCGATGCCGCCCAGCACCACGCCCAGCTCCCGCCGGATGGCGCGCTCGTTGGCAGCGTAGTCCATGCCGAACACCTTCACCTCGCCCCCGTCCGGATGCACCATGCCCAGAATGGATTTCAGCGTGGTGGACTTGCCCGCGCCGTTACGCCCGATGAAGCCCATCACCGCCCCCTCCGGTACGGCAAAGGACACGCCATTCAGGGTAAACGCCGGGTAGCGCTTCGTCAGCCCCCGTACCTCCAACACGTTCATTCGTCGTCCACCTCCCCGTCCTCGCTGGGCAGGCTGTTGAACACGGTCTTCATCAGCGGGTTCAGCTTGTCTACGGTTTGCAGCGCAAGCCCCTTCTTCTTATCTGCCATCAGCACCAGCGTGTCCCCCGGCTCCAGCCCGAACATGTCCCGCGCCTCCTTGGGAATGACGATCTGCCCCTTGGGGCCGATCTTCACGCTGCTCATAAAGTACCGGTCGTTTCGTCCCATATACTCGCCCCTTTCGGTTGGATTGGTATAACTTTTCTTACTTTTCGCATTGTAGCACCCTGCGCAGAGGCTGTCAAGAGGCAAACGACACCACCTGCGGACGCGGCGCCGCCCCGCAGAAAAACACCCCGACCTCCTCGCCTCCTCAAGGACAGCTTCCGCCGCTTTGTCGAAATTTTGTATGTCTCCCGCCGTAATTCCCGGCATTTCTCCTTTTTGCACAACGGCGCGCAAGGATATTTATTGTTATTTACAAGGAATTTGCCCCAAAAACGTCCGCCGCCCTCTTGCATTTCCCCCTCCGCTGTGGTACACTTAGGCAGTAAGAATCCGTGATAAGTTCGATTGGTAGGCGAAAAGTTCCGCATATCATTATCTGGGGTGTGAAATATGAAACAGATGGGGGCAGCCTCGCGCAGAAAACTGAATATCGCGCTTCTCATCCTGCTGCTGGTCGCTCTGGTCGTGCTGGCTGCGGTGTTGTTTGTGCGCGCCAAGCCGGACGCTGTGTCGCCGGACAACCGTATCGAGACGGCGGAGCCGCTGTCCCTGACGTTGCCCCGCACGGCGCTTTCTGCTATTTTTAATGATGCTGCGTCACCGCAAACGGGTGGATATTCGGCAGTCCCGCTGACCGGCGACCTCTCTCTCCCCAACAGTCAGCTCACTATGGATGTCAACGAGCAGCTCTTGCCCGGCGACACCTGGACTGAAACTTTTGACGTAAACGCCCGCTTCCGCGGCACAGCTACCATCCGCTTCACCGCCGCGCTGAAAGATGACCCTGAACTGCCCCGTTCTGACCTTGATGTGCAGAAGGAGGACAAACCCGAAAAGCTTTCTTCTCAGCTGAGCATGACTGTGAAACAAGGTGATACTGTTATTTACAGCGGTGATTTAGCTGGCTTAGCTGATGAAGTCGGAAAAGGTGTTACCACTTCTGTCCCCGGCTCCTCTCCTGCCAAGGTTCCCTACACCGTGATTCTCAAGCTGAACGAAGAAGCGGACAACCGTTACCAAGGTCGGAGATTCAGTCTGCTGCTGACATGGCAATTGGATGACACCGGAGGTGGCGGCGGTGGCGGCGGTACGATCATCGTCAAGCCGCCCAAGACCGGCGACGATTTCTCGCCGTTCCTGATGGGCGGCGCGGCGCTGGTGTCCCTGTCATTGCTGGCGGTGCTGGTGCTCCGCCGCAGAAAGGGGGAGCATCATGACTGATACCTCTGCCAAGCGCACCGACACCCGCCGCCGCTGGCTCAGCAGCGCTTTGCTGACCGTTCTGCTGGTGTTGGGGCTAATTGTCACAACCCTTGCTATCAGCACTAAAATCAGTGTCGAGCGTAACTTTACCACCGGAACGGTTAAGCTCAACCTGAACGGAAGTGCTGATGCTGAAGACGGTAAAGGTGCGCCTGTCATCACTGAAGACGACAAGTTTCTCTTTGAACCGGGCATGACCGTAAACAAAACCTTTTTCCTTGAGAACAGGGGTGCAGATTGTTGGTATAAACTGTATTTCAACAATGTCAGCGGCGACTTGGCTTCCGTGCTGGATATTACTATCAAAGACGGTGATAAGCTTCTCTGCTCCGGCAAGATGAAAGACCTCACTTTTGCCAACGCGCCAATCGCCGGGGAGCTTAGAGCCGGTTCCCGTCTTGACCTGACGATTTCTTTCTACTTCCCGAAGGATGTGGGCAACACCGCACAGAACGGCGCATTGCAGTTTGATTTGTGCGCCGATGCCACTCAGTCTGCTCACAATGGTGAGGACGGCAAACCCCCCGTATTTGAAAATAAGTAATAACATAGGAGCCATCCCATGAAAGAAACTCTCGGAAAGATCCTGCGTATCTTCACCACCGTGCTGATGGTGCTGTCCATCTGCATGATGATCTTCACCGTGATCTCCGTGCTGACCTTCAACCGTTCCGACCGGCAGATGTTCGGCTACCGCGCGTTCATTGTCCTGTCCGACTCCATGTCGGCCACCGACTTCAAGGCCGGCGATCTGGTGCTCACCCGCGACGTTGATCCCGCCACGCTCCAGCCCGGCGACATCATCGCCTTCACCAGCACCAACGACGAGAACTACGGCCAGACCGTCACCCATAAGATCCGCTCCCTGACCACCACTGCCGACGGCGAGCCGGGCTTCATCACCTACGGTACCACCACCGGCACCGACGACACCGCCGTTGTCACCTACATGGACGTGCTGGGCAAGTACGCCGGGCATCTGGCCGGCGTGGGTAAGTTCTTCAACTTCCTCAAGACCACGCCCGGCTACATACTCTGCATCTTTGTCCCCTTCGCCCTGCTGATCCTGTCCCAGTCTGTGGAGACGGTTCGCCTGTTCCGCCGCTATAAGGGCGAGCAGATGGCCGAGCTGCAGGCGGAGAAGGACAAGATCGCCGAGGAGCGCCGCCAGAGCGCCGAAATGCTGGCTGAGCTGCAGGCGCTGCGCGCCCAGCTGGGGCAGAACGCCCCCGAAGACGGCGCCGCCCCTGTACCGGACAGCGCCCCCGCCGCCCAGCCGGAAACGCCGCAGACCGACACCACGGAAAGCGCGCCGGAGCCTGCCGAGACCATGTAACGCAGCCCGGAAACGCTGCTCCGTGTCAGATCATAAGAAAGGAAGTACCATTATGAAAATGTATCGTCCGCACAGGCTCTGCCCTCGGAACAGCAAGCCAAAGGAACCCAGCCTGTACCGCTCTCTGTGCGTCAGCATTCTCTGCATGTTTCTGAGTACAGTCATGCTGGTTGGGACGACGTTTGCATGGTTCTATTCCTCTGCCACCAGCGCCGTCAGCACGATCACCGCCGCAAGTCAGTTTAATACTACGCAAGCCATATCGCAAGACACGATCAGATTGGCTGTCAACTCCGCTTCCGCTGTTGCGCTCTATGATAGCGACAATGCGTCCGAAACCGACATTAGCCTCGATGACCTGCCTTGGTCGCCTTTTACGTCCAACAGCGGCAGTCCTTTCAGCAGCGTCCCCTTTTCCCCCGGCGATTCTCAGGTGATTTTCCTCCGGCTCGACAACACCGGCTCTTCTGATTCCACATACCGCCTTGCATTGAATCTGCTCAGCGAAGCACCGGGCAAGACCGCCGATGGCCAGGAGGTATCTGTCAGCGGAAATCTGGTGTACGGTTACGAAGTCCTTAACACCACCGATTTATTGGAATTGGCTGATTTCGACCCCGCTGACCGCGCTGATTCAGATACGGAAGCGACCAATTTCGTAACCGATTCCCTTTCCGAGCACAGAGGTGAGCGGAATGGAGACATCATCACATACGGCGGAAATATCTGCTCTGT
>ENA-UEQP01001616-UEQP01001616.1-human-gut-metagenome-genome-assembly--contig:-NODE-1616-length-19668-cov-5.111888_pt1 | contig 19668 bp, 17 predicted proteins | sample MGYA00242951_ERZ507951 | MGnify/ENA primary metagenome ERZ507951 (study PRJEB26167, sample SAMN06115539) | human gut metagenome | host: Homo sapiens | place: China:Shanxi | collected 2015-11-18...
GGGCGCATCTATGGGGCTACCTTCATCGACCACCTCACAAACTTTGATACGCCATATTTGGAAATCCAGAAACAGGGACATGGCGCACTTGTTGATACACCAAGCGGTGAGTGGTATTATGCAAGTCTTTGCGGACGTCCATGGACTCATGAAAATCAGTGCTGCATTGACCCACGTGGTTACTGTACTCTTGGACGTGAGACAGCGATTCAGAAAGTATACTGGGATGAAGAAGGCTGGCCTCGTATTGAAGGCGGCCACGGCGGAAAGGTTCTTGTAGATGCACCGAAAGATGCAATTAAAACAGATGCACCGCTTGATCATTCCATGCATGATGAATTTGATACTGAAAAATTACATAATGAATGGAATACCCTTCGTGTTCCATTTACGGATGCAATGGGAACGACAGGAGATGGCAAACTGACTCTCCGCGGACAGGGTTCTCTGAGCAATAAACATGAACTGTCACTGGTCGCAAAACGCTGGCAGGCATTTAACTTTGATGCTTCTGTAAAAGTAAGTTACAATCCATTTTCTTATCAGCAGATGGCAGGACTTACCAACTTCTATAATGACAAGCATTGGTCCTTTGCATTTATCACATGGAATGAGAAAAATGGACGTGTCATCGAAGTGGCCCAGTGTAACCGTGGCGGCTATACATCATTCCTCCGCGATGATGCAATTCCGGTACCGGATGGCGCAGATGTATGGTTCCGCACAAAAGTTAGAAAACAGACTTATACCTACGAATATTCATTTGATGGTGAGAATTACAAAGAAATTCCGGTAACTTTAGACGCATCCATTTTATCGGATGACTATGTACTGCAGAGCTATGGCGGATTCTTCACCGGTGCATTTGTTGGTATGGCATGTGTTGATTATGCCGGATACAATACGGTTGCAGAGTTTAGAAGTTTTGATTACAAAGAGTATGAAGACTAATTAGAAATTTGTAAAAGCGAGTCGGTCACAAAAATGCTGACCGGCTCGTATTTTTGAGAGGAGTCAGATATGCTTCGCATTGAGGATGAGTTAAAGAATAATCAAATATCCCGTTTCCAGCTTTTATACGGCGAGGAGCGATACATGGTTCAGTATTATCGGAATCAGTTGATTGAAAAACTATCGAATCCGGATGATGAGATGAACCGCACATTTTTTCGTGATAAACCGGAGCCATCCCAGATTGCCGAGGCGGCTCAGATTCTTCCATTTTTTGCTGAAAACCGTTTGATTGTTGTAGAGGACAGTGGTTATTTTAAAAGCAGCAGTGATATGGCAGATTATGTGGAGTCATTTCCGGAGACCACTTATATCATTTTTGTGGAGCGCGAGATTGATAAACGCAACCGTCTTTTTAAGTGGATAAACAAAAATGGCTGTGTGACCGAGTGTACAAGACAGCCGGAACATATGTTGAAACGGTGGATTGCCGGCTATATGAAAAAAGCAGGGAAAAGCATTTCAACAAAGGGTGCCGAGCGGTTGATTGAGCGAGTGGGAACGGATATGGAAATGCTCAGCAATGAACTTGAAAAATGCATCGGCTACGTAGGTGAAAGTAAGTTGATTGATGTGCCGGAAGTAGATGCTATTTGTTCGGGAGTAACGGTTTCCAAGATGTTTGACATGATTGATGCCGTGGCACTTGGCGAGAAAAATCGTGCGATGAAATTGTACGAAGATTTGTATACCAACAAGGAATCGCCGATGTCTATTTTATTTATGTTTTCGCGTCACATCAACATCTTACTTCAGGTGAAGGAGTGTAAAAACCGCGGACTTCGCTCAGGAGAAATTGCAAAAAAATGCGGGGTTCCTCCGTTTACAATTCCTAAGTATGAAAAACAGGCGGCACTTTTCAAACGCAGTAAATTACTGGCGATGCTGCAAACCAGATTGGAGTTGGAAGAGCAGTTTAAATCCGGTAAATTGTCGGACCAGTTAGCAGTGGAATTGTTTTTAATTGAGGCACTTAACGGGGAGTAGAAAAGTTGTAATTTTCTATTGACAAATTACCTTATTCTGATAAAATGGAATATGTTGTGGAGACGTATCGAAGTGGTCATAACGAGAACGACTCGAAATCATGTTTCCACTTTGGAAGTCCAAACTGCCGAAAAGCCAGTAACCATGCGGGTTTGCGGGCAAGTTCAAATTGTGAATTGGGGTCTGTTCTATCCTGTTGTTCTTCCCAATTTCCACGGCTTGAATTTTGCGGGAAAATGGCTATAATGAGAGCAGCCATCTGACAGCCACTTTGAGAGGTATGTTTTGGGGTTCCGTAGTTACCGCTATCGTCCCTGATTTACCGTCATCATCCAAGTTGGTGTAATGATTCGAAATCCGGTAGGCGCCGCAAGGCGTGCGGGGGTTCAAATCCCTCCATCTCCGCCAAAAGAACCAGGACATTCTTATGAATGTCCTGGTTCTTTTTTTATAACGTTTTTTGAAAGTAAATAAGCACAATACAGATCGCTCTCATTTACTGTGCGATCTTGCTTTCCGCGCTGCCGACTACCATTTTGGTCAGGGCGAACAGGGCGATGACGTTGGGAATGACCATGAGGTTGTTGAACATATCCGTCAGCTCCCACACCAGATCGTTGCTCATCATGGTGCCCATCAGGATGAACACCAGGGCGATGAGGGTGTAGATCACGGTGCAGGCCTTGGGGTTCTTCTTGCCGAAAAGCCAGATGGCGTTGATCTTGCCGAAGAGATTCCAGCTCAGGACCGTGGAGAAGGCAAAGAAGAACAGGCAGATAGCCACGAACTTGGCGCCCAGGCCGGCACCCATCACGGAGCCGAAGGCGGTCTGGGCCAGGTTGGTCTTGCTGAGGGTGGAGGTCACATCGCCCACATAGCCGCCCGCCAGAGGGCCGTCAGCAGTGTAGAGGGTGCAGATGATGACCAGCGCGTTGAGGGTCAGCACCACGAAGGTGTCGATGAACACGCCGATCATCGCCACAACGCCCTGCTCGTGAGGATCCTTCACGTTGGCCTGAGCGTGGGCATGGGGGGTAGAGCCCATACCGGCCTCGTTGGAGAACAGACCACGCTTGGCGCCCTGAGAGATGGCCTGCTTGATGGCGTAGCCGAAAGAACCGCCCACGATGGCCTGAGGCTCAAAGGCGTACTTGAAGATCATGCCGAAGGTGGCGGGGACGTACCGGATGCGGAAGATCAGGATGACCAGACCGCCCAGCAGGAAGATTGCCGCCATAATGGGGACGATTTTTTCCGTAACAGCGGCCAGCCGCTGAACGCCGCCCAGGAAAATCACAGCACAGATCACCACCAGCACCACGCCCACGATCCAGGAGGGGATGCCGAAAGCGGTCTGGAAGCACTCACCGATGGAGTTGGACTGCACCATGCAGCCCATGAAGCCCAGAGCCAGAATGATGGCGACTGCGAACAGGGTCGCCAGGAATTTGCCGAAGCCGCCCTTGAACGCGGTGGTGATGTAATAGACAGGGCCGCCGTGGATGGTGCCGTCTGCTGCCTTGATCCGCGTCTTGATGGCCAGTGTGGCTTCAGCGTAGATGGTGGCCATGCCGAAGAAGGCGATGACCCACATCCAGAAGATGGCGCCGGGGCCGCCGGTCAGGATGGCACCGGATGCGCCTACGATGTTGCCGGTGCCCACCTGAGCGGCAATGGCGGTGGCCAATGCCTGAAAGGAGCTCATGCCGCTGTCATGCTTTTTGCCGTTGAGGGTCAGATTGCCGAAGACTCTGCGCATACCCTCGCCGAAGCAGCGGACCTGAATGAAGCGGGTCTTGATGCTGTACCACAGGCCGACAGCCACCAGCAGAAAGACCAGAATGTAGTTGGACAGGTACGTGTTGACGCTGCATACAGCGGGATAAAGCGCAGCGTCCAGTTTTGCGACGATCGATTCCATAGTTTTTTCCTCCTGCACACGGTTTCACCGACGGCGGGATCTTTGCCGCGGTGATAAAAAAACGGAGCGGCTGGCAATGCAGCCGCTCCGAAGAACGCAGTACAGGAGATCGACGCAGCCCCGCCGCAAACGGTGAAGCCTGCGGCCTGCCTGACGGATCTCTCCGCCCTGCCTGCCGCTGCGTCAGATCACTCTGTCCTTTTACCTGAGAGATTCAGCGGTCATGCCGCCTTTCACCTTCGGTACCCGGTGAGCCGGGATTCTCCAGAGCCGCATCCACCCATAGTCCTGTCCGCACGGCGGACACCTGAGAGTTTTACTCCTTCGGTAGACTTACGTCGTTTTCCTATGGGCTTCCATTGCCGGTATTCCGTTGTTGAAGATAGCCGTATCCTATCATATGCGCCGCGGAATGTCAACTGTCCGCGCATGGTGGAATGCCTGAAATATTTGAGGTTTTCCAGAGAAATTTGTGCATACGGGAGAAAAAAGCGGTCCCTCTTTTCGGAAGGACCGCTTTTCGGTATGCAGCTGATCAGAAATCTGCGCTGCCCACAGTGCGGGGATGCAGCTCCACGTCACGGATGTTGTTCACACCGGTGAGATACATCACCATCCGCTCGAAGCCCAGGCCATAGCCTGCGTGACGGCAGGAGCCGTAGCGCCGCAGGTCGCAGTAATACTTGTAATCCTCCGGATTCATGCCCAGCTCCTTGATGCGGGCTTCCAGCACATCCAGACGCTCCTCGCGCTGGCTACCGCCGATGATCTCGCCAATGCCAGGCACCAGGCAGTCCGCCGCGGCCACGGTTTTGCCGTCATCGTTCAGGCGCATATAGAAAGCCTTAATGTCCTTGGGATAGTCGGTGACGAATACGGGACGCTTGAAGATGTGTTCCGTCAGGTAGCGCTCATGCTCGGTCTGCAGGTCGATACCCCACTCCACGGGATAGTCGAACTTCTCGCCGCTCTTTTTCAGCAGGTCCACCGCTTCCGTGTAGCTCACCCGGCCGAAGTCGGAGGAAGCCACGTGCTCCAGCCGCTCCCGCAGGCCCTTATCCACGAACTGGTTGAAGAAGTCCATCTCCTGAGGGCACTGCTCCATCACATAGCGGATGATATACTTGATCATGTCCTCGGCGGTATCCATATAGCCGTTCAGATCGGTGAAGGCCATCTCAGGCTCCACCATCCAGAACTCAGCGGCGTGACGCTGGGTGTTGGAATTCTCCGCACGGAAGGTAGGACCAAAGGTGTAGACATTGCCGAAGGCCATGGCAAAGTTCTCGGCGTTCAGCTGGCCGGACACCGTCAGGCTGGTCTTCTTGCCGAAGAAGTCCTGGCTGTAGTCCACCTGCCCGTCCTCCGTCTTGGGGACGTTGTTCAGGTCCAGCGTGGTCACCTGGAACATCTCGCCGGCGCCCTCGCAGTCGCTGGCGGTGATGATGGGGGTCTGGGCGTAGACAAAGCCGCGGTCCTGGAAGAACTTGTGGATGGCGTAGGCTGCCGCGCTCCGCACCCGGAAGGTAGCGGAGAACAGGTTCGTCCGGGGACGCAGGTGCTGGATAGTCCGAAGGAACTCTACGCTGTGGCGCTTTTTCTGCAGGGGATAGTCCGGAGTGGAGATGCCCTCCACGGCGATCTCGGTGGCCTTCAACTCCAGAGGCTGCTTGGCATCCGGCGTCAGGGCCACAACGCCGGTGACGATCAGAGCCGCGCCTACGTTCTGGGCGGCGATGTCCTTATAGTTAGAGAGGGCCTCTGCCTCCATCACCACCTGAAGATTGCGGAAGCAGGAGCCGTCATTCAGCTCGATGAAGCCGAAGCCCTTCAGATCCCGGATGGTGCGGACCCAGCCGCCCACGGAAACGGTCTGGCCGGAGAGCGCTTCGCTGTCTGCAAAAATTTTCGCGATTTTTGTGTAACTCATAGTTTGATCCGTCCTTTGTGTTGTTGGTACAATTATAAGCATAATACTCCTATTTTTTGTTCTTTACAAGAGGGAACCGCCATTCTTCCAGCAGAATCAGGGATTTTACGGCGAAAACATAAATTCCTCTTGAATTTTGGCCATTCATCCGATATAATGAACAACGTTAATGCCGGTGTGATGGAATTGGTAGACGTGACGGACTCAAAATCCGTTGGTAGCGATACCGTGTGGGTTCGAGTCCCACCACCGGCACCAAATAGAAACACCATCCGTCAGGGTGGTGTTCCTTTTTTGCTATGCAAAGCGTAGCAAAATAAGAAATGTGCCACTTCCTCGCCCCTGCGGGGCAACCGGAAATGGTGCACGAAAACTTCATGCACATTTCGTTTGCGGTATGCGCTGTCCGTATGCGGCAGATCTTATGGGAAAACAGGAGGAAACCGCAGCGGTCAGGGTGGCCCATGGAATTCTGTATAGATATTTTTCGCCAATATGTGTATAGTATAAAGACATATGATGCGCTCTGTTCTGCACCGCAGAATGGACGAACACAGGAAAGGTAACGTAATTTATGAATCGGAACAAACATCTGTTAGCGATCCTTGCGGCTGTCAGCCTCATCCTTGCCTCCCTTGCCGGCTGCGGCGGAAAAACAGAGCCGGACGTCCAGCAGTCGACGCAGAAACCTGTCGAATACGCCAATCTGACGGACGAGGATTCCCGTGCTCTGCTCTCCCGGCTGCTTGAGAACGCGGGCATAGACGAGACCCGGATCCGCGGCCTTTTTGACCGGGTGGACCAGTTCAACGCCAGTGTTAAGAGTGAATGGCTGACGAACGGCTTTGAGCGCGCCGTCCCCACCGACACCAAGTACGATCCCTATGAGATGCAGGATCTGTGGGTGGAGAAAAACGGCAGCTTCCCCGGCTATAACTGCCGCATTACGGCATTCAGCCTGTTCGGTGAGTTCGTCACCGTCGGAGCGGATCAGCCGAAGACTCAGGGAGAGGATACGCTTTTTCTGGATTTGGAAACGCTGACCGAAGATCCCGCCGTTCTCTGCGGAGACAGCACTGCCAAATTCTGCGCGCTGTTTGCGCCGGTGCCCGCCGCAGACAGTACGGATGTGGACGAGCAGGCCCAGACGCTTCAGGCGGGCTGGGCCGCCCGGGGCGTCGCATTCTCGGACAGCCCCGCCCGGCTGATCTCCGTTGTCCTGCATGACAGGTTCTCGGACACGGAGAATACGCTGTTTGTGGGGCATGTTGGGGTGCTGCTGCCTGTGGAGGACGGGAGCTTCTGTCTGATCGAGAAGGTTGCCTTCCAGGAACCGTACCGGCTGGTAAAGTTACAAAATCGGGCGGAACTGCGCAATTATCTGATGGCAAAGTACGATACCTCCTGGGGACAGGATACCACCCGGCCCTTCATCATGGAAAATGACAGCCTGATGGCGGAGTGAGCGGCGGCACGGGACTGCGGATACCGTATCAGCAATCATACAGTAAAAATAATTGGTTTCCTTGAAAAACCGGCAGACGTGCGGAGCGTCTGCCGGTTTTTGTGTGCAGAACGTTGCACCGGGGCACATGTTTCTGTTGATGGCCGCATAGATTGGACAAGCAAAGGAGGAATCGCTATGCAGCTTTGGAAAAATACGGCTTTGACCTCGGTGGCGGCGCTGCTGGGGCTGTTTCTGCTGCCCTTGGCCGTAGCCCGGGAACCGGCGGAGGTGCCGGAGTATACGGAATTACCCCGGACGGAGCAGACGGCTCCGGTCCAGCCTGCGGTAAAGGCTGTTTATGACGCGGACCGGACCCTGCGGGTGCTGGACGGAGAGACCGTGCGGGAAATGACGCTGGCGGACTATCTGGTGGGCGTCACGGCGGCGGAGATGCCGGCGTCCTTTGCAGAGGAGGCGCTGAAGGCTCAGGCGGTGGCAGCCCGTACCTATACCCTTTACAAGCTGACAGCCGGCAGCAACCACGGGGACACGGCGGACATCTGCACGGACTCCACCTGCTGCCAGGCGTATATCGCCATGGAGCAGGCCCGGGCCAACTGGGGGGCACAGGCGGACGCTTATGAGAAAAAGGTCCGTGATGCGGTGACGTCTACCGATGGGGAGGCTATCCTCTATGGCGGCATTCCGATTCTGGCGGTGTTCCATTCCAGCTCCGCAGGGCTGACCCGAGCTGCGGGACAGGTGTGGCAGAACGATCTGCCCTACCTGAAGCCGGTGGATTCCCCCGAAGCCAAGGAGACCATCCCCAATTATTACAGCCGCGTAGACTTTACCCCGGCGGCGCTGAAGGAAAAGCTGCTGGCGAAGATCCCCTCTGCCGATCTCTCCGGGGACAAGAAAAGCTGGCTGAAAGATCCTATCCGGGACAGCGCCGGCAGCGTGGAGACGGTGGAGGTGGGGGGCGTGACGGTCCGGGGCGGTACGGTGCGCGCCGCGCTGGGGCTGCGCTCCGCCTGCTTTGAATGGGAATTGCAGGACGGCAATTTTGTGTTTTATGTCACCGGCTACGGCCACGGCGTGGGCCTCAGTCAATACGGCGCGGACGCCATGGCGGAGAGCGGCGCGGACTATCAGACTATCCTGACCCACTACTATACCGGCGTGACGGTGGAGGTCTTCAACGGCTGAGTCACGGACTTTACAAGACAGAAGCAAATGTGGTAAAATATTTTATTAAAAAACTGCCGCGAAGGGGGAACTGCTGATGAAAAAGCGATGGGCTATGGGCCTGCTGTGCTGCTTGCTGCTGTTTCAATTGGCTTTTCCGGCCAAAGCGGCGGGCAGTGTGTATTTCGTGGCGGCAGAGGAAAGCGTTCTGCCGGTGACAGATGCCACCATGCCCTTCTGGGCCAACGGCTATCTGTATGTACCGGCCTCTGTATTCACCAATCTGGGGATCTCTGTCATCAACAATACCGCAAAAAAGATGACGGTGCTGGAAAAGGACCGCCGGGCCATGCTGTTTGACTGGGCCAAGGGTACGGCGCAGGACAGCAGCGGCAGCCTGTTCACCCCCGGCGTCATTCAGTCCGGCGGACTGGTGTTTGTCCCGGCGTCTACCGTCGCAAACTTTTTCGGCCTGCAATATTCCGTGACAGATGTGACCAACGGCTATCTGGTGTGGCTGCGGTCTCCGGATTTCGGCATGAGCGCCAAGGATTTTGCCAATGCGGCGACCTACAATATGGAAGAGCGCTACAACGCGTATAACAGGGATGCCACGTCCAGTACCACGCCCAATGTACCGGTTACACCCTCCGCACCGACGCGGGGGGCCAGAATCCATCTGTGTCTGGAAGCGGATCAGCGGACCTCCGGGCTGCTGGACGCCTTGGACCGTGCTAACGGCTGGGCCACCTTCTACTGTACGCCGGACTTCCTGGAATCCAACGGCGAACTGCTGCGGCGGATGGCTGCCTCCGGTCATGCGGTGGGCATACTGGCGGAGAGCGGCGAGGACACGGCGGAGCAGCTGCGGCGGGGCAATGAAGCCCTGTACCGGGCCACTCTGGGAAAGTCCCGGCTGGCCTATGTGCCGGATGCGGAGAAGACGGAGCTGCAAGCCTTGGAGGAGGTCGGCTGGCGGTGCCTGACGCCCTCAATGGACCGGTCGGATTACAAGCTGGAAAGCAGCTCCAACGCCTCCGCGCTGATGAAGCGGGTGTCGGCCCGGCGGGGGGACGTGTCTGTCTGGCTGGGGACCACTGCCTCTGCCGCGGGCCTGCGGGAATTTGTGATCTCCGCTCAGGGAGCGGGCCACTACTGCCGGGCGATGACGGAAATCGGCTGACCGACGGCTGAAATGGCGTAAGATTTACAAAACGTTCAACACCCTGACGAAGTTTAGGGTAATATAAAGTAGAGAAGAACATAAGAAACGGGACCGGAAGGCCCTGCAGAACGGAGGAGACCCTATGGGACGCAACATTCTGGTTGTAGAAGACGATAAGAATATCTCCGACCTGATCCACATGTATCTGGTAAAGGAAGGCTTTGATGTCCGCATCGCTGGGGACGGCGGCAAAGCACTGGAGGAGTTCCAGAAGAAGGAACCGGACCTGATCCTGCTGGACATCATGCTGCCTGTGATGGATGGCTGGGCGGTCTGCGCCAAGATCCGGGAGACCAGCAAGGTGCCCATCATCATGCTGACGGCCAAGAGCGAGGTCTTTGACCGGATCCAGGGCCTTGAAATGGGCGCGGATGATTACATCGTCAAGCCCTTTGAGATGAAGGAGCTGATCGCCCGGATCAACGCCGTTCTGCGGCGGACGGAGATTCCCAACGACACCAGCAAGAAACTCCATTTCGACAAGCTGACCATTGATCTGGATTCCTATGAGCTGATCGTGGACGGCAAGAAGATCGACACGCCCCCCAAGGAGCTGGAGCTGCTGTACCATCTGGCCTCTACCCCTAACCGGGTCTACACCCGCAACCAGCTTTTGGACGAGGTGTGGGGCTTCGACTACTTTGGCGACAGCCGTACCGTGGACGTGCATATCAAGCGCCTGCGGGAAAAGGTAGAGGGCGTCAGCGACCAGTGGGCGCTGAAAACTGTCTGGGGCGTGGGCTATAAGTTCGAGACCGTCGGCGGCCAGACGGCAGACAAGGCGAAGTAATATGAAGGATTGGTTCCGCGAGCGGTTTCACGGGCTTTATTGGCGGCAGATGGCCGTCACCGTGGGCATGGTGTTCCTGACGCTGGTGCTGTTGGGCGTGTCCTTTTTTTCCCTGAGCTATTCCTATGCCCGGGGGCAGAAAACCGATGAGCTGATGGTCCGGGCGATGGCGGTGAGCAAGCTGTCCGTGCGGTATCTGGAGACCGGCCGCTATCTCTCTATGGAGGAATTGCAGAAGGACGAGCAGTTCCGTCAGCTGGCGGCCACTGCCGCCGTGATCTCCGAAATGGATATTCTGGTGTGCGATATGGATGGCCATGTCCTCCTGTCCACGGATGCCACTATGGAGGGCCGGCCCGTCACCATTCCGTCATCGGTGATGGACAAGGTCTCCGCAGACGGCACCTGGGCCGGGCGGAGCCGTCTGGACCAGATCTATGCCAGCAAGCAGTTTGTGGGCGGCGTGTCCGTGGTGAACCCGACCACCGGGGAGGTCCTGGGGGCGGTGTTCACCGTCTGCGCCTCGGATTCCGTTGATAATCTGTGGCGGGCCTTCGCGGGACTGCTGATGATGACGGGCTTCGTGGTGCTGATGATCTCCTTTATGGCGTCCTCCATCACCACCATGCGGCAGATCAAGCCCATCCGGGAGATGGCCGCCGCCACCCGGCAGTATGCCGACGGTGATTTTGACGTTCGCATGAATGACTATGGCCGGGAGGACGAGATCGGCGAGCTGGCGGCTTCCTTTAATAATATGGCAGAGTCCTTGCAGCAGACGGAGCGTCAGCGCCGGGAGTTCATCGCCAACATCTCCCACGAGCTGAAAACCCCTATGACCACCATCGCCGGGTATACGGACGGCATTTTGGACGGTACCATCCCGCCTGAGAATGAAAAGCAGTATCTGCGGATCATCGCCAACGAGAGCCGCCGTCTCAGCCGCCTGGTGCGGCGGATGCTGGACGTCAGCCAGCTGCAGGCCATCGATCCCCTGCGCAACGGCAATCATTTCGACGTGTGCGAGTCTATGCGCCGGGTGCTGATCTCCATGGAGAAGAAGATCAATGACCGGCATCTGGATGTGGAAGCGGATATTCCCGATGAGCCGATTTTGGTGCTGGGCGACAACGATATGATCACCCAGGTTATTTACAATCTGCTGGAAAATGCCGCCAAATTTGCGCGGGAGGGCTCCACCCTCTACCTGGGTGTGGCCATGATGGACGGCAAGGCCCGGATCACTGTCCGGAACGTGGGCGAGACCATCCCGGCGGAGGAGCTGCCGCTGCTGTTTGAGCGGTTCCACAAAAGCGACAAGTCCCGCAGCGAGGATAAGGACGGCTATGGCTTGGGCCTGTATATCGTCAAGACCATTTTGCAGCAGCACAAGGAAGAAATCAATGTCACCAGCGAGAACGGCGTGACCACCTTCACGTTTTCTCTGCGGGTGGAGTAAAGAGGTACTATGAGCGAGCGCAGGACCCTGCAGACGCGGGGAGAAGTCATCGAGGAATACAGCAGAGATTTCCCCGCGGAGATCGTGGAGATCTATTCCCGGCCTTTGCCGGGGGCCGTGGAGCCTGTACCCACAGAGCCAACACCCAGACCTCGGAGGAAAAAGCGCCGGGTGTGGAAGGGGCTGTTGATTCTTCTGGCCGTAGCGGCGGTAATCGCTTTGCTGGCGGCGGGGGTGCGGTGGCTGATATGGGAATTGCAAATGCCTGATGACTGGGGCGAGGACGATTATTACTACTATGATCAGGATCAGGAGGATGAGGACGCTCCCATTACCATTCCCACTGTGGAACCGGATGCAGACGCCCGTCTGGAACTGGCGAAGGACTGCAGCCATGCGCTTTCGGCTCAGGAGGTTTACCGGAAGGTAAGCGGCGCCGTGGTCACGGTGGCGGTGGATCTGGACGGCGGCCGGATGTCTGTGGGAACCGGTGTGATCTTCCGGGAGGACGGCTACATCCTCACCAACCACCATGTAGTGGCCGGGGGCAAGAGCTGCACGGTGCTGCTGTCCGGAGGACGGCCCTATGCGGCGAAGTATATCGCCAGCGACGCCGGGTACGATCTGGCGGTGCTGAAGATCAATGCGGAGGAGGCTCTTCCCTTTGCGGAATTTGGAAATTCCGACGCTTTGTCCGTAGGCGACCCTGTGTACGCCATCGGTACGCCCCTGGACATTGAGATGGGCGGCACCTTCACGGATGGTATCGTTTCCTCCGTCAACCGGGAGATCCAGCTTACCAGCCGGACCTCCATGCCGCTGATCCAGACCAATGCGGCGCTGAACAACGGCAACTCCGGCGGCCCGCTCATCGACAGTTACGGGCAGGTAGTGGGTATCAACTTTATGAAGCTGTATGCCCGATATTCCACGGTGGAGGGTCTTGGCTTTGCCATTCCCTCCGTGCAGGCGGAGCGGGTGGTCAATGATCTGCTGATCTACGGCGAGCCTCAGCCGGAGCCGCTGCTGGGCGTTTCCGTTCTGCAAGTGCCGGACCAGCTGGCGGAGCACCTGTGGGGCATTCAGGTGAAGGAGGTCACGGCGGGCGGCGCGGCGGACCGAGCCGGCGTCCGGGCCGGGGATTATCTTCTGGCGGCGGACGGCAAGGAGACCCTCAGCAGTGCGGATCTGCTGCGGGCCCGGTGGCAGCACCATGTGGGAGACGAGATGACGTTGACCCTTTGGCGCCGCGGCGAGATCCTGACGGTGACGCTGGAACTGACCGAGGCCGTGGAAAAATGATCCACTCTAAATGAAACGAATGGACCCCCGGCGGCTGTACTCAGCCGCCGGGGGTTTTATGATCCTTTTGGGGGAAAATCAGCGAAAGACCAGAGAGCAGCAGGTAGATACCGAAGGGGCGGCGCAGCAGGTCCACATCCACCGCTGTGGCGATCCATGCCCCTGCAAGTGCCGCCGGGACAGCCACGGGGACGGCGGCCTTCCATGTGGGCACATCCAGATATCCCTCCCGCCAGTGGCACAGCAGGGCGGAAATGGCTGTGGGCAGGAAGAACAGCAGATTGATGCCCTGGGCCGTTCGCTGGTCCACGCCTAAAAACAGTGTCATCACCAACAGCAGCAGCGTTCCGCCGCCCACGCCCCACGCGGAGATCACCGCGGCCCCCAGCCCGCAGAGAAAGGGGAGCAGCCAGTCCGTCACAGCAGATACCTCACCCCCGCGTAAAAGAGAAAGGCGGCGAAGATCCACTTCAAAACTTTGGCGGACACTCTGCCGTAGAGCTTTCCGCCCAGCCAGCCCCCCAGCAGCCCACCCGCCAGATAGGGCAGGGCGGAGGCCCAATCCATCCCGCCCTGCCAGAGGTACATGGCGGCGGATACAGCGCACACCGGGAAAATGACCGCCACACAGGTGGCATAGAGTTGCCGGGACTTCAGATTGCCCCAACGGGAGAGAATGGGGAGAAATACCATACCGCCGCCCCCACCGAACAGACCGTTGGCAAGACCAGCTGCACCGCCGGCGATCCGGGCGGGCCATTTTGAAGCCATCACGCCACCTTCCTTTCTCATATGTACGGACCTCCGCCGGTGGGTCAAAGGATTTTTGGCCCGGCGGCGGAGGGGAGGGAGCCGTTATTTCAGCTCAAAGCTCTGGCAGTCGGTGCACTTGATCTCGGTGGGGTTGGTCTCATGGGTGCCCACCCGGATGGAGCTCAGGCCGCAGTAATTGGAATCCTGACAGTGGTGCGCGCAGTTGTTGACAGTGCAGTTGATGCTCTGGTTGGGGGTACACTGGCAGCCGTTGTTGGTGCAGTTCTTCATGGTTGGTTCCTCCTGCATGAGAATTTTTTTGGCTTTCGCCGTGAGATAGTGTGTCCCCGGCAGGAAAACCTATTCGGTTTTTCTGCATTTTGATAATTTGCCCAGAAGCCGCCGCCGGAATTCCGACGCTTTTCATCAGATGGCCGAAATCGTTTTTTGGCGGTTGACAAGTCCGGCAAAGCGTGTATAATACCTCACATCAAGGCAAGGGCGTCTTAGAGATCATTCTCTAAGGCGCTTTCTCTTTTCCTCTGATGTTTTCTGCATAACTGTGCAAGGCAATGGAGTCTTACCGTTTCGGAAGGCCCCATTGTCTTCTTTTTATGCAGGAAATACGCCGGGGGGAAGAAAACACAAACTGGGAGGAATCAACTATGGAATACAGTTCAGTCAACACCATCTGGGTCCTGCTGGGCGCGGCGCTGGTCTTTTTCATGCAGGCAGGCTTCTCCATGTGCGAAGCAGGCTTCACCCGTGCCAAAAACACCGGCAACATCCTGATGAAGAACCTGATGGACTTCTGCATCGGCACCCCCTGCTTCTGGCTGGTGGGCTTCGGCATCATGTTCGGTGCAGGCACCAGCCTGTTCGGCTGGTTTGACCCCATGATTATGAAGGATTACAGCCATGTCCTTCCCGCCGGCGTTCCCCTGTGGGCCTACGCCATTTTCCAGACCGTGTTCTGCGCCACCTCCGCCACCATCGTCTCCGGCGCCATGGCAGAGCGCACCAAGTTCAGCGCATACTGCATCTACTCCGCCGCCATTTCCCTGCTGATCTACCCCATCTCCGGCCACTGGATCTGGGGCGGCGGCTGGCTCAGTGAGCTGGGCTTCCACGATTTTGCCGGTTCCACCTGCGTCCACATGGTGGGCGGCGTATGCGCCCTGATCGGCGCCAAGATGCTTGGCCCCCGGATCGGCAAGTACGGCAGAGACGGAAAGCCCAAGGCGATTCTGGGCCACAACCTGACCTTCGCCGCGCTGGGCGTGTTCATCCTCTGGTTCTGCTGGTTCGGCTTCAACGGTGCTTCCACCGTGGGTATGGACACCGACGATCTGATTGTCAGCGCCGGTCTGGTGTTCTTCAACACCAACCTCTGCACCGCCGTTGCCTGCTGCACGACCCTGATCTTCACCTGGCTGCGCTACGGCAAGCCCGATGTTTCCATGACCTACAACGCCGCGCTGGCCGGTCTGGTGGGCATCACCGCCGGGTGCGACGCCGTAGATCCTCTGGGCGCTGCCATCATGGGCATTGTGTTCGGCCTCGTCATCGTGCTGGCTGTGGAATTCTTTGATAAGGTCGCCAAGATCGACGACCCTGTGGGCGCAATTTCCGTTCACGGCGTCTGCGGCGCTCTCGGCACCATTCTCACCGGCCTGTTTGCCACCGGCGTCTCCACGGAAAAAGGCGTGTTCTACGGCGGCGGCTTCCATTTCTTCGGCATCCAGTGTCTGGGCGTGGCGTCCGTTATCCTCTATGTGGCAGTTGTGATCACCATTGTCTTTACCATTCTGAAGCACACCATCGGCCTGCGGGTCTCTCCTGAGGATGAGATCACCGGTCTGGACGTCTCCGAGCACGGCCTGCTGACCGCCTACGCCGGCTTTGCCATGCTGCCTGACACCACCGCCCTTGAAACGGATACCGTTCCCGTGGCTGTCACCGGCGACGTCCCCGCCGCAGAAGCCATTCCCGTCAAGCGGGTTCCCTCCTTCGACGAGTCTGACGGCACAACCCCCAAGTTCACCAAGGTGGAGATCATCTGTAAGGAATCCAAATTCGAGGCCCTGAAGAAAGCCATGCTGGATCTGGGGATCACCGGCATGACCATGAGCCACGTGCTGGGCTGCGGCATCCAGAAGGGCAAGCCGGAGTATTACCGCGGCGTAGAGGTGGAAGCCACCCTGCTGCCCAAGATCCAGCTGGATATCGTGGTCAGCAAGGTCCCGGTCCGCAGCGTCATCGAAACCGCCAAGAGGGTACTCTACACCGGCCACATCGGCGACGGCAAGATCTTTGTCTACGACGTTGAGAACGTGGTCAAGGTCCGCACCGGCGAAGAGGGCTACGACGCCCTTCAGGATGTGGAATAACGGTTGATCCCGTTTTTCTGTTCACTCTTTGTCAGGCAAGGCCCCGGAAGCATCTGCTTCCGGGGCCTTGCCGCAGTTTATTTACTTTGCTTCCGCCAGCCACTTCATGGCGCAGGCCGCGTACAGCGCCGCGCCTTTGGGCAGGATGTCCTCGTTGAACACCACCTGCGGATTGTGCATGGGCTTTCCGAACCGCGGATCTTCCGCCGCCGTTCCGGCTCCCAGCAGCAGGTAGGCGCTGGGGACTTCATAGGTGTAGGAGGCAAAGTCCTCAGATCCCATGCCGCCCTCATCCAGCCGGTACACGATCTGTTTGCCCAGCAGCTCCTCTGCCCAGTCCGCTATTCGGTTCACCAGCGCAGGGTCGTTTTTCAGCGGCGGCGCTGAGGCCAGTTCTTCCGTCCGGGCGCTGCCCCGGAAGGCTTTGGCAATGCCCTCCGCCAGCTCTGTAATCCGGGTCATCAGTCTGGCCGTCACCTCCCGGTCAAAGGTGCGGATGGTTCCCTCCAGCACGCACGCGCCCGGAATAATATTGGGGCCTTCCCCGCCGCAGAAGCGGCCTATGGTCACAACCGCCGGCGTTTTTGCCGCCAGCTCCCGCGCAATCAGCTCCTGAAGGGCCAGATAGATATGGGCGGCGATGTTGATGGGATCCACGCCGGTTTCCGGCATGGCGCCGTGGCATCCGACGCCCTGCACCGTGATGCGGAACAGGGTGCAGCCCGCCATAAAGGTTCCCCGGCCGCACAGTGCCAGTCCCGACGGTGTGCCGGAGTGGACGTGCAGCGCCAGCGCCGCCTGCGGCTCCGGCTTCTTTTTCAGAATGCCCGCCGCCAGCATGGCCTTTGCGCCGGTGAATCCCTCCTCATCCGGCTGGAACACCAGACGGACGGTTCCCTGCAATTCCTCCCGGTGCTGCCGCAGCAGTCTGGCAGCTCCCAGCAGCATGGCGGCGTGAAGGTCGTGGCCGCAGGCGTGCATATTCCCGTTCTCGGACTGGAAATCCAGCCCGGTTTCCTCCCGGATCCGCAGGGCGTCCATGTCCGCCCGCAGCAGGATGCACCGCCCGGTGTCCTCGCCGGTGATGTCCGCCGCAACGCCCCCTGCCAGCTCCTGCGCCGGATAGTCCAGCGCCTCCAGCTGCCGCTTTACATAGGCCGCCGTCTCCGGCAGATGCGGCCCCGCTTCCGGGTTTTGGTGCAGCACGCGCCGGTCTGCCGTGATTTCCGTTTTCAGCCGCTCCGCATCCTGTAAAAGTTCCTTGATCTGCATATGGCTCCTCCTTTATGCTCTCATATAGTCAGTCTGCCCTGTCCGCGCCTCTTTCAGCCGTGGGAAAGCTCGTAAAGCGCCCGGATCTCCTCCGGCAGTCCCTCCGGAATGGCGGAGGTAAAGTCCTCGCTGCCAGTGGCCAGCGCCTGCGTATAGTACCAGCATTTGAAGTCGATCATGGCCAGCGTTTTTTTCAACCGGGCCAGCTCCTGCTCCACCTCAGCCCGCCGCTGCTGAAACAGCTCCAGCCGCTGCTGGTAGGTGGAAGCCCCCTCTTCGCACCAGACCATAAACTGCCGGATGTTCTTGATCTCCATGCCGGATTTTTTCAGGCACTCGATGACCCGCAGGGCTTCAATGGCCTGCTCGTCAAAGCGGCGGATCCCCACCCCCTGCCGCTGGATATGGGGCAGCAGCCCCTCCTTATCATAATACCGCAGGGTAGACTGCGGCAGGCCGAACATCCGGGACACCTCGCCAATGGAATAGTTCATAGAAAATTCATCCTTTCCGGGAGAACCGCTCTTGACTTAAAGCCAACTTTAAGTATTATAGTATCAGTATAGCACGCATCCGTGCAAACTGTCAACCATCAACATACAGGGGGCTTACTCTTATGAAGAATGTACTGGTCATTTCCACCAGTCTGAGAACCAACAGCAATTCCGAAGCGCTGGCGGACGCATATCTCCGGGGCGCGGCGGATGCCGGGCATCATACGGAAAAAGTGACGCTCCGGGGCAAGGACATCCGGTTCTGCCGGGGGTGTCTGGCCTGCCAGCATCTGGGACGCTGCGTCATTCAGGACGATGCGGCGGAGATCTCCCGGAAAATGCACGATGCCGACGTCATTGCCTTCGCCACACCTATTTATTACTACGAGATGAGCGGCCAGATGAAAACCCTGCTGGATCGCGCCAACTGGCTCTATTCCAGTGATTATCGCTTCACCGACATCTATCTCATGACCGCTGCCGCCGAGGACGACGACTTTGTGCCTGACCGGGCAGAAAGCGGCCTTACAGGCTGGATCGACTGCTTTGCCCGCGCCCGTCTGGCAGGCAGCGTATTTGCCGGAGGCGTCAACGGCCCCGGCGAGACAGCCGGTCACAAAGCACTGGCGCAGGCCTATGAAATGGGCAAAACAGTTTAATATACAGGATGTAATCTGATATGGCAGTCAAGCAAACCGCAGGGCGGGACGCCCTTGGGGAATTCGCCCCGAAATTCGCAGAATTGAACGACGATGTACTTTTCGGCGAGGTCTGGTCACGGGAGGAGCTGCTCCCCCTGAAGACCCGTTCCATCGTCACCATCACCGCCCTCATCAGCAAGGGCATCACAGATTCTTCCCTGAAGTATCACCTTGCCGCCGCCAAGGCCAACGGCGTCACCAAAACTGAGATGGCAGAGATCCTGACCCATCTGGCTTTCTATGCCGGATGGCCCAACGCCTGGGCCGCTTTCCGCATGGCAAAGGAGGTCTATGACGGCAGCGAGCCGGAAAACCACGGCGGCTTCTTCGGTCAGGGCGAACCGAACACCGCTTACGCAAAGTATTTTGTGGGCAACAGCTACCTCAAGCCCCTCACCGATCCCAAGGAGACCGTATTTGTGGCCAACGTCACCTTTGAGCCCGGCTGCCGCAACAACTGGCACATTCATCACGCTGCCAAAGGCGGCGGACAGCTGCTGCTGTGCGTGGACGGCGAGGGCTGGTATCAGGAAGCGGGCAAGCCTGCCCGGAGCCTGAAGCCCGGCGATGTCGTCACCATCCCCGCTAAGGTCAAGCACTGGCACGGTGCCAAGGCCCACAGCTGGTTCAGCCATCTGGCGGTGGAGGTTCCCGGTGAAAACACCTCCAACGAGTGGTGCGAGCCTGTCAGCGACGCGGACTATGCCGCGCTGGAAAACTGAATTCCATCAGGAAAAGGAGCAAAACACATGAGCAAGATTCTGGTAGCCTATTTTTCCGCCACCGGCACCACCGCCG
>ENA-UEQP01001629-UEQP01001629.1-human-gut-metagenome-genome-assembly--contig:-NODE-1629-length-19557-cov-4.082906_pt1 | contig 19557 bp, 14 predicted proteins | sample MGYA00242951_ERZ507951 | MGnify/ENA primary metagenome ERZ507951 (study PRJEB26167, sample SAMN06115539) | human gut metagenome | host: Homo sapiens | place: China:Shanxi | collected 2015-11-18...
GCGATGACCGTGATCGTATTAATGCAGGAAGGAAAGACTTCCGGACTTGGCGCGATCAGTGGTGTGGCTGAAAGCTACTGGGGAAAAAATAAAGGCCGCTCTATGGAAGGCAACCTTGAAAAGTTTACAAAAATTGCGGCAATCCTGATTTTTGTACTTGCCCTGGTATTAAATTTAAAGGTAATTTAATTCTGAGATGACGAACACTCTTGCAGCGATAACTTCTTTGCAGGAGTGTTTTTTCGTTTATCCTGATCGATAAGACTCCCGCCTTTTTTCATGTGGCGAGTAATAGCAAATATATAAGGAGAAGAATGGAAGAAAGATTAATGGAAGAGCGGAAAAATATGCTTCTGGATCTGATGAAGGATCCGACATATGTTCCTATGAAGATGAAAGAATTGGCGATGCTTTTAGGCGTCCCGAAAGAGCAGCGCCGTGAACTGGAAGAAGTTTTAAATGAACTGGTGGTATCCGGAAAGGTGGGGATCTCGAAAAAAGGAAAGTACGCGAGATCTGAAGTGTTCGCCCAGACCGGAACTTTTACTGCTCATCATCGTGGATTCGGGTTCGTGACGATCGAGGGTAGAGAAGACGATCTTTTTATCCCGCCGGATGATACCGGGGATGCGATGGATGGGGATACAGTTCAGGTCATCATTAATGAAAATGGAAGAGGAGGCCGGACAGAAGCGAGAGTCTTAAAGGTGTTGAAACATGCCAATGAGACGCTGATCGGTACCTTTGAAAAAAATAAAAATTTCGGTTTTGTGATCCCGGACAATCCGAGGATCACCATGGATGTTTTTATCCCGCAAGGGAAGGAGAACGGTGCTGTTTCCGGTCATAAAGTCGTGGTAAAGCTGGATACTTACGCGACGGGAAATAAGAATCCGGAAGGCCATGTAAAGGAGATCCTCGGACATATCAATGATCCGGGAGTGGATATTTTATCTATCGTCCGCGCGTATGGGCTTCCGGAGGAGTTCCCGGAGGCAGTGATGGAGGAAGTAGCTCGGGTTCCGGAGCTGCTTTCGCCGGAGTATGTGGCGGGGGAGATTGAAAAGAACGGAAGAGTGGATCTCAGAAAAATACCGATGGTGACCATTGACGGTGAGGATGCGAAGGATCTGGACGATGCAGTCAGCGTGTCAAAGGAGACAGTCAATGGGGAGACCATCTATCATCTCGGTGTTCACATTGCGGATGTGAGCCACTATGTGAAGGAGAACCGTCCGCTCGACGAGGAGGCATATAAGCGGGGAACCAGCGTCTACCTTGTGGATCGCGTGATCCCGATGCTTCCCCACAGACTTTCGAACGGGATCTGCTCCCTGAATGCGGGCTGTGACCGTCTGGCCTTGAGCTGCCTTATGGATATTGATGAAAAGGGAATCGTTGTGGGTCATAAGATCTGTGAGTCGGTTGTGAATATTGACCGGAGAATGACGTATACGGCGGTGAATGCGATTCTGGAAGCGAAGAACGGAGGAGAGGAAGCTGCTGTAAAAGAAAAGGCAGAATTTGCCGAAAAGTGTCTGGAAGAGTATGCGGATTTTGTCCCGATGTTCCTGCTTCTTGATGAGACTGCCCGCGTCTTAAGAAAGAAGCGCATGGCACGAGGCGCTGTGGACTTTGATTTCCCGGAGTGTAAGATCATTCTGGATGCGAAAGGACGCCCGGTGGAGATCAAGCCTTACGAGCGGAATGCGGCGACAATGCTGATCGAGGACTGCATGCTGGCGGCCAACGAGACGGTTGCGGAAGATTACTACTGGCAGCAGACGCCGTTTCTTTATCGGAGCCATGAGAAGCCGGATGGGGAAAAAATCAAGCGATTCGGTATCCTGATCAACAATTTCGGCTACTCGATCCGTCTCCAGAACGGAGAACTTCACCCGAAGGAGATGCAGAAGCTTCTCGAAAAGGTTGCCGGATCCCCGGAGGAGGCGCTTCTCGCGCGGCTGGCGCTCCGTTCCATGAAACAGGCGAAGTACACGACGGACTGCATGGGGCATTTCGGTCTTGCGGCAAACTATTATACCCACTTTACTTCACCGATCCGCAGATACCCGGATCTTCAGATCCATCGGATCATCAAGGAGAATCTTCACGGAGAACTCACAAAAAAACGTGTTGCCCACTACGAGAAGATCCTTCCGGAAGTTGCAGTCTGGACATCCTCGCGGGAGCGGCTCGCGGATGAGGCAGAACGTGAGACGGATAAAGCGAAGAAAGTTCAATTCATGGAACGTCATATCGGTGAGGAGTTTACCGGCGTGATCTCCGGAATCAGCAATTACGGTTTCTATGTGGAACTCCCGAATACTGTGGAAGGGATGGTACGCCTTGCAAACCTTGATGGCGACTACTATGTGTTCGATGAGGAACATTATGAACTTGTGGGTGAGCGGACGAGAAAAAAATATAAGCTTGGGCAGACGGTAAAGGTTCAGGTGGTTTCTGTGGACCGATATTTAAAGACCATCGATTTTCTGCCGGTACGGTCGTTCTAAAGGACAGACACAGAAAAGAATCTCTGTATTTTCCTGAAACGGCGCGTGCCGCGCATGATGATAAAGTCCCGGCAGAAAAGAATTGCCGGAACAGAAAAGAGGACAGGATTATGGCAAAAAGCAGTGGCTTTAAGCTGATCGCAAACAATAAAAAAGCATACTTTGATTTCTTTATTGATGACAAATTTGAATGCGGGATCGCTCTTGCGGGAACCGAGGTAAAGTCCCTACGGATGGGAAAATGCAGCATCAAGGAATCATTTGTGCGGATCACAAACGATGAGGTTATGATCTATGGCATGCACATCAGTCCATACGAGAAGGGAAATATCTTCAATAAGGATCCGCTCCGCGAAAGAAAGCTTCTGATGCACCGCTATGAGATCAATAAATTAAAGGGAAAGATCCAGGAAAAGGGCTATACGCTCGTTCCACTTCAGGTCTACTTTAAGGGTAGTCTCGTAAAGGTTGAGATTGGTCTTGCAAGAGGTAAAAAGCTTTACGATAAGCGGGCGGATATTGCAAAAAAGGATCAGAGAAGGGAACTGGAGAAGGAGTTTAAGGTCAAAAATCTCTATTAGGATCAGTTGTTTCCGTCGGTATTATAAAAGAAAAGAATTTCTGAAATTTCAAGTTCTATGCCTTGACAACCAGGAAGAGTGATGATAAGATTTAGTTTACGCAGAGACAGTGAGGCTGCTTTGGGGTCGCCTAAAGTGGTTGCTGTTGGAGATGCGAAAACTCCGAAGAGAGTGCCAGTAAGGGCTTGTACTGGTTTCGACGGGGGCTTTGAAGCTGGTGAAGCTATCCGTATGCAATGCGTTAAATGGCAAACCTAAATATAAACGCTAACGACGAATTAGCATACGCAGCCTAATTTAGGCAGCTGTCGGCCTTAGAATACCTGCATTTTAAGTAACCGGCATCATTTAAAGCAGGAAACGACACGTGCAAAGCTTTGCGCACGCGGGCGTATGATGAAGCTACCAAACGGATCAGGATGTCTGCTTTCGGATTCGGGAGGGAATTCTAAATAACAGACTATGATAGTAGAAGAACAGGGGATAGGTTTTCGGACAGGGGTTCGATTCCCCTCAGGTCCACTAATAAGAATCTCAAGAATCCAGTGTTTATGCGGGGTTGCGAGGTTCTTATTTTTATATAACAGGAAATTCCGAGGAATTCCTTGTTACATAAAAAGGCACTGACATGCCAAAGATGCGCACTCGCGCGAAGAGGTCGTAAGGCGAATCCACAATAACAGCGGTATAGGTGAAAGTATTTATTCCGACATAATTAAATCAATGAGTGAATCAATGTGAACTTGCATCACATTAAGGCATGGAACTGATAAATCAATTCCTTTGAAAATCAATGGGAGTTCTGTGCATCCAAGTATGATTGTGTCAACGTTCTCATCTTGAATGATTCGTTCTGCAATTGTTCGAAAGTTGTTTTGAGTATCAGATACAACTTTTCCAAGTTCCAGTTCTGTTTCAATTTTTCTACCAATATACTCTTTCTCTGCCGCATCTGGTGTAATGACTTCGATACCTTTAGATTCGAAAGATTGCTGAAAAAAGGTTCCGTTCATGGTTGGAAGAGTTCCTAACAGGCAAACTTTTCTGTATCTGTGTGCTTTGGCAAATTCACTTGCGGTATCTACCATACTAACAAGCGGTACAGGAGATACTTTCGATAATGCATCAAAAACAATATGTGTTGTGATTCCGGTTAGAGCAGCGTATTGTACTCCTGCTGCAGAAAGTTGATTGATACCGTTGAGAAGATAATCTGTCAACCCATCATAATCCTGATTTTTGCATAAATTGAGTACGTCAAATACATTAAGACTTTCTATGGTGATATTGGGAAAGAAATTTTGACCACTTTTTTTCTGTACGCCATATTCTATGCTGCGATAATATTCAATGGTGGATTCTGGCCCTATTCCACCAATTAATCCTAACTTTTTCATTAATTTTACCTCTGAGTTTACGGAATTCTGCAAATATGTTCGTCTTCATGAATGCCTTGTGCAAAGCTTCTAATGACTTTCCTGACGGAATAGCATGTAGATATTCCACGGTACATTTATAAGAGCATAGTCTGTTTTTTAAATTCCTGTCCGATCTTATTCTGTTCTTTCATGCACGCAATAAATTTCTCACGGGTCACATCTTGCGGGCGGTACTGCCATTCGGTGGAAGTGAGAATTCTATCTGCCATGAGATCAAATTCATCTTCAGTGATATCGATATCATCGAAGCATACCGGAAGACCGATACTGGCATTGAATTTCATGATCGTATCACGGAGAGCGTTCGCGCCTTCATAGGTGAGCAGGCAGAGAACACCGAGGGATACGACTTCGCCGTGCAGGTGTTCGTGACCATGACGCGTGATCGTGGAGCCGTTATAGACACAGTGCGCGAGGGAGGAATTGTAGTAATAATCCGGAATATGAGTCGTCATATTGGAAACGATACCGGTGGAGACGATGATATCCAAAGTGACCTGCATGAGGGCATCGCTGACTTTGTGCGCTTTTAAGGATGCGAGTGCCTCTTTTCCATAATCCAGGAGCGGTTGTGTGCAGACTTTACTGAGCTGGACACCCATTAACGGAGTATGGCTTAAGTGCTTGCCTTTGCTGGAAAAAACAGCCTCACATTCTTTGGAGAGTGCGTCGCCGATTCCGGCCCAGAGGAGGTCGTAAGGAGAATCCGCAATAACAGCGGTATTGATGAAGGTATGATCAGCAAGCTTCGGATAATAATATTCCCGGAAGGTGCCGTTGGCATTGTAGATGACACAGATGGCAGTCACGGCTGCGCAGTTGCTGGCAACAGTCGGGAAGGTAAATAGTGGTTTGTCAAGTTTGTTTGCTACATATTTTGCGGTGTCGCAGGCTCTTCCTCCACCGACACCAAAGATGATATCTGCGTTGCGGACAGCCGGATTCGCGATCAATGCATTGCCGTTCTCGTAGCTGGAATCACCGCCGTACCAGATGAAATCCGTGATCTCAAGATCGGAGCCCTTGATGCCTTCCAGGAGCGCATCTTTTGTTTTTTCCATGGCTGTTTTACCGCCGATCACGACTGCCTTTTTTCCATAGTTTCTTGCGACGTATGGAAGTTCCTTGTAACAATTTTCACCGATGGAATAATTAGGAAGATATACACTGTAACTCATTTGCTTCTGCCTTTCTTGTTGTGAGCTGACCAATATCCGGAATAAACAATATCTGTCAGATTGTGGGGGTAACTGTTAGAGGATAGAATAAACTGTCCAGAAGCGTTACGGTTGATAGTAAAGATTTGTCATCAAAATGGATAACATATCAATATTATAGGCGCTTGGAAAAATAATTCAAGATGTTCTTAAATTATGTCCTTTAAATTTTCCTGCCATTGCACATCACATTGTGCTACTGCAGAAAACCAATGCATGTATGATCATGATTATGCATGAGGAATAAGTTCACAATTAATTCACAAAAAATTAGCACTCACCCCTTGACAGTGCTAATAATATGTGTTATAGTACATGCAGAACAAAGGAAGAGAGAAAGAAATCAAAGGGATGCAAAAAGTCCTGGAGATTTTCAGAATCTCCCAGACAATAGATTTCAGATATTCTGATTGGAGGAATGATTTATGTATATGCCGAGTATTTTTGGAGAGAGTTTATTTGATGATATGTTCCCGTTTGATGACAGCTTCTTTACTTCTAAGAAGAATCCGCTGTATGGAAAGAATGCTTCGAGAGTTATGAAAACTGATATCAAGGAGAATGAAGGTTCCTACGAACTGGATATCGATCTTCCGGGATTCAAGAAAGATGAGATCACTGTAGAATTGAAGGATGGTTATCTGACCGTCAGCGCTGCAAAGGGTCTTGACAAGGACGAGGAAGATAAGAAAGGCAAATACATCCGCAAGGAACGTTATGCAGGTGCTCTGAGCAGAACCTTCTATCTTGGCGAGGAGATCCGGGAAGAGGAGATTAAGGCAAAATTCGAAAACGGTATCCTGAGTGTATCGATTCCGAAAGAGGAAGAGAAGAAGGTTGAAGGTCCGAAGCACATTTCCATCGAAGGGTGATCTGACAGCCCCGAGCGGTAACGATACAGAAACGCATGCGAAGCTGCCACGTATCTGAAAGATTAAGCCGCCCGGCGGATGAAAATTTCGCTGGGCGGTATTACTGACAACAAACACAACAAGTACTTCAGAATTGAAGGGAGGCTTGCGATCATGAATATCAGCAAATTTACACAGAAATCAGTGGAAGCAGTCCAGAACTGCGAGAAGCTGGCTTATGAATATGGAAATCAGCAGATCGACCAGGAACATCTCCTGGTAAGTCTGTTAAAGTTAGATGACAGCCTGATCTTAAAGCTGATCACAAAGATGGGAATCTCCGGTGAGCAGTTTACAGATGAGGCGGAAGCAGCACTTAAGAAGTTGCCGAAGGTATCCGGAGGCGGACAGGTCTATCTGACCCAGGATCTTAATAAAGTCCTGATTGATGCCGAGGATGAGGCAAAGGCGATGGGGGATGAATATGTTTCCGTTGAGCATCTGTTCTTATGCCTGTTAAAACAGCCGAACAAGGCTATGAAGGAACTGTTCCGTACTTATGGGATCGACCGGAATAAATTCTTACAGGCTCTGTCCACGGTCCGCGGCAACCAGAGAGTTACCAGTGATAATCCGGAGGCAACCTACGATACCTTAAATAAATACGGTTCTGACCTTGTAGAAAAGGCAAGAGACCAGAAGATGGACCCGGTGATCGGCCGTGACGCCGAGATCCGGAACGTGATCCGGATCCTTTCCAGAAAAACGAAAAACAACCCGGTCCTCATCGGTGAACCCGGTGTTGGTAAGACCGCCGTTGTGGAAGGGCTTGCACAGCGTATCGTCCGCGGCGATGTGCCGGAGGGCTTAAAAGATAAGAAATTATTCTCACTGGATATGGGTGCCCTTGTTGCGGGTGCGAAATATCGCGGTGAGTTTGAGGAACGTTTAAAAGCCGTTCTCGATGAGGTGAGAAAGAGCGAGGGACAGATCATTTTGTTCATCGATGAGCTTCACACCATCGTCGGAGCCGGAAAGACGGAAGGCTCCATGGATGCCGGCAATATGTTAAAGCCGATGCTTGCCCGTGGTGAGTTACACTGTATCGGTGCGACGACTCTGGATGAGTACCGGAAATATATTGAGAAGGATCCGGCTCTGGAACGTCGTTTCCAGCCGGTTATGGTTGATGAGCCGACGGTCGAGGATACGATCTCGATCCTTCGTGGACTGAAGGACCGTTATGAGGTTTATCACGGCGTAAAGATCACCGATTCCGCTCTTGTAGCGGCGGCAACTCTTTCCAACCGTTATATCAGCGACCGTTTCCTTCCGGATAAGGCCATTGACCTCGTGGATGAAGCGTGTGCAATGATCAAGACGGAGCTTGATTCCATGCCGACGGAGCTGGATGAACTCTCCAGAAAGATCATGCAGCTGGAGATCGAGGAGGCGGCTCTTAAGAAAGAGACAGACCATTTAAGTCAGGAACGTCTTGCGGATCTTCAGAAGGAGCTGGCGGAGCTCCATGACCAGTTCGCGACTCAGAAGGCCCAGTGGCAGAACGAGAAGGCGACGGTTGATAAGCTTTCCTCCATCCGTGAGGAGATCGAGGCAGTCCATCGTCAGATCCAGGATGCACAGCAGAAATATGATCTGAATAAGGCAGCAGAGCTCCAGTACGGTAAGCTTCCGCAGCTTGAAAAAGAGTTGAAGGAAGAGGAGGAGAAGGTAAAGAACGCAGATCTGAGTCTTGTCCATGAGAGCGTTACCGAAGATGAGATCGCAAGGATCATCTCCCGCTGGACCGGTATCCCGGTTGCAAAGCTCACGGAGAGCGAGAGAAATAAGACTCTTCATCTGGACGATGAGCTCCACAAACGTGTTGTCGGTCAGGATGAGGCAGTTGAGAAGGTTACAGACGCGATCATCCGTTCCAAGGCCGGGATCAAGGATCCGACAAAGCCGATCGGTTCCTTCCTGTTCCTCGGACCTACCGGTGTCGGCAAGACAGAGCTTGCAAAGACACTTGCGGCAAGTCTGTTTGATGATGAGAACAACATGGTCCGGATCGATATGAGTGAATACATGGAGAAATACTCCGTATCCCGTCTGATCGGAGCGCCGCCAGGATATGTCGGATACGATGAGGGCGGTCAGCTCACAGAGGCAGTCCGCAGAAAACCGTATTGTGTCGTTTTGTTTGATGAGATCGAGAAGGCACATCCGGATGTATTCAATGTTCTGCTCCAGGTCCTCGATGACGGACGTATTACAGATTCCATGGGTAAGACCGTTGATTTCAAGAATACGATCATTATCCTGACCTCCAATATCGGTTCCCAGTATCTGCTTGACGGTATCGATGAGAACGGTGATATCAAGCCGGAGGCAAAGGCAGAGGTCATGAACGATCTGCGTGCCCACTTCCGTCCGGAGTTCCTGAACCGTCTTGATGAGACGATCCTCTTCAAGCCGCTTACAAAGAACAACATCGGAAGCATCATCGATCTGCTTGTTGCCGATATCAACAAGCGTCTGGCGGATAAAGAGCTTGTGGTTGCACTTTCCGATTCTGCAAAGCAGTTTATCGTGGACAACGGTTATGATCCGGTATACGGTGCAAGACCGCTCAAGAGATATCTGCAGAAGAATGTGGAGACTCTGGCAGCCCGCCTGATCCTGTCGGATGGTGTCCACACCGGAGATACGATCAGGATCGACGTGGTCGACGGAAAGCTCAACGCGTCTGCGGAGAGAGGAACAAAAGAATAATCAGAAAACCGGATTCCGGACGGGTGCCTCGAAAGGCAGTCCGGAATCCGGATAAAAGAAAAACTTCATCCTTGGAGTTGTTCAGACTGATATCACAGCCTGAAAAACTTCCGAAGATGAAGTTTTTTTGCTCTATAGGAAAGAGTACGTTACATTAAAGCGTGAAAGCAGTGATTCCTATAGAGCAAAAAATCCCTCCGGGGGGATCGCACTGCGGCGGAATGGAATGATGTCGCTAACGCGACCCGCCGCAGGCGGAGAATCCTGCAAAGCAGGATTCTATTTTATGCGACAGAAGTGACTTTTTAGTGTGTTTCTCCTCCAATCACTTTGATATCCTGCTCATATTCAACAGCGGCCTTCACAGCCGCTTCCAATGCTGCCGTAATATCCGCAATAGCCATAGACGGGGTCGCCGGTTTATTGACAACCTGAGAAACGGCATACGGGACGTGGATAAAGCCACCGCGTACATTTGGAAATTCCTTTTGGATATAGTATAAAATTCCATACATGACATGGTTGCAGATATAAGTTCCTGCGGTGTTGGAGAGAGTAGAAGGATAACCGGCGTTCCTGATCGCCTGAACCATCGCCTTCACCGGAAGATTGGAGAAATAGGCAGCATCTCCGTCTGCAAAGATCGGCTCATCGATGGGCTGGTTTCCTTCGTTATCCGGGATTCTTGCATCTGTTACATTGATCGCAACACGCTCCGGAGTCACACCGAACCGTCCGCCGGCCTGGCCGATGCTGATGACGATATCCGGGTGGAGCTCCTGCATCTTTTCATGGACCTTCGCAATGGATTTATTGACGACGGTCGGGATCTGCAGCTTTGTGATCGTTGCGCCTGCGATCTCGTCTTTCATGGCTTTTACGGTTTCCCATGCCGGATTGATCGGCTCTCCGCCGAAGGGGTCGAACCCGGTGATCAGTACGTTCATGTAAATTCCTCACTTTCTTTACAGCCGCCTCTGCAACGCGGGGGATTTTCAGTCCGGAAAATCCACGCCCGTGATATTAACGGCATATTTTCTCAGGAGACTTATTTGACAAACAGAGTCTCCGACGTTATGATAGATAAGGATATTATACAGGAAAATAAAAGAATTCGCAAACGCAATTCCTGTACACGGACAGGAATTTTCTAATGTGCAAACGCGCGAAGATGCAGATTGTCACATGCGACCGCGTGAGGCGCGAGAATATGCCAGGCATATTCTTTTTTAGGGAAAATCCCGTACAGTGCAGAAATGCAAAAACAGATAGAAAAGAGGAAAAATTATGTTTCGCAGAATCGGAAAAAATGATCCATGCTGGTGTGGAAGCGGGAAGCCATATTGTGAGTGCCATATGGCATTTGACCAGAAGATCAGTCGTGCCCGCTTTGCAGGCCACGAGGTTCCGTCCCACAAGATCATCAAGACACCGGCACAGATCGAGGGGATTCGTGAGAGCGGAAAACTGAATGTGGCAGTCCTTGACTATGTGGCGGAGCACATCAGAGCGGGAATTACCACGGAGGAGATCGACCAGTGGGTATACGACTTTACGACAAAGCACGGCGGGATTCCGGCACCGTTAAATTATGAGGGATTCCCGAAGAGCGTGTGCACCTCCATCAATGATCAGGTGTGCCACGGAATCCCGTCCGGGGATGTTGTCTTAAAAGACGGCGATATCATCAACGTGGATGTCTCCACGATCCTTCACGGATATTTCTCTGATTCGTCCAGAATGTTCCTGATCGGCAACGTGGATCCGGAAAAGGAAAAACTTGTCCGCGTCACGAACGAAGCTGTGGAAAAGGGTCTCGAACAGGTAAAACCGTGGGGATTCTTAGGAGATATGGGACAGGCAGTCCATGACTACGCGAAGAAGAACGGATACACCATTGTCGAGGAAGTCGGCGGTCACGGCGTCGGCCTTGAGTTCCATGAAGACCCGTTTGTAAGCTATGTGACAAGACGGGGCGAGGAGATGCTTATGGCACCGGGGATGATCTTCACCATCGAGCCGATGATCAATATGGGCCGTCCGGATATCTTTGTGGATGACAGCAACGGCTGGACGATCTATACCGATGACAGGCTTCCGTCTGCCCAGAGGGAGATCATGGTACTCGTGACAGAGACCGGACATGAGGTCCTTGCTTGGTAGAAAAAAACGGGAGAAAAACCTGATAGAAAACAGAAAAATTTCTTGAATAGTATCTGAAAATTCGGTATAATATAGTCAAATAACAGTAAACGTGAGATTTGAATAAGGAGGATCGTGTATGGAGTTAAAGTATAACAAAATTCAGACGACCGGTACAGATACCCCGTTAAAAATCGTAAAGGGACATTTTGCAACGAATCATGCCCACACGAATTACTATTTTGACCTGACGACGGTAAAGAGCCGTCTGAGTGAGGCGGGAGGAATTGCCCAGGCACTCGTACATATGTATCTGTACGATATGATCGTCGATACAATCGTATGCATGGAAGGGACCGAAGTGATCGGAACGCTTCTTGCGCAGGAGCTGACAAAAGGCGGTTTCATGTCGAAGAACGCCCACAAGACGATCTACGTTATCAAACCGGAGTTCAACAGCAACAGCCAGATCGTGTTTAAGGACAATTACCGCGCAATGATCAACGGAAAGAATGTGCTGATCCTCACCGCGACCGTGACAACAGGTCTGACGATCAACAAGGCGATCGAGGGTGTCCAGTACTATGGAGGAATTATTCAGGGGATATCCGCAGTATTCAGCGCGCTTGAGAATGTCAACGGAATTCCGATCAAGTCGGTATTCGGATTAAAAGATGTTCCGGATTACCAGTACAGCGATTACAGAAACTGCCCGTTATGTAAGGAAGGAAAGAAACTGGATGCGCTGATCAATCCGTATGGATACTCAAAACTGTAAAAAAATAATTTGAAATAGGAGCAGCTCTGCAGGCCGGGGAAATCCCGGTGCCTGCAGAGCTTTTTCTTTTAACAGGAAGCTCTGCGGAATTCCCTGTTAAACAAAAAGGCATTTACGAGCGAGCAATGTTTTATAACTTTGGTTCATACAAGCTATAAAAAGAAATTACTTGCAATTTCTGACAAAGTGCTTATAATAAAACGTAGCAACATTGCTGAAGGGCAATTGGAAAGGAGACGCAAAGATATGACGAATCTTATTCTACTCGCAGTCGTGATTCGAATTATCGTCAGCATTATCGTCGTGAACGGGAATGCTTATTTGCGTTATACTGAATCCGGGATTGCCTGATAGAAACTTGAAAGAACAAGTTACGAAAGAAAGCAAAGCCTTACAGTGTAACGCTGTAAGGTTTTTTTATACCTGAATTTTGATACGGACATTTGTCCGTACCGGAGAAAGAAAAGGTGGGAATGTCTGACAGAAACGGACATTCCGAAAGAAATAAGATGAGGGGAAAAACAGTTATGAAAATGAACGGAGCGCGGATCCTGGTGGAAGAGCTGATCCATCAGGGCGTGAGAGTGGTCTTCGGATATCCGGGGGGCGCAGTGCTTGATATCTATAACGAACTCTATCTTGCGTCTGACCGTATCGGACATGTCTTAGCAGCCCATGAGCAGGGAGCTGCCCATGCCGCTGACGGATATGCGAGAGCAAGCGGAAAGACCGGCGTGGTACTTGCGACAAGCGGTCCCGGTGCTACCAATCTTGTGACAGGGATCGCGAATGCCTACCTTGATTCCGTACCGATGGTCGCGATCACAGGAAACGTCGCGGTAAACAGTCTCGGAAAGGATTCTTTCCAGGAGGTGGATATCGTCGGGATCACACAGCCGGTAGTAAAACACAACTTCATGGTCCGGGACATCAAGGATCTTCAGAAGGCGATTATTGAAGCCTTCGAGATCGCGAATTCCGGACGTAAGGGACCGGTTCTCATTGATATTCCGAAGAACGTCCAGTCCGCGGAATATGAATATATTGAGGACTTAAAGGTTCCGAGCGTTGTGAAGAAGCCGAGAAAGTCCGAGTGCGGCAGCATCGACGAAGTCGTTGAGATGATCAAAAAGGCAAAAAAGCCGTTTATCTACGCAGGCGGCGGTGTTGTGGCAGCAGGAGCCCAGAAAGAAGTTCTGGAGCTTTCCAGGAGAGTGGATGCGGCCATCGGTCTTTCCATGATGGGAATCACCTCCGTTCCGGCCTCCTATCCGCTGAATCTTGGAATGTGCGGCATGCACGGAAAATATCCGTCCATCAAGGCCCAGTCCGAATGTGATCTGCTTTTAGCAGTCGGCGTCAGATTCTCTGACCGCGCGACAGGCGACCTGAACGAGTACACAAAAAAATGTATGACGGTCCATATCGATATCGACCGCGCGGAGATCGGAAAGAATGTCAGTCCTGATGTGAGCCTCTGGGGCGATGTGAAGGAGATCCTTACGAAGATTCTGGAAGAGCTCCCGGAAGAACGGCATCCGGAGTGGGTGAGTGAGCTTGAGGGCTATAAAAACGAGATGATCCTCCCGGCACCGAAACCTTACGGACCGGAAGCCATTATTGAGGAAGTTCACAGACATTGTACCGAGGACACAGTGGTCGCTACCGACGTCGGACAGCACCAGATGTGGACCATGCAGTTCTACCCGTTTGAAAAGCCGCACACGCTTCTCACTTCCGGCGGTCTCGGAACCATGGGATACGGTCTCGGTGCAGCCATCGGCGGATGCATCGCAGCGAGAGGCAGAAGAACCGTTCTCTTCACTGGAGACGGAAGCTTCGGAATGAACTTAAACGAGATGGCAACGGCGGTAAGCCAGGAGCTTCCGATCACCATCGTCCTCTTTGACAACGATGTTCTCGGAATGGTAAGACAGTGGCAGACAATTTTCTACGACTGTCACTATTCCCAGACGATCCTGGACAGAAAGACGGACTTCCCGGCTCTGGCGAAAGCCTTCGGTGCTGACGGATACGCGGTCTACACGATGGAGGATCTAAAGAAAGCCCTTGATGTAGCTGATAAATCCCAGGGACCGGTTCTGATCGACTGTCACATTGATATGGATGAGAAAGTCCTGCCGATGATCCCGCCGGGACGATCTATTAAAGACATGATTGTGGAAGGATAAGGTGACCATGGAAAACAAAGTTGAAAAGTTTGCGGTCGCCATGATCGTAAACAACCGCTTCGGCGTTTTAAACCGCATCGCCGGTCTTTACGCAAAGCGCTGCTATAATATCGATAATATCTCTGCAGGAACGCTTGATGATCCGAATTATACAAGGATCACCATCGTCTCCACAGGAGATGAATATATGAAGGACCAGGTGGTCCGTCAGCTGGAAAAACTGATCGATGTCCGCGCGGTAACCCTTTTGGAGCCGGAGAACACCGTTTTTGCCCAGCACATGTACATCAAAATGCACCTGACAGGGACCCACAGAGGTTCCAGTAAGCATCAGGTACTGGATCTGATCAACGAGTACGGCGGAAAAGTCGTAGACTTCGGTGAAGAGCATCTGACAGCCGAGATTACCGGAGACAGCAAAAAAGTTGAATCTTTTATTGAAAAAGTCAGAGATTTTGGTATATTAGAACTTAGCCGGTCGGGAGAGATCGCGATCGGTTTAGGAATAGACAACACATTATGTGTCGATCACAATGAAGAATAAGGAGAAGAAAAACTATGGCAACCATGTATTATGAGAGAGATTGTAACTTATCACTTCTTGACGGAAAGAAAGTAGCTGTTATCGGCTACGGTTCTCAGGGTCATGCACATGCGCTGAACTTAAGAGATTCCGGCGTTGACGTAGTAGTAGGTCTTTACGAGGGCTCCAAGTCCGCAGCAAAGGCAAAAGAAGACGGCTTCACAGTTATGCTCACAGCAGACGCTGTTAAGGCAGCAGACATCATCATGATCCTTGTAAACGATGAGAAGCAGGCAGCTCTCTACAAGAAAGATATCAAGGACAACCTTACAGCAGGCAAGACACTTGCATTCGCTCACGGCTTTAATATCCACTTCAAACAGATCGTTCCGCCGGCAGATGTAAACGTGATCATGATCGCTCCGAAGGGACCGGGCCACACCGTTCGTTCCCAGTATGTAGGCGGTAAAGGTGTTCCGTGCCTCGTAGCTGTTGAGCAGGACCCGGCTGGAAACTCCATGGAAGTTGCTAAGGCATACGCTGCAGGCATCGGCGGAGCAAGAGGCGGTATCCTTGAGACAACATTCAAGGAAGAGACAGAGACAGACCTCTTCGGTGAGCAGGCAGTTCTCTGCGGCGGCGTTTGCGCATTAATGGAAGCTGGCTTCAACACACTTGTAGAAGCTGGTTACAAGCCGGAGAACGCATACTTCGAGTGCATCCACGAGATGAAACTGATCGTAGACCTGATCTTCAACGCAGGTTTCGAGGGAATGAGATACTCCATCTCCGATACTGCTGAGTACGGTGACTATGTAAGCGGTAAGAGAATCATCGGCGATGAAGCAAAGAAAGCAATGAAGCAGGTATTAACAGAGATCCAGGATGGTACTTTCGCTAAGAACTGGATCCTTGAGAACCAGGTTGGCAGAACAACCTTCAACGCAGCAAGAGCGGCACACGCTGAGACACTTGCAGCTAAGACCGGTCGTGATTTAAGAGCAAAGATGGGTTGGAAACAGGCCCAGAACCTTGACGAGGCTAAATAGTCGCGATAGCAATGAGCAGTGCGAATCCGACGAGGAAAGATTCACGTTGTGCTCGCACATAAGTGAATCTTTGCCGGCGGATTCATAGGGCGAATGCCCGCGCACGAGCGGACGCAAGTCCGCGAGTGTGGCACTGCGGACTAGCGGAAAACGCAAGTCCGTGAGTGTGCCACTGCGGGGCAGAAAACTCTGCAAATATTTCAAGGCCAGGCATCCCCGCCTGGCTTTGCGTTTCATAAGGAGAAAAATCATGAATTCAGATAAAGTAAAAGCTGGCGTAGAGCATGCGCCGCACCGTTCCCTTTTAAAGGCAGACGGATATAACGATGAGCAGATGCGCCGCCCATTCGTTGGTGTTGTAAACTCTTTCAATGAGATCGCTCCGGGTCATATGCACTTACAGAACATTGCCCGCGCCGTAAAAGACGGTGTTCTCGCGGCAGGCGGAACTCCGATGGAGTTTGATACGATCGGTGTCTGTGACGGTATCGCCATGGGCCATGATGGAATGCATTTCTCTTTGAGCTCCCGTGAACTGATCGCTGATACCATCGAATGCATGGTAAAAGCACACTGCTTTGACGCTCTCGTATTTATCCCGAACTGCGATAAGATCGTTCCGGGTATGTTAATGGCAGCTATGCGTCTGAACCTTCCGTGTATCTTTGTATCCGGCGGCCCGATGCTCTCCATCAACCAGAGAGACTTAAATACTGTATTCGAGGCAGTTGGTGCGAGAAAAGCAAACCTGATCAACGATGAAGAGCTTACTGAGATCGAAGGAAGCTCCTGTCCGGGCTGCGGTTCCTGCTCCGGTATGTTCACTGCAAACTCCATGAACTGCCTGACAGAGGTTCTTGGTCTCGGTCTTCCGGGCAATGGTACGATCCCGGCTGTATACGCTGAACGTATCCGTCTTGCAAAGACTGCGGGAATGCAGGTTATGAAGCTCTTAGCGGAGGATATCCGTCCGCGTGACATCGTAACACCGGCAGCATTCCAGAACGCTTTGACGACAGATATGGCTCTCGGATGTTCCACAAACTCCGCTCTCCACCTCCTTGCGATCGCTCATGAGGCTGAGATCACTCTTGACCTCCATATGATCAACGAGATCAGTGAGCGCACTCCGAACCTGTGCCATCTCGCACCGGCAGGACATCACCACATGCAGGATCTGATGGAAGCCGGCGGAATTTCCGCAGTATTAAAGGAACTCCTCGACGCAGGCATGATCCACGGTGAGTGCAGGACTGTAACAGGAAAGACGGTTGCTGAGAATGTTGCCCATGCAGAAAACCGCAATCCGGAAGTAATCCGTCCGTTAGACAATCCGTATACGAAGACTGGCGGACTTGCTGTCCTTTTCGGAAACCTTGCTCCGAACGGTGCGATCGTAAAACGTTCTGCTGTAAAACCGGAGATGTTAGTAAACACAGGTACTGCAAAATGCTTTGATTCCGAGGAAGAGGCAATTGCGGCGATCTATACCGGAAAGATCGTTCCTGGTGACATCGTTGTCATCCGTTACGAAGGACCGGCAGGCGGACCGGGAATGAGAGAGATGCTCTCCCCGACATCCGCGATCGTCGGCATGAAGCTCGATACAACCGTTGCTCTCCTTACGGACGGACGTTTCTCAGGAGCATCCTGTGGCGCGGCAATCGGACATATTTCTCCGGAGGCAGCCGCAGGTGGTCCGATCGCTTACATCAAGGATGGCGACAAGATCGCTATCGACATCCCGAACTACAGCTTAAAGCTGCTTGTTTCTGATGAGGAGATGGAAGAGAGAAAGAAGACCATGAAGATCCGCGAGCCGAAGAAGCTGACCGGATACTTAAAGCGTTATGCGAAGAATGTATCCTCTGCGGATAAGGGCGCTATTGTCGAATAAGTAAATTTTTAAGGCGGCGGGCTTGCTTGGAAGCTGCGCCGCCTTCGGCGCGAAAATGTGCCAGGGCACATTTTTATTAAAGAGAGGAAACTATATGAACGAGATCGTATCAAACCTGCTCGTATATGGCAGCCTGCCGGAAGACTCGATCCTTTGGCAGCTTGCGGATATCTGTGAGAAATTAAAGAATCAGACGGAAACAAAAGCAGCGCTGAGGACCCGTGTGTTCCATCAGGTAAAGAATCTCCTGACGGTTGCCACAGACTATGCGTTCGACAAAAACTTATGGCACAACTATCTGACCTTTCTGTTAATTACAAATGAGAATCCGTTCAGTCTCGTCTGTGAGAAGATGGGGGCACAGGACGGAACCGTCAATAACTTTGTGACCCATGATTTTGACATGTTCAAGGAACTGTTCGACTACGATTTTTCCTGGCTGGAGAAGGAACTCTCCATCGACTGCTTTACTCAACTGACCCATTATCAGGCAATCCGTAAAAAAGAGCTGATGTACAATAAAAATGTCAGTGAGAAAGTGAGAACCTTAAGCGAAAAGCTTGAGACTGCCAAGTCCGGAGCGGATTTCTTCAAATATGTTACAGAATTCTATAAAGATTTCGGTGTCGGCATGTTTGGACTCAACAAGGCATTCCGAATCGCTGAGAACGGGGATGGCTCCGTCCGCTTCCTCCCGATCAACAACATGGATGCCGTGATGCTGGACGACCTCATCGGATATGAGCTTCAGAAGAAGAAACTTGTGGAGAATACCCAGGCGTTCTGCGACGGAAAAGCGGCGAACAATGTCCTGTTGTTCGGTGACAGCGGTACCGGTAAATCCACGAGCATCAAGGCGATCGTCAACCAGTTCTATCCGCAGGGCCTGCGCATGATCGAGATCTACAAGCACCAGTTTAAGGATCTCTCGACGATCATCGCCCAGATCAAGAACCGCAATTACAAGTTCATCATCTACATGGATGATCTTTCTTTCGAAGAATTTGAGATCGAGTACAAGTTCTTAAAGGCCGTTATCGAAGGCGGCGTTGAGACGAAGCCGGACAATGTCCTGATCTATGCGACATCAAACCGCCGTCATCTGATCAAGGAGACATGGAAGGACAGAGAGGATATGGAACACAGCGAGGATCTGCATCGTTCCGATACGATGGAGGAGAAGCTCTCTCTGGTCAACCGTTTCGGCCTTTCCATCTACTATGCGAAACCGAACAAGGAAGGTTTCAACGAGATGGCAGTGGCACTCGCGAGACGCGCGGGCATCACACCGGAGACCATGTCCGACGAAGAGATCTGCTACGAGGCAAATCGCTTCGAAATGCGTGGCGGCGGACTTTCCGGCCGCACGGCACAGCAGTTTGCGAATTATCTGCTTACGATCAAATAAAGAGAAAAAGAAGAAACATGGGCTGCCGCACGTTAGTGCGACAGCCCATGTTCTTTTCTGGCTGGCAGAGATTCCGGTGAATTCAGATTTTACTGTAAAGAAATGTTAAGAAAAAAGATACAATGCTATAAATGAGCAAATTTGAAAAATTGCACAAAACTACACTGCGAATTTCATAAATGAATCAAA
>ENA-UEQP01001663-UEQP01001663.1-human-gut-metagenome-genome-assembly--contig:-NODE-1663-length-19347-cov-4.948677_pt1 | contig 19347 bp, 19 predicted proteins | sample MGYA00242951_ERZ507951 | MGnify/ENA primary metagenome ERZ507951 (study PRJEB26167, sample SAMN06115539) | human gut metagenome | host: Homo sapiens | place: China:Shanxi | collected 2015-11-18...
TTTTTTGTGATGAGGCGGGGGGGGGGGGGGGGGGGGGGGGGGGGGGGGGGCCCCCCCCCCCGGGGGGGAGGGGGGCCCCCCCTCCCCCCAACCTTCTTTTTCCAAAGATATTTTACAGCAGGGCACCGTCCCAGTTGAACAGGCCCTGGCGCCGCATCTCGGGCAGGCTGGAGGGCGGGTTCTCTTCCAGGCGGGCGAAGAAGCTGTAGCCCGCCTGCTGGAGTTCCTGCCGCTTGGCGGTGAGGTCCAGGGGCCAGCCGGGATAGAGCCAGACATTGCCGCCGTACTGGCGGGCCCAGAAGACTTCGCCCTTGGGGCTCATGAACGGCTCGTTGGGCTTGATGCCCAGCAGGCCGAAGCGGCTGATGCCCACGGGCCAGAAGCCGCCCAGCACCATGCCCAGCGGCAGCGGGCTCTGGCGGGGCAGGGCCAGGATGTCGTCGGCGGGCAGTTCGGGGCTGATGTACGCGCCCTTGAAGCCCATGTCGGCCAGCACGCCCAGCGCGGCGGCATTGGCCACGTTGCAGAAGGGCCCGGCCAGCAGGTCCAGGGCGTCGCTGTGCTTGGGATCGGCGGGCTCGTCATCCATGCGGGCCAGCAGTTCCGCCGGGAACAGGTCACGCTGCCAGGGGGCGTTGCAGACGAAGTGGCGCGCACCTTCGCGGGTCAGATGGGCCAGACGGCGGCGGATGGCCTCTTCCTCTTCGGGCCAGATGACGGGCGGCAGCCACCAGCAGATGCGCGGAGCGATGGTGCGCGAGATCTCGGCCGTGCGCGGCGAGAGCCACAGGCCGGTGTTCTGGCTGCGGCAGCCGCGGGTCTCGCGGCCCTGCGGCATGCTGGCGCGCACCACCATCTCGGGCCGGGGCGCGGGCCGGACGGGCCGGGGCAGACGGGGCTCGCTCTCCACGGCCTTGCTGGGCCGGGTGGGCATGCAGTCGAGCCGGGCCTGCCACTCCCTGAGGATCTGCATCAGTTCGGGCTCGCGGCGGTCGATGAGGAAGACCGGCGTGCCCGCCTTGGGCGTCTTGTGCTTGGGCAGGCGCAGCATCAGGGTGCCTGCCTTGGGCGTGCGGCGCGTCACGGGCAGGGTGGCGTGCCAGCGTTCGTCTTCCACGCCCACGCGCAGATAGTCCTGCGGCAGCAGCTCGAAATGGGGCTTGAGCAGCACCTGGCCTTCGGGCGTCACATTGATCTTGCCCGCCAGCAGGCCGGAGCTGGTCTGGCCCGACGGGTCGGTGGGGATGAGGTTGTCCTTGTGCGGCAGGAAGCGGGCACGGCTGCCGGGACGGCCCAGCGCCATCTCGAGGATGGCCTCGGCATCCTTGCGGGCCTGCGGGTCGCCGGGGTTGTCACGCAGCATGCGATAGGCCGTGACCACATGATAGACGTAGTGCGGGCCCTTTTTGCGGCCTTCGATCTTCCACGAGACCAGATGCGGGATGTGCAGCAGGGTCTTGGCCAGCACGTCCAGCGAAAGGTCCAGACAGGAGAAGAAGCGGCCGTCGCGTCCCTTGCCGGGGTTGGTGCGCTGGGGACGGGGACGGCGCATGTCGCGGCCGTTGCGGCCCTGTTCGCGGGCCTGCTGTTCGGCCTGTTTGGCCATGGCCGCGGCAGCGGCGCCGCCCTGACGGTAGACGCGGCGGCAGGGCTGCACGCAGCGGCCGCGCAGGCCGCTCTTGCCGCCCATGTAGCTGGACCAGTAGCAGCGGCCCGACACGCAGTAGCACAGCGCACCGTGGACGAAGCATTCCAGATCCAGTCCTTCGGGGCAGGCCTCGCCCATGGCGCGGATCTCGTCGATGGAGAGCTCGCGCGGCAGGATGACGCGGCTGGCGCCCAGGTCCTTGGCGGTCTGCAGGCCCTGCGGGTGCGTGATGTTGGCCAGGGTGGAGAGGTTGATCTCGCCCTCGAAACCGGCCTGCCGCGCCAGATCCAGCATGGCCAGATCCTGCACGATGATGCCGTCGGGGCGCACCTGCCGGGCCAGACGATGGATGAGACGGTAGGCCGCCGCGGTCTCCTGCGGCTTGACCAGCACGTTCATGGCCACATAGACGCGGGCCTGTTCCTCGTGGGCCAGGTCGGTGAGGCGCGAAAGGTCGGTAAGGCCGAAGTTCTCGGCCTGCATGCGGGCCGAAAAATGCTTCAGGCCCAGGTACACGGCGTCGGCGCCGGCGGCCAGGGCCGCGGTGAAGCACTGGGCGTCACCGGCCGGGGCCAGGATCTCCGGGCGTTCCGGGGTAGGGGCGGGCAGGATGATGTCACTCATGCGTAATAATATTCCTTGAACCAGGCCACAAAGCGCTCGATGCCGGTTTTGAGAGGCGTCACGGGCGCAAAGCCCGTGACCTGCGACAGGGCGTCGATGTTGGCCCAGGTGGCTTCCACATCGCCGGGCTGCATGGGCAGCAGGTCACGGATGGCCTTCTTGCCCAGCGCGTCTTCGAGGGCGGCGATGAAATCGTTGAGTTCCACGGTCTGGTTGTTGCCGATATTGTAGATGCGCCACGGCGCGGAACTGGTGGCCGGGTCGGGGGTGGCGGCATCCCACTGCGGGTCGGGCTTGGGCGCCAGGGGCAGCAGGCGCACCACGCCTTCCACGATGTCGTCGATATAGGTGAAGTCGCGACGCATGCGGCCGCCGTTGAACACCTTGATGGGCTCGTCCTTCATGATGGCGTGGGCAAAGAGCTGCAGGGCCATGTCCGGGCGGCCCCAGGGGCCGTAGACCGTGAAGAAGCGCAGGCCCGTGCAGGGCAGGCCGTACAGATGGCTGTAGGAATGGGCCATGAGCTCATTGCTCTTCTTGGTGGCCGCGTACAGGCTCACGGGGTGGTCCACGTTGTTGTGTTCCGAGAAGGGCTGGCTGGTGTTGAGCCCGTAGACCGACGAGGAGGACGCGAAGACGAAGTGCTGCACGCCGTTATGGCGGCAGCCTTCCAGCAGGTTGGCGAAGCCCACCAGGTTGGAATCCACGTAGGCCATGGGATTGATGAGGCTGTAGCGCACGCCGGCCTGGGCCGCCATGTTGATGACATGGGTGAACTTTTCGGCCGCGAACAGGGCGCTCATGGCCTCGCGTTCGGCCATGTCCTGCAGCACGAAGCGGAAACCGGGACGGCCTTCCAGCCGGGCCAGACGGTCTTTCTTGAGCTGGACGTCGTAATAGTCGTTGAGGTTGTCCAGGCCCACCACGGTGTGGCCCTGGGCCAGCAGACGGTCACAGAGATGATAGCCGATGAAGCCCGCGGCTCCGGTAACGAGAATATGCATGCTGTCCTCCTGTTGGCGCAGACTAAGCCAGAAGCGCTTCCGGGGCAAGGGTTTGCTCTTGCCTCCGCTGCCCCGCCCGGCTATGTTCGGGAACATGAAAAATAACGAATCCACCTTTGCGTCCAGCAACGCTTCCGAAATGCGCAACAGCGCCGCCGGGACCGGCAAGAAAGCCGCCGGTGCCGCCGCTGGCAAGACCGGAGCCGCTGCCGACGCCGGCAGGGACGAGGCCATCCGTCACTGGTACAAGGGCGAGAATCGCGACACCATCATCTATCTGCTCATCGCGATCTTCTTCCTTGAGCTGATCATCGGCGGTATCGCCTTCTTTTACGGCATCATGCACGCCAAGCCGTCACTGGCCGGGGGCCCGCCCGAAGCCCAGTTCCCCATCCTGGGCTGGGCCATCGGCGCTGTGGCCGCTCCGGTGGCCTTGCTGCTCATCGTGCATCTTTCCGGCCTCTGGGTCTCCAACACCCTGGAGCGGGAGCGCCAGCCCGGCAAGCCCGGCTCGGAACGCATGGTGCCCAAGCGTCTGCGCTATTTCTATGCCTGTGTGCAGCACGCGCCCACGGTGGTCATCCTGCTGGGCATCCTGCTGCTGGCCGCGGCCCTGGTCTTCGTGGACGGCATGTTCTCGGCCGTGCTGGCCTTCGGCGCCGCGCTCAAGCCCTACATCCCGTGGATCGCGGGCAGCATCGCGGCCCTGCTGGCTGCCTGTTATCTGGGGCGCCTGCTGCTCATCTACCGTCACCGCCGCATGGAACAGGAATACGCCTACCGGCGCGAGGTGCTGGAAAAGACCGGCATCGTGCTGGTGAGCAAGGGCAGCATCCCCCTCAACCGGGGCATCGAGCCTTTGCAGGCCGTGGAAGGCGGCGGCTATGCCTTGCCGCCCGGCCCTGCCTACACGCCTGAGGAAGCCGCCGCCGATGCCGCGGCCCTGGAAGCCGGGGAAAAGAAGGGCGATGCGCCCGCCGAGGACATCGTGGACGTGGATCCCGAAGACCTGGGCGAAGCGCCCAAGGACACGGCCGCACCCCGCAAGGACGACGTGACCGACGCCGATGTGGTCGTGGAGGATGGCAAGTCCAAAGCCTAGGCGACATGCCCCGGGGCACCGGCATTTTTGAGGAGCGGCTCTGTCCCTTCCTTCAAGATCTCCCGATGCCGCGGCTCCCCACGTCGCAGCGGGCCCGGCCCTGAGGGGAGCCATCCGGTCGGCTCCGTCCCTTCCTGGCGCGTTTCATTTCAAAAAGGAGAGGCTCCTTGAGGAGCCTCTCCTTTTTTATTTTTGCTGCCTGCCGCCGTCGTTTCCCCGGGCAAGGCTCGGGCAGCGGCGCCGCTGCGGCCTAGTAGCGGTAGTGGTCGGGCTTGTAGGGGCCTTCGATCTTCACGCCGATGTAGTCGGCCTGTTCCTGGGTCAGGGTGGTCAGCTTGGCGCCCAGACGGGCCAGGTGCAGGCGGGCCACTTCTTCGTCCAGTTCCTTGGGCAGGGTGTAGACCTTCTTTTCCAGGTCGCCCTTGGCCAGCTTGATCTGGGCCAGGGTCTGGTTGGTGAAGCTGTTGGACATGACGAAGCTGGCGTGGCCGGTGGCGCAGCCCAGGTTCACCAGGCGGCCTTCGGCCAGCACGATGATGCTGCGGCCGGACTTGAGGGTCCACTTGTCCACCTGGGGCTTGATGTTCAGCTTGGTGATGCCGGGGGTGGACTCCAGGTAGTGCATGTCGATCTCGTTGTCGAAGTGACCGATGTTGCAGACGATGGCTTCGTCCTTCATGCCTTCCATGTGTTCGCCGGTGATGACGCGCAGGTTGCCGGTGCAGGTGACGTAGATGTCGCCTTCGGCCAGGGCGTCTTCCATGGTGGTGACTTCAAAGCCTTCCATGGCGGCCTGCAGGGCGCAGATGGGGTCGATCTCGGTCACCAGCACGCGGGCGCCGAAACCGCGCATGGACTGGGCGCAGCCCTTGCCCACGTCGCCGTAGCCCACCACGACCACGACCTTGCCGGCCACCATGACGTCGGTGGCGCGCTTGATGCCGTCGGCCAGGGATTCGCGGCAGCCGTAGAGGTTGTCGAACTTGGACTTGGTCACGGAGTCGTTGACGTTGATGGCCGGGAAGAGCAGCTTGCCTTCGGCTTCCAGCTGGTAGAGGCGGTGCACGCCGGTGGTGGTCTCTTCGGAGACGCCCTTCACGCGGGCGGCCACTTCATGCCAGTGGTTGGGATCTTCCTTGTAGCGCAGGGCCAGGCGATCCATGATGATCTGGAATTCCTTGTTGTCGTAGGTCTTTTCCAGCAGGGAAGGATCGTTTTCCACTTCCACGCCCTTGTGGATCATCAGGGTGGCGTCGCCGCCGTCGTCCACGATCAGGTCGGGGCCCTTGCCGTCAGGCCAGGTCAGGGCCATTTCGGTGCACCACCAGTAGTCTTCCAGGCTCTCGCCCTTCCAGGCGAAGACCTTGGCCATGCCCTGCTCGGCGATGGCGGCAGCGGCGTGGTCCTGGGTGGAGAAGATGTTGCACGAGGCCCAGCGGATGTCCGCGCCCAGGGCGTGCAGGGTCTTGATGAGCATGGCGGTCTGGATGGTCATGTGCAGGGAGCCGGTCACGCGCAGGCCCTTGAGGGGCTTCTGGTCGCCGTACTTGCGGATGCACTCCATGAGGCCGGGCATCTCGCGCTCGGAGAGCTGCATTTCTTTCTTGCCGAAATCGGCCAGGGCCATGTCGGCCACTTTGTAGGCCAGGGAAAGATCCAGGGCTTTGGTCATCGTTCCATTCTCCTTGGGGAAGTATGTTGGGCCGCTCCACAAAAGGGCGGTCTGCGGCATGATCGTTGTCCCCTGTGCGGGGATGCGGCGCGGCACGGTATGGCCGCGCGGGAAATCTTGTGGGCCTTTGTCGAATAAAGCGCGTCCGGGAAAGGATGAGGAGCGCGGGGGAAGGATCCCCCTTTCCGCGTCGGCAAAGGAAGGCCTTTTCCCGAAAAATATCCCTAACAGGCGCGAGCCCGCACCAGCAGCAGGAACAGGCCGCGGCCCACGGCCTGCCGCGTGCAGGACAGGACGTCGAAACCGGCCTGACGCAGGCGTTCCTGCAGGCGTTCCTCATCGAAGCCCAGCCAGCGGTCGCCGTAGCGGCTGCGCATGGTCTCGTCGTGATGTTGGAGGAAATCGGCCACGAACAGGTGCCCGCCCGTAGTCAGGCTACGGCGGATCTCGCGCAGGCCTTCGCCGGGATCGGACAGGTGGTGCAGGACGAGGTTGATGCAGGCGAAGTCCGCTTCCTGGTCACGCAGGGGCAGGTGATCCAGCTCGCCGATGCGCAGGGAGATGCGGTTCTCGTTGGCCAGGTCCACGGGGCTGAAACGGCGGCGGCACATCTCCAGCATGCGGGCCGAGCCGTCCACGCCGATGAGGCTTTGGCTGGCGGGCAGCAGGCGCTCCAGCACCGCGCCGGTGCCGCAGCCCAGGTCCACGGCCACGCGGCAGCCCTCGGGCACGGCGGCCAGTACGGCGGCGGGCAGGTCGAAATCTTCCAGCACTTCGCGGTTGAGCTCGTCCCAGTCCTCGGCGATGGCGTTGAAGAATTGGCGCGTCTTGAGGGCTCGCTCCTCCAGGATCTGGGCCGCCATGGCCAGGTCCTCACGCATGGCCGTATCCGTATGCAAAAAGGGGCCCATGGCCTGCAAAAAGTCGCTGGCCTCGCCGCAGCGCGTGGCGGCATAGAAGACCCACAGGCCGTCCCGGCGCGAGGTCAGCAGGCCTGCCTCGGTCAGGATCTTGAGATGGCGCGAGACGCGGGATTGCCCCATGCCGAGGATACGCACCAGCTCGTTGACCGAGAGTTCGTAATGCAGCAAGATATGCACCAGTCGCAGACGGGTCTCGTCTGAAAGTGCCTTGAAATATACCAGTGCCATGCGTGCCCCTGTACGGCGCGCCGGGCGCGCCTGCGATCTATGTATCAAATTTGCTTGATGCAAATATCAGCCTATCTGGATATAGTCAAGGAGTTCCATGTCCTCGCCCTCCGATGCTGCCCCTGACCGGTCCCCTGCCGCCGGGGAGGAGACCAAAAGTCGGTTGTCGCGCAAGCGGGTGACCGTCATCACGGCCACGGCCCTCTCGTTGCTGGAGGCCTGTGGTCTTGAGCCGTCGCCGTCACGGTCGGAAAAGACGGCAGGGAAGGGGCCAAAGACAGCGCAGGAGGCTGCTCCGGCCGGGAAGGCCCCGGCGAACGACCGGGAAAAAAAGCAGGCAGCGGATCCGGCATCTTCCCGGAGCCGGAACTCCAGCCGAAAAAAGACGCCCCCGTCGGGCAAGATCTCCCGGACAGATGCGGGAAACCTGCCGGAAGAAGATGCGTCGCTGGCCTTTGCCACCGGCAATGTTCCGGAAGTCCCTCCGGTGGTCCCGTCTGACGGCGCGGCTCCTGTTGCGGCCACGCCTCCCGGACCTGTTGTCCCTCCGAAAAAGACATCTGCCCGGCGTCGCCGTGCGGCCAGTGCGAAGGCTGTCTCCGTGCCCGACGGAGGGACGGCTCCCGCGTCCGGGGCTGAAGGACAGGTGGCCACACCGGTAGCGGGGCCTTCTGTTGCCCCGTCTGCGGTGGAAGCGGTGGCATCTGGGCCGGGAGAGGAACAGTCTCATGCTGCCGCAAAGCGGGCTCCTTCTTCCCGTGTGCGCCGTTCGTCCACTTCCGGCGGGCGGGGCCGCAAGAAAGCTGTCGAGATCCCACCTGCACCTGCCGCAGAGGCGGTGCCGACCGTGGCGCCGGAGGCGCAGCAGGCTCCCGCGCGTCCCATGGATGCGGCGGCGCTGGCTGCCGAGGCGGATCGCCTGGCCGCGGAATACGGCCTGTCGTCATCGGGTGGCGGTCTGGTGGTGCTGCCCGGGGACGATGACTGGGACGATTTTCCCGCGCCCCGGTATGACGAAGCTCCGTCTCCCCAAACAGCGGCCCGCTCCGCTGTGACGACACCTGTCGCCCCTTGCTCCGAGCCCGCACCTGCGGAGGCCCGCTTCGTGGAGGTCTCTCCGTCCGTTCCCGCTCCTGAGCCCGTGCCCGCACTAAAGAGCGCTCCCCGGCGTCGTGCGGCCAGCACGAAAACTGCCTCCGTGCCCGGTGGCGGGGCCTCTTCCCCCCTTGAGGCCGGAGAGCAGGGGACAGCACCGGTAGCGGGACCTGCCCTTGGAAAGCCTTTTGTGGCCGCGTCCGTGCCGGGTGAGGAACCGCCTTTACCGACCACAGGACGGAGAGCCGCTCGTCCATCCACTCCCGGCGGGCGGGGCCGCAAGAAATCTGCCGGGATCTCGTCCGCACCTGCCTCGGAGGCTGTGCCCACCGTGGCGCCGGAGGCGCAGCAGGCTCCCGCACGTCCCATGGATGCGGCGGCGCTGGCTGCCGAGGCGGACCGTCTGGCCGCGGAATACGGCCTGTCGTCATCGGGCGGCGGTCTGGTAGTGCTGCCCGGAGACGATGACTGGGACGATTTTCCCGCTCCCCGGGATGAGGATGCCCCGTCTCCCCAGACAGCGGCCCGCTCCGCTGTGACGGCACCTGTCGCCTCTTTCCCTGAGCCCGCACCTGCGGAAGCTCGTTCTGTGGAAGTATCTCCGTCCGCTCCCGCTCCTGAGCCCGTACCCGCAGCCAAGAGCGCTTCCCGGCGCCGCCGTGCGGCCGGTACGAAGGCTGCCGCCGTGCCCGGTGGCGGGGCCCGCCCCGCAGCTGACGCCGGGGGGCTGGGAGCCTCGCCGGTGCCGGCACCCATCGGGAGCATGCCTGTCCCGGCAGCCCGTCCTGCTCCCGCAGCGCAGGCCGGTGCCTCCCTGCCGGATGCAGGCAGCGGAGACGGGGAAGCTCATGCCCCTGCTCGGCCCGGAACAACCCCAGTGGCTGCCGGGCCCTCCGGCTCCACGCCGCCCTCCGGGGCAGGCATGGGGAAGCGCGAGGCCGCGTTCCGGCAGTGGGCCGCGGACATGCAGGCGCGTTTCGATGCCGGGCTGGAAGCGGAGGAAGACCGGGCGGCACGCCGCAAGGACACGCTGGTCGTGCTGCCGCCGCCGACGGATACGGGCGGACGGAAACGCCGGACGGCAAAAAAGCCACAGGCAGCGGCAGTGGAGGCCCCGCGCCCGCGGGCATGGATCACGCGGCGGCGCAGCACCGAACCCGGCCATGAGGCCCGCTTTGAGGAATGGCACGGCCCGGCACGGACAGGGAGCGTGCTGGAAAAAGTCTTCATCTCGCTGGGCGCGTCCCCGGAACAGGCCAAACTGAGCCGTTTGTGGCGCAGCTGGGATGCCGTGCTGGGGCCGGATCTGGCGCCTTTGGCGCGTCCGCTGGGGCACCATGACGACAGGCTGCTCATCGGCGCCGAGGATGCCGTGCTGCTGCAGGAGCTCTATTATATGGGACCGGAGATCGTGCGCCGGGCCAATGAGTTCCTTCAGGAGGACTTCTTCACGGCGGTGAAAGTTTCCCTGATGCTGGACCATCAGGATCTGGATGCGCCCAGTCCGGTGTTGGAGCGCTCCGCCGGGCGTCCGCAGGAGGAGGTCCCCGCGCCTTCCGGGGCCAGCCTGGGGCTCATGGATCCCGAATCGGCCGTGGCCCGCTGCTATGCCCGCTTCTTGGGCATGGAGCTGCCCGATCCCCGCAAATGACGGGCCGGGGCCGCCGGAAAGCGGGATTGACAAAGCTTTTCCCGCGATGCTAGGGTCAGCGGGTGTCGTGCTGGCCTTGCTGCTTTGTTGCTGTGGCTGCCGTCACGCTGCAGCTCAAGGGGAGGGTGCCATGCAGGATACGCTGGAAAATATCAGCCTCAAGCACGATAATGGCGAGGACATGCGCTTTCGTGGGCGCCTTTCCTCCGAGTGCTCCTGGTATGACGAAGAGCATGGCGTGCTGTGCCGCCAAAAGCTGTATGTGACGGAGAACAAGGACCAGATCTACTACATCATGCGCACCGGGGCGGAAGAGCACAGCCGCCGGGCTTACCGTCTGAAGGTGCAGGACGAGACCTGCATCATCCATAACGGCAAAGCTGAAGTGCGCATGCCCATTGCCCTGTTGATGCTGGCTGTGCGCGGTCTGTGCGGCATGGATGCCCGGAGCGCGACCAGCCTTGCCATGGTGGAAGAAATGCTCAAGGCTGCCAACGCCTAGCCGCCGTCCGTTTTTTCCCCGAAAAGAGAGGAAAGGGATGCTTCTTCGGAAGCATCCCTTTTCGTTTATGCGGCATCCGGCCTTGTAGCGGTCGCGGAAATGCAAAAAGCCACCCGCAAGCGGGTGGCTTTTTCGTATCAAGGCAGGGAGCGGAGGCCTCAGCGGCGGGCGCTGAAATGCTTTTCCGCGCTCTCGATGTCCTCGAAGCCGTACTGCTGCACCTGATGGAGCAGGTTCTGTTCGGCTTCGCTCTCGTCCTTGCGCAGGCGTTCCATGGTGGCCCGGTGGTAGAGGGCGATGGTCTTGGGGGAATAGGTGCGCAGTTCCGCGCGCAAATAGGTCTCCATGGAGACCCAGCCCGGGCGGTCGTCACGGCTGCGCAGGGGGCGGCCCCTGTCGGCCAGCGAGGGGAAGCGGCTGTCGAGGTCTTCCTTCCAGGCCACATGGGCGGCCACGATGTCGTCCACCTGGGCCATGGCCTCGGGATCCAGCGGCGGCAGGCTGTCGGCCAGCTGGGCATATTCTTCGGGGAAGGTGGATTCCATCATGCGGGCGTATTTTTCCGTGACCAGGTTGCGGCCTTCCAGGCGGGCATTCAGCAGGTCTTCCAGATAGCTGCCCAGCAGTTCGTCGTCCCAGTTGTCCATCTGGCTGGAACGCATGATGCGGAAGGTCTTGGGGTCCATCTGGCAGGAGGCCTTGCCGCCCACGTTCTGCACATTGCTGAACATTTCCCATTCGGCTGTGACCACGGCATCTACAAGGGTCTTGTGTTCCATAGCGTCTCCTTGGCCGGGATGGGTCGCGGGCATCGCGGCCATCCGGCCATCTTCAGCAAGCAAAGTTTTCCCAGCGTGGCCGGGATAATGAAAAAAGGGCGCCCTGCCGGAAGCAGGACGCCCTTGTGTCAGCACGTGGCGGGGGAGGGATACTATCTTGCATTATAACATGCTGAAAATACTGATTTGTATTGTGCAGCAAAATGCCTCGTACCCCCAAATGTACCCCCAAAAAATTTTGCTGCCCATTTTTGCCCTGCTTATGGCATGGCCCCTGCATAACATCCGGGGGGATTTCCGGCAAGGGGAGGGGCTTTTTTTTGAGGTAGCCCCCTGCGACCCTCACCGCGACCAACAGCCCACATGCCGGATCAGATCAACCACACCCAATTTGGTTTCGTTACCGTCCCGACGTTGGCTATCAAGGGTCGCATTCCATTTGCTACCCTTCCTGCCCGGCAGGGACAGCGTGCCACGTTTACCCCAAAATAGCAGCAGTCCATCATCCAAAAAAGGAAGACCGGCAGGGGAAAGAGTTTTCCATAACCTATTGGAATTATGATACCTAGTATTTTAGTATGAAATGGTGGAAAGCTTTGTTTTTGAATCCAGTTTTGCCGGAATGGGTAACAGTGCCGTAGCACGATTGAAGGGGAAAGGATGGGTACGGATACCGTATGCATAGGGTATCCTCTCCCCTCGCCGGTCATTGTCTCCTTCGGCCCCTGGCTATCCGCCATGATCGCCGCCCGTCCTGTCTTTCGTTGTCCCTTCCAGTCCGTCATGGCCCGCAATGGCCCCGTAGAGCCTTGAAACAAAGAAAGCCGGAGCTTCCATCCGGCCTTTTTGCTCCACCATATGAGGCCTATGTCCTGTATTTTTGGGGGGCGTTTTGGTCTGGCCCGGCAAGGTACGATGGGGCGGGGGCGGCGGTACCTCACTTCTTGCTTCCGATTTTTGAGGTTAACACCGTTAACTTGTCGTTGACCTTGTTCTTGCGCCTGGTCCCCGTCCCGGCTGTAGCTTAAAACAAAGGCCCCCGTCCGGCTGCCACCGGGCGAGGGCTGAAAACATACGGTAAGCCATGCAACAACAAGGGAACGCTCATGCGTCGTACCTGCCTGGGGAGTGTGCTACCACTTCCCAGGCACCTTTTTTATGACGCTCCGGCAACGGAAGGCAAGACCGCCGCTCCCCTATCCAAGCTCAAACTCTATTGGCTCAAGCTTAAACGGTCTGCCGATGCCCTGGGCTGCGGTGGCCCGCTTTGCCATCTCATAGACGGCTTCGGCGTCGGCCACGGCAAGTTGCCCCTCGCGTACCTTGTCCAGCAGGAAGACGGCCACGGAGCCAAGATCTTTGTCCCGCTCCGGCATGGGCATATCCTTCAGGCATTCCAGCGGCGGCGCCACGGGTTTCACTTTGGGCATGGCAAGCGTCACCAGCAGCCGGGCCGCGTCCATGTCACCCCCTTCGGCGGCCTCGATCATCATGGGCAGGCCCCGAGCCTCCACCCATTGCCGGGCCTGCACAAGCAGGCTGTTTGAGCTGCCCTTTGGGCGCCCCGGCCCACCATGACAGCCGGGGGCAAAACGCCCGCCAGAATCCCGGCCAGCGCCATTTTTCGCGGTATGTTTAATGCTGTCCATATTCGGCGGCCCTCCTGTTTTTACGCGCACGCTGTCTGCGTGAACGGCGACGTTCTCTTTCCTGCCGGAGCAGGGCAATGGCATTGACCACGGCCACCAGATCCGTAGAGAGGTCCCCCGCCTCCACCATGTCCGTAGCCAGCCACTCCAGGCGTTCAATGGCTACCGGCAAGGAGGTAACAGGGATCAACGTCACATTGCTGTCCACAGGGGAGGTGATGGCGACAGGATGCCGCATACCGAGGAACTCTTGCCCTTTCACAAATTCTATTCTCTTCATGCCTGATACTCCTTCTAGTGCACCGTGTCCGGCATGGGCTGGACAGGCGCGGGGGTAACTTCAAAGCTTGGGGTGCCCATCATCGCAACGGCCTTTTCCCGGCTCATCTCCAGCGCCTTTACGGCGCCGTCCAGGTCGTAAGCATACGGTTCTTTCCGCCATGCTTCGGCCACAGCCTTAACCACCATGCAGGCCGCTTGGTAGCCTTCCTGAAAGCCCTGGGCATAGCCCGCATGGGCGGCGTCCTTGAGCGATCCCACAATCACTGTCTTGTCCTGTTCCATATGGATACTCCTTTGAATGTCAGGCCGCGTCATGGGCCTTTACGATGGCGGCCCAGCGTTTCCGGGCACCCTCAAGGTATTGTCGAAGAAATGACCACGTACAGTATTCGGCGGCGGGGCGGCTTCCGGCAAAGAGGAAGGGCAGGCGGTAGCGCCCCATAAATGCCGCCACGCTCTGGCAAGCCGCATGAGGGTTCATCCTGCTGCGGTACTGCCCACCGGCCAGATCAGCCCACGAGGCTTCCACCACCACGCAGAAGGCGTCCAAGGCGGCACCACGGGCAAGCTCTCGTTCAAAGCGTTCCCGCTCTCTGCCCAGGCACATGACAAGATCCGGCAGGCTCTTGCGTTCCACCGCCACCCTGTCTGTCAGTCCGGCAAGGGAATAGTCGCCTACAGTCAGGCCGCCCACTTCCACCGTCACGCCTTCATAGCGCGGCCCCCGGAAGGGAAAGGGGGCCTGCTCCCTGCTATCCACAATCACGCGCACCGCCGCCCTCCTTTTGTTGTCCAGCCAACCACACTTGCCGGGGCAGATGCTCCAGAGCCAGATCATGCAGCAGGGCCTCCAGATTTTCCCTGGCAAAGCGCAGGGCCGCTTTCTTTTCGGACAGCAGCAGGCCCGCCGCCGGATAGAGGACAAGGCCGCTTCCATCATCGGCAGGAAGGGCGCCCATCTGGTAGCGTTCGTTCAGCTCGTACAGTACCGGCCACGGATGCCCTTGTGGCGGCTGCTCCCCCTGCCGTGTACATGAGGTTTTTTGAAGGTCCCGCCCCCTGTCATGAAGGGAGGCAAGCACCGCGTCGAACAGGCCTTCACTCATGGCCGCCCGCCCCCCGTTCCGTGTTCCATGCCGCCACCAGGAAGCGGGAGAACATCAATATGGATTCTCTCCCCAGCAGGAAGCACCGCCACCCGCCGCGAACCATCCGCCTGACGATGGGCCTGATCCGCCGTCCGCCAAGCATCTTTTCCGGCAAGGTGAGTATGTGCCGTGTGCCGTTGGGATCCAGCCACTCCATAGCCAGCGCCTTGCCGCCCCCTGCTGCATCGTCCACCACCTTCACTATGAGGGGCGCCCCCAGCAGCGTTGCCTCTTCCTTGCCGGTCGCCAGCACCTCCACCCTGTACAGCCCGGCCCGCTCCCCCTCGTGGACGATGCGGAAAAACTCCTGCCCCGGATATATGGTATCGTTCATGGTCTCCATGTCCGTGCCTCCTTCGGTACGTCCCTTTCAGTCCTGCCCTTACCCAGGCCGTTTTGAAGGTGTAAAAGGTGTAAAGGTGTAAGAACCGTTGGTACTCAAGGATTTGCGGCTTACACTTTTGGCTTTACACCTTTTTTAAAGGTGTAAAGGTGTAAGCAAGGTGTAAGTAGGGTATTTGCCCGCAAACACTTATGGATGTAGGATTTTTCACCTTTACACGTCTTACACGCCGGAAAACGGCGGGGCAGGTTTACACATCCTCGTTTTCTCGATCTTCCGGCAAGGTGACAGCGTAGACGCGCCGCTGTCCCATATCAGGAAGCGTACAGACAGCGGAGTTTTTGTTGCCGTTCCTGCGCAGCCATCCGGCATCACGCAGCACGGCGGCGGCCCGGCGTGGGGAGTAGCCCTTGACCACCTCTGCCCGGAAGGGCTCCGGCAGGATCAGATACTCCGTCATGCCGTCCGCCCTCTTTTGCCGGAAACCAACACGATTGATGCAGGTGGCGGCGTTGGTGTCCATGTCCTGGAAGCGGCTTGCCCCGTGCTGCTCGATGAACAGACGCACCGCCGCAAGGATGGCGGCATCTTCAGCGGCGCCGGCCCCGCCCCTGGCCTCAAGCCAGTCGTCAAGGCAGCTCTGGACGTGGGGCATGATCTCCATATCTGAAGGAAGCAGCCCGGCCTTTTGGGCGGCCAGACCACCGGCAAGGACAAGAGCGAAGCGCTTGGCCACCCGTCGCACCTGTTCCGTGGCGTCCGGCGGGCAAAGGCTGTCCACCAGCGCGGGCAGGTTCTCCCGGATGTCTTCCCCTATCTCCTCTTGCCGGGCGCACAGCCATTGCAGGAAGGCCCGCCCGGCATGTCCGTAGTGTTCGGCGCAAAGCATCTTGAGGCGGTCGGCAACGGCCCCGGCGTCCGGCAGGCCGTGAAAATCCGTCAGCATGGCCTTGTCCACTGGCAGGCCCACAAAGCGCACTTCCTGGCCGCCTCTGGACTTCAGGCCGTTTTCCGCAAGCTTGTCGGCAAGCCCCAGCTCACCGCTGGAGAGGAAGAGCAGTCGCCACGTCAGCAGGGCGCGGGGGGTACCGTCGCGGGCGGCGCGGCCCTTGGCTTGTCCGTTCGCCAACAAGTAGGCGGCCTCAGACAGCGCCGCCGCCCCTACCTGCCCCACCTCGTCAAGGATCAACACGTTGTCATTGTGGAGCGCCGCCGTGCCCTCCAGCGCGTTGTCCGTGGTCCGCCAGCTCCGCACATGTTCCGGACCGCCCCAGACGGCCGCCGCCACCTGCAAAGACGTGGTCTTGCCGGAAGAGCTCCCGCCTTCAAAGGAGAAGCCGCCGCCCTCCATGCCGGACAGGCGCAGCAATGGCCCGGCAAAGGCGAGGCACAGCGCGAAGACAAGGCGGGAATTGCCCGCGCACAGGGCGGGGATCTCGCGCCAGCCGTCCAGCGTGCCGCCCGTCATGAACATTTTGGAGTGCCGGGCGGACTGGAGCACGACGGTATCCGCCTGCGTCGCTCCAAAGACGGCATCCGGCAGGACGTAGACAGATTCATGCCAGCCCACGCGGGGCACGCAGCGGATACGACGTACAGGCCGCACACTGGCAAGGAAGGCGGCCAGCTTGGCGCGTGTGCCGGGCACGCCGAACCAGCCCCCGGCCGCCAGTGTGCCGAACCACTCCCCCCCCTGCCGGTTGAGCAGTTCAACAGGCATGGCCCAGCGGTGGAGCCGTCCGTCAGGATCGTTCCACTCCAGCATCAGGCCCCACTCGTTGCCGTCGGCGTCACGGGTCATGCCGCGCACAAAGAGCGGCGGGCCAAGGCGTATGTCATTACTTTCACCGTCCGCCTTGAGCTCTTGCTTGTACAGCCCGGCACGCTTCCCCTCGGCCACCATGAAGAAGCCCTCCGGCATGGGGCAGGTCTCGTCTTGCTTGCGGGCCTCCTCTATCACCATGCGCACCGCCTCCAGGCTCCGAGCCGCGTGCATGTCGTTGAAGTCCGATTTGTCGCCGTCCAGGGCAGGGCAGACGGCCAGCTTGCCGCCGATGGCTTGCGCGGCCCTGGTGGCCGCCTCAACACCGGGGTTCCATGCCTTGCCCTCCTTCATGGTCTCGCAATCATTGTCCGCGCAAAGGATGATCTCCCTGTCGGGGTACTTGTCCCGTGCCATGCGGGCCACAGGCAGGAGGTTCCCGGCGTTGAAGGCCACAAGGCAGGCGTGGCCCGTGGCAAGGTGCAGGCTTGCGGCGGTGGCGTAGCCCTCGGCTATGAGCAGGGGGCCGTCCTTGCTCCCGTCCTTTGCCGGGATGGGGAAGTAGCCGCCCGCCGTCCTGCCACCCTTCAGAAAGCGCTTGTCCGGCCCGTCAGCAGGCTTTTCCGGCAAGATGAACTGGAGGCTCACCAGTTGGCCGGAAGCGTCCAGAACAGGCAGTACGAGCTCCACAGCGCCACGCCATTCACGTTGCCGGATACCGGCAAGGGCAGGGATACCTTTCCGTTGCAAGTAGGGGTGTGCATCCGTTGCACTTCCCGCTCTTTCCCAGATGGTCCGGGCCAGCTTGGCAGACGCGGCCCAGCGTGTGGCCTGTTCCTCTTCGGCCTCCTTCCGGGCGGCGGTGATGCGTTCCCGCAAGGCCTTGCGCTCGGCAGGGGTGAGGTCTTTGTCCGGCTTGGCCGTGCGCGATCCTTCATCACCGGTCCGCCAGTTCTTCCACCAGCAGCAGGCCGGGGCGTCCAGATGGATGCGATAGGCCCCGTCCTTGCCGCGTGGTCTGTCCGTGGTACCGCAGCGGTGCAGGTGGCCGTCCGCCCGGACGTGCTCCACCACCAGCCCGGCGGCGCGCAGGCTTTCCGTGAAGGCGATCAAAATGTCATCACTCATTCCCTCACCTCCTGCTGATCCAGACCACGGGCCAGCCGCAGCAGGCCCAGGGCCATGCCGGTTCCCCGGTCTTTGGTTGCCACCAGCTCGCGATCCAGGGCGGCAAGTTCACCGTCCAGCATATCTACCAGCAGGCCGTCCGCATTGCCCGGCAGGGACAGACGGTCACGGAGCAGGGGCAGCAGTTCACCGGCCACGGCCCGCACACCACGCAGGGCGTCCCGGTACTCATGAAGGGCATGGGCCGCCGCTTTCAGGTCATCCAGCGCGGCGCGTGCGCGTTCTTCAAGCCCGGCATGGGAGTTGGGGCGGGACTGCTCTTCAAGCCACCGCAGCGCGTCCCCCAGGGCCACGGCGGGCATGTCCTGAGGGCGGTCGATGCCGTAGCGGCGGAAGAGCTGCCCATACAGGGCGTTGCAGCGGCGGGACTTCCCGGCATGGTCAAGATCAGCACCGGCAGGGGAGAGGGCAGCGGCCAGCACCGCAGCCTTGAGGGTCTTCATCTGATCGGGGGCAATGGCAGGCACGGAATTACGCATGGCGCACCTCCCCGGCAGGAATGAGGTTGCAGGGCAGGGCCACGACGGTGTGCCGCAGGGCGGCGGGGATGATGGAATGCATGGGGGCCCCGTTGTTTTGGGAGTAAAAAGAAAGAGGGCAGAGCATACGCTCCCCAGCCCAACGAGAGGCTGCCGGGGTCTCACGAACACCCGGACGTACACCCTGCCCAATATGCACACGCCAGCCGTTGGATACACCGGTAGCGTGATAAGCAGAATTTGCAGCAATGCTTTTTCTGGTGCTTCTTCCTGCTCCTGGGCAGATAACAGGAATGGCGCTTGCTGTGCGCCTCTCGTTGTATTTAGGGGCCTCAACCATGCCGGAAACAAGGGTGTGCGTCAAGGCCCGCAGACGTTCAGCGGCACGAAGCAACCACTTCGGCAGGGGGGCAGGGGCCGGATCGGCCCAGGTCTCATCCCAGCTACCGGCAGCGAACAGGTCACACCACCCGGCGGCGGTGCGGAACTTTTCACCGGTCATCATGCACAACAGGCGATCATGGCCGGAAGGCAGGGCCACGCGGCGGAAAAACTGGCAATTGGCGCAGCATTCGGCTTGTGCGGGGCGGGCAGGTGTGGCAGAATGGGGACAAGCAAGATCCCTCACCTTGCCGCCTTTTTTACCTGCCCCCACCGCCGCCAAGCTGGGGGCTTTTTTATTACGCATTGACAGCCCCCTCACCGGCATTGAGACGGTCGATCAGGGCGCGCACATCTTCCACGCGGTAGCCGCGGGCACGCTTGCCCAGGGCCACGGGCTGGGGAAACAGCCCGGACTTCACACCGTTGTACCAGGCAGTCCGGCAGACAGGTACGAACCGCAGCACATCGGCCAGGCGCAGAAATCCGGTTTCCGGCAGGACAGGGGCGGGGGAGCTTTGAACAGTAGCGGACATGAAAAAAACCTCCTTGCAGCTTAATGTATTTGCAAGGAGGTTAACGAACTTTTGGGGTTGTCATGAAGATGACAAAATGCGACATGCTATGACATCTGCCCTTTCTATCCTATCTTGTAGGGGAGTTCAGGAAGGCCGTTTTTTTGCCGGAGCTGCTCACCTGCCTCATTTTCAATCCAGCGCATAGCAGTGCGTTCCTGGACATTGAAAATTGAGGCGATTTCCTTCCACGATCTACCTTGCTTCCTATATAGGTATGTGGAAAGAGTTTTTACAGTCTTTTTATCTTGTTCTTTTTCTAAGAATTTTTTCCATATCGTTACAGGGTCCATATTTCCTTATGCAAAATTT
>ENA-UEQP01001670-UEQP01001670.1-human-gut-metagenome-genome-assembly--contig:-NODE-1670-length-19258-cov-5.017830_pt1 | contig 19258 bp, 19 predicted proteins | sample MGYA00242951_ERZ507951 | MGnify/ENA primary metagenome ERZ507951 (study PRJEB26167, sample SAMN06115539) | human gut metagenome | host: Homo sapiens | place: China:Shanxi | collected 2015-11-18...
GACGACGCCTCTATTGCCGGCTGACTTCACTCAGCCGGAGCCTGCAAACAATTTTGCGCATAAATCTTGACGGAACCGGGAATACGCCGAGTGGAAAGCAAAGCAGCAGGCCGAACAAGAGAACAAGGTATAACAAAGGCGGGAACATCTGTAACGATGCTCCCGCCTGCTGTTATGTAGGATTCTCTATTATATAGTTTATTCCTTAATCTGTTCTAGGCAATTTCCGTTTTTGTCAAACATGTGCATTTCATCATATTCGCCAATTCCGTATCCCCAAAATAAGCGATAACCATTCACATTTAGCTGTATCAACTCTTGGTTTAAATAGGTAATGGTAGATACATCTTCATCGTAGGCAACTGCCATAATAACATATTTATCACTTTTATCATACCAAGAAATCAATACTTGGGTTCTAAGTTGACCCGATTCAAGTTGCTTTGGTTTTTCGATATGCACGGAACCGTTTGTTTCAATGACATCGTAAAAGATGCCTCGCTTTCGTACAATGGCGTTTTGAAGATTGCTTTTTTCTTCTTTGTTCGTATATATAACAGCGGTGAGATTTTCGTCAATCTGTTGAGACGCTAAAATCTCTCCTACCTCAAAGGGATATTTTATTCTATTAAGTGCATTTTCAATACTTTCAGGAAAATACATAAAGAAACTAATCCCTACACCGAAAATAATAATCAGTACAATAAGAAAAATTGCCCTTTTTTTCATTCAAGTTCTCCCCAAAAAACTATTACAAATCGGCTTGATGGATAATACTCATACCCATGCTGTCTATATATTAAATTATAACACAGCAGACATTATAGAGCAAGGGCAGGAATAAGCTCCTGCCCTTGTTTACTATAAAACACTTTCAATAGAAATGATAAATCCGAACACATTACCCACTTGGATCATGTAGTTCGGATTATCATTACTTGGTCCGAGTGGCGGGAGTCGAACCCACGGCCTCATGGACCCGAACCATGCGCGCTACCAACTGCGCTACACCCGGATACAGCTTTACCATTATACGGTATCCGGTTCGGGATGTCAAGGCATATTGCGGAAAATCCCCGCATAGAGTTGAAAGAATTCAACGATGGGGGGCAGGAAGGATGACGGCAAGGCGGTCAGGGCGGCGGACAGCCGCATCGGTTGGCAGAAAAAGAACGGTGGCGCGTCAGGTGGGACGCCGTCAGTCCGGAAAAACGGACGCCCTGTCGGCGGCGGAGCGTTTGCGGCTCATCCGTCTGGTGACCTGCGGCGGCATTTTCGTGCTGCTGGTGGCGGCGAAGCTGCTGCTGCCGGGAAGGATGGCGGGCGTCAGCCAAAAGCTGTCGGAAGCCATGACCCGGAGCGTGGATGTGCAGGCGGTATTTTCCGCTGTGGGCGGGCTGTTTACCAAGGATGGGACCCCGGCGGAGGCGGCGGACGAGGTGTACCGGGCCGTGTTCCATCCGGAGGGCGCGGAGACCCGGCAGACCGCCGCCCGGACAGCGGACGGCGCAGCACTGACGGAGCTGCGGAACTGGCGGGATGCAGAGCCGTTGAACACAATCCCGCCTGCGGGAGAGGACCCGGCTCCGGAGGAGCTGGAGACGATGGACCTTGTGCTCTATTCCGACGAGGATTTGCCGGAAAACGTCAGTATGCGGCAGGCAATTTTGGGCTTCGATCACGAGACGCCGGTAAAGGGCGTGCTGTCCTCAAATTTCGGCTACCGGGATCACCCCTTGGAGGGGACGGAGCGGTTTCATTACGGCGTGGATCTGGCAGCGGATACCGGTACGGCCATCGCCTGCTTTGCCGACGGCACCGTTACGGCGGTAGGGGAGAGCAGCAGCTACGGAAAATACTGCACCGTCACCCACGCTAACGGCTGCACCACCCTGTATGCTCACTGCGGACGGATCTCCGTGTCCTCCGGCGCGGCGGTAAAAAAGGGAGAGAAGCTGGGGGAGGTAGGAGAGACCGGCATGGCCACCGGGCCGCATCTGCATTTCGAACTGCAAAAGGACGGGGTCTACCTGAACCCGATCTATTATGTGGAAACCGCCTGAGTGTACCGTCTCCGGCGGCTTTTTTCTGCTGGTGGGATGGTTCGCCCTCTGCTGCGGTTGGCAGACGGCCCTGACGGTGCTGGGGGCGGCAGCGTGGCACGAGTTCGGGCATCTGCTGGCTTTAAGGCTCTGCGGCGGGGAGGCCCGGCGGCTGCGGGTCGGCATGTTGGGAGCGGTGATCGAGGTCCGGGGGGCCATGGGCTACGGGCAGGAGTTGGCATCGGCTCTGGCGGGGCCGTTGGCGAATCTGCTGGCGGCTGCGATCCTCGGCAGGATGGGGTGTACCACGGCGGCGGGGGCTAATGGGGTGCTGTGCGCCTTCAATCTGTTACCCGTCCGCCCACTGGACGGCGGACGGGCGCTGTATCTCCTGCTGGCGTGGCTGGCCGGTCCCGGAACGGCGGAATGGGGCTGCCGGTGGGTTGGCATTTCCACGGCGCTGGCGGCGGCGTCCGGGACGGCGTGGCTGGTGTGGCGCACGGGGGGAAGCCTCTGGCTGCTCCCTGCCGTAGTGGGGCTGCTGACGGCCGGGGCAGGCTGGCGGAATGACCGGTAAGGAGGAGCCGTTGGTCACATTTTGCGGTTTAGCTTGAAAATTTACAGATTCTTAACTATAATAAAGACACCATACCGTCAGCGGACACGTTTACCCCGGAGCTGACGGTGAGAAAGCACGAGGAATGGCTATGCGACCAGACGGAACGAGAGTACGGGATCTGACTGCCATCATGCAGGCGCTTCCCTATGTCATGCCAAAGCGGTATGACGCCCAGAACTGGGCGGAAGAAAATCTGGATGAGGACGCGATCCGGGACTATATCCGGGCAAAGCGGCGGGAGGGGCGGTCCGTGACCCACATGAGCCTGCTGGTGTCCGCCTATTACCGCGCAGTGCTGAAAAATCCAAAGATCAACTATTTCGTGATGAACCGGCGGATTTACAAGCGGAATCACTTCTGCTTCAGCTTTGTGATCCTGAAGACCCGGGCGGACGGCACCCCGGACGAGACCTCTCTGAAGGTGTATCTGGAACCGGAGGACACGGTGTTTACCGTGACGGAGAAGATCCGCTCCACCATTGAGAAGAACCAGAACGTCCGGCACAATAACGATACAGACCGGTTTGCGAAATTTGTTTTCGGCGTACCGGGGCTGGCCCGGGCGGTCTTTGCACTGGCGGGCTTTCTGGACCGGCATGATCTGCTGCCCAAGTCTATCATTGAACTGAGCCCCTTCCACACCAGCCTGTTTGTGACGAATCTGGCCTCCATCAATACGCCCTGCATTTTCCACCACTGCTACGAGTTTGGCACTACCAGCGTGTTCGTCTGCATGGGGCGGCCCGTCCCCGACCCGCTGGCGCCGGAGGGCGTCCGGAAGAAGATCATGCCTATGAGCGTTGTCATGGATGAGCGGATCGCCACCGGCATTGAGTATTCCCGCTTTTTCGCGGAGTTGTTCCGAAATCTCAAGCACCCGGAAAGTCTGGAAGAGCCCTTCAACAGTGTGTTGGCGGAAAAAGCGGCGGTAAAGTGAGGGAGCACATACAGTGAACAAAAGAACGAAAACCACTCTGCGGCGGTGGTGCCTTTACGGGTGGACGTTTGCAAAATGGACCATGGCTGCGTCCGCCATCGGCGTGGTCTGCGGATTGATCGGGACCATGTTCCACTTCGGCGTCCATGAGGTGACGGCCTTCCGGGGAACGCACCCCTGGGTGCTGTATCTCCTGCCGTTGGCGGGCTTTGTGATCGTGAGCTTTTACAAGCTGACGGAGACGGACGGCTTGGGTACCGACGATATCATCGACGCGGTCCATGAAGGAAAGCGGCTGCCTATCTTGCTGCTGCCGGCCATCTTTTTCGGTACGGTCCTGACCCACCTGTGCGGCGGCAGCGCGGGACGGGAGGGTGCAGCCCTTCAGATGGGCGGCACCATCGGCCAGTGTATGGGCCGCACCTTCCGGCTGGATGACCGAGATCTCCGGGTGGCTACGCTGGCGGGTATGGCGGCATTTTTCTCCGCCCTGTTCGGAACGCCGCTGGCGGCCACGGTGTTTGCCATCATGGTCATCAGTATCGGTGTCCTCTACCATGTGGCGCTGTATCCCAGCCTGCTGGCGGCGCTGGTGGCCTACGGCGTGTCCGTCCGTCTGGGGGTGGAGCCTACCCGCTTCACCGTGGCGGTGCCGGATCAGTCGGTAGGGATGTTCGTCCGGGTGGCGGCGCTGGGTGTGCTGTGCGCGCTGGTGTCTATCCTGTTCTGCAAACTGATGCACGGCGCGGGACACCTGATGAAGCGGATCAAAAACCCGTGGCTGCGGGTGATCTGCGGTGGCTTCGCCGTCATCGCCCTGACGTGGGTATTCGGCACGGACTATAACGGCGCGGGCATGGACATCGTGACCCGGGCCATCGAGCAGGAGACCGTGGCGGTGCCCTGGGCCTTCCTGCTGAAGCTGGTTTTCACGGCGGTCACGCTGGCGGCGGGCTTCAAGGGCGGCGAGGTGGTGCCCTCCTTCTTCGTGGGTGCGACCTTCGGCTGCGCGGTGTCCCCGCTGCTGGGTCTGCCGGTGGGCTTTGGCGCCGCGGTAGGTCTGGCCGCTGTTTTCTGCGGCGTGACCAACTGCCCGGTGGCATCCACGCTGCTGGCGGTGGAGCTGTTCGGCGCGGAGGGGATGCTGTATTTTGCCTTGGCCTGCTGCCTGAGCTATATGCTCTCCGGGTATCAGGGACTGTATTCCAGCCAGACCATCCTCTACTCCAAATTGAAAGCGCAGTTCATCAACGTCCACACCAACGCCCATCACGCCGGCGAAAAAACTGAATAAAAACGGGGCCTCCTGCGGCATCCTATGAAAAAGGATACTGCGGGAGGCGTTTTTATGGGGTTGCTGAAAAATATCGGCTTTGTAAGCCTGACAACGGTGCTGTCCATCGTGGTGCTGTTTCTGCTGACGAAGCTGATGGGGGCGAAACAGGTTTCCCAGATGACCATGTTCGACTATGTGGAGGGGATTACCATCGGATCCGTGGCGGCGGAACTGGCCACGGATCTGGACGCACCGCTGAACTCGCTGACGGCGCTGGTGATCTACGGGCTGGCGGCGGTTGGCATCTCCCTGTGGACCAGCCATTCCCTGAAGGCGCGGCGGGTTTTCACCGGCAAGCCGCTGGTGCTGTTGGAAAACGGTGTGATCTACCGGGAAAATTTGAAGAAAGCAAAGCTGGATCTCAATGAATTCCTCACCTTTTGCCGCATAGGCGGGTGGTTTGACCTGAATCAGCTCCAGACGGCCATTCTGGAGCACAACGGTATCGTCAGCTTTCTTCCCAAGGAGACGGACCGGCCTGCCACCCCGTCAGATTTAGGGCAGACGCCGAAAAAAACAGTGCCGCAGACGCCCTTTGTCATGGACGGCAGGCTGCTCTCCGGCAATATCCGGCAGGCGGGGAAAGCGGAGAGCTGGGTTCACCGGGCGCTGCTGCGGCAGGGGTATCAGGAGGAAAAGGACGTGCTGCTGGCTTTGTGGGACGGCGGGGAAAAGCTGACGGTTTTCCCCATGCAGCCTGCAAAACCGGCCAGCCAGATCGAGACGCTGTAAAGCGGGGATGAAACAGGAACGGCCCACATAGAATAGCAGGGGGTGATGGGATGAACTGCGGAGACTGCGACCCCCTGGCCTTTACCACAGCGGTGAACACCCTTGCCGTTGCCATCGCCCAGAATCTGAGCGAGGATGAGCTGGCGCTGCTGACGGCGGTGCTGGTGCAGCTTACCGGCACATTGACCACCATCACCGTCCAGCAGACCTTGTATGGAAAGCAGAAGGATGGCCAGACCTCGTAAGGTCTGGCCATCCTTGTGTTGCATAGTGTGTGATATAAAACTGCTTTACAGGCAAAGTTTATTTCCCAAGTAGGCGGCGGGCCGTGTCCACATTGACCTGTTCGATCTGCCGCAGCTTCTGCACGGCAGCAGCCTGTTCCTCCGGGGAGATAGGGGAGCTGACCATGCGGTCAATCATGGCCTCGAGGGCATCCGCCGTCAAAGCGTCCAGATCCAGGAAGTTCTCCTGACCGATATACCGCAGGAAAGCGGAGACCTTGGGGTCATACACCACGCCCGCCAGAGGGATGCCCTGTCCGGCGGCGAAGATCAGCGCGTGGAGCCGCATGGACACCACGGCCTGCATCCGGGAAAGCGCACCGATGATGGTCCCGGCGCTGCCAGCATCATCCAGAAAATAGTGGGGGATGTCCAGCCCTGCCGCGGCCAGCCGACCAGCAACCGGGTCCAGATGCTTTTCCACGGCGGCGAACACCGGCGTCAGACCGTAGGTCTCATAGGCGTATTTCGCCGCCTGCGCGAACAGGGGGGCCTTGTCCTCAAAGCCCTTCCAATTCCGCAGAGCGAAGCACAGGTACTTCCCGTGGGTCGGGATGCCCGCCCGCAGCAGAACGCTGTCGATCTCGTCCTCGCTGGCGGCGGGGAGGGTCAGGGCCGGGTCCGCCGTCAGGAGGATCTCCGGTTTTGTCACGCCCATGGACTGCAATTCCTTCAGGGAGTCCGGCTCCCGGAGGGTGATGACGTCCACACTGGCGTTCAGCACGCTGGCCGCCAGCTTCCGGTGCTGTTCCCGGAGAACGGGACCGATGCCGCAGCCGTACATCTGCACCTTGCAGCCGGCTTTGTGGGCAGCCTGAATGTTATGGAGATAGAACCACAGGGACCGACGGGAGGTGACGTCCTGAATGAGGCTGCCGCCGCCGTTGATATACAGCCCCGCGTGGCGCATGACCTTTTTCCAGGTGCCCACGTCCATCCGACCCGCCGTCCGCACCCGGTAGGTCAGGCGGGTGGCCTTGGGGTCCTTGGTGAGAACGGTAATAGGCATGTCCGGATCAATGGAGCGCATCTCCTGCAAAATGGCCTCCAAAATGGCATCGTCACCGGCGTTGCCCCGACCGTAAGCACCGCAGATCACCACGCCGTCCCGGTCCCGTTTGGGACGGTTGTGGCGGCGGATGATCTCCTCATAAATATGGAGCTGCGTATCCACAGTGCTTTGGATGGAGAACTTAGCGGAGGCTTTTTCATAGAGCTTCTCGCCCATCTCCCGACGCAGAGCGTCCCCGTTGCCCAGCGCGGCCAGATAGCGTCCTAACGTTTGCCAGTCGCCGGGGGTAAAGAGGTATCCGTTTACATCCTGATCGATGAGATAGGGGATGCCGCCTACGGCGGTGGCCACCGTAGCCAGATGGAACCGGGCGCCCTCCGTCAGGGCATAGGGGAAGGTCTCGGAGAGGGAGGTCAGGGCGTTGACATCCAGCGCGGAATAGAACCGATCCATACCGCCGCTGATCCAGCCGGCGAAGGTGACCTCCTTTTCCACGCCCAGTTCCTTTGCCAGATCCTCCAGCTTCTGCCGCTCCTCGCCGTCCCCGGCGATGACCAGCCGCAGCCGGGGGCAGGACTTGTGTCCTTCCGCAAAGCCCCGGATCAGGGTGGACATATCCTTGACGGGGTTCAGCCGGGCGGCGATGCCCACCACCACACTGTTTTCCTCCACGTCGGCCCCCAGTCCCCGGAGATAGGCCAGCCGGTCCCCCTGAGACGGCGCAGGGGTGAAGTCGATGCCGTTGTAGATGGCGTAGAACCGGTCGGGGGGAAAGCCCCGGTCGATGAGCAGGTCCACCATGGCGTCGGACACACCGATGCGGTAGTCCAGATGCCGGAGCGCCCAGGCATTGATGGCCCCGAAGGTGAGCCGGGCGAAGGGGCGGCCCATGTAGTCCAGCTTGTAGTCGCTGTGGACGGTGGACACCACAGGCAGGCCCGTGGGCTTTCGCAGCAGCGCCCCGATCATATTGGCCCGGCTGCCGTGGCAGTGGATCAGCTGATACCCTCCCTCCCGGATATAGTCCGCCAGCTCCCGCCGCAGGTGGGGGATGTTGTTGCCGCCGCAGATCATGGTGGGGATCCCCATGGTCCGTGCCTCCTCGGCAAAGGGGCCGTCCCGGAAGCAGACCAGCTGGGCGGTGATGGTTTTGTTCAGATTTTGCAGCAGACTCAGCACATGGGTCTTGGCCCCGCCGGAATCGCCGCCGCTGATGAGATGGATGACCTTCATAAAAGCGCCTCCAAAAAAATCCTTGTGAAATAGCGGAAAATATTATACAATAGAGAACGCGAAATGTCTACCAAGGAAAAATCGGGCCAAGCCCGTTACGGAGGAAATCATGGAACAGAAAGCAAAACGCATCGGAAAGCTGAATATCATCGACCTCATCGCCATTGTGCTGATCGTGGCGGTGCTGGCACTGGCGGCCTGGAAATTCATCGGAAAAAACGGGGACAGCATCAGCTATGACCGGCCCCAGACAAAAGTCACCTATCAGGTGAAGGTGGAGGGCGTGGCCCCGGAACTGTATGAAAACTGTCAGGCCCATCTGCCGTCTCCGCTGATGGCCTCCGGTGCGCTGGTGGGCGGCCAGATCGAGGCCGTGGAGAAGGAGACCTATCAGGTGCTGGATGCCAATGGAAACTGGGTCACGGACCCGGACCATGTGACGTTGATCTTCACCGTGACCACCACCACCCCTACCGCCGAGGTCATGACCACCAAGGTGGGCGATCAGGAGGTCCGCATCGGCAAGACCGATTATATCCTCAAGAGCGAGTATATCGAATTTTCTGACGGTACCATTACCAATGTCATCTGGGGCGACTGACGGCCCTTTCCGAAGGGCACACGGCTTCCAGTCCGTGTGTCTTTTTGTTCGACAAGTCATTTACCCAACGGAAATATAAATCAAAAGGAGAATTTCAGCTATGTATTGCACGAAGAAAATCACATCTGATCTGATCTGGCTGGGCGGCTCGGACCGCCGGCTGGCCCTGTTTGAAAATGTATATCCCATCCCCCGGGGCGTCTCCTACAACGCCTATCTGATCCAGGATGAAAAGACGGCCCTGCTGGATACGGTGGATCAGGCCATCGCGGAGCGGTTCTTTGAGAATCTGGAACACGCCCTGCAGGGCAAGCCTCTGAATTATGTGATCGTCAACCACATGGAGCCGGATCACGCCGCCACGCTGGGAACGGTCCTGAGCCGCTACCCGGAGGCCACCGTCATCGGCAACGCCAAGACCCTGCCCATGATCAAGCAGTTCTTCCCCATGGAGGTGGAGGGCCGCTTCCAGGCGGTGAAGGAGGGGGATACCCTGTCCCTGGGCCGCCACGAGCTGACCTTTGTCATGGCCCCGCTGGTCCACTGGCCGGAGGTCATGATGACCTATGATACCACGGAGAAGGCCCTGTTCAGCGCCGACGCCTTCGGCACTTTCGGCGCTATGGACGGCAATATCTTCGCCGACGAGGTGAATTTCGAGCAGGAGTGGCTGGACGACGCCCGCCGGTATTACACCAACATCGTGGGCAAATACGGCACGCCGGTGCAGAACGTGCTGAAAAAGGCGGCGGGACTGGATATTCAGTACCTCTGCCCCCTCCACGGTCCCATCTGGCGGGAGAACATCGGCTGGTTCCTGGAAAAGTATAAGCGCTGGAGCACCTACACGCCGGAGGCGTGGACAGCCGCTATTTTCTGCGGCTCCATCTACGGCCACACGGAAAACGCCTGCGAGATCCTGGCCTCCCGTCTGGCGGAAAAGGGCGTGCGGCACGTGCGGATCTTCGACGTGTCCCACACCGACGTATCCGAGCAGGTCAGTGCCGCGTTCCAGTGCGGCCATCTGGTGTTTGCCAGCGCCACTTACAACGGCGGCATCTACACCCCCATGGAGACGCTGCTGCTGGAACTGAAGGCCCACGCACTCCAGAACCGCACCGTGGCCCTCATTGAAAACGGCAGTTGGGGCCCTGCCGCCGCCCGGCTCATGGCCAAGCACCTGGAGGAGATGAAGGGTATGGAGCAGATCGCACCGCCCATCACCATCCGCTCCGCCGTGAAGGAGGAGCAGTACCGGAAGCTGGAGGATCTGGCCGACCTGATCGCTGCCGACATCGCAGCCGAAGAATAAGCGAAAACCCCCATCTCCGCTTCTCGCGGAGACGGGGGTTCATTTTGGAATCAGGGCATCAAGCAGTCCCGCGGCATTTTTACCGCGGGACTGGTTTTGCGGATTTACAGCAGGATGATCCCGGCTTCCTCACATTGTTTCATGGTCTCGGCGTCCCAGATGCTGGCCTGGACCTCGCCAATGTGGCAGTTGCCGATCATCAGCATGCAGAGACGGCTCTGGCCGATGCCGCCGCCGATGGTCTGTGGCAGCTCGCCGTTCAGCAGCATCTTGTGGAAGGGCAGCTCCGCCCGCTCCTCGCACCCGGCCAGCTTCAGCTGGCGGGCCATGGATTCCTCATCCACCCGGATGCCCATGGAGGAGATCTCAAAGGACCGCTCCAGAATGGGGTTCCACATGAGAATGTCGCCGTTGAGGGCCCAGTCGTCATAGTCGGGGGCACGGCCGTCATGCTTTTCGCCGGATCTCAGCTTGCCGCCGATCTGCATGAGGAACACGGTGTGGTGCTCGGCGCAGATGGCGTGTTCCCGCTCCTTGGGTGTCTTGTCCGGCCAGCGGTCCTCCAGCTCCTGGGTGGTGACGAAGTACACCTCCCGGTCCAGCTTGACCCGCAGGCTGGGGAAGGCCACGTTCAATGCGTCGCTGGTCTCACACACGGCGGCGACGATGGCCCGGACGGTGGCCTTCAGATACGCCTCGTTCCGGTCCTCCCGGGAGATGATCTTCTCCCAGTCCCACTGGTCCACATAGACGGAGTGGATGTTGTCCAGATCATCCTCATCCCGGCGGATGGCATTCATATCGGTGTACAGGCCCTTGCCCTCGTGGAAGCCGTAGCGCTTCAGGGCCAGACGTTTCCACTTGGCCAGAGAGTGGACCACCTCGGCGTCCTTGCCCCCAACGCCGGGGATGTCGAACCGGACGGGACGTTCCGTGCCGTTCAGGTTGTCGTTCAGACCGGAATCGGAAGCGACAAACAGGGGGGCGGACACCCGGCGCAGATTCAGGGCGTTGGAAAGATTGGTCTGAAAGGATTCTTTGATAAAGGCAATGGCCCGCTGCAATTCATAGTTGGGCAGGGGGGCCTTGTAGCCCTGGGGGATCACAAGAGTGCTCATAAAAAGGCTCCTTCTTTCTCGATTAGTTCAGCTTGTCCAGACCCAGACGCAGACGGCGCAGGGTCTCATCCTTGCCCAGCAGGTGGCAGATCTCCACGGCGCCGCCGGGCGTCACCAGCTTGCCGGCTGCGGCAATGCGGACAGGCCACATCAGCGTGGCGTTCTTGACCTCCAGCTTGGCAGCCAGATCAATGAGGGTATCGTGGATCGCGTCCACAGTCCAGTTGGAAATGGCTTCCAGAGCGGGGATGGCGGCCTCCAGCATAGCCTTGGAGACCTCGGCGTTGGTCTTGGACTTCTTGTTAGTGAAGAACTCAACGTCATAATCGGGCAATGCGTCGAAGAAATCGACCTTTTCGGGAATGTCCGTCAGCTTTTCGCACCGGGCCTGCAGCAGCGCGGCGATCCCGGCGGCGTCGATGGCGGGGTTCTTCACCGCCTGACGGATGTAAGGCTCTGCAACCTCTGCAAAGGCGGCAGGCTCCATGGCCCGGAGATAGGTGGCGTTGAAATAGGTCAGCTTCTCGATGTCGAAAATAGCGGGGGACTTAGAGATACCGGCGATGTCGAACACCTTTACCAGCTCATCCAGAGAGAAGATCTCCTGCTCAGCGTATTCACCCTTGGGTGCCCAGCCCAGCAGTGCCACATAGTTCAAAATGGCGTCCGTCAGGAAGCCCTGCGCTTTCAGATCCTCATAGGAGGGGTCTCCGTGCCGCTTACTCATCTTATTATGCTGATCCCGCATGACGGGGGAGCAGTGGACATAGGTGGGGATCTCCCAGCCGAAGGCCTCATAGAGCAGGTTGTACTTGGGAGCGGAGGAGAGGTACTCGCTGCCCCGGACCACATGGGTGATGCCCATCAGGTGGTCGTCGATGACGTTGGCAAAGTTGTAGGTCGGCAGACCGTCGCGCTTCAAGAGTACCTGATCGTCGAGCGTCTTATTCTCCACCGTGATGTCGCCAAAGCTTGCATCGTGGAAGGTCGTGGTGCCGTCCTTCGGGATACGCTGGCGAATGACGTAGGGCTCGCCCGCGGCGACGCGCGCCTTGGCCTCTTCGAGCGGCAGGCCGCGGCAGGGATCGTCCGCGCGGTCAAATTCGCCGCTGTCCTCCTCGCTCTCGGCCTTTTCGCAGAAGCAGTAGTAGGCGTGGCCGCGCTCGACTAAAAGCTCGGCGTACCTGCCGTAGGTGTCGCGGCGCTCGCTCTGGATATACGGGGCGACGGGGCCGCCGACGTCGGGGCCTTCATCGTGGGAAAGGCCGCATTCCGCCATCGTGCGGTAGATGACGTCCGTTGCGCCCTCGACGAGACGCCCCTGGTCGGTATCCTCGATGCGGAGAATGAACGTGCCGTTTGCGTGGCGGGCGATCAGATAGGTGTAGAGCGCGGTGCGCAGGTTGCCCACGTGCATATAGCCCGTGGGGGAGGGAGCGAAGCGCGTGCGCACCTTACCGTGCGGGATCTTCGCTTCCATTTCCTCAAAATACTTCATGTCGATGGACATAGATGACCTCCTGAAGTGAAATCAAAATAAAGATAGCTTATTACACCATATTTTGACCGAAAAGTCAACGAACGAGCAAGGCTCTTTTTCACCGGAACATGCTTGTATTTTCAAAAAGGGTATGGTAACATAACAAATTGGGTCGATAGCTGCGCCAAAACGGCGCAATTCGAGATAAAATGAGAAAAACGAACAGATCGGAGAAAAAACGATGGAAAACATGGAAAACGCGGCGCGCAAGAAAGTGATGCTGTCCGGCATTCAGCCCAGCGGCGATCTGACCCTCGGGTCCTACCTCGGCGCGATCAAGAACTGGGCGGAGCGCGACGAGGAATTTGACAACTACTACTTCATGGCCGATATGCACTCGATCACCGTGCGTCAGGACCCTGCGGCGCTGCGCCGCCGCACGCTCGAGCAGCTGGCGCAGTACATCGCCTGCGGCTTGGACCCCGAGAAGAACACGCTGTTCATCCAGTCCCACGTGCCGCAGCACGCCGAGCTCGGCTGGGTCCTGAACTGCTATACGATGTTCGGCGAGCTCTCGCGCATGACGCAGTTTAAGGACAAGTCCGCCAAGAACAGCGAGAACATCAACGGCGGTCTCTTCACCTATCCTGCGCTGATGGCGGCGGATATCCTGCTCTATCAGCCCGACTATGTCCCTGTGGGCGAGGATCAGAAGCAGCATGTCGAGCTCTGCCGCAACATCGTCCAGCGCTTCAACGGCATCTATGGCGACGTCTTCAAGATGCCCGAGCCGTACATTCCCAAGGTCGGTGCGCGCGTGATGAGCCTGAGCGACCCGGGAGCCAAGATGTCGAAGTCCGATAAGGACCCCAACGGCTCCATTTACCTGATGGAAAAGCCCGAGGATATCCTGCGCAAGTTCAAGCGCGCCGTGACCGACAGCGACACGGAAAACTGCGTGCGCTATGATCCCACGAACAAGCCCGGCGTTGCGAACCTGATGACTATCTACTCCGCCGTGACGGGCAAGAGCTTTGACGAGATCGAGCAGGAGTTCGCCGGTAAGGGCTACGGCGCGTTCAAGCCCGCCGTGGGCGAGGCCGTCGTTGAAACCCTGCGCCCCATCCGCGAGGAGGCCACGCGCATTTTGGGCGACAAGGCGTATCTCGAGTCCGTGTATCGTGCGGGCGCACAGAAGGCGTCTTACGTGGCAGAAAAAACGCTGCGCAAGGTCTACAAGAAGGTCGGCTTTGTCGCGCGCTGATTAAAGGGTGGAGAACATGAACGGAATTCCGAAAGAGTTATTGCTGAGCGTCGGCGGCGCGCTGCTGTGCGCGTTTGCCGTCAGCTTTCTGATGTGCCCGCTCGTCAAGTCGTTTGCCTATAAGATCGGCGCGATCGACGTGCCGAAGGACAACCGCCGCATGCACAAAAAGCCCGTACCGCGCCTCGGCGGCCTCGCGATTTTCCTCGGCTTTATCGTGAGTATGCTGCTGTTCGTCAAGGTCGACCATCAGTTACAGGGCATTTTGCTGGGCGCGTCCATCATCGTTGTTTTGGGCGTAGTGGACGATATGTCCCCGCTGCGCGCGTATTTTAAGTTCTGTGTGCAGATCTTCGCGGCGCTCGTCGCCGTGTTCCACGGCGTCGTGATCCAGATGCTCTCCAACCCGAACGTCTTTGCTGAAAGCCCGTATTGGGACCTCGGCTGGCTGTCCATCCCCATCACAGTCTTGTGGATCGTCGGTATCACGAACGCCGTCAACCTCATCGACGGCCTCGACGGCCTTGCCTGCGGCGTTTCGACCATCAGCGCCATTTCGATGCTCGTCATCGCGCTGCTCGTCTCTGAAAGCGATGTGGCGCTCGTGATGGCCGCGCTTGTGGGTGCGTGCCTCGGTTTCATGCCGTACAACAAGAATCCGGCCAAGATGTTTATGGGCGACACGGGCTCGACGTTCCTTGGCTACATCCTTGCGACGATCTCGATCCAGGGCCTTTTCAAGTATTACGCCATCGTGTCGTTCGCGGTGCCGTTCCTGATCCTGGGCCTGCCGATGTTCGACACGCTCTTTGCCATCATCCGCCGCCTTGCCCACGGGCAGAACCCGATGGCACCTGACCGCGGACACATCCACCACCGCCTCATCGACATGGGCCTCAACCAGAAGCAAGCCGTCGCGGCGCTGTACGTTATCAGCAGTATCCTCGGACTTTCCGCCGTGGTGCTGACGTCGAGCGGCGCGATCAAGGCGATGCTCTTTCTGATGGCGCTGGCGGTGGCGGCGTTCCTCGCCTCGCGCGTCATCTTCCGCCGCGATATCGACAAGGCATTGCAGGCGGAAAAGGCCGCGGCAGAGGAGAAGAGCACAGAGACCGCCACACCGGCGGAAACCGTGCCTGCGGAACCTGAAGAAGAATCCAACGAAAAGAAAAAAGAGGAAGCATAAATGGAAAAACTGCGCATTATGAGCGTGTTCGGCACGCGGCCCGAGGCCATCAAGATGGCCCCGCTCGTCAAGGAGCTTGCCTCGCGCGACGAGATCGAGAGCCTTTGCTGCGTGACGGCGCAGCACCGCGAAATGCTCGATAGCGTGATGGAGGTCTTCGACCTCAAGGCCGACTGCGACCTTGATATTATGACCCCGCGGCAGACGCTCTCGACCATCACGAGCAAGTGTCTGCTCGGTATGGACGACGCCATTGAGCAATTAAAGCCTGACATGATCTTAGTCCACGGCGACACGAGCACGACGTTTGCCGGTGCGCTCTCGGCCTTTTACCACAAGGTGCCCGTCGGACATGTGGAGGCGGGCCTTCGCACCTACGACAAATACTCCCCGTTCCCCGAGGAGATGAACCGTAAGCTCGTCACGGCCATCGCCGACCTCTATTTCTGCCCGACGAAAAATAACCGCGAGAACTTACTCAAAGAGGGCGTGACCGAGGGCCTTTTCATCACGGGCAATACGGTCATTGACGCACTGAAAACAACGGTGCGCAAGGATTACCGCTTTACAACAGAACTGCTCAACGAGCTGGACTATTCAAGAAAGGTCGTGCTCGTGACGTGCCACCGCCGCGAGAATTACGGCCAGCCCATGGAGAACATCATGACCGCGCTGCGCGACATCGCCCTCCAGAATGAGGACTGCGAGCTTGTCTATCCCGTGCACCTCAGCCCCGTCGTGCGCGAGAACGCGCAGAAGTTCCTTGCCGGTACGCCGCGCGTGCATTTGATCGACCCGCTGAGCGCGGACGAGATGCACAATCTTATGGCGCGCTGCTACATGGTGATGACCGACAGCGGCGGACTCCAGGAGGAGGCTCCTGCGCTCGGCAAGCCCGTCCTTGTCATGCGCAAAGAGACCGAGCGCCCCGAGGCGGTCGCCGCCGGCACGGTGAAGCTCTGCGGCGTCGAGTACGACGACGTGCTGCGCATGGGCAACGAGCTTCTTCGCAGCAGGGAGGCGTACGACGCGATGGCGCACGCCGTCAACCCCTATGGCGACGGCCACGCCTGCGCACGCATCGCCGACGCGATTTTGTGGCACTTTGGCCGCCGGAGCGAGCGCCCCGCGGATTTTAACGCCTGATTTTGACGGAATGAAAGAAGGGAGTGGAGCGGAATGAGAAAGCGGAGGGTGACGCCCATTGGCGCTGCTTTCGTCGCGCTCGTTTTGCTGGTGCTCCTGTTTGTGGTGCGCGGCGCGCTGCACCGTCCCGCGCACGTCGTGCTGCCGCAGGATGCGAGCAGTAGCGATGTGAGCGACGCGTCGCTCGACGACAGCGCCGTGGGCCGCATCGCCGTGCGGCCCGACACGGTGCAGTCCGCCATCGCGACGCTTGAACGTCCCGCGCGCTACTCGCGCGCCATCACGATCGAGCGCTACTATTCCGGCGGCAGCGGCGTCGACCGCAGCAGTGTCAGCGTCGATGGAGCGTGGATGCGCGTCGACACCGAGCAGGCGAGCGGCGCGCAGAGCCACACGATCTCCAACGGGGAAAGAACGTGGGTCTGGTACGGCGGCAGCGAGCTCTATTACGAGAGCGCCGCAGCCTTCACCGCCGACGAGGAGCAGGGCATCCCGACGTATGAGGACATCCTGCGCCTTGACAAAAAGCGCATCGCCGCGGCGGATTACCGCCTGCTCGACACCGTGGACTGCATCTTTGTGGAAACTGCCGCCGATGACGGCGGCTACATTGAGCGCTACTGGGTCAGCGTGAGCAACGGCCTTCTCTGCGCGGCGGAAAAATTGCAGGGCGAGGATGTCGTCTACCGCATGGCGGGCATGAGCGTCGACAGCGGGAACGTGGCGGAGGACGCCTTTACGCTGCCGGACGGCACAGTGCTCCACGAAGGTGCGCTCGACGGCGCAAACCGGTAAAAGAAACTGAAAAGGCCGTCCGAAGATCGTTCTTCGGACGGCCTTTTTGTTAAAATATGTCATAAAATGAGCAGCAGCCCCAGCGCGACTAAAAGCTCGTCGTCCGCCTTTTCCTCAAAGAGGAAAAAGAGAATGAGCAGCAGCAAAATGTCCGCCGTGTCCACGCCCTTGAGCGGTAATTTGTCGAGGATGCGCGAGAAAAACTGCGACGCCTCCTGACTGATCGGCGGCGGAGGGGGAGCGCCCCCCTGCGGCGGCCTTGGCGGCGGTGCGTTTCCACCGGAGGGCGGCGGGGGAGGCGGCCGGCCATCACGCGGCGGTTCGCCGCGCGGCGCGTCCTGCATCGGCATGCGGGTGTAGACGCCGTCGTCGTTGCGCAGATAGCGGTTATACATTGCGCGGCCCCCCTTCGCTGAGGAGCAGCGTCTTCCCCAGGTGGATGAAGCGCGCGAGCTGTGCCGCGCGCTCGACCTTGTCCTGCCGCTCCGGCTTCAAAAATGGGCGCAGCGCGCGCAAAAACGCGGCGGTCTCGCCGCTCTCGGGCCGATTGAGCTGCGAGAGCACGGGCAGCAGCTTGGCGATCATGCCGGGGTCAATGCCGCCGAGCAGCGACGAAAGATCACCCATCGGATCGCTCTGCGGCGGTGGCGGCGTGGGAGCAGACGGCGCAGGACCGGCCGCACCGCCCGCGGGCGGGGGAGGCGGCGCGCTGCCGCCGGACTGCCCCATCTGCTGCGACAGCTTTTGCGCCATGTTCATCACCTGCGCCATGGCGTCCGGATCGGAGAGCAGGGTATTCAGTTTTTCCTCCCACTCGCTCATCGTGACGCCCTCCCGCGGTTTTTATTTTTTTGCGCTGTCGTTGATGCGGTTCATAATGGCCATGCCCTCGGGACTTTTCATCAGGTTCGAGAGCATTGTGGCCAACTCTTTCGTGTTGCCCGCCGCGGCATTCTGCGCCGCGTGATTGAGCGCCGCGCCGCCATCCTGAGAGGTGAGCATCTGCATGAGCCTTTGCCCGTCGCCCGATTGCAGGAGCGACTGCGCTATGGCAGGATTGCGCTTGAACTTGTCGATGAGCTGCTGCGTGCTGTGATCCATAGCTGTGCCTCCGTTTCCTGTCTTTCAAGGCAGTATATGAGAGGGACGCGGCAGTTGTGCCGCCGCAGCGGCGAAATTTTTTGAAAAATTTTCCGAACCCGTGAAAGAAAACGCCCTGCCCGCGCACATGTATGGTGTAAGGCCTTTGAGGAGAGAAACATATATGTTTTCAAACGAAGCATTTGCCCAAAATGCAGAAAAGTACATGGACACAGTCTTTCGCGTGGCCTACGGCTGGCTCAAAAACCCGGACGACGCCAACGATGTGACACAGGACGTATTGATAGAGCTGTACAAAACAGATAAGGCGTTCGAGTCGGACGCCCATTTGAAAAACTGGCTCATCCGCGTCACCGTCAATCGCTGCAAGATGCTCTTCCGCTCGCCGTGGCGCCGGCACGAGGACATCGACGACTATGCCGAGACATTGTCCTTCGAGCAGCCGCGGGACGGCGAGCTCTTCAAAGCCGTGATGGCGCTCGACAAAAAATACCGTGTGCCGCTGCTGCTCTTCTATTACGAGGGGTATACAACAGCGGAGGCTGCGTCGATGCTCGGCATTCCCGAAAAGACCGTCAGCACAAGACTTTACCGCGCAAGGGCGAAGCTCAGAACGATTTTGGAGGAGGAGTAAAGCAATGACAGAAAAAGAGAGATTTCAACGCGCATTCGCGCCGCTGCACGCCTCCCCGGACACGATGACGGAGGTAACGAAGATGACAGAACGGAAAACGAAACGGCCCGCGCTGCGCCGCGCCGCGACCATCGGCCTTGCGGCCGCGCTCGTGCTGGCGCTCGGCAGCGTTGCCTATGCCTCGGATCTCGGCGGCATTCAACGCACGGTGCAGCTCTGGCTCAACGGTGAGATGACGGACGCAACGCTGACGGTAAACGAGGGAAGCTACACCCTGCGCTATCCGGACAAGGACGGCACCGAGCGCGAGATGGGCGGCGGTGGCGTCGCCTTCGAGCCCGACGGCACGGAGCGCCCGCTGACCGAGGAAGAGATGTTAGAGCATCTCAACGCGCCCGAGGACGAAGAGCGCGAGGACGGCACGGT
>ENA-UEQP01001671-UEQP01001671.1-human-gut-metagenome-genome-assembly--contig:-NODE-1671-length-19242-cov-4.147039_pt1 | contig 19242 bp, 20 predicted proteins | sample MGYA00242951_ERZ507951 | MGnify/ENA primary metagenome ERZ507951 (study PRJEB26167, sample SAMN06115539) | human gut metagenome | host: Homo sapiens | place: China:Shanxi | collected 2015-11-18...
ATTTTAGAACCACACCAATAGTCTTGGAGTCTTCCAATAAAAATTGAATACTGGGAATATCTCTTTAAGTGTGGTAGTTATTTTTCCTGTAATATTTTTCACATGTCTAATTCGCAAATGATTAGCTGTTACGATATAGTCTATTCCTAGTTGTAACCCTATTTGCGAAAGAAGCGATTTCAAGAATATTTTTATATATTGCTTTGCATCAGTAATTGAACGATAGCCAAAATCAATGTTAGCTACATACTTGATACGCTTGCGTTTCATTTATTTTTCAGCTTGTTATTAAACTTGATCTTTCCATTTTTATATAAATCAATTTTCTTTTTTCGACACTTCCGTTTTAACTCTGTCCAATATTCTGTTGGATATTGTTTAGAGTGCTTGCCAACAGGAGGAGATAGTATAGATTGTATAAGCCGCTTACTAACATGGAACATAGCGGCCAGTCTTCTTTGGCTATATCCTTCACGGGCCAAAATCTGAATAGCCTGGCGTTGTTCTGGTGACAACTTAGCGCGACCATCAAACTTGGTTCCTGCCAACTTGATATTCTCAATTTTCAATGGCATATTTATTACTGTTTTAATGTGAATAGATTTTATTGTTTTATATGGTGTGAATAGTTGTCCACTTTAACCATTGTTTAACACAAAAGGCTGCTCTATTTTGTTAGAACAGCCTTTGCTTTACAGACATCACTTTAACTATGGTCGATTGTACCTTAGTCCGTCTGTATGAATAAACCATTTCTTCAAACTTCCGTCTGGCTTCTGAACTTTTTCAATATCCACTGTTAACCAATGAATAGCTCCCTCACCGAACTTGATTTCCCTTTTGGTCGGGTGTCTCCAATAATCAATCGTCTTTTTATGCCCCATATTAATCATCGTTTATTGCCACTGATTTTACCTTGTCTGTAACAGGCATGTATTCAATAATATAAGAAAGATGTCCTGGAGAAATGTCATCCAATTCAATATTTATTTTATTTCCCCATCCATTATCATATACAGATAATTTAATAGAATTATTATTCAACCATACCTTATGTAAAACATTGGCATGCGAAGATATATGCTCTGTTTTTGCGTATTTACACTTAGTTTTGGCGGAACCGGTTAATTAGCCCCGGCCTTCGCCAGAACCTTCTTCATCGAAGCGAGATACACGATCACCGAAGCAATCGGTCCAAGGATATCAGATACCGGTTCTGCGTAAAACGCCGCTTCAGCTCCGAACATCGCGGGAAGCAGGAACAGGGATACAAAGTATGCGCCTTTTCGGAAGAAGGAAAGCGGCAGGGCAACCTGTACCTGACCAAGACCGGTGAAACCGTCGACGATCTCATACTGGAATGCCAGCGGGATGATCGCCAGAGTGAAGATCCGGATCGCCCGGAGCGCTTCTGCGGCAACGATCGGGTCTGCTGTAAAGAGACGGACAAACAGGCCGCCGATGGTACGCGCAAGGACGAAGAGCAGAGCGGTGTATGCCGCAGCAAGGCTAAAGATGTACTTCTGCGCATTTTTTACGCGGTCGGTCTTTCCGGCTCCGAAATTGTAGGCAAGAACAGCCTGAGTTCCGCTGGTGATACCGCCGAGAGGCATGGTGACTACGAGCATGAAGCTCTGGGCAATGGTTGCGCAGGTGATCAGAAGGTCTCCGCGCTCCGCACCGCCGTATTTTTGCAGGATCGCGTTCATGGTGATGATCATGACGTTATCCATGGCGATGATGATAAATGGGGTAAAGCCGATGGTGAGCACTCTGCGGATCAGCCGCCAGCTGTAACCGCCGAAGGTGATGTGCACCGGCATATTTTTCCCGAACAGTGTCCTCAGGACGAATGCGCAGCTCGCCATTTGGGAGATGACGGTTGCGACGGCGGCACCGGAGACGCCCATGTGGAGGCCGAAGATGAAGATTGGATCCAGAATGATGTTCAGTACCGCGCCGAGGATGACGGAGTACATTCCGGTCTTTGCAAAGCCCTGACAGATGATAAACTGGTTCATACCTGTGGACATCAGGGCAAATACGGTTCCGGTCAGATATATCGTAAAATATGCGTTTGCGTAGGGCAGTGTGATATCGCTGGCACCGAAATACCGCAGCATCGGAATGCGGATCGGGTAGATGCAGGCCACCATGAGGATAGAACATACTGCCAGCATGAGGAAACAGTTGGCGAGGATCCGCTCAGCGGCCTTTTTATCGCCCTGTCCCATCTTCATGCTCATAAGCGGGGCACCGCCGATTCCCACGAGAAATGCGACGGAGCCGACCATAGTGACTACCGGACCGCAGACACCGGCCCCCGCCAGCGCCATGTCGCCGGAGCCGGGGATATTTCCGATATACATGCGGTCTACGATACTGTAAAGGACGCTGACAAACTGTGCCAGCATACTGGGAATTGCGATCCGGACGACGAGTTTTTTTATGTCGTCACGGCCGAGATCATTTTCAGCAGCCATAATAAAACTCTCCTGTATAAAATCCGCAGTACAGAAAAACTGTACTGCGGAATATTTGTGTAATTAGGAAATTCCAAGGAAATTCCCTATTACACAAAAGGCACTAACGTGCCAATGATGCGCACTTGCGCGAAGATGTAGATTGTCGCAAGCGACCGCGCGAGGCGCGAGAATGTGCCAAGGCACATTCTTATTTTGTATTAAGCATTGTGGATAGAGAATCCGGCTTTTGGCGTGTCTATAACCTTGCCGGTCTGTTCCAGCATATCCAGACGATGGTTGATCTTTTTCTGGTTTTCGATGATCAGATCCATTTTTTTGTGCAGGTCATCGATAATGAGCTCGCTCTTTAAATTGACCTTAAAGTCGTTTTCCGCGCGTTGTCTGTCCTTTGCCTCCTGCCGGTTCTGGCTCATCATGATAAGGGGAGCCTGAATGGCAGCAATGCAGGAAAGTACCAGATTTAAAAGGATAAACGGGTAGGCATCAAAGGCCTTCGTTCCAAGGATAACGTTGACAGCCATCCATCCGACCATGACAGCGATAAAGCTGAAGATAAATGCCCAGCTTCCGGCAAATTTCGCTACTGCGTCGGATGCTCTCTGGCCGAAGGACAGCTTTTCTGTCTCATTGGAATTTTCTGTGATGTTTGTCATGATCAGCTGATGGATCAGCTCTTCATCTGTAAATTCCTGATCAGTCCTGTTCAGGAGTTCCCGGATGATTTTTTTTCGTTCATTTCCGCTTTTCATTTTCATAGTGAATCTCCTTATGTCCGGCATATAAAATGCGTGCAGCGCATCGGTGATGCATGCGGACACTGCTCTATACTGATAACGGGTAATTGCTAAATTCTCCCAGTTAGCGGTGGGAGGACAAGTACATAGAGTATAGCACGTTTTCCTGGGCGGGTAAATGGCACACAGGAAGATTATAGGCAAAAAAGAAAAGAGAAAAATGTAAACCAAATAATAAAAATAGGTTGACAAATGCACGGAATATGCGTATGATAGGAAAAGAATCGATCAGAACAATTCCATTTTGTGATATGCGTACCGGAATACAGAATTTAAGAACGATAGAATTTAAGATCCGGCAGCAGAAATGATGGATGTTGGGAGGAAAACAAAGATGGAAAAGACAACAGCAAAACACATGTCCACCGCACAGATGACGGTGACAGCACTTATGACAGCGATCACCTGTATCCTGGCACCGATGGCGCTTCCGATTCCAATCAGCCCGGTACCGATCAGCCTGACAAACCTTGTCATTTTCTTTATGGCGTATATTCTCGGAATGAAGCTTTCCGTAGCGAGCTATGTATTATACCTGCTCTTAGGAACAGTAGGACTTCCGGTATTCTCCGGATTTAGTGGCGGTGTCGGTAAGCTTCTCGGACCGACTGGCGGCTACCTGATCGGATTTATCTTTCTGGCAGCGATCGCAGGCTTCTTCGTTGAGAAGTTTCCGGCAAAGATCTACATGCATGTAGTCGGAATGATCATCGGAATGGCGATCTGCTATATCTTCGGAACCGCATGGCTTGCGGGACAGCTCGGAATGAGCTTCGTGGCAGCTCTCGGCATCGGTGTTATCCCGTATCTTCCGGGTGACACGGCGAAGATCATCATTGCGATCATCGCAGGTCCGCAGATCCGCAAGGCAGTTTCCAGATTCATGTAAGCTGGAAAATATTAATCAGGTATTTCATAAAAACTATACGATACATCCTCTAAAAAATCTGTGGTCAGATAACTCGAGAGAGAAATTGACCGCAGATTTTTCTTTTTCAAAAGGCAGGGCCTTTTGAGGAGACGTGTATACAAAGAATACGCCCGGAAAAAAGTCCTGCCAATATAAATTTTATTATCTTATCCGAGAGAAATTAGAATCCGTAAGCTAGTGCACCGCCATCAACTGCAAAATCCTGTCCTGTGATATATGTAGCACCATCGCCGATCAAAAACTTCGCCATAGCGCCCAGATCTCTCGTGTCACCGAAAGCGTGAACAGGCATTCTCGCGAGGATCGCTGCCTTTCTTTCCGGTGTCATGACCTGCTTATTCATCTCGCTCGGGAACCAGCCCGGGGCGATGCTGTTGACACAGATGTTGTCATTTGCCCATTCAATGGCAAGACCGCGGGTCAGGCCGCATACGGCAGACTTGCTGACACAGTAGGGAACGACCTCAGAGAAGCCGAGATGTGCCGCCATGCTGCTGATGTTGATGATACGTCCTTTGTGTTTACTCTCTTTTAAATATGGGTAGCAGATCTGGCTCAGAGCGAACAGGCTTGTCACATCCACATCCAGAATATGCTTAAAATCATCCATCGGAAATACCTCGGCACGGGCTTTTTTTGTAATACCGGCGTTATTTACAAGAAAATCGAGTCCGGACTTTCCCGCAATCTCATCCACAATTCGTTTCATTCCATTATAATCAGTGACGTCACCTTTGAGGTGTGTGACACCCGGAGCGGACGGCGCAATGCCGTCTTTGACTTTTCCGGTACGGCTGATAACATATACAGCAGCACCATTTTCAGCCAGTACATTTGCAATCGCGTACCCGATTCCACTGCTTCCGCCGGTAACGATGCCGACGCGTCCTTCTAATTCTTTCATGATGATGTACCTCCTGAAAAATCAGTAACTATAAACTCTGACAGCGATAGCTGTGGCAGTTTGCGTTGATCAGATCCCAGTCAAGCTCGGCACCGACGCCTGGTTTATCCGGGACATAGATATAGCCGTTCCTGATCGGCAGATCTCCCTTCATCGGAAGTCTGTAATTGTCCTCAGGAACAAAGTATTCAAAATATTTGCAGTTTCTGATACTGCAGCTTACATGGACATTGGCAAGATCCATGTAGTTCATAGTCGTTGTATGGATCTCACAGTTTAACCCGAAACTGTCGGCCATATGGGCGATCTTTAATGTACCGGTGACACCATCCTTCCAGCTCACATCCGCGCGTACGATATCGGCGGCATGCTGAGCAACACTTTGAGCAACACCCCAGTGGCAGCCGCGGGTTGTCTCTGTGGCTGCGATCGGAATATCGACAGTTTTGCAGAGTTCCGTGTATTTGTAGAGCTCGAAATCGCGGAATGGCTCTTCGAACCATTCGTATCCAAGACGCTCTAACTGTCTTGCGACGCGCACCGCATCATCTAAGGTATATTCGCCTACCGGATCACTCATCAGTGTGTAATCCGGTCCTACAGCCTCCCGTACAGCCTCGTGAACCTTCATATCGAATTCGACAGGTCCGCCCGGATGAGCCTTGTATCCTAAAATTCCTTTGTTCTTGTAGTAGAGAGCTTCGTCCACATATTCCTGTACAGTAGCATGGAAATTTCCGCTGGCATACACTGGAAGTTTGGTACGGTAAGCGCCGATGTACTTGTAAAGCGGAAGACCGGCAGCCTTCGCGCACATGTCCCAGAGCGCTACATCCACCGGTCCCGGAAGAAATACCGGGAAGAACGCTTCATGGCGATCCACATTCCATAATTCATAGAAGATTGCTTCACGGTCATGGGGATCGCGCCCGAGCAGGATCGGGGCGATGCTGTCATGAAGATAGCTTTCGGTGACACCGCCGCTGCGGGCAGCCATACAGGTTGCAATCCCCTCTGTGCCGTCATCGGCAGTCAGCTTAATTGCGAAAACATCCCAGCCCATTTTTGCTCCGCCCTGACGTTTTTCATCGAACAGACACTTGTCACGAGTTACCCACCATGTCTCAAATTTCGTAATAATCATAGCCATTCTCCTGAGGTAAAAGGTTGATAGAATCATAGATATATCACAATACCTAAAAATATGATTGAATTATATCACAAGTTGCACTATAATACAAATAATATATTAAAAATAAAGGAGAAAATGCACAATGAGTATGTGGACCGATGACAAAGAGCTTTTTGGGCTCATGAAAGAGAAACTGTACACTCCGGGAGTAGGCGATATTCTGGATACAATGGGTTATGATCATCAGTTCCTGCCGCCGGAGATCATGCCGTTAAAGGATGACATGAAATTAGCCGGAAGAGCGTGTACGATCCTGGAACATAATGTATATGAAGCGCAGAAAAAACCGTTCGGACTTCTGACAGAGGCTCTGGATCAGCTGAAGGAGGATGAGATCTATATTGCTACCGGCGCGGGAAACAGCGCGCTTTGGGGAGAACTTCTCACTGCGACAGCGAGAACGAGGGGGGCTGTGGGAGCAGTTCTTGACGGTTACACGAGAGATACGCCACAGGTACTTGCGCAGAACTTTCCGGTTTTTGCGAGAGGACGCTGGGCGCAGGATTCTTCGATCCGGACAAATGTGGTGGACTTCCGCTGCACGATTGAAATCGGTCAGGTGACGATCCATGACGGCGATATTGTATTCGGTGATATGGATGGTGTATTGATCATTCCAAAGGAAATAGCGACAGAGTGCATTGAAAAAGCACTGGAAAAGGCGGCCGGAGAAAAGAAAGTCCGCGCTGCCATCGAGGGCGGAATGAGCGCAACGGACGCGTTTGAAAAATTTGGAATTCTATAAAAGTTAAGAAGATAAGAAGAAAGAAAAAGGCTGCAGGATCGTGGAATCCGGATAAAATAAGGATTCCGCGATCAGGCAGCCTTTTTTGCAGCCTGCGCTTCAGAGAAGATATTGACGGTAGGCTGCGCAAAAAAATCAGTCGTCTGTTTTCATCATCTTTAAGGATTTGATCAGAGAATGATTGATATGCAGGACAATTGCATCCTGCACGTCTTCTTCGTTCTCTCTTAAGAGTGCATCAATGATCGCACGATGCTGATCTAAGTTTCCAACACGGTTCTGGTCATCATTTAAAGCGGCGTAAACGGCGAGCCTCATCTGCTGGATCATGACGGATTGATACAGATTGATGAGAATATTGTTCTCGGTGATTCCGATCAGATAAGAGTGGAAAGAGGTATCGATCTGGAATTCATCATAGTCGGAACCCTTTTCCGCCCGCTCAAACTGTTTCAGAAATTCCAATAGCTTGCTCTTGGAATACATGGTGATGTATTTCCTGCAGACCGTCGGTTCGATCAATTTTCTGGTCTGGTACAGATCATCAATGCTTTTTTCTGTAAAAGGAGTGATCCGCATTCCTTTTCGCGGAAAAATATCGATAAGATTCTCGGCCTGCAGCATGAGCAATGCTTCACGGAGCGGAGTCCTTCCGAAAGAGGTCTCTTCCAAAAGCTGCTTTTCATTAAGTTCCTGCCCAGGCAGGTATTCACAGGATACGATTTTCCGATACAGATATTCGTACGCCTGATTTGTCAATGCTTCTGCCATTATGTTCCTCCTTTTTGGTAAATGTGCTGTAATAAGAATATATAAGTTTGTGACAAATTGCAAGTAAAAATTCATAAAAAGCCATTGAAATATATCACAAAATAGTGTAATATGATGATAGATATATCACAGAACACAAACGCAGACATAATACCAATAGGAGGGGCATAAAAATGAATGAAAATGATACATATATCAAAGATATACGGATCTATCAGGCGGTGAGCAAATTAAGCCATCCGATCGCCGATTCCACACATGATATCAGCAAGATCGCTTTCTATGTTCTCGAAGTCGAGACAAAAGGCGGGGTGATCGGTCAGGGCTATCTTTTAAGCTTCCACTACAGTCCGAACGCGATCGAGGGCGCTTTAAAAGATATGAAGAAATTCGTCCTTGAAAAAGATTATCATGTATATGAGACCGCGCAGGTCCAGAAAGATTACGAGATCGAGAGTGAGTATTTTGGAATCGTAGGACTTCAGAGATGGGCACTCGCTACATTAAACGTAGCAATGTGGGACGCATGGGCAAGAACCATGGGACAGCCGATCTACCGGATGTTCGGATGCCACAGAAAACCGATCCCGGTATACGGAAGCGGCGGATGGATCAGCTACACGGACGAGGAACTTGTTGATGAGGTTGTAAACTACCAGAAACGTGGATTTACAGCAGTCAAGATCAAAGTCGGAAGTCCGGATATGGAGCGTGATATCCGCAGATTAAACCTTGTAAGAGAGGCAACCGGTCCGAATATGAAGATCATGATGGATGCGAACCAGGGTATGGATGTTCCGTCAGCCGTTAAACTGATCAGCAATGTGGAACATCTCGGAATCTTCTGGTTTGAGGAGCCGGTCGTTAATACAGATTTTGAAGGATATGCAACGATCCACTCAAAGACAAAGGTCAGCCTTGCAATGGGTGAGAGAGAGTACTCCACAGTTGCTCTCCGCGAACTGATCGGAAGACGTGCCCTTGATCTTTGGCAGCCGGATCTGATCCGTCTCGGCGGTGTTGAAGCATGGAGAGACAGCGCGGCACTTGCAAACGCTTACAATATTCCGGTACTTCCTCACTACTATAAAGACTATGATGTACCGCTTCTCTGCACAGTTGCGAACCCGTATGGCGCAGAGAGCTTTGACTGGATCGACGCGATCATCGATAATCCGATGGTCATCGACAATGGTTTTGCCCGCCCGCGTGAAGGCGAAGGCTGGGGCTTCCGCTTCCTGCATGAGTTCATGACAGAGGTAAAATAAGGAGTGATCTGAAATGAGAGCGATCGTTCTTCCGGAACCGTGGAAGGCTGTGACAGCCGAAAGAGAAATTCCGGTTCCAAAACCGGGAGAGGCATTACTGAAAATGGTCTGCGGGGGGATCTGCGGAAGTGACCTGGCTTCCTACCGCGGCCAGTCCGCATATGTCAGCTACCCGCGTACGATCGGACATGAATTCGCAGCCGAGGTTGTGGAAGTCGGCGAGAATCCGTATGGGATCAAAAAAGGAATGCTGGTGACGGGAAACCCGTATTTCAACTGCGGGACCTGTTATTCCTGCCGGCGCGGTTATGTGAATGCCTGCATCCACAACGAGACGATGGGTGTCCAGAGGGAAGGAGCTTTCAGCGACTACTTCACGATGCCGGTAGAGAGGCTGTTTGACGGTGCCGGGATCGATCCGAAGGAGCTGGCGCTGGTTGAGCCATTCTGTATCAGTTACCACGGTGTGTCCAGAGCGGAATTAAAACCGGGGGACAAGGTGCTGATCTTTGGCGCAGGCGCGATCGGGATCCTGGCCGGTGTTGCGGCAAAGAGTTTCGGAGCGAAAGCTTATATCACGGATATTGCCGAAGAAAAGGTAAAAAAAGCAGTCAATGATTTCGGGCTGGACGGTGGATTTGTCAATGACAGTCCGGAAAAACTGGCGGAATTTATCGAGACGGTCACAGGAGGAGACGGATTCGACGCAACGGTGGAAGCTGTTGGTGCCCCGGCAACATTCTTAGCCTGTGTGAAGGCAGTTGCCAGCCGCGGAAAGATGGTTGTGATCGGTGTCGCAAAGAAAAATGCGGATTTCAATTTCCTGGAAGTTCAGAGAAAAGAATTGAATATGTATGGATCCAGAGGTGCAACCTCAGACGATTTCCGGGCAGTATTAAAACTTGTCCGCGAAGGATTTGTGGATCTTACAAAACTGATTTCCAGAACGTATTCCGCAGATCATGCGGAAGAAGCATTTGAAGATCTCGATAAAAATTATGGGGAAATCGTAAAAGCTGAATTCAAGTTTTAAACAGAAACTGTAAAAATGTATTTTATTTATGGGAGGAAAAAACTTATGAAGAAAAGAGCAATGGCAGCCGTATCAGCAGTAATGTGTGCATCCATGGTACTCAGCGCATGTGGCAGCAGCGCATCAACGAGCACAACCGCAGCACCGGCAGAGACAAAAGCAGCTGAGGAGACAAAAGCAGAAGAGACGACCGCAGCGGCAGCATCCGGAGACGTTGTAACGATCAACATCGGTTTTGAGAACACGACCGAGGAGCCGATCGGACAGGCTGTTGAAAAATGGGCAGAACTCTTAAAAGAAGAGAGCAATGGCACCATGGAACTCAAAGTATTCGCAAACAGCGCACTCGGAAACAAGAGTAAACTGATCGACCAGATGGTCATGGGTGAGAATGTGATCACGATCGCAGACGGCGCTTTCTATGCTGATTACGGTGTTCCGGATCTTGGTATCCTCTATGGACCGTTCTTCTTCGATAACTGGGATGAGGTTTGGAAACTGATCGACAGCGACTGGTACAAAGAGCAGTGCAGCAAGCTTGCGGATAAAGGACTCACCGTTCTTGGTTCCAACTGGGTCTATGGAGAACGTGAGTTAATGACAAAAGACAAAGCTGTTGTACCGGCAGACATCAAAGGTAAAAAGATCCGTCTTGCAAACAGCCAGATCTATGTAGAAGGCTTCAATGCATTAGGAGCTACAGCAGTACCGATGGCGCTTGGTGATGTTTACACCGCATTACAGAACGGTACTCTTGACGGCGTTGAGAACCCGCTTTCCACATTATACGGACAGAGTTTCCAGGAAGTTACAAAGAACATCCTTATGACAGGACATATCTTAAACTTTACAACATGGTGCATCGGAACAGATTACCTCAACACCTTAACACAGGAGCAGCAGGATCTGTTATTCAAGACATGTGAAGAAGCTGGTCTCTACAATAACGAGAAGCAGGAAGCAGCTAACGACGACTACAGAAAGAAACTGGAAGATGCAGGCGTAACATTCACAGAGCTTACAGACGAAGAGAGAGCGCAGTGGAAAGAAGCAAGCCTTTCCTTCTATGAGAAAGGTTCCCAGTTTGGATGGAGCGATGGCCTTTATGATACTGTAAAGGCAGCAATCCAGTAAACTGCAGGATGTGACAGAAAGAAATCTCATGGCGGTCTCAGTCTTCCATGAGATTTCTTTTATAAAGATCCGGAAAACATGATTTGCCGGATGATCGAAGGATGGTGAGGAATGACAATGAAGAAAATACTGGATATCCTGGATAAAATCGAAGTTGCTGTAGCGTCATTGGTTCTCCTGGTCTTGATCTGTGTGACCTTTTTCGGCGTACTGATGCGTTACATCTTTAATAATCCGTTTACCTGGGAAGAAGAACTCCAGCTGGCATGCATGGTATGGATCACATTCCTGGCGGCTCCGGCGGCGTTCCGTACAAAGAGCCATGTGGCAATTGAAATTCTTGTAGACGCATTGCCAAAGAGCCTGAGAAAAATCGTGGAACTTCTGATCCCTGTTGTTGTATACGCAGTTCTGATCTACTTCTTCTTCAGAAGCCAGAATTATATCGCTGTTATGCTGCGTACAAGCAGAAAGACCCCGATCCTGATGATTCCGTACTCTACGATCTACGCGATCGCGCCGGTCTCCATCGTGCTCATGCTGATCAGCTATACGGAGCAGAAATATTATGAATTAAAAGAATTATTTAAAGGCGACGGAAAGGAGGAGAAGTAATGAACTCAGCAGTTGGTATTATGGCAATTGTTCTCCTTGCGCTGTTATTTCTTAAGATCCCGGTTTTTGTAGCGGTACTTGGAGCTTCCGTTATCTACTTTGTCATGACTCCGGGAATCAATCCGGCGGTATTTGCCCAGCAGGCAATCACCGGATCTGAGAGCGTGACACTTCTCGCAATTCCGTTTTTCGTATGTGCCGGTGTTCTGATGAATTATACGGGTGTTACGAAACGGATCATGGACTTCTGTTCCGTACTGACCGGAAGAATGTACGGTGGACTTTCTCAGGTAAATATCTTATTAAGTACATTGATGGGCGGACTTTCCGGTTCCGCGCTTGCAGATGCGGCGATGGAGGCTAAAATGCTTGTTCCTGAGATGGAAGAAAAAGGAATCGGACGCGCATTCTCCACAGTAGTCACCGCGGCCTCCAGCATGATCACACCGCTGATTCCGCCGGGAATCGGACTGATCCTTTATGGATGTATTGCGAACGTGTCCATCGGTAAATTGTTTATCGCAGGTTTCGGACCGGGAATTCTCCTCTGCGCGACCATGATGTTTATGGTATCGAAGATCTCCAAGAAGCGCGGATATCTTCCGCTTCGCAAGGAGAAAATGACAGGATCCATGTTCTGGACATCCTTTAAGCCGGCAATTCTCCCGTTATGCCTTCCGATCATCATCATCGGCGGCGTTCGTCTCGGTATATTTACGGCCACAGAGGCCGGTGCTGTTGCGATCGTATATGCTGCTGTCCTCGGATTCGGCTACAGAGAGTTGGGACCGAATGAAATTCGTCAGGGCTTAAAAGAGACTCTTATGACAACGTCATCCATTATGCTGATCGTTGCTGCGGCATCCACATTCTCCTGGATCCTCACAAAAGAGATGATCCCGCAGATGTTCACACAGTGGATGATCTCCGTGATCCATAATAAGTGGATCTTCCTCGTTGCCGTTGATATTTTCCTGATCTTTGTCGGCATGTTCGTAGAGGGAAACGCCAGCATGATCGTTCTGGTTCCGTTATTTGCACCGGCGGCAACTGCATACGGGATCGATCCGATCCACTTTGCGATGGTATTTATTTTCGCAAATGCAATCGGCGCGTTCACACCGCCGATGGGAACATTAATGTTTGTAACCTGCGGTGTTACAAAGTGTTCCACAAAGGATTTCATCAAGGAAGCCGTTCCGTTTTATGCACTGTTATTCGGCTGCCTTCTGATCCTTACATTTATCCCGATTTGCTCAACTGGACTTGTAAATATCATCTACTAAATCCCTCTCATATACCTGATATGCAGAACGCGCCGATTCCGGTTACGGAGTTGGCGCGTTCTATTCTGAGAGACGGAATATGGTCTGAAGCTGCTGAAAAAACATAGAAAAACAAAGAAAAAACAAAGAAAAATCTTGACATCTGCCCATAAAACTCGTTATGATATTTTCTGCACTATACTGACTCATTAGTTGCCTGAGTAACCCGTAAAAAAGTCTGCATTTGCAGACCTTTTTTGTGTAATGGGGACTCCCAGGGTATTTCAGGCGGACTGCCGGTGAAGGGCTCTGCATCCGGCCTGCACAGGTATAGTGAAGGAGGAAACACCATGAAATCAATTCATGAAGCATTAGATCAGATCCTGCCGGAGATCATCGCAATGAGCGAAGATATTTACTGTCATCCGGAGCTCGGATTTAAGGAGTTTAGAACAAGAAAAAAGGCGATCGAGGCACTTGACAAGGCGGGGATTCCGCATGAGGATGTCGCGTACACGGGAATCCGGGCAGTCTTAGATTCCGGAAAGCCGGGGCCGAACATCGGCCTGATCACGGAATTCGACGCGGTTCCGACCTTCGGACATCCGTACGCCAGTGAGGACAGCTGCGCAGCCCATACCTGCGGTCACTACGGTCAACTTGGCGTTATGATGAGCTTATTTTTAGCCATCAGGGAATCCGGTATGTTAAAGGATCTCTGCGGAAAGGTCACACTTCTCGTGACACCGGCGGAGGAGTTCTGCGATATGGATTACCGGAAGGGACTTATTAAGGAAGGAAAGATCTCCCACCCGTCAGGGAAACAGGAGATGATCGCAACAGGCATTTTTGATGATGTGGACATCATGTTATCCTGCCACGCTATGGGGATCGACATGACAAAGTATCATGCGGAGATCGGTTCCAGCTTAAACGGCTTTATCATGAAGCGGGCAATCTTTACAGGAAAGGCATCCCACGCAGGAGCGAACCCGGAAGGCGGCGTAAACGCGCTCAATGCGGTAAACCTTGCCATGACGGGAATCAACTTCCTGAGAGAGACTTTCCGAGCAGATGACGCGATCCGCGTCCATTTCTATGTGCCGGAAGGTGGCCAGTCTGTCAATACGGTTCCGGGAAGAACACAGCTTGAGATGTATGTCAGGGCGAAGACAGTTCCGGCGATCTTTGAGACAAACGCGAAAGTGACCCGCGCGATCCGCGCCGGAGCACTTGCGATCAACTGTGATCTTGAGATTCAGGATACACCGGGTTATTTCCCACTCCATCAGGACGAGAACCTGACAGAGCTTGTGAAGAAACACATTTTAGATTATATCGACGAGAGCATGGTCGCTCAGGGAACTCACGGCTTCGCTTCCGGAGATATGGGAGATTTATCCCTCATGTGGCCGATCGTTGAGATCGGTGTTGCCGGATTTGAGGGCAGTATCCACGGAAAAGATTTTAAGACGGCGGATCCGGAGCAGGCATACTGTGTCCCAGCTCATTATTTCGCAGATACCGTGGCAGATCTCTTATCCGATGGCGGTGCGTCCGCGTGGAAGATCAAAGAGGCGTTCAATCCGGTGATGAACAAGAAAAATTATCTGGAAACTCTGGATAGTTTGAATAAATCAACTTTTTACGAAAAGGAGAACAACTAATTATGAAAAAGAAATTCTTATGCAGCACACTTGCAATGGCTATGACAGCTTCCATGCTGTTCGGATGCGCAAGCGAGAGCAAGACCGAGACAACTGCAGCAGCAGGCGAGACAACCGCAGCAGCTGCTGAGACAACTGCAGAGGCAGCAAAGGCTGAGACAAACGGCGAGAAGTTAAAAGTAACACTTCTTGTTACCGGCTCCTTCGGCGATAAGGCATTCAACGACTCCGCACAGGCTGGTATGGAAAAGCTTGAGGCTGAGCTTGGCGATAAGGTTGAAGTAAACATGGTCGAGATGGGCAGCGACAAGACAAAGTTTGAAGGTTCCATGTTAGACGCTTGTGAGTCCGATGCAGACCTTATCATCACAGGTCTCTGGGATATGAAGGAGATCACAGAGAAGGTTGCTCAGGAGTTCCCGGAGAAGAAGTTCATCATCTTCGATACAGATGTTGACTACACACTTGGTGATTTAAGCAACGTATACTCCATGAGCTACAAGCAGAACGAGGGCGCATTCCTTGCAGGCGTTCTTGCAGCAAGTGCGACAAAGTCTGATATGGAATACGCAAACGAGGACAACGTGATCGGTTTTGTAGGCGCAAAGGATACAGCAGCCGTTATCAACGACTCTGCAGTAGGCTTCATTGAGGGTGCTCAGTTCGTAGATCCGGATGTGAAGGTACTTGTTTCCTACGTTGGTTCCTATGTTGACTCCGCAACAGCAAAAGAGCTTGCGATCACTCAGTACTCCAACGGCGCTGATGTTGTATTCGTAGCAGCAGGTCCGGCATCCGTAGGTGTTATCGAGGCAGCAGCAGAAAGCAAGAAGTACTGCATCGGCGTTGACTCCGACCAGGCACTTGCTTACGAGGGCAAGGACGAGGCAAACTTCATCATCTCTTCCGCGATCAAGGGCGTTGGCGACAGCATCTACAATGCAGTTGAGAAAGCAGTTGATGGAACACTTCCGTATGGTGAGTACCAGATCCTCGGTATCGAGGACGGCGTTGTAGGCCTTGCTGACAACGATATTTATCAGTCTGCAGTATCTGAGGATGCAAAGAAAGCCGTTGAGGATGCAAAAGAGAAGCTGCTCGCAGGCGAGGTTACCGTTGATTCCGCTTATGGTATGGATGAGGCAACTCTGAAGGGAATCATCAACGGAGCTCAGTAAACGCCCATAGCTTCTTGTTTTCATGTCAATGAAAACAAGAAGAGGCATGTCGGGGCAGCGAGTATTTATCTCCTGTATTCATGCGGAGAGATATAGGGGACGTTGGAATCGTCTGATCCTCCGGAAACTCTGGGGAACGGGCCGTCCATCGCCCCATATCTACCCGCGAATCGCAGGAGATTTTTACATTTACGCGGGCGCAGTCCAATGTCCGCATTTGCAATATATTTGCGATTCAGGCAGTTACGAACAGGAACCACTTTCACAGGCAGACAAAGATGCCTTACTTGGAGGAAACAATGGAGCAGGAGATCATTTTAGAGGCCCGGAACATCACAAAAGTCTATCCGGGCGGCGTTGTGGCAAACCATAATGTCAATCTGCAGATCAAAAAGGGTGAGATCCATGCCCTCGTCGGTGAAAACGGCGCGGGAAAATCCACCTTAATGAAGATGCTGTTTGGCATGCTGGCACCGACAGAAGGCCAGATCTTCGTGGATGGAAAAGAGGTACACTTCTCATCATCCAGCGATGCGATCGCGGCCGGACTCGGCATGGTACACCAGCATTTCATGCAGGTTCCGTCCATGACCGTTGCGGAGAACCTGATTCTCGGCGCGGAGACAGGAACTGCATTTAAAGTAGACCGGAAAGAGGCGGTGCGAATCACCGCGGAGCTTTCCGACAAATATAATCTGAAGGTAGAGGCAAAGGAAAAGGTCGAGGACATTTCTCTTGCCATGCGTCAGAAGCTTGAGATCTTAAAGGCACTCTACCGGGGTGCCCATATTCTGATCCTGGACGAGCCGACAGCCGTGCTGACACCACAGGAAACAGAAGAATTATTTGAACAGTTAAAACTTTTAAGAGAAAACGGCCACACGATCATCTTTATCTCCCACAAATTAAACGAAGTCAAGGCACTCTGCAACCGTATGACGATCCTCCGGGACGGAAAGACCATGGGAACATACGAGATCTCCGATCTTGATGAGCAGGAGATCTCCCGCCTGATGGTCGGCCGCGATGTCAGCCTGAATATTGAGAAAGAGGAGATGGAGTTCGGAAAGAACGTATTCTCCGTCAAAGACCTTGTCTACGCAGACCAGTTTGGAAAGACGAGACTGGACCATGTTTCCTTCACAATCAAAGAGGGTCAGATCTTAGGTATCGCCGGAATCGACGGAAACGGTCAGTCAGAGCTTGTCGAGGCCATCGTCGGGACCTTAAAACAGCAGCAGGGAACCATCACAATGAACGGAAAGGACATCTCCAATGCCCCGGTGCTTGCGCGTCAGGAGGCAGGAATCTCCCACGTTTCCGAGGACCGTATGAAATTCGGCACGGCTCCGAAGCTTTCCCTGGAGGACAATGCGATCTCCAAGGTCTACTATACCGATAAATTAAAGACCCACGGGCTCTTAGACAGCAAAAAGATCAGTGAGTTCACGAACCGGATCTTAAAAGAGTTCCTTGTAAAATATGATAACTCCAAGCAGTCTATCGCGGAGCTTTCCGGCGGTAACGTCCAGAAGGTCGTTGTCGGTCGTGAATTTGACTATGAGCCGGATCTTCTGATTATGAACCAGCCGACCAGGGGTATCGACGTCGGAGCCATCGAGTTTATCCGTAAGAAGATTGTGGACATGAGAAGCAGAAAGAAAGCGATCCTGCTCGTCTCCGCGGATCTGAGCGAGATCCTTTCCCTGAGCGACACGATCCTCGTCATGCATGAAGGCCGGATCGTCGGACATATCGCGGATGTGAAGAAGACATCGGAGAACGAGCTTGGTCTTTATATGCTCGGTGTAAAAGAAGATTCCAAAGAGCAGATCGGAGGTGCCTGCTGTGAATAAGAAATTTACCATCGTAAGACTGCTCTGTGCATTCGGGATCGCCATTGCCCTGTCTGTGGCAGTCATCTTCGCAGTCAGTGAAGAACCGGTGACAGCGATCTACAACCTGTTTTTGGGACCGCTGCAGTCGAAACGTCACTTTTTTGAAGTATTTGCGAGCAGTGTGCCGCTGATCTTTACAGGACTTGCGCTGGGACTTGTCTTTAAGTCCGGAAACTTCTCGATGATCGCGGATGCATGTCTGTATACAGGCGCGGTCGTGACCGCGGCGCTTGCCATCAAAACATCTCTTCCGTTTGCAGTCCACCCGATCGTCATCATGATCGCGGCAGCGGCAGTCGGTGGAGTGATCGGCAGCATCCCGGCTCTTTTGAAAGTGTATTTCCACACAAATGAACTTGTAACTTCCCTGATGTTCAACTATGTATTCTTCTATCTCGGGATTTACAATGTGACAAAATTCCTGGCAGACCGCGAGGCGGGAACCTTTGCATCAAAGAAATATCAGGCGACGGCAGCACTCGGAAAGCTGATCCCGGGGACAAATTTCCATGTTGGATACCTGATCGCGATCGCGGCCGTGATCGCCTTATACATTCTTGTATACAAGACGAAATTCGGATATGAAATTCGCATCTCCGGAAGCAATCCGGAATTCGCAAAATATTCCGGGATCAGGACAAGCCGTGTCATCATCATGACCCAGATCATTGCAGGTGCCGTTGCCGGTCTCGGCGGTGCCGTGGAGCAGATGGGAATGTACCAGCGTTTCAACTGGCAGGATTCCCCGTCTTACGCATGGGACGGTGTCATCATCGCGATCCTGTCCGGCAACAATCCGAAAATGGTCCCGTTTGCCGCGTTTTTCCTGGCATACATCCGTGTCGGTGCGGACCTCATGTCACGCCGCTCTGATGTACAGAATGAGCTCGTTTCGATCATCCAGGCCGTTCTGATCCTGTTTGTAACGGCAGAGCGGTTCATGGCGGGATGGAAACAGCGCGAAGAAGCGAAAAAAGCACTGAAAGGGGAGGCGTAACAGATGAATCTTCTACAGGAAATTTTAAAAACATTAAGTCTCCCGGAGTTCTACTTCGCGATGTTCCGAAGCGCGACGCCGGTGCTCTTAACAACACTTGGCGCGATGATCTCGTCCAGATCGGGGACAAGCAATATCGCACTGGAAGGAACGATGCTGATCTCCGCGTTTGTCGGCGTTGTCGTCAGCGCCTTTTCCCACAGCGCATGGATCGGATTCCTGGGGGCGGTATTTGCAGGCTTTGTTGTCAGCAACATTCTCGCCTACTTTATCCTGAAATTAAACTCCAATGCGGTCATTTCCGGTATCGCATTAAACACGTTTGCATCAGGAGGAACGATCTTCGTCCTCTATCTGATCACGG
>ENA-UEQP01001675-UEQP01001675.1-human-gut-metagenome-genome-assembly--contig:-NODE-1675-length-19201-cov-3.347731_pt1 | contig 19201 bp, 19 predicted proteins | sample MGYA00242951_ERZ507951 | MGnify/ENA primary metagenome ERZ507951 (study PRJEB26167, sample SAMN06115539) | human gut metagenome | host: Homo sapiens | place: China:Shanxi | collected 2015-11-18...
GCACTTGCAAAGATCCGCCAGGATGGTGTACTCGTTGTCCGTATGAGGTTCATAATATCCGCAGGAGAGATTGACGCTACCCACCACCACTCCCACGAGCAGACAAAGGCCGTGCTGAACCGGCTGAGCCGGGCGCAGGGGCATCTGGACGCCGTGCGGAAGATGGTGGAGCGGGGCGAGGACTGCTCCCAGGTGCTGGTGCAGCTCAGCGCGGTGATCTCCGCGCTGAACGGCACGGGGCGCGCCATCCTGAAGGATCACATCAGCCACTGCATCGTGGATGCGGTGGAGGCGGGAGATCAGGAGGCCATACAGTCCCTGAACGACGCCATCGACCGCTTCATGCGGTGAGCCTCAGGCACCGGCGGCAGACTGCCCGAATTGGCGGGGCGGCGCGTTGACAGCGGCGCCCGGCGGGACTATAATAGAGCAAACGGCAAAATGACCGTTGATGCCGGGCGGGAGAAACCTCCGGCGGCGGTTATCGACTGGCATACAGCAAAGGAGGGCTGAGCGTGAAGAAGTTTTTACATCAGGCGGGCGGCATCGCCCGGAAGGTGACGGCGGCGGCCGTCAAGCTGGCCAAAAAGCTGGCGCACATGGCGGCGGAGGCTGCGGTATCCGCGGTGGCCGCGGTGGGCAAGGCGGCGACGAAGCTGCTGGGCAAGGCGGCCTGCGGCGTGGGCAAAAGGGTGCAGAAGATCATTCCGCCCTTCTGCAAGGTCATGATGATCGTGTCCGGCGCGGTGGCGGTGCTGTCCTGCGTGGGCTGGCTCATCAGCCGGAAGAAGTTCGCGTAAGGCGAAAACGTATACCACAGGGAGATGCGCCCCGGCGCATCTCCCTTCAAACAAAGGAGATCTGAGCAAACATGATGAAAAAAGAATTCAAGGCGGAGAGCAAGCGGCTGCTGGATCTGATGATCAACTCCATCTACACCCACAAGGAGATATTCCTGCGGGAGATCATCTCCAACGCCTCGGACGCCATTGACAAGCTGTGCTACCTGAGCCTCACCGACGACAAGGTGGGCATCAAGCGGGACGAGTTCGAGATCAAGCTGATCCTGGATAAGGAGAACCGGCTGCTGACCGTCAGCGACAACGGTATCGGCATGAGCCAGGAGGAGCTGGAGAACAATCTGGGCGTGATCGCCTCCTCCGGCAGCCTGAAGTTCCGCCAGCAGGTGGAGGGCGACGAGAGCGCGGACACCGACATCATCGGGCAGTTCGGCGTGGGCTTTTACTCCGCCTTCATGGTGGCCGACGAGATCACCGTCATCACCCGGAAATACGGTGAGGAGCAGGGCTGGAAGTGGCAGTCCTCCGGCGTGGAGGGCTACACCGTGGAGCCGTGCGATAAGGAGACGGTGGGCACCGACGTCATCATGCACATCAAGCCCGACACCGAGGAGGAAAAGGACGAGTACAGCCAGTACCTGCGGGAGTATCCCCTGTACAAGCTGGTGAAGAAGTATTCCGACTACATCCGGTTCCCCATCCGTATGCGGATGCCCCATCCCAAGCTGAAGGAGGGCTGCCCGGAGGACAAGCCGGAGTACGAGGAAGTATTCGAGTGGGAGACGCTGAACAGCATGGTGCCTCTGTGGCAGCGGAAGAAGACCGACGTGACGCAGGAGGAGTACAACGAGTTCTATCAGCAGCGCTTCGCGGACACCGAGCCGCCGCTGAGCGTCATCACCGTGTCCGCCGAGGGCGCGGTAACGTACAAGGCGCTGCTGTTCATCCCGGAGAAGGCGCCGCTGCGCTACTACTCCGAGGAGTTCGAGGGCGGGCTGCAGCTGTATTCCGCCGGCGTGATGATCATGGACAAGTGCAAGGAGCTGCTGCCGGAGTGCTTCAACTTTGTCCGGGGCGTGGTGGAATCCCCCGATCTGAACCTGAACATCTCCCGCGAGCTTTTGCAGCATGACCGGCAGCTGAAGCTCATCGGCGCCAATCTGGAAAAGAAGGTCAAGGGCGAGCTGGAACGCCTGCTGCGGGATGACAGGGAGAAATACGAGTCCTTCTGGCAGTCCTTCGGGCGGCAGATCAAGCTCAGCGCCATGGACAACTACGGCGAGAAGAAGGAGCTTCTGCAGGATCTGATGCTGTTCTACTCCTCCACGGAGAAGAAGCTGGTGACGCTGAAGGAGTACGTGGAGCGCATGAAGGAGGGGCAGAAGTACATCTACTTCGCCTCCGGCGATACGGTGGACGGCGTGGATCACATCCCCCAGACCGAGCTTCTGAAGGAGCGGGGCATGGAGATCTTGTACTTCACCGACAAGGCGGACGAGTTTTTGCCCGATGTGCTGCAGAAGTATCAGGACAAGCCCTTCCGCTCCGCCACCGACGGCGATCTGGAGCTGCCCGGCGAGGAGGAGAAGAAGGAGCAGGACGAGCAGCAGTACAAGGAGGCGTTCGCCTTCATCAAGGAGACGCTGGCGGGGAAGGTGGACGAGGTGAAGGCGGCTCAAGACCCACCCGGTGTGTCTCAGCAGCGGCGAGGGCGTGACCTTCGAGATGGAGAAGTATTTCAAGGCGGCGCAGCCGGAGCTGGGGCTGAAGGCCAAGCGCATTCTGGAGATCAACGTGGATCATCCGGCGTTCCTGGCCTTCGAAGCGGCGCGGCTCACCGACCCGGAGCGGGCGAAGAAGTACGCGGAGATCTTTTACAACCAGGCGCAGCTCATCGCCGGCCTGCCCATCGACGATCCCACGGCGTACACCGACTTGCTGTGCTCCCTGTGGCAGTAACAAAAAGCACCGCCTTAGGCCAAATGACCTAAGGCGGTGCTTTTTTGCGCTTATTTTCCGCTGGCACCGTAGTTGGACAGCACGCGCGCGGAGGGGTCGTTTACGTCGCAGCCCTTCCAGGCCTTGTTGGGCATCCAGAAGTCCACGACCATGTCGCTCTGGCCGGGATAGTACTTCTCGAAGATCTCCCGGTACAGCAGGGATTCCTTGGTGAACGGCTGGGCGTGGGTGTAGGCAAGTCGCTTGCGCTCGTACTCCTCGTCTGTGTACAGACTCTGGGCGTACTCCTTCAGATAGTCCACCATAGAGTGTCCCACGGCGTCGGAGAAGGCGGCCTTTTCCCGGTAGAGGATGTCATGCGGCAGGTAGTCGCCCTCGAAGGCGTGGCGCAGCAGGTACTTGCCTATGCCGTATTTGTTCAGCTTCTTCTCCGGATCGATGCTCATGACGTACTCCACAAAGTCCAGGTCGCCGAAGGGCACCCGCGCCTCCAGCGAGTTCACCGAGATGCAGCGGTCGGCGCGCAGCACATCGTACATGTGCAGCTCCCGGATGCGCTTGACGGCTTCCTTCTGGAATTCCTCCGCGGAGGGGGCAAAGTCGGTGTATTTGTAGCCGAACAGCTCGTCGCTGATCTCGCCGGTCAGCAGGACGCGGATGTCGGTCTGCTGGTGGATGGCCTTGCAGACCAGATACATGCCCATGCTGGCGCGGATGGTGGTGATGTCATAGGTGCCCAGCAGCTCGATCACCGTCTCCAGCGAGGAGCGCACCTCATCCGGCGTCATATACACCTCGGTGTGGTCGCTGCCGATATAGTCGGCTACCTCCCGGGCGTATTTCAGGTCGATGGCGTCCTCGCTCATGCCGATGGCGAAGGTGCGGATGGGCTTGTCGGAGCAGCGCTGCGCCACAGCACACACCAGAGAGGAATCCAGTCCGCCGCTGAGGAGGAAGCCCACCTTGGCATCGGCCACCAGCCGCTTCTTGATGCCGGCGACCAGCTTCTTGTGAATGTTGGCGCACACGGTGTCCACATCATCGCGGCACACCTCCTTCACGGCGGTGATGTCCCGATAACAGATGAACTTTCCGTCTGCGTAGTAGTGTCCGGGAGGGAACGGCATGATTTTGCCGCAGATGCCCACAAGGTTTTTCGGCTCACTGGCGAAAACGATGGCGCCGGCGTCATCGTAGCCGTAGTAGAGCGGACGGATGCCGATGGGGTCGCGGGCGGCGATAGAGGACTGCTTCTGCGCGTCGTACAGGATCAGGGCGAACTCGGCGTCCAGCATGCGGAACATGTCGGTGCCGTGCTCTCGGTAGAGGGGAAGCAGAACCTCGCAGTCGGATTCGCTGCGGAAGGAATAGCCCTTTGCCAGCAGCTCCCGCTTCAGCGCCTCAAAGCCGTAGATCTCGCCGTTGCAGACCACATAGCTGCCGTCCAGTGCAAAGGGCTGCATGCCGGACGGCTCCAGACCCATGATGGACAGCCGGTGGAAGCCCAGCAGCCCGTGACCGGTGTCAACGATCCGGCTGTCGTCGGGGCCGCGGGACAGCGTCTTGTCAAAGCCCGCCTTAAAAAGAGAAAAATCGGCATCGCCTGAACAGTAACCCATAATAGAACACATGATAAAAACCTCCGTAAAAGTTATCAGCATCCTACAGGGCAAGTGCTGTTCTCGCGGTGCCACCTGTATTTGTTCTCATTTCCAAGCTTCCGATAAAGCTCTGCCGCGTAACGGGCGGCGTTCCGGCGCACCTACTGGGATCGCTCCTTTCGGATCGCAGCTCGAAAAGTGTTATTCACGCAGGCTCTGCCGTGCGGTTCCCAGCCTCCCGCACTCTCTGGGGGTGAGCCCCTGCGCTACTTCTCTTTTCTCAAACGCTTTTATACCGTATTGACTTTGCGTATGTCTCCTGAAGAAAAACGAAAAAGAGACAATAACGCCGCAAAGGACTAAACCTTTGAGACGCCATTGCCTCTGGATGGTGGAGAATATACACCCGGAAAAGCCAAAAGTCAACGGTAAAAAAGCCGGAAAAGGGAACTTTTACAGATCGGTGCGGTGCAGAGCCGTGAAAGCCCCGTTTTTTCGGCAAAATGACCGGTGTGCGCCGGTGAACGGAAGGAACCGAAGGTCACTCCGTGGTGTGGTGCTCCTTGCCGAAGTGCAGCTCGCGCATGCCCTCCACCTCGTCACAGATGGCCTTCAGGTTGCAGGAGCCGCAGTCGGTGGGCATGCCCTCCAGAATTTTCGTCAGGCTCATGGTGATGTCCTTGACGGTTTTGGCACTTTTCGCCAGCCCGTCGTAATTCGCGTCGGGCGCGGTGATGAACAGCAGCTTCACCGCCAGAATGTGGGGGTTGCGCTTGTACTGGCGGATGAAGTCAGCGCCGATGCGCCGGAAGCTCATGCCGCTTTTCAGCGCGTCGCGGCTGATGCGAACCTGCTCCCGACTGGATTCGGAGCTGGTGCGGATCATGTAGCCCCTGGGGAACACATGGTACTTGACGAAATCCATGTCCTGAATGGCGCGGAACGCCTGCTCGGTGTCCTCCTCGTCGTCGGACTCGATGTCGCCCACCCGCAGGAGGGCGATGCGGGCGTAGCTGCTGTCACCCTTCAGCTGGCTCAGGTCGGAGCCGTAGACCAGTATCTCGTCCTGGGGCACCAGCTCCGGGGAGGTGGTGACACAGGTGAAATTCACGGCGCTCTTGCCGCTGCCGCCCAGCTCGAAGGCGGCGTCCCGCAGCATGACCAGCTCGAAAGCGCCGGTGTCCTCCCAGGCGTCGGCCGGGTCGTAGGGGTATTTTTGGGGCGTGGAGGAGCCGACCAGCTCCTCCACACCGCGGATGATGGGATTATAGAGTTCCATTAGAATTTGATGTCCACTTTCTTGCGGTCAAAGATCCTGTTGACCTGCACGTATGCCCAACCCAGCAGCTTCTGATCCAGATTCCAGAAGTACACGACGAACAGCGCGCCCACCGCCACCGCCAGAATACGGATGAGCTTGAAGATGAATTTGAAAACCTTGCACATAACGTAGCCTCCTTATGTGGTGGAAGTTCAGGCGCGAGCCATGCCCTTCTGCCGCGCGTACTCGGCGGCGCCCAGCGCGCCCATCAGCTGAGGATCGGTCTTCAGGTCGATGACCTTCAGCTTCAGAACGTGCTCGATGGCCTGCTTCAGACCGGCGTTCTTGGCGCAGCCGCCGGTGAGGGTGATGGCGTCGGTGGCGCCGGCCTTCTTGCTCATAACGAAGCAGCGCTTGGCCACGGCCATCTGGATGCCGGCGGCGATCTCGTCCATGGGCTTGCCCTCGCCCACCAGCGTGATGACCTCGGACTCGGCGAACACGGTGCACTGGGCGGTGATGGGGATGACGTTCTTGGCCGTCAGGGACAGGTTGGAGAATTCGGGCAGACTCATCTCGAAGGAGCGCGCCATGGCCTCGTAGAAGCGGCCGGTGCCGGCGGCGCACTTATCGTTCATGGCAAAGTTCTTCACGGTGCCGTCGGTGTCGATGGAGATGCCCTTCACGTCCTGACCGCCGATGTCGATGATGGCCTTGACGGTGGGATCGGTGACATGCACGCCCATGGCGTGACAGGAGATCTCGGAGATGTTCTCATCGGCGAAGGGAACCTTGTTGCGGCCATAGCCGGTGCCGATCAGATAGCCCAGCTCCTCGGAGGACTTCAGCCCCACCTTGTTCAGAACCTCCTCCATAGCCAGCTTTGCGGAGACTTCGGAATTGATCTTGCTGCGGATGGTGGTGTCGGCGCAGATCTTGCCGTTCTCATCCAGAATGACCGCCTTGGTATAAGTGGAACCCACATCACAGCCGCCGTAGTATTTCATAGTCGTAAACTCCTTTATATATGTAGTAGTTGAGAATATTACATGCAGTTTTCGTCGTCGAAATCGCAGAGGGAGGGGTCGATCGGCTCGGCGCGCATGACCGTGCGCATGTACTCGTTGACCTTGTCGCGCATGGTCTTGCGGGAGACGGTGCGGGGATCCATCAGGTCATGCTCGATCCAGATCATGTGATAGCCGCGCTCGCGGCCCTGCTCGTCCAGGATGCCCTGCACGGTGGCCATGTTCTTGCAGGCCACGTTCTGGTACATGATGATGATGTTGGTGTTCCACGCCTCGCACTGGCGCCACAGCTCGTCCACCACGTTCTGGTAGCCGCCGTTGGTGTGACGGCGCATGACCATACGCTCGTACAGACGCGCCAGATCGCGCAGTGCCTCCTCCTTGTCCTCTGTCTCCAGGGGCTTGGTGAAGTTCAGGGATTCCATCTCCACCAGGATGTTGATGCCCCAGCAGTTGGCCAGCCAGTTGGAGAAGTTGGCGTAGTAGTGGGCGGGGCAGCTCCACACGATGCCGCGGTAGCGCATCTTGCCCACCCACGCCTCGTCGCGGCGCTGGTAGGACTGCATCAGCAGGTCGTTGACCTTGCGGCAGGTCTTCATGACGCGCGGGTCGATACCGCCGTCCATTTCGTAGTTCCACTTGCGGAACAGCTCGTAGCTGGGGCCGATGATCTGGGGATAGGCGGTCTTGTTGACCTCCCACTTTTCCAGCTCGTAGCGCGTCTCCTCGTTGAAGCGCTTCATGGCGGAGAAGTAGGCGTCCCAGCTCCACTTGGCGCCGGTCTGCTCCTCGATGAATTTGATGCACGCCCGGATGTCCTCGGCACCCATCTGCACCGTCTCCTCGTCCTCATAGCGGACGGGGAAGCACAGGTGGAACACGGGCAGATCGGGGAAGCGGCGGGACATATAGCTGGAGGCCATGGTGGAGCCGTCGCAGGGCATGGAGGAGGAGATGAAGCACTTGCCCATGTGGGGCAGCGCGTCGATGACCAGCGCACCGCACTCGGAGGACGGCACGGGGCAGCAGTCAGCCGGCAGGCCGAAGGACTCCACCGCGTCGATGTAGGGCACGCAGGTCAGCTGGTCGATCTCGGACACCAGGAACACGGGCATCAGCTGATAGGGGATACCCAGCAGGTCGGGGAAGCCGGCCATGATCTGCCCCATGGTCATCTCGTCGAACAGAACGACCTTCTTGTTCAGCTCGGAGCTGTTGCCGTTCTTCTTGTCGCACTTGGCCAGGAACACCAGATTCTCCGCCACATAGCGGAAGATGTCGTAGGTCATCAGGTGGCTCATGCGCAGGGCGTTGCCGCGCTGTCCCATGGTGTTCTTGTCCATGAAGCTCACGCAGCACATGTAGGAGATCATCCAGCGATACCAGAAGGTGGTATTCAGGGCGGGAATGAGATCCTTGGAGAAGGTGCCCAGCAGCATGCCCCATGTTTTCAGCCAGCCGGCGAAGTCGATAAGCGTGCTCTCCACGCCCCTCCACTCGCGGCGGACGGTGGCCATGTCGCCCTTGCGGTACAGTGTGCCCAGCTGCTTCTCGCCGTTGAGCAGCAGATCCTTCCGCTGGGCGCCGGTCATGCCGGCCACGGCTCTGGCCTCCCGCGCCACGCGGTTCATGTTGTCAAGGAAGTGATCCTTCTGCTTCTTGCCGAATGCCTTCCAGTCCGTCTCCTTGATGAGCTCCAGCGCGATGGAGCCGACCTCCTTCAGGTTGGCGGCCTGCGCCTTCCAGTCCATCTCCGTTCTGGCGCGGAAGAATGCGGGGTTGGGGAATTTCTTCTTGTCGGCCATCAGTTGGCACCTCCGTTCTGCTTGTGGATCTTCTTGATCTCCAGCGACTCCACGAAGGCCTGCACGCGGGTGCGCAGCTGGCCGGAGTTGCCGTTGTTGTACAGGCGGTCGATACTCAGCACGGGCCAGTCGTATTCCTCGTGCATGATGTGGCTCACCAGCGCACGCTCGAAGCCCCAGTAGTCGCAGTATTTCATCTGCTCATAGATGATGCCGTCGGCATGATACTCCCGCGCCAGACGATCCGCCGTCTCGCGGCGCTGCTGCACCTTCTCGTCGGCGATGTAGCGGGCGCACTCGGAGTGCTTCATGATGTGCAGACAGATCTGGGGCAGGGCGTCCTCGTCGTCCTTCAGCTGGATGATCTCCCGGCCGGGGGTGGAGCCGAAGCAGTAGCGGTCGGACACCACCAGCGCGCCGCAGCCCTCGATGAGCTTGGTCAGCTGGGGGTCGTCGATCTCACTGCCCACAATGGCGACACGGGCGCGGAAGGCGGGCTTGGGATCGGGCTTGCGCTTTTTCAGCTCGGTGAGCGTCTCCCGCAGGTAGGGGAGGATCAGGTATTTGGGACCGGTGAAGCTCACCAGATTCAGCACATGGAACTCGTAGCCGGTGATGACCGGGTTTTCCTCCTTGCGCATCTCGCCGATCTCGCTGATGATGGAACAGACCTCGTTGTGCTCCTTCACCGCCTGGCGGATGGCCGCGTCGGAGGTGTCCACGCCGTATTTCTCCGTCAGAGGATCCAGCACCCGGCGGCGCATCTGCTTGACGTAGGAATCCAGCGTGTAGTCGGTGATCTTGTAGGGGATGTCGCAGTGGGTGACGAAGAAATTGGGCTTGTCGTTGATCTGCAGGATCTCGAAGTGCTCCATGGCGCGGTTCATCATGGAACAGGCGTCCACGCCGGCCAGCGCGTCAAGGAACTGGTAGCCGCCCTCCATGCCGCGTTCCACCAGGGCGCGGGCATATTCACAGGTGTAGTTGGACATATAATAGGTAGCGATGTCCAGCGAACCGGTGCGGGGGGCGCGGAGTCGGACGGAGAAGCAGCCGGGCAGATTCAGCAGCGGCTCAGGCATGTGGTAGCAGGTATAGCCGATGGCCAGCTTTCCCTCTGCCTGTGCCTGCTTGACCAGATCGTTGTCGGCATTCTCCAGCAGGCTCTCGAAGTAGATCAGATGCTTCAGGTCTCTCAAGAATTACACCTCTCTCCTATGTGATTCAGATTATAAGATCTCCAGCTTGGTCAGGGCTTCGCGGGCGCCGCGGATGACGGGTGCATCCTCCGGCAGATCAAAAACACTCAGACCCTGGATGTCGTTGGCGGCGTGCTGCGGGTCGCTGCCGATGGTAGCCAGTATCTCTGTGCCGTTGATGTGAATATAGGGTATCAGCGATGGGTCTGTGACCCGGTTGACGATGGCGCCGCAGCGGTCGTACATCACCAGCTCATCGGCCACCCGCTTGATGGTGTCGATGACCTGCGTACCCTTGCGGCTGGGGTCGGTGATGAGCACAAGGTGCGTGACCTTTTCCATCACCCGGCGGTTGATCTGCTCAATGCCCGCCTCGCCGTCGATGACCACATAGTCAAAGTCGCCGGCCAGCAGATTGATGACCTCCTTGAGATAGGCGTTCACCTTGCAGTAGCAGCCCGCCGTCTCCGGACGGCCGATGGCCAGAAACGAGAATTTCTGCTCCTCCACCATGGTGTCGAAGATGCGGTAGCGGGCCTCGCTGAGAAGCTCGATGGCCTCCCGGGGCGCGCCGTCCTCCACCGAGGCCACGATGCTCTTGCGGATGTCGTCCAGCGTCTCCTTTACCTCCACGCCCAGCGCGGTGGAAAGCCCCACGGCGGGGTCGGCGTCGATGGCCAGAATGCGCTTGTCGGGATAGGCCTCCGTCAGCAGCCGCACAAAGGCGGCGGAGATGGAGGTCTTGCCCACGCCGCCCTTACCGGCTACGGCGATGATCTTGGGGGTGTGCTCCAACAGCATTCACGTCCTTTCGGCGGAGCTGCCATCCGGCAGTAGACTCCGCGTGAACAAAATGGCGGTTATGCTACAAAATCGAAACAATTTGTGCAGCATTGTTAAATTCCTAACATCATAGTACCATAAATACCGGCAAAATGCAATGAAAGTTTCTCTGTTTTGCAACAATTTTTGGTACATTTGCAAGCTTCTGCCTGCGGAGCGGCCGGCGGGGATTTTTTGCGGCATCTTTGCGCCATTGCCCCTTTGACGTACCGACGACAGCGTGGTATAATACAGGGTAATATTTCAGTGAATTTTCCTCTTGAAAGGAGAGGCTCTATGCGTATAATCGACTTGGAAACCATCAATCAGGCCATGAACAACGAGACGCAGTTTGTCCTGCGGTGCGAGGAGGTATTCCACGACAAGGTGTCCTCTGCGGCGGCGGCCATTCTGTCCGCCGGACGGGATCGCCGCATTGTGGCGCTGACGGGGCCCTCCGGCAGCGGCAAGACCACCACCGCCATGCGGCTGCGGGAATATCTGGAGAATCTGGGTGTGAAGGTGTGCCTGCTGAGCATGGACAACTTCTTCCTGCCGCTGGATCAGCGTCCGCCGGAGGCCACGGACTGGGAGTCCCCCTACTGCGTCAACGTGGAGCAGCTGGTGGGCTGCATCGGCCGCCTGCTGGACGGCGAGGAGGCGGACATCCCGTGGTACGACTTCAAGACCGGCACCACCGGCGGCTATAACAAGATACAGGGCAACCGGGACTGCGTGGTCATTGCCGAGGGCATCCACATGCTCAACCCGCTGATCTTTGACAAGCTCCGCGGCGCGGCCACCGGCATCTATGTGGCGCCCCGTACCCGTATCCTGACCAACAAGGACAGGGTGGTGCGTCCGGAGCAGCTGCGGGTGGCGCGGCGTCTTATCCGGGACTACAACACCCGCGGTCACTCCCTGCGGGAGACGGTGGAGCGTGCCGAGAGCGTCAACGCCGGCGAGGTGAACTACATCCAGCCGTACAAGAACAACGCAGCCATCCATATCGACTCCTTCCACGACTATGAGGTGTGTATTCTGGCCAAGTGTCTGGGCAACATCCCCGATTTCCAGCAGCAGCTGACGCCGGAATACATGGAGGAGCACAAGCTCACCGACCTGATCGAGGTGGTGCAGAGCGTTCCGCCGCTGCACACGCCCTATGTGCCGCTGAACTCCATCATCCGCGAGTTCGTGGGCGGCAGCTGCTATCAGTATTAAGAGGAGGTATTCCATTATGAGCAGGATCATTACCATCAGCCGTGAGTTTGGCTCCGGCGGCCGCGAGCTGGGCAAGCGTCTGGCGAATGCACTGGGTATTCCGTGCTACGACCACGAGATCATCGAGATGATCGCCAAGGAGAACGGCTTTAACGAGGACTATGTGGCCAACGTAGCGGAGAAGAGCATCGAGGCCGCCTATCCGCTGACCATCGGCCACCGCTTCGGCATGCAGCCCTTCCAGATCATGGATCAGCCCATCCGCGTGGCAGTGGCGCAGCGGAGGATCGTGGAGAATTTTGCCAAGCAGGGCGACTGCGTCATCATCGGCCGCGCGGCCGATGTGATCCTGAAGGACTACGATCCGCTGAATATCTTCGTCTATGCGGACAAGGACTCCCGGATCGAGCGCTGCCAGCGCCGTGCTCCGGAGGGCGAGCACCTGACGGCCAAGGAGATCGAGAGCCGTATGAAGCAGATCGACCGCAACCGTGCCCAGCACCACCAGATGTACAGCGACAACAAGTGGGGCGACAAGGGCTCCTACGACCTGTGCGTCAACACCACCAAGCGCTTTGTGAAGGATCTGGTACCGGCCATCGCCAAGTTCTGCGAGGACTGGTTCAACAGCCACGGTTGATACATACGCAAAGGAGGGCGCAGCCATGAAAGTCCGTCTCAACGACGATCAGGAGGTCGTCAGAACCGTCCGGGAGGGTCTGAAGCGCACCGGCGGCTACTGCCCGTGCCGGCTGGCACGGACAGAGGAGAACAAGTGCATGTGCAAGGAGTTCAAGGATCAGATCGCCGATCCCAACTTCGAGGGCTACTGCCACTGCCGGCTGTATTACAAGGAGAAATAAAAAAATCGGGTCGTTTGACCCGATTTTTTTATTTCTTGAAAAGCTCCCGCACAAGGCCGAGCACCGTCAGCACCACGCCGCCGATGAGCATGAAGTCCGCCAGATTCCACACCAGCGCGCGTTTTTTCGCCCGGCGGTGGGGGAATTGCAGATAATCCGTGACGCTGCCCCGGCGCAGCCGGTCGAACTGGTTGCTCAGGCCGCCCAGCAGCACCAGCAGGATGCCCAGCTGCGCGGAGAACACCCGCTTGCCCAGCTCCGGCAGCAGGCAGACCGCCGCCAGCAGCCACACGCCCATGGGCAGCCAGCGCAGCAGCTTTTCGTGCTTTTGCCCCAGCCCCAGGAAGAAGCCGTGATTTTCCAGATGGGTCAGGCGCAGGTATTTGCTCTCCAGACGGAGCTTCCCCGTGCGGGAGAGGTATTTCAGCAACCGGTCAGCGCCCAGCAGCGCCGCTGCGATGGCGATGGCTATATACACGGCGCTCACCTCCGTCCCCGGCGGACGGTGAAGCCGAACACCAGACCGCACAGGCCGCCCACGATGTGGGCGATCTGGGACACGTTGTCCTGCTTGAACAGGCCGTCCATGATCTCACCGCCCAGATAGAAGATCACCACCAGGATCAGCGTCACGGGGATCTCGCCCCGGCGGGCGGCGGTGAAGGAGGACAGCACGATCATCATGAACACCACGCCGCTGGCGCCCAGCAGCGCCGAGTGGGGGAAGAAGATGAAGTGTACCAGCCCCGTGACCAGCGCTGTCAGCGCGATCATCCACACCATGGTGCCGCTGCCGTATTTTTCCTCCAGACCGGGGCCCACCAGCAGCAGGAGCAGCATGTTGCCCATGTAGTGCTCATAGCCGGTGTGACCCAGCACATGGCCGAAGAAGCGGACATAGGTCAGCGGATCGGCCAGCGAGGAGCGGTACACGGAGAAGAATTGGGTGGTGGCCGTGCCGCCTGTCCAGTTGCCCAGCAGCAGCGCCAGCAGGCTCAGCAGGGCGAAGGTCAGGATCACCGGCGCGTTGAAGCGGATGACGATCTTTTTCAAGGCAAGTCCCTCTTTTCAAATGCAGTAGAAAAGAGTATACTATACTTCAGGAAAAAAGTAAACCGAGGAGGTCATTCCTGTGAAAAAATGGGTGAAGATATTGCTGATCGTCCTGCTGGCGGTGGTGCTGCTGGCGGCGGCGTATGTGGCCTATGTGTTCATCAGCTACCACCGTATTGGCGACCAGCCGCTGACGCCGGTGCAGACGCCGGACACCGCGCCGTCACTGTCGGCGGGGGAGGCGTACACGCTGGTGTCGTGGAATATCGGCTTCGGCGCCTACGAGGAGGACTATGGCTTCTTCATGGACGGCGGCACGGAGTCCCGCGCCTGGTCGAAGGAGCGCCTGACGGCTAACATGGACGCCATCGCCGGGTATCTCAAGCAGCAGGACGCGGATTTCTGTCTCCTGCAGGAGGTGGACACGGACGCCACCCGCAGCTACCATGTGGACGAGCGGGAGCCGCTGTACGCCGCCCTGTTTGACAAGAGCAGCGTGTTCTGCCAGAACTACGACTCGCCCTACCTGCTGTACCCGCTGACGAAGCCCCACGGCGCGTCTCAGTCCGGGCTGCTGACCTTCGCACCGGTGAACATCGCGGCGGCGAACCGGGTGGAGCTGCCGGTGGAGGGCGGCTTCATGAAGCTGCTGGATCTGGATCGCTGCTACTCCGTCAGCCGCATCCCGGCGGAGGGCGGCAAAGAGCTGGTGCTGTACGACCTGCACCTGTCGGCCTATACCAGCGACGGCACCATCGCCACCGAGCAGCTGAAGCTGCTGCTGGCGGACATGCAGGCGGAGTACGACGCGGGCAACTGGTGCGTGGCCGGCGGCGACTTCAACAAGGACCTGTTGGGGGATTCCTCCGCCTATTTCGGCGCGGCGGATCAGGAGTATTCCTGGGCGCAGCCTATACCGGAGGGTGTGTTCGACGGCTATGACGTGCAGATGGTGGCGCCGCTGGACGAGAGCGACCCCGTGCCCAGCTGCCGCAACGCCGACAGTGCCTATCACGCGGGACAGTACGTCCTGACGGTGGACGGCTTCATGGTCACGCCCAACGTGACCGTCAGCGACTCCGCCGTGCTGGACACGGGCTTCGCCTACTCCGACCACAACCCGGTGAAAATGACGTTCACGCTGAACTGAGCAAAAAAGAACCGCCTCCCGGCGGTTCTTTTTGCCTGTAGGGAAAGCTCGTTACTACACGATCTCAAAGGCTACCTTCGCATCACGTCCTTGCGAAGACGTCCAGCGCGTCCGTCAGGCGCTGCCCTCCGTCATAGCCGATGCACCAGACCTCCTTGCCGTCCTGCAGTACCAGCAGCTGCCCGCCGTAGGGATCCGCGTCCGCGGCATACCACGCGTGCTCCCAGCCGGGTACGGTGATCGTCTCCGCGCCGGCCTCCTGCGCCTGCTCGCGGGCGTAGCCCTCCGCCAGCCATGCCCACGCGATCCGGTATACATCGACGTCATAGTACCCGCCGTCGTAGAAATTGGAAAGCGTCAGATCCTTCTGCCGCAGGTACCGGTGGCGGCTCAGCGGCTCCGGGGTGACTGTCGCCCACTGGCGGTTGCTTTGCATACCGGGAAAGACCTCCGACACCGTGGGCGCGGGGAAGTCCGCCACGGGGATGTCCCTGCCGGATCGCGTGTACGTCACCAGCAGCACCAGGCACAGCGCCAGCGCCGCCAGCGGCAGGAGATGCGCCGACAGGCGGATGGCGCGCCAGCGCCGCAGCTGGGCAGGAGAGCGGCGGGTGCGCTGCAGCAGCCTGCGTCTCCGTGTGGCCACAGCGCCGATGATGCAGGCGATGCTGTTGATGAGCCACGACAGCACCAGCAGCGCCGCGCAGAGGAACAGACCTCCGTAGCCGTTCAGCAGCATGTCGCAGATACCGGAGAAGCCCGGTACGCCCCGCAGCACCACCACATAGAGCCACACGGGGATCAGACAGATGAGGGCGATGCTCCACAGTATCTGACTTCTCAGCTTCTTGTCCAGCACCTGGTGGAGCGTCTCCTCGTCGGTGTTCAGCTCCGGGGCGGCGGGATCGTCACAGCGGTAGATGTCCAGATACGGTGTCAGGTCGCAGACGTATTCCCAGCCCATCTCCCGATAGGCGGCGATGCGCGCCTTCTCGTCGGTATACCCGATGTTCCGCTTTACGTCGATGCGGTAGCGCACAGCGCGGGGCGTGTCCCGCCGGAAGGACATGGCGGTGCCGAAGCGTGTCTCCAGCGGGAAAAGTCCCTTCTGTGCCTGTTCGTCCAGCCAGTCCTCGATGGCGTCCACCTGATAGAAGTAGTAGGGGATGGTTTTCAGCATGGCGGTTCCTCCTCTCCGCGTACCGCGTCCGCGTCCCGCAGGCAGCGGCGCAGACGCGCGACTTCGTTGTCATACAGCTTGTCTCCGGCCTCTGTCGTCTCGTAGGTGCGGCGGCGTCCGTCCACCGCCGTCTCCCGGATCATCTGCTCGTCCGTCAGCTTGCCCAGTATGGTGTACAGCGTGCCGGGGCCCAGCACGATGCGCTTCTCCGTCCGCTCGGACACCCACTGGGCAATATCCGCCCCGCACAGGGGCTGCTTTTGCAGCGCCATCAGCACATAGAACATGGGCTCCGACAGGGAGTCCAGCGTTTTCCGCGGCATCCGCACTCACCACCTTGAAATATCGTTCTACGATATTTATAACATCGTTTTACGATATTGTCAAGCGGAAGAAAAGAACGTTCAAAAAAATTTCAAAAAGGGGGTTGCAAAACTGTCCGTTGTGTGGTAACATACGTCCATCAATTGAAAACAGCCCTGTGAACCGCCCGGAATGGAAAGACCGGACGGGGAGGGGACTCTGGAGAATCCCATTCAGTTGGGTGCCGAAGGTGCAAGGCGCGCAAGCGCCGAATCTCTCAGGCAAAAGGACGGAGCAGACGAGTTTTTCGCTTGTCACCTGCTGTCTCCAGAGTCGCCGTTTTCCGGCGGCTCTATTTTTATGCAAGGAGAAAAAAACCATGGAATCTGTATTGTTTCCCATCGTATCCAAGATCAACGAGTACCTCAGCAACTACATCCTCATCTTCCTGCTGGTGGGCGTTGGCCTGTGGTACTCCATCAAGACCCGGTTCGTGCAGGTGCGCTGCTTCGGCGAGGGTATGAAGAAGTTCTTCGGCGAGATGAACCTCCGCGGCGGCGCCCAGAAGAGCGGCATGACCTCCTTCCAGGCGCTGGCCACCGCCATCGCCGCGCAGGTGGGCACCGGCAACATCGTGGGCGCCTCCGGCGCCATCCTCACCGGAGGCCCCGGCGCCATCTTCTGGATGTGGATCATCGCCTTCTTCGGCATGGCGACCATCTATGCGGAGGCGACGCTGGCGCAGAAGACCCGTATCGTGGATGCCAACGGCAACATCAAGGGCGGCCCCGTCTACTACATCACCACCGCGTTCAAGGGCGGCTTCGGCAAGTTCCTGGCAGGCTTCTTCGCTGTGTCCATCATTCTGGCGCTGGGCTTCATGGGCTGCATGGTGCAGTCCAACTCCATCGGCGAGTGCTTCCAGACCGCTTTCGGCATCCCCTCCTGGATCGTGGGCGTGGCGCTGGTCATCATCTGCGGCATCATTTTCCTGGGAGGCGTGCAGCGGCTGGCCTCCGTGACGGAGAAGATCGTTCCCATCATGGCGGCGATCTTCCTGCTGGGCGGCCTCATTATTCTGATCTTCCGGATTCGGTACATCCCGGCCACCATCGGCATGATCTTCAAGTACGCCTTTGAGCCGCAGGCCATCGTAGGCGGCACCTTCGGCTACGCCATCAAGCAGGCTGTCTCTCAGGGCGCCAAGCGGGGTCTGTTCTCCAACGAAGCCGGCATGGGCTCCACCCCTCACGCCCACGCACAGGCCAACGTAAAGGATCCCCACGATCAGGGCGTGGTGGCCATGATCGGCGTGTTCATTGACACCTTCGTGGTGCTGACCCTGAATGCTCTGGTCATCATCTGCACCCTCTACACCGCAGACGGCCCTCTGGCCAACGGCTACGTAGGGGATGTGACCTCCGTCCTCAGCAAGACCAATCTGGCGCAGACCGCTTTCGGCACGGTCATGGGGGCCAGCCTCGGTGCAAAGTTTGTGGCCGTCTGCCTGTTCTTCTTCGCTTTCTCCACGGTGCTGAGCTGGAACCTCTTCGGCAAGATCAACGCCATCTGGCTCTTCGGCCGGAAGAATCCCAAGGTCTGCTCCGTGGTCTATACCGTGATCGCACTGGTGTTCATCCTGCTGGGTACCATGATGAGCAATGATCTGGTGTGGGAGCTGACGGATATGTTCAACAACCTCATGGTCATCCCCAACGTCATCGCCCTGTTTGCGCTGACGAAGATGGTGGTGGATCATTCCAAGGCAAAGGCACTGTAAGGAAAACGCAGCATCGAAAGCGCCGCCCGGAAGGGCGGCGCTTTGCCTTTACTGTGGTTCGGTTTCGTCCTGCTGGCGGTTCCACGGAACGGTAAACGCGGGGATGCCCTCCATAGCCGGGGCAATGGCGTACATGGGGTAGAAGAAAACCAGCCCCTCCGGTGTCAGATAAAAATTCCGGGCGTTGAAATTCCGGCGGAGCTTCCGCTGCCAGCCGGGCAGATACCGGGCGTGCCCTGCGGCTTCCTGCTGCCGGATCTCCCCGGCTGCCAGATGCAGCAGCTGTTTCTTCCAGCCGCTGTGAGGAGGAAAGAAGGACGGCAGCGCCGCCGGATAGCCGGTACGCAGATCCCAGGTGTCGCCCCAGCGGCGCAGCAGCGTCCGGCCACCGTCGTCCGGCTCCTGCGACTGCGTGTACAGACTCCAGAAGCCTCCCTCATGACAGGTTACATGATAGGTCAGCTCCGCGTGGAAGCAGGGGAGCGGGGCGCTGGATGCCAATGCGGCGCGGTAAGCGGCGGCCGCCATGGGAAACAGCTGCCGGCCGCAGTATCTCAGATAGGCCCGGCATTGCGTACGGTAGTACCGGCGGATACGGCGCTTCAGCCGGGTTTCCGGGCCGACAGGCTCCGGCAGAGCGATCCGGGCGGTGAGAACCGGGATCCCATCCACGACCCATTCCCGCTCCGCGGTGAACGCCTCGGTTTCCAAGCTGTCTGCGGCAGACTTCACGGCACGGCCTCCCTTCCTGATGTGCCGTATTCTATGCGGCGCAGCTGCGGACGGTGCGGAGAACGGGAAAAAATTTAACATTTCAGGGACTTCCATTTCTCAAACTACTGTGTTAAAATGTAAAGGCTAAAAGTGTTTGTTCCCGGCGTTTCGGGAAATTATGGAGCGTGGCAGGAAAGGAATGCTTCATCATGGTCCGAGTCGGAAAAAAAGAAAAAAACGACAGACTTTATCAGGCAATTTTGCAGCTGAAGGACCCGCAGGAGTGCTACGACTTCTTTCAGGATCTCTGCACGGTGTCGGAGCTGCGTTCTATGGAGCAGCGCTTTGAGGTGGCGTCCCTGCTGAATGACGGCATGATCTACAGCGACATTCTGGAACAGACCGGCGCATCCTCTGCCACTATCAGCCGGGTGAACCGCTCTCTGAGCTATGGCACTG
>ENA-UEQP01001678-UEQP01001678.1-human-gut-metagenome-genome-assembly--contig:-NODE-1678-length-19186-cov-3.458056_pt1 | contig 19186 bp, 12 predicted proteins | sample MGYA00242951_ERZ507951 | MGnify/ENA primary metagenome ERZ507951 (study PRJEB26167, sample SAMN06115539) | human gut metagenome | host: Homo sapiens | place: China:Shanxi | collected 2015-11-18...
GTGATGAGAGGATTGGTATCGATGCGGCCGCGTTCGATGAGACGGATCAGCTCCACGCTGTGGGTGGCGTCCACACCGCCGGTGCGGAAGGTCAGGTTCTTGCCGTACATCAGGTGCAGGGGCAGGCTTTGCGCTTCCTCATACATGGCCACCACGGCCACGGTGGCATTGGGACGGGCCACCTTCCAGGCGGTCTGGAAGGTATCGTGTCCGCCCGCGCACTCGATGACTGCATCGGCGCCCAAGCCTCCGGTGGCGTCGAGGATGCGCGCTTCCACGTCGTCCGCGGCGGCGTCGAGGGTCAGGTCGGCATAGCCGCGTTCCTGTGCCAGTTGCAGACGGCTGGGCAGGATGTCCACGGCGATGACCTGCGCGGGGCCGAACAGGCGCGCGCACTGCATGGCGCACAGGCCCACAGGCCCGGCCCCCAGTACGGCCACGCTGTCGCCGGGGCGGATGGCGGCCAGTTCCGCACCGAAGTAGCCGCTGGCCAGCACGTCGCCCACCAGCAGCACGTCCTGATAGGACAGGGAATCAGGGATGGGATCGAGCCCGTTGTCCGCAAAGGGCACGCGCACGTATTCCGTCTGGCAGCCATCGATGCGGCAACCCAGCTCCCAGCCGCCGTGGCGGCAGTTGTTGACGTAGCCCTGACGGCAGAACCAGCAGGTGCCGCAAAATGTCTCCACATTGGCGGCTACACGCTGGCCGGGGCGCACTTTGCGTACCTCGCTGCCCGTTGCCACCACTTCGCCCACGAATTCGTGCCCCAGCACCGTGCCGGGCAGGGCACGCGGCACCGCGCCGTTGCGGATATGCAGGTCACTGGCACAGATGCTGGAAAGTTCCACTTTGACGATGGCATCACGCGGATCCCGTATCTGCGGCAGGGGACGTTCTTCCAGCCGCAAGTCGTTGGTACCGTGATAGACCAGTGCATGCATGGTTTCAGCCATAAGCCCTCCTTGTGCGGACATGCAGCCGTCATATCCGTCCACTATGGCGGGCTTTGGGCGGTGTGTAAAGCGTTCCCGCCTGGCCTTTCCGGCGGGCTCCTCGTGGCGCGGGCCGTTCTGCAGCATCAGGGCTTGCGGATGGACACGGGCAGATCGTCTTCCGTGGAGCAGAAACGTTCCCGGTAAAAGTCGCGGCGGTCTTCCAGCAGACGGGGGACAAGATCCGGTATATCGACGGGCCAGAAGCAGGCCGGACATGGTTGTGTGGCTGCGGGCACAGCCCGGCTGCGGGAACTGTGGCAAGATGGGACTGTCCCGCCACTGAGGGAAAGATGTGGAATATGAAAGCGGGTGAGCGACGAGCCATCCCGCCCGCAGGCGGGGAAACATGTAGGAGGACAGGATGGACAGTATCATGCAGGCGGAGGCAATGCTCCGGCCTTGTCCCCAAACGGGAAGATGGAAGGGCCGCGCGGCACTGGCGGGGGCATCGCTGGCCTTTGTGCTGGGCGCGGCCCATTTTTTCCGCAGCGGACAGCACGGCCTTTCTTTCGTTTGTCTGGTCTGGGCCGGGCTGCTCTGGCGGCCGGCGGCCTGGCTGCGACGCAGTGCCGCGGTCTTCCTGCTGGGACTGGCCGCGGAGTGGGGCATGACCACGCTGGCCCTGGCCCGCTGGCGTCTGCAACTAGGACAGGACTGGATGAGGATGGTCTGCATACTGGGCGCGGTGGCCGTACTGACCCTGCTGGCAGCCGCCGCCCTGCGCAGTCGCGCCTGCCGCCAGGACGAAGATCCCGGCCCCCGTGCCCAGACACTGGCCTGTCTGCTGGTCTCGGGCCTGCTGTTGCTACTGGACGGACTGCGGCCTGATTTGTTGCTGCTGCACCGGCTCGTGCCCGGCTGGGGCGCGGTTCAGGCCCTGCTGGCCGGTCTGTGGGCGGGCCTCGTCTACGGCTGGCTTGCGGACAGGCGGCGGGCCCCGCTATGGCGGCGGCGCATCTGGTTGCTTTTCTCTTGCGTGTTTTTCGGGCAGCTGCTGGCGGGGATTTTCCTGCACAGCCTGTTCCTTTTGCAGGGCGTGCCGCACCTGCCCGTGCCGGGGCTCATCCTTTCCGGCCCCTTGTACCGGGGCGGAGGGTCGCTCTTCATGCCCGGGCTGTTCGCGCTCTCGCTGTTGCTGGTGGGCAGTGCCTGGTGCAGCCATCTGTGCTATCTGGGTGTCTGGGATGCCCGGGCGGCGGATACCGGGCCCCGCAGCGGCCGGGGCGTGCCTGCGTTCTGGCGCAAGGTCCGCTGGGCCATGCTGGTTGCCAGCCTGTTCCTGCCTCTGGGCTTGCGCCTTGCCGGCCTACCGTGGCCCTGGGCCCTGGTCCTTGCCCTGGCGCTGGGCCTGGTCCTGTTGCCCTGTGCCCTCTGGCTGAGCCGACGGCTGGGCATCCCCGTGTACTGTTGCGGCATCTGCCCGCTGGGGCTGACGGCCAACCTGCTGGCGCGCCTGTCTCCGTGGCGTCTGCGCCGGAACGGGCGCTGCACGGGATGCGGGGCCTGCGCGCGGGCCTGCCGCTACGGTGCCCTGCGGCTGGACGGGACCGGCAAGGTCGCCGGCCCGGACTGGCGTTGCACCCTGTGCCGGGACTGCATGTCCGTCTGCCGTCAGGAAGCTCTGGAGATCCGGTGCTGCGGACAGGCAGGGGCATGGGGGGAGCAGGCATTGATCTGTTCGCTGAGCGTCCTGCATACGCTCTTCCTTTTCATGGGACGTGTCTGATGCCCTGAGGGTCTCGCGAATCCCGGACGGTCCCCGCGCATAAAAAAGGAGGACGACCGTGATGGCCGTCCTCCGGCTTTTCGTCGGCAGGTGGTTTTTACGGCAATACCAGGCGGAAATCGGGACGGAAACTGTCCAGTAGGGAGAGCAGCTCCTTCACCGGTTCGGCGTTCTGGAGCAATCCTTGCTGCACGGCCTGTTCAGGCGTCAGGCGACCTTCGAACAGGGCCATCATCTGCAGGCGGGTGCAGGCCAGCAGGGGCGCGCGACGATCGCGGTCCGCCCTGTGCGCCGTGAGCACGCTGTTGGCCAGGTGCAGTTCCCAGCCTTCCTGCGTGTCTGTCAGACGGATGAGCAGATCCAGCGTCTTGCCCTGGGCCCGGACACCATCCAGACGCACACCCAGATAGTCGAAGTACAGGGCCGCGGGCATGGCCCGGGCCTGCGTATTGACCGGGCTGGCGGCATTGGCGGGCACGGCGGGCGCCAGGCCCCGCAGATCGCGGGCGCCGCTCAGATAAAAGTTGCGCCAGGGGGCGCTCTCGGCCTGATAGCCCAGCTGTTCCAGGGCATCGGCGGCCAGCTCGCGGGCGGCCTTGTTGTCCGGCTCGGCAAAGATCACATGGTCGAGCACCTGGGCCACCCAGCGGTACCGGCCGGCCTCAAAATCCTTGCGGGCCCGCTGCAGGACAGCGTCGGCACCGCCCATGTATTCCACATACTTGCGGGCGGCCTCCACCGGGGCCAGCATGTGCAGGTGCGCGGGATTGCCGTCGAACCAGCCCAGATAATAGTTGTACACGGCCTTGGCATTGTGGTTGAGGCTGCCGTAATAGCCGCGCAGGCTGAAGACCCGTTGCAGTTCGGGAGGCAGGCGCAGGGTCTCGGCGATCTCCAGCATGGTCTGGCCCTTGTTGGCCAGGTGCAGGGTCTGGTCGTTGATGTAGCGGTACAGGTCCCGCATCAGGCCCAGCTCGGTGCGCACCCGTTCCGCCCCCCAGACGGGCCAGTGATGCATGCTGTACAGCACTTCCGCCTCGCCGCCCCAGCGTTGCAGGCTCTCGTCCAGGGCACGGCTCCAGCACAGGGGATCGCGCGCCTTGGCCCCGCGCAGGGTGTAGAGGTTGTGCATGGTGTGCGTGCAGTTCTCGGCGGCGGTCAGGGCCCTGAGCTCGGGGATGTACCAGTGCATCTCCGCCGGGGCCTCGGTATTGGGCGCCATCTGGAAGGTGAAGGTCAGGCCGTCCAGTCGCAGGGTCTCGCCATCTTTCTCGATGAGGCGGGTGGGCTCCAGCAGGCCCGACGTCCCCCGGGAGGTGCCCAGCCCCAGCCCGGCGCCCACATGCCCGCGCGGCGAGGGCGGCAGCAGGGAGCCGTACATGTACTGGGCCCGGCGGCTCATGGCATTGCCGGCCAGCACGTTCTCGGCCACGGCCGCTTCCATGAAGCCCTTGGGCGCGATGATCTGCACCTTGCCGGCGGCCACGTCCTTTTCATCCACCACACCGTGCACGCCGCCGTAATGGTCCACATGACTGTGGGAATAGATGACGGCCACGACCGGCTTGTGCGGCCGGTGGGCGTAATAGAGCTTGAGGGCCGCCGCGGCGTTCTCGGCGGAGATGAGGGGATCGACCACGATGATGCCGCTGTCGCCCTCGATGATGGTCATGTTGGAAAGGTCGGCATTGCGGATCTGGTAGAGGCGGTCCACGACCTTGTAGAGGCCGTCGCGCAGCACCAGCTGGCTTTGCCGCCACAGGGAAGGATTGACCGTGTCCGGCGCAGGGGTGGGCATGATGAGCGACGGAGGAAAGTCGCGGCTCATGGCCGGGGCTAGGAAATCATAGGGGACCAGGTTCCAGGTCTCGCGGCCGGCGGCATCGAGGATGCGGCCCCTGTCCGGCAGGGGAGCCAGAAAGCCGCGCTGGGCGTCCTGAAAATCCTGGCGGTCGGCAAAGTCCACTTTTTTGCTCATGGCGGCATGAGCGGCACGGGTATGCTCCGTGGCAGGTTTGCTCATGTCCGCGGCATCGGTGGCCGGGCCCGCCCAGGCAAGGCCGGGACCGCAGGACAACAGGGCGGCGCACAGGGCCGAGGTCAGCAAGCTACGCATATGTTCCCTCCATAAGGGCTATGCTCGGGAAGAGGCGCTGCACAGGAAGGCAGGCCTTGGGAAACTTCCGGCACGGGGCAGATCGCCGCTACCGGATATTTTGCCAGTATCGCGCCCGGTCCGGGCGAATGCAAGCGGATTCCGGGCCGGTGCATGCGGCCGGGACAGGTCGCATGGAAACGAAAAAAGGCCGGAGGGTGTTCCGGCCTTGGCACGATCGATGGAGAAGCGGGCTGCCCGCCGCAGGATCACATGCTGTGTTCGAAGTAACGGGCCACTTCCGCAGGGTCGGGACGGCCGTCGGGGCCGTACTGGCTGAGGATGAGCATCAGCTTGAGGCGGGCCTTGGCTGCACTCAGTTCCCCGGCCATGATGACGCCCATCTTGTGCTGTTGCAGCATGCCGCCTTCGTAGCCGTATTCGTCCAGCACGCGGCCGCCCGTGCGGGTGGCGTTGACCACGATGATCCCTTTTTCCAGGGCGCGCGCGATGCCGGGGATGACATAGGGCGGCACGTTGCCGCGGCCGAAACTTTCCACCACGATGCCGTCCACGCCGCGCGAGACGGCAAAGTCCAGATAGGCGGCGTCGGAGCCGGTGACCAGCTTGATGAGGTCGACTTTCTTGCACAGGCTGTGAGGCAAAAAGGTCTGGCGGCCCAGCTGGGCCCTGCGGAAGATGACCCTGTCGCCGTCCACCACGCCCAGGGGGCCCCACCAGGGGGACTGGAAGGTGGCCACGTTGGCGGCGTGGGTCTTGGTGACTTCGCGGGCGGCATGGATCTGCTCGTTCATGACCACGAGGCTGCCCATATTGCGGGCCGAGCGGGAGGCCGCCACGCGCACGGCCGCCAGGATGTTGCGCGGCCCGTCGGGGCTGAGCTCGTCACCGGAGCGCATGGCTGCCGTGAAACAGACAGGTTTGTGGCCTTCCAGGGAAAGGTCGAGGAAATAGGCGCTTTCTTCCAGACTGTCCGTACCGTGGGTGATGACGACGCCGCTGACGTCGTCCATGGCCAGATACTGCCGGACCATGGCCGCCAGGCGGAACATGTGGTCAGGGGTGATGGCAGGGCTCGGCAGGTTGTCGAACTCGCGTACTTCCAGATCGCAGACGCTGCCCAGGCCGGGGATGGCCCGGACGAGGTCCGCACCGCTGACAGCGGGCACGGCCGCGCCGGTCACGCTGTCATGCTGCATAGCGATGGTGCCGCCGGTAGTGATGATGACGACTTTTGACATGGGTGGTTCCGTATGTCTTGCAGAAAAAAGGGAAAAACAGCCGGCGTGCCGCCCCGGACGGCGGCAACGGGAGACTTGTACCCGACTTGCGGACTTTGCTCAAGGATATGGCGGGGGAAGGTATTTTTATTCGATGGCGGCCTCGGGGGCGTTTCCATCCTTTACGCTGCATCTGTCCCATGCTATTAGAACTCATTTGCCTTTTTTAGCCGTCGATCCCGCATCTTTCAGTCTTTCTTTCGGGTAACATCATGAACATGCATGAAAAGATCCTGGATAACCTGCAGGAGCTGGTCTACATCGCCGATATGGAGACCTACGAGCTGCTCTACTACAACAAGGCACTGGCAGAAGAGTTCCACATCCCCCAGAGGTTGCAGGGCAAATGTTACGAGATCCTGCAGGGGCGGCGGGACCCCTGTCCTTTTTGCACCAACAGCAAGCTTTCCGAAGACGGCTGCTATGTCTGGAAATTCTACAACCAGCTCGTCGGGCGTCACTTTTTGCTGAGCGACAGCATCTGCGAGTTCAACGGCCGACAGGTCAGGACGGAGATCGCCTCGGACATCACGGAACACATGCTTCTGCAGGAACAGCTGGACAAGAACCTTTCCCTGCAGAACTTCATCAACCATTGCGCCCGCAAGCTGTATCGGCAGGATGCGGACCTGCCTTTCCTGATCGACGACGTGCTGGCTGCCATCGGTGAATATTTGCAGGCGGACAGAGCCTATATCTTTGAATTTTCCGGTGATGTCGTCCGCAATACCTTGAATGGTGCCGTGAGGGCGTCGTGCCGCAAAAGGAGTTTCTGGCCAATGTCCCTGTGGGCGTCATCGCCCGCTGGATGCCCAACTTCCACGCCCATCAGCCCATCCTGATCACGGATCTGGAAAGCCTGCGCATGGCCAGCCCTGAAGAGTATGCCGTGCTCAAGCGTCAGGACATCCATTCCCTGCTGGTGTTCCCGCTCTGGAACGGCAAGAGCCTGCGCGGTTTCGTGGGGGTGGACAATCTGGACCCCGATCGCATCGACTCCTCCCGGGTGCTGCTGTCGTCCATGAAATTTTTCCTCAGCTCCTCCCTGTGGCGGCGGGATTCGCTGAGCGAGCTCCATTTCCTCAGCTATCACGACCAGCTGACCGGCGTGTTCAACCGCAACGCCTTCCAGCGCGACGTGCAGAAGCGGGATGCCGACATCGGCGTCATCTTCCTGGACATCAACGGTCTCAAGGACATCAACGACGGCGACGGTTACAGCGGAGGGGACGCTGTCCTGGCGGCGGTGAGCCGTTCCGTCCATGAGCTCCTGCCGGATACGGCCGTGTACCGCATGGGCGGTGACGAATTCGTCCTGCTGTGGCAGGGCGGTGACGAGCGGGAATTCCGCAGGGATGTGGAGCGGGTGCGTTCGCTGTTTGCCGGGACGCTGGGCTTTACCGCCTCTGTGGGCTGTGCCTGGGTACGACGTGAGGATGACATCGGTGAGGGGCTCATCGCCGCCGATGCCCGGATGTTTGCCGCCAAACGGGATTTTTACCGTTCCTCGCCCCAAAGCGGCCGCTATCGCAGCGGACTGGACGACGTGCTCGACCTGGCCCGGCCCGGACGTCTGGACGAGCTGCTGACTTCGGACAGCTTCACCCTGTATTGCCAGCCCCAGTTCCGGGTGGCGGATGGGGCGGTGGTCGGCGGCGAGATCCTGCTGCGCCTGATAAGTGACGGCAAGGTCATCCCGCCCGCGCAGTTCATCCCTCTGCTGGAATCCCTGTATACCATGCCGCAGGTGGACCTGTATGTGTTCGGCAAGGTCTGCGCCTGCCTGAGCCGCTGGCGGGAGGAAGGGCGGCAGCTGGTCCCCATGGCCGTGAATTTTTCCCGCACGACGCTGGCCTTCCCCGAAGTGGCCGACAGGCTGGAGGAGATCAGGAAGGAATTCGACATCCCGGCCGAACTGTTGCAGGTGGAGGTCACGGAAACGGCCAGTACGGAGGATTACCGCACGTTCCAGCAAGCCGTGGACAGCATCCGGGACAAGGGCTTCCGGGTGGCCATCGACGACTTTGGCGTGGCCTATGCCAATCTCATGACCCTGGCGCGTCTGGGCTTCGATGAGCTCAAGCTGGACAAAAGCCTGATGGATGACCTGTGCGACAGCGACAAGCGGCAGCGTCTGCTGCGTCTGGTCATCGAGGCCGCGGGCGACATGGGCATCCGCACCGTTGCCGAGGGGGTGGAGACCGAGGCGCAGCTGGAGGTCCTGCGCCAGCTGGGCTGCCCCAGGGCACAGGGATATCTGCTCAGCCGGCCGCTGCCTGTGGAGAAATTTGCCGCATTGCTGTCCTGACAGCGAGAGCAAAAAGCCGCCTCAAAGGGCGGCTTTTTTATGGGCCCCAGCCCGTCACAGCGGGGGTATCATGAAAAACCACCTCTCATGCGGGTGGTTTTGCTGTGTTCCCGGTGATGATCGCGGCCGTATGCGTGAGCATGCGGCGTTCTGTGGCGGCCTGACGGTGGCTTTCCTTACAGCCCCAGACGTCGATAGATGACCTTCATATCCACGTTCTGGCGTACCACGTCGGCCAGGCGGTCCAGCGAGGCTTCCAGATCGCAGCGCACCAGCTGGCGGCCCTGCGGCTCCAGACCCACGTCCTGCCGCACATGGTCCAGCCAGGCACGGCGAAAGGCGTCGTCATCGAACAGGCCGTGCAGATAGGTGGCCCAGCGGCGGCCGCTCACATAGCCGCAGACCCGCTCTTCCGGAGCCCCCTCGCCTTCGCGCACGAAAAGGGGCAGGGCCGAAGGGCCGTGGCTGGTATGGCCGTGATGGATCTCGTAGCCGCCGGTCATGACCGGCAGCGGCGTGGCCGCCCGGCGTACGCTGACCAGCGTCTTGTCCGCCGCAAAGGTGGATTCCAGATCCATGAGCCCGAGGCCGGGCACGGAAGGCGCGGCGGATTCCAGCCCCAGCGGGTCGAGGATGGCGCGTCCCAGCATCTGGAGCCCGCCGCAGATGCCCAGCAGCCAGCCGTCCCGGGCCGCATGGCGGCAGATGAGGTCGGCCAGGCCTTCGGCCCGCAGAGCGGCCAGGTCGGCGGCCACGCTCTTGGTGCCGGGCAGGATGACCACGTGGGGCTGCCCCCAGTCTTCGGCCCGGCGCACGGCCCGCAGGCGGACGTCCGGTTCGGCGGCCAGGGGCGTCATGTCGGTAAAATTGGACACATGCCGGGGCATGACCACGGCGATGTCGAGGATGCCGGGCGGGGGCGGCGTGGTGTCCGCCGCCTGCGACCAGGGAAAGCCCGCCATGTCCTCATCCGGGATGTTGATGTCGCGCAGCCAGGGGATGACGCCCAGCACCGGGATGCCGGTGGCCTGCCGCACATAGGCGTGGGCCGGTTCCAGAAAGGAGGCGTCGCCCCGGAACTTGTTGACGAGCCAGCCCGCCAGCAGGGAACGCTCCTGCTGTTCCAGGGTCATCCAGGTGCCCAGCAGCGAGGCATAGACCCCGCCGCGGTCGATGTCGCCCACCAGCAGCACCGAGGCCTGCGCATGGGCGGCCATGCGCATGTTGACGATGTCGTGCTGTTTGAGGTTCACCTCGCCGGGGCTGCCCGCCCCTTCCAGGACCATGACTTCGTGCCGGTCGGCCAGCGTGTCATAGGCATCGCGCACGATCTGCCAAAGCCCGGCCTTGTAGCGGAAATACTCGCGGGCCTGCATGTGCCCCACCGGTTTGCCCAGGACGATGATCTGTGACCCGGTCTCCGAATGCGGTTTGAGCAGTACGGGGTTCATGAGGGCCTCGGGATCGATGCGAGTCGCCTGGGCCTGGACGATCTGGGCGCGCCCCATTTCTTCGCCCATGGCGGTCACCCCGGAATTGAGGGACATGTTCTGGGCTTTGAACGGAGCCACGTCGTAGCCGTCCTGCCGCAGGATGCGGCAAAAGGCGGCGGCCAGGATGCTCTTGCCCGCATCGGAGGACGTGCCCTGGAGCATGAGGGCAGGACGCCGTGAGCGCGGGCGCTGCGGCACGGGCGCGGCCGGATGCAGGATGCCGCGCAGGGCGTCGGCCAGCCGCCGGTGGTCTTCTTCCAGCCGCACGGCGGCCCGGAACCAGCTGCCGTCCTCCATGCCGCGATAATTGGAACAGTCGCGCACCGCGATGCCGTATTCCCGCAGCAGGCGGGCATACAGGTCCGCCGGGGCCTGGCGGCAGCGGAACAGCACATAGTTGGCCAGCGAGGGAAAGACCGTGATGCCGGGCACGTCGCGCAGGCAGGCGCACAAATGCTCGCGACGGCGGCGGTTCTCGTCCCGTGTCCGCTCGGCAAAATCCGAGGTGTCCGCCAGCACGGCCTGTGCGGCGGCCAGGGCAAAGGCATTGACGCTCCAGGCGGGCAGCTGCCGGCGCCATCGCCGTGCCCGTTCCGCCCGCGTGACCAGATAGCCCAGCCGCACGCCGGGCACGGCATGGAATTTTGTCAGGGAACGCAGCAGTACGGCATTGTCCGGCAGCTGCGGGATGAGGGAAGAGACGTCGTCAGGGCCCGCATAGGCGGCAAAGGCTTCGTCGATGACCCAGAGCAGGTCGGGGCGGGCCTCCAGCAGGCGGCGGCAGGCCGCAGGCGGCAGGAAGGAGCCGGAAGGGTTGCCCGGATTGGCCAGCCAGACGGCCGCCCGGGCCGGGACGTCCGCCAGCAGGGAACGCAGCCGCCGGAGCATGTCTTCGTCACTGTCCCCGTCACGGCGCACGCCGCAGTCCAGATGGCGTACCTCCAGACCGGCCAGACCGCAGGCCAGGGCGTACTCGCTGAAGGCCGGTTCGATCACGGCGGCGCAGGGGATGTCTTCCTCTTTGAGGGCGCGGGCCAGCAGGTGGATGAGCTCATTGCTGCCGTTGCCGAACACGAAACAGTCTGCGGGCAGGCCATAGAGACGGGCGGCGGCTTCCATGGCCTCTTCCGCATGGGGGGAAGGATAGGCCGAGATCTGGTCTAGGGCGCGACAAAGGGCCAGACGCAGGAATTCCGGCGCGCCTTCGGGGCGGACGTTGACGCTGAAATCCAGCAGACTGTCAGGCGTGCGCCCGGCCAGTGCGGCCATGCGCAGTCGGTCGCCGCCGTGTGCCTCAGGCTTCATGGGGATCCTCCTCGAAGGTCGGTGACGGCATGGTCTTGCCGTGAAGGGCAAGGGCGGACAAGATTCGGGGCGCGCAATGTTCCGGGCTGGTGCGGCTGGTATCCACACGCAGCTCACCGGGCAGGGGCGTATGGATGTCCCGTGCCTGCCGGGCGGCATGGGGCCAGTCCGGTGCGCGGTCGGTACGGCTTTTTTCCCGGCGCTCCAGTTCGTCCAGCTCGCAGCAGACCTGTACGGGCAGGATGGGGATGCCCCGCAGGCGCTGCCACAGATCGGCTATCCAGTCCGGGCGCTCGCCCAGCACATGATCCACGATGACCCACGCCCCGGCGTGTGCGGCTTCGGCCGTGGCCGCGTGCAGGATGGGGGTCAGGGGCAGGCCCGTGGCGGCCAGGCCCTGCAGCAGGGCTCCCGGACGGCCGGGACAGGCCCGCAGCAGATCGTCCATGGAGAGGATGATGCTGTGGCGGCCGTGGTCGGCCAGCAGTTTTTTTTGCAGGGCGCGGGCCAGCGTGCTTTTGCCCGCGCTGGAGGGGCCGTTGAGCAGGATGACCTGCCCGGCGGGCGCGTGGGGAGCCGGAGCGGCAGGTGGCGTCTCCGCATCCACGCCAGTATCCGCGGCCGCATCGGCCAGGCCGCCCCAGTAAAGATGTACATAGCCCGCCCGCACATTGCCGTGATGCACCCCTTCGGGATGGGTGCCCGTGCGATCCGTGACGTCATAGAGGGGGGCGTAAGGCCGGTGCAGTTCGATGCGCGACCAGTGGAACTCGTGGCCCCGGCAGGTCTCCAGAGGCAGATCCAGGGGCGCACCGTCCGTGAAGCGGACATCGCGGTAACCCAGCGAGCGCAGGCCCTGTCCCATGCGGGCCGTGGCCTCCAGCACACCGCACATGGGCCAGACGCGGCGTTCCCCGTCCAGACCGTGATTTTCGGCGGCGGCCTCCAGCCCGGAACACAGATACATGTAGCCGCCGCATTCGGCGTAGATCTCGCCGCCCGTGGCGGCAAAATCCCTGATGGCGCTACGCATGGCCGTATTGGCGGACAGCTGGGCGGCAAAGGCTTCCGGGTAGCCGCCACCCAGATACAGGGCATCCGGCTGCGGCGGCAGGGCCGTATCCCACAGGGGGGAGAAGGGGACAATCTCCCAGCCGCGGGCGCGCAGAGCGTCTTCGTTGGCGCGGTAATAAAAGCAAAAGGCCTCGTCCCGGGCCACAGCCAGGCGCCGCTGCCGTTGCCCGAGGGCGGGCAGGGGGGACTGTTCTGACGGCCGGGGCTGACGCGTCAGGGCCAGCAGGCGGTCCAGATCCACATGTTTTTCCGCCAGTTCCGCCAGGCGGTCCGTCCACGCCGTATCGCAATCGCTTTCAGCAGCGGGCAGCAGGCCCAGCTGCCGTTCCGGGATGCGGCAGGCCTCGTGGCGGGGCAGGGCACCCAGCAGGGGCGGCAGCCCGGCCTTTTCCAGCGCCTGACGCAGGATATCCGCATGGCGCGGGCTCCCGGCATTGTTGGCGATGACGCCCGCCAGCCGGACGCCATGACGTGCCGCCTGTTGCCGGAACCCCTCCACCAGCGCCGTCAGGGAGGCGGCCATGCCCCGCACGTTGACCACCAGCAGCACGGGCAGGCGCAGCACACGGGCGCAATCCAGCGTGCTGCCGGAAAGATCGTCCGGAGAGCGGCCGTCCAGCAGGCCCATGACGCCCTCGCAGACAGCGGCGTCGGCCCCCTGCACGGCGGCCCGCCACTGGGCGCGCACACCGGCCTCGCCCATCATCCAGGTATCCAGATTGCAGGCCGGGCGGCCGGTGGCCAGGGCATGGAAGGTTGGGTCGATGTAGTCCGGCCCGCATTTGCAGCCCTGCACGGCAAGGCCCCGGCGGACAAGGGCCCGCATCAGGGCCACGGCCACGGCGGTCTTGCCCTCGCCGGAGCGGGGAGCGGCCAGACAAAAGGCGTGGAAGTCCCGCATCAGCGACCGTCCGCGGCGGACGCGGGGGCGTCCTTGTCCAGATATTTTTCCGCATAGCCGCGGGCTTCGAACAGCGCCCCCTGATCCGTGACCGTGCGTGCGCTGCCGATGAGCACCAGTGTGGACATGTCCACGTCATCGGCGGGCAGGTCGGCCAGACGGCCGATCCAGCGCGTCTCTTCCGGACGGCCGGCATGACGCACGAAGGCGCAGAGGATATCGCCACCACGCGCTTCGCGGAAGATGTCCAGGGCCTCGGCCAGCAGCTGGCGGCGCTTGCGCCCGGCAGGATTGTACAGGGTCACGGGCAGGGCCGACTGCGCCACGGCCCGCAGGTTGCGGCGCACTTCGTCGGCGGGTACCAGCAGGTCGGAAAGGCTGACCAGCGAAAAACCGTTCTGCAGGGGGGCCCCCAGCGCGGCGGCGGCCGTGCTGGCGGCCGTGATGCCGGGCAGCACCCGGATGGGCAGAGCGCGGAAGGCCTGTTCGCGGGCGCGTAGCTCGAACAGCAGTCCGGCCATGGCCAGGATGCCCGGGTCGCCGGAGCAGACCATGCAGACCCTGGCCCCGGCAGCGGCAGCGGCCAGGGCGTCGCGGCAGCGCTCCACCTCGCCCTTCATGCCGGTCTCGATAAGGCGCTTGCCGTGGATGCGGTCGCGGATGAAATCTACATATTTGCTGTACCCGGCCACGGTATCGCAACGGCGCAGGGCCGCGTCCACTTCGGGCGTGAGCTGGGCGGGATCACCGGAGCCCAGGCCCACCACCAGCACCTGGCCGTGCCGGGACGAGGAGACCAGGGACGCCGTGGCATCTGCCGGAGAGACCGCAGCCGGTTCGTTGCCTTCATTTCCCGCCGGGCCGGTGATGGCCAGTCCGCCGGTGATGCGGGCCACACGCCGGGTCAGACGATCACCGGCATGATCCGGGCCGTCCAGCAGGCAGACGGCATGGCGGCCGCTCTCGGCGCAGCAGATGACGACGGCTTCCCCGGTGGCGGCAGGCAGCAGGGGCAGGGCCTGACGGGGCGTGCCCAGGATGATGTGGGCCTCGAAGCGGGGCAGGGCATCGGCCAGAGCAGCGGCCATGTCGGCCACAGGCTGCGGGACAGGCTGCTGGTCATCGGACGGGCAGGAGGCGAAGATCACGGGAGCGGGGGCGTCGCCCTGGGCCAGTGCGGCGGCCAGCGTGCGGGCCTGGGCCAATCCTGCCGGGCTGGCGGCGTACAGGGCGCAGGTGCCGTGGAAGGCTTCGTCGGGCAGGCTGTTGCGGTAGCCGTGGGAAAAATCGCCGTCGTACAGGCGCGAGACCGCCGCGGAAGCAGCCAGGGCACGGCCCACCAGAATCAGGGACTGCCGCCGGAAGCCCGCTTCTTCCACCTTGCGGGCCAGATCGGCCACCGTGCTGCGCACGACCTGCTCGTCAGGCCAGGAGGCGCGGTAGACGGCCGCGGCGGGCGTATCCGGCGCAAGACCGCCCGCATCCTGCAATTCCCGCATCAAGTCAGCCACTTTGCCTGTGCTGAGGAAAAAAGCCAGCGTGGCCCCTGTGCGGGCAAACGTGGCGGCCTGTTCGCCCGCGGGCATGGGCGTGCGGCCGGGCGTACGGGTCAGGACAACGCTCTGGGCCGTTTCCGGGCCGGTCAGTTCGCAGCCCAGAGCGGCGGCCGCGGCGAACACGCTGCTCACGCCGGGGGTGATGCGCACGGTGATGCCCCGTTCGGCCAGCCCCCGGATCTGCTCGTCGATGGCGCCGTAAAGGGCGGGATCGCCGGTGTGCAGACGTACCACACGTTTGCCCGCCAGCGCGGCCTCGCTCATGACGGCCACCTGTTCCGCCAGATCCATGGAGGCGCTGTCCCGGCAAAGGCAGTCGGGGCGGCAATGGCGCAGCAGGGCAGGGGCCACCAGCGACCCCGCATAGACCACAAGATCGGCTTGCTGCAGGGCCCGCAGGCCGCGCATGGTGATAAGGTCTTCCGCACCGGGACCGGCGCCGACGATTTCCACAAAGGGCATGTTCATGGGCAAACTCACAGGGAGAGGTAAAAGGCTCCGGCCACAGGGCGGTCAGGGCCTGTCGATGAAATAGCGCAGGCCGATGTCCAGGGCCTGTCCGTCAGAAGACGTGTCTTTCGGGCTGTCGTCCGTGCCGTCGTCCGGGAGCGGCAGGGGGGCAGTGGCCGTGCCGGGAGCCTGCCGCAGGCTTTCCTTGAACAGGAAGGATCCGTCAAAGTCGAAGACCAGCAGGTGCAGGGAGGCTACAGTGGGAGCACGGCGGGAAAAATGTTCCAGGGCCGCCCGGGCCAGTCCGTGCAGCACAGGCAGGCGTCCGGCTTCGGGGATGGAGAGCAGGGCCTCGCGCACGGACGCGCTGTGGCGCAAAGCTTCGTGCAGGGCGGTCTCTCCGGGCAGGCAGGCCCGCACCTGACGGCGCAGCAGGGCCATGTCCTGTTCCACCTGATGGGCGTGGGTGTTGGCAAAGCCCGCGGCATATTTGCAGAGCTTGCCCGCCATGCAGGCCACGACCACCTCCTGCATCTGGTGGCGGGCGGCGATGCCCAGACTGTCGGCGATGAAATCTCCGATGCAGACGAAAGCGCTTTCCGGCCAGTGGGGCAGCTGGCGACGTGCTCCCGCCTGGGTGCGTCCGCCGGTGCAGAAGACCATCCCGCGGCCGCCGCTGCGCTGCCGGGCCCGTACGCACAGACGCACGGTCTCCACATAGGCGGCGTGGCTGTAAGGCCGCACCAGTCCGGTGCTGCCCAGGATGGAGATGCCGCCTTCCACGCCCAGCCGGGGATTGAGGGTGTGGCGGGCCAGCTCCGCGCCGTTCTCCACGCCCAGCTCCAGCAGCCAGCAGCCTTCAGCCATGCCCGCACGGGCAAGGTTTGCGGCCAGCAGACGACGGGGACCGCCGGTGACGGCCCATTTGCCGGGCGGGCAATCCAGGCCCTGCCGTGTGCAGCGGCCGATACCTTCCACGGCACGCAGGATGAGCACGGCCGCGCCTATGTCGAGGCGATGGTCCTCCGGCCGGGCATCTTCGGGCGCGCAGGCGGAAAGGCGGGCAAAGAGCACCGCACCATGCGTGCAGTCGGGATCGTCGCCGCCGTCCTTGACCATCTCGGCCATGCGGCCCGGAGCGGGCGGCCGCAAAGGCAGGAGGCGTTCCTTGCCGTCGCCGAACAGTACAGGCACCACGGCCGGTGGCGTGCCCGTCTGCAGGGACTGCCAGCAGGCCACGGCCAGCGCGGCCGCGCAGGCGCCGGTGGAATATCCCCAGCGCAGGGACGTGCGGTCTTTGCGGCCCATGGCGGTCTAGGCACTCTCCATGACGGCGTGCAGGGTGGTGACGGCAAGGGCGCTGCCGCCGCGGCGGCCTTCCAGCACGATCTGGGGCACAGGGCAGCGGCCCAGGAGTTCTTTGGATTCCACCACGTTGACGAATCCCACGGGCATGCCCACCACCAGGGCCGGGCGGACGCCTTCTTCAAGGATATAGCGGGCGATGCGGGCCAGGGCCAGCGGTGCGTTGCCGATGAGCACGATGCCGCCATCCAGCAGGGGGCGGGCTTTTTCGGCGCTGCACAGGGCGCGGGTATGGCCTTCGGCGCGGGCCCGTTCCACCACATCGGGGTCCGTGATGTAGCAATGCAGGTCTTCAGGCCCGTAGCCCGGATGGAGCATGCGCAGTTTGGGCAGGGACAGGCCGGAGCGCAGCATCTGGGAATCACAGAAGATGGGGGCCTTGCGGCGCAGGGCGGCCAGGCCGGCGGCCACCGGATCGTGGCGGAAAACAAGGGTATCCGCGATGTGCATGTCCGCCGTGGTGTGGATAAGGCGGCGTGCCACGCGCCAGTGCGGGGCGGACAGGGTGCGATGCAGGTCGCATTCGGCCTCGATGCGGCGGAAGCTCTCCTGCTCGATCTCTGCGGGGCTCATGTTCCAGCGAATCGTTTCCATGGGATATCCTGCTGAACAGCAGTCAGAAAGGTCGGGAAAAACGCGACAAGAATGCAGAAAATCGGCGTGCTGTGCAAGAGGGGAAGTGGTGGGCCGGAGCAGGTCGCAGCTGTAACGGGAGGCGTTGGGGAAAAAGCGCCCCGATGGGGACAGGCAGGCACGCTGGCGTCAGCCTTTGACAGGCGGACGGGAAGATATGCGGCAGCATGCCGTGAGCCTATGGAAGAGGAGGGGATGAGCTTGCGGCGGTGCCACCGGATTTGTGCGCTGGCCGGCCAGCATGGTTCGGGATGGCGGTGGGGTACGCATGTGTGTGATAAATGGCCGTGACGCCGCAGCGGGTACGGCGTCACGGAAAAAGCGGGACTGTCCGGGACAGGCCTACAGCGAGGCCCCAAAGCGGAACGCCTGATCCAGAACAGGCTGCCCTGCTACGGCACCGGCTTCGAACACGCCGCCGGCCAGAACCTGTCCGCGGTCTTTCCAGCCGAGGAAGCCCAGGAGCGCGTGGTAGTAATCCAGCACCGGCTTCCAGTTGTCTGCGCTGTTGCCTTCGGCCGCCATGATGAGCGCACACTCTTTTTGGGGATTGGCATAGCCGGGGAAGCATTCGGCCACGGCAAAAAGACGGTCAAAAGCCGTCTTCAGCTGGCCGGAAAAACCCCAGTAATACATGGGTGATGCCAGCACAATGATGTCGGCTTCCCGGTAGGCGGGGTAGATGAGCCCCATATCATCCTTTTGCACGCAGGGACTTGCGGGGTCCTTGCCGCCCTTCACACAGCCCAGGCAGCCGTGGATGTCCAGCTTGTGCAGGTCGAACCGGATCACCTGATGGCCCGCGCTCCGGGCACCGGCGCTGAAAGCATCGCACAGCATGGCGGTATTGCCCTTGCTGCGGGGACTTCCGTTGAGGATGAGGATTTTCTTGCTCATGGTGTTTCCTCCTGTGCCGCATAGGCGGCACTGTGGTTGTGCTGGATGGTGGCATGGCACCGCGCGTATCCTGCCGGGTCAGGCCGGAGCATGCTTTGGCCATTTGCTGTGGCTGGACCCGCTGCCCGGGCTTGCGGGCGTGGAGGAGCGGTCATGCCTTTTGTTTTCTTCCGGCGGACGGATGATGGCTGTCGTGTCCGCATGGATATTTTTGTAATAATCACTAAGAAAATGTCAATACCTTTGCGCCACCTGGTGCCCAGGAACAGGCAACAGGAAAAGCGGCAACAGGACGAAGATGTACGGACAGCGGAAGAGCGGGAAGAACAGGCAGGCCTGCGGCCTACGGGAGGCGCGGCGGCAGCATGCGGACGGCGTGGGCCGCGATGGCTTTGAGCTCGGACTGGAAGAGCCCGTCCCGGGCCTGCAGGGACAGGCCTTCGAGCAGGGTATTCAGCGCACCGGCCAGGGCCGGGACATCGGTATCCGGGGGGATCTGTTTGTCGTGGATGGCCCGGCGGAGCCTTTCGGCAAACATCTGCTTGGTGGCCAGCCGGAGCTGGCGGACGGTTTCGATGATCTCTTTCTCGTCCGCCGCGATGTTGACGGCCGCCAGGACCACCATGCAGCCGCAGGGCGTTTCCGGGGAAAGCAGGATCTGCGCGGCTTCCTGGAAGAAATCCTCGACCGCCGCATAGATGTCAGGGGCGGCCAGAAAGCGTTGGGCCGGGGCCTCCCAGTAGGTCTGCTCGTAATGGCGCAGGGCTTCCAGAAAGAGCGCGGCCTTGTTGCCGAAGGTGGCGTCGAGGCGGGGGGGCTTCATCTTCATGGCCTTGCACCGGGATGCCACAGAGGCCGGGGCGTAGCCCTGCTGCCAAAAGACCTCCAGCGCACGGTGCTGGGCCAGGCCCCGGTCGAAGGCACGCGGGCGGCCTTTGCCGCGCGCTGCGGCATCAGAGGTACGGTTTGTCGGCATGGGCATTCCTTTGCTTGGTCGTCTGGGATGATGTGTAGGCCAGGGGGCAAAAAAATTCAAATGCTCTTTCCGGACAAGGCAAGCGGCGGGGAAATATTTTTATAATTT